>Ga0126381_100005963_pt1 | contig 13459 bp, 14 predicted proteins | sample PanSoiMetPlot_28_FD_96465 | JGI IMG/M metagenome (GOLD analysis project Ga0126381, IMG submission 96465) | Tropical forest soil microbial communities from Panama - MetaG Plot_28 | ecosystem: Environmental > Terrestrial > Soil > Tropical forest > Bulk soil | place: Panama | collected 2016-02-17
ACGTCCTGGCGACTTCTTGTTAGTCGGCAGCGCGCTTTTGCTCGTCTTCTTTTGCCATCTCGATCAGCAGCGCACGGTGGCGTGCCAGCACTTCGCACGGGATCTCTTCCTCGATCAGCTTTTCATCGGAAGGATCTGAGCGAACGACGTTTGGCAGGGCGTAGAGATATTCAACCGCGCCTGGGAAAATTTCGGGAAGCACAAGGGGGCACACTATTTCTTGATGAAATCGGCGATATGCCTCTAGAGATGCAGGCAAAACTTCTCCGCGTGCTGCAGGACAAAGTCGTGGTGCCAGTAGGCGGTCAATCCTCTTTCACGGCCCAGGAATCGTGCGATTTGAGAAATACCGGCTTAAGTTTCGCTGACCTTGCCATGTCTGAATTCGGTGAGTTATTGGTAAAGATGTATCCCGAGGTCACCAAAAGTCACGCTAAAATACGTTTTTGGCGCCATTCCGCGCCGCTCAATGTCACTATCTTACTGGGAGATAAATGCTTACGTAGGGGATTATTTCCGCTTTGGGAGCAGGAGGTCGCACGTTCAAATCGTGTCGCCCCGACCAGGCGCAGGCTTTCAGCGTGCACGTTCCTCGCGAAGAACCGAGAACGGAAAACCGAAAACTGTAAACGGATAACCGCAAGCTGAAAGCTTGCGCATGCGGGCAGATGACCCGGTTCGATATTCTAACCCTTTTCCCGAAGCTTTGTGAGGGCGCTTTCAGCGAAAGCATTCTGAAGAAAGCCCAGGAGAACCAACTGATTCAGGTGCGTTGCCTGAATATCAGGGAGTGGGCTACCGACAAACATCATGTGACCGACGAGCCACCGTACGGAGGTGGACCTGGTATGGTTCTGAAACCGGAGCCGATCTTTGCGGCCGTTGAAGCAATCCGAACACCGGAATCCCATACCATTCTCTTAGGGCCTGGCGGCAAGCGCTTCAACCAGGCAAAGGCTCACGAATTGGGTCAGAAACAACATCTGATTTTTGTTTGCGGCCACTACGAAGGGGTGGATCATCGCGTCACCGAGCATCTGGTGAACGAAGAGATTTCGCTCGGTGATTATGTTCTAACCAATGGCGCCATCGCAGCGGCGATCGTCGTCGATGCGATCGCGCGATTGATTCCAGGCGTGCTAGGTGAAGGGACCTCTCCAGATGACGAATCTTTCTCCAGAGGGCTCCTTGAGTATCCGCAGTATACGCGCCCGCACGAGTTTCGCGGCTGGAAGGTTCCAGAGATTTTGCTTTCCGGAAACCACGCGGCTATTCGCCAGTGGAGAGAAGCAATGGCACGCGAAAAGACTAAACAACAACGACCCGATCTGTTGAGAGGCGACGGTTAAATCGTACGGTTCTATTGTGGTGTGGCAATATCACTTCACATGAGCAAAGGGCGCCCCAAGAAACATGCTTTTGCATTTCGGCTCCTAATCGGCCTCGGGATATCAGGAGTCATCTGCCTGATCTTAGTAGGCTGCTACTACTTTGCCTGGTCGCTCACTTTCGATCTTAGAGAGGTCGGAAAGATTCCTGAGCGATCCTGGGTCTTTGACATGGACGGCCAGGTTTACAGCCGATTGCACGGCGAGAACCGGATCCTGGTTGAGCCAGACAAGGTTTCCCCGTTCTTTAAAAAGGCGTTACTGGCTCGCGAAGATGCCAGATTCTACCAGCACCATGGTCTTGACGTTGTTGGTATCGCCCGCGCCGTAACCCGAAATATCACTTATCTGGGTCTGCGCGAAGGCGGCAGCACGATTACCCAACAGCTTGCGCGAAACAGTTTCCGTCTCGGAGGCCGCGACCTCAGTCGCAAAATCCTGGAGGCGTTTGTAGCTCTCCGAATTGAAATGACCTATTCGAAGGACCAAATCCTCGGGTTCTATATGAACCGGATCTATTTCGGGTCCGGTTACTATGGATTAGAGACAGCCAGCAGAGCCTATTTCGGCAAACGATCATCAGATTTGACTCCATCGGAAGCCGCTTTGCTGGCAGGATTAATACGAAGTCCGAATCGGTTCTCACCGTTTAACAATCTTAGCGGCGCTTTAACTCAGCGGGATGAAGTGTTGGACCGATTGGTCGAGTTGAAAATGATTTCGCCGCATGAGCGAGACGCAGCCAAGAGCGCAAAGATCCAAATCGCAAGCAAGCGCGCATCGATTCCACAGGAAAACTACGCGATGGATGCGCTCTACCGCGAGCTTCAAGGCATTGTCAACCAAGATCAGATCGATGGCGGAGGTCTGCGTGTGTACACTTCCCTTGACCCCGAGGTGCAAAAAGCGGCAGAGGCTGGTCTGGATGGATGGCTGACACAACTCGAGAAGAAGCCCGGGTATCCGCATCCAAAGAAGAGTCAGTTCAGCGATCAAGCCCGTAACGAAGAGCAACCGACAAATTATCTTCAGGGCTCGGTAGTTGTCCTGGACAATCACAACGGCGCGATCCGTGCATTGGTAGGAGGACGAGATTATCGCGACAGTAAATTCAATCGTGCCTTGCAGGCTAGCCGCCAGGTCGGCTCGACTTTCAAGCCGTTTGTTTATGCCACAGCCTTCAGCCGCGGAATGATGCCAGGCACATCAATCAGCGATGGCCCGTTGCGCACAGGCGAGATTCGTTCGGCCCCCGGATGGAATCCGAACAATTCCGATGAAACAAACCGAGGGATTTTGCCGGCGCGAGACGGACTCATTTTCTCCAGAAACACGATGACGATTCGGGTCGGCGAGCTGGCTACGTTGGACCGGGTTATCAATGTGGGGCACAGCGTCGGTTTCTCCGCAAATATACCCAGGGTTCCAGCAACCTATCTTGGTGCCTTTGATGCAACCCTTAAAGACGTAGTAGCGGCATATTCAGTCTTCGCCACACAAGGGGTCCGCCGCGAGCCGTACCTGGTCGAGCGTATCGATGACGCGGAAGGAAACATTATCTATCAGGCACACCTGCCAGAAAAGCAGGCTCTGCCTGCAGCGGTTTCTTGGATGATCGCTCAGACTATGCGCGGCGTCATCGAACGCGGCACGGCTTCTTCGGCCAGGTCGCTGGGACTGACCCGGTACGCGGCTGGCAAAACAGGCACGACGGACGATTACAAGGACGCCTGGTTCGTCGGCTTTACGAACTCTTTAACCTGTGGTGTATGGGTTGGATTCGACCGTCCCCAAACGATCCAGGAACGTGGCTACGGAGCTGCGCTGGCTTTACCGGTCTGGGTCAAGGTGATGGAGAAAACTTCGAAACAAAAATATCCCGACGGCCCCTTCCGACCGCCGGAACCGCTGGTTCCTACTCGCCTTTGTTCGGTTTCCAATAAGATCGCAACAGACAGTTGCTCCGCAGCTGGAACAACTTATGAAATCATGTTGCCGCAGTCGATGGTCCCAGATCAGGCATGTCCGATTCACCGCGGCCAACAGCTCGGTCGCATTGAAAATCGACCAACAAACGAAGAGAATTTCGGCAAGCGTTTGTTCCGGACACTCCGCAATTTATTCGGAGGTTAAGCCTCCAGCTTGACCGAGAGCTTCGGCCGTTATCCCGCAGTCGCGGGACGAACCAGAATGGGGACCAACCAGGATGGGGGACCGGTCCCCTTTATCTATATCTACTTTGACGGTTGGAAAAGAAGTAGACTGGTCGGAGCGAACTTTACCGCGGAACCTATCCGATCGCCCTCCCGCTCGGGGGCAGATCAGGCCCGGGGTCTCCCGCTCGGGGACAGGTCAGGCTCCGGAGTCGAGTCGCTTCGTAGATTCCTAAGCCCTTTCGCCGACAGGGATAGGGTCGCTTCGCAGAAAGACCAATGATGGCGGCACCTGGGCAGACTCAAACTTAATTTTAAGGGGACAGCCCCGGTAAGGTTCTTTTAGGGGTACAGGCCCCGGTGTCCTTCCCTACTTTGACGGTTAGAAGAGAAGTAGACAGGTCGGAGGGAGCTTTACCGCGGAACCCATCTGATCGCCCTCCCGCTCGGGGACAGGTCAGGCCCGGGGTCGGGTCGCCTCGTAGATTACTAAGCCCTTTCGCAGATAGGGACAGGTCGCTTCGCAGAAAGACCAATGATAGCGGCAGCTGAGCAAACTCAAATTTAAAATCGTCGAGCGTACTGGCTTTGCGGAAGCGTATTCCGTTTTTTAGAGAATTGGCCCCGCCGAAGACTAGAAGAGTTATTTTCGTTGCGGCCGTCTGGGGCGCATCATGAATACACCAGAAAAAGCGTCAATGACGTCGCTTCGATTATCGAAGGCCGTTTTGGAAATTCAGGTACGTGTAACCTCGTAGCCCACGCTCGTACTCATTGAAAAGGCGCATCGCTTCGTTCGGTTTCAGTCGATCAGATTTGATCGCAGCGTCCACCTGCGATTTGACGAGACGAACTAGCTCATTTTGATCCCACTGCGTCATCGACAAAACGCTTCCGATTGTGCTGCCTTCTATCACTTCTTCGATGTACCAACCGGAGTCCTCGTCCTCGTCCAGAAAAACGTGGACTTCGGTGACTCGCCCGAACAGGTTGTGCAGGTCGCCCATTATATCCTGGTAGGCCCCCATCAAGAAGAAGCCCAGATAATACGGCTCCCCGGTCCGGATGCGATGCAACGGCAAAGTTTCTTTCACATCCTGCAGGTCGACGAACTTGCTCACCTTGCCATCTGAATCGCAGGTGATATCTGCCAAGGTCCCGTTTCGATCTGGCGGCTGATCAAGATGATGAATCGGCATGATCGGGAACAGCTGACCAAGCGCCCAGTGGTCAAGCAAAGATTGGAACACCGAAAAGTTGCACAGATACTGGTCGCCCGAGGCAATTTCCAACTCTTTGATCTCGTCGGGCACGTAGCGCATACCTCGGCAAAGTTCGACAACCGACTGGGCAATCTGCCAATAGATCGTTTCGATTTTTGCCTTGCTCTCCAAATCCAGTAGTCCCAGCTCAAACATCGACTGGCACTGTTCCTTTATCTGCATGGCATCGTGCAGCACTTCCATGCGGTTCAGCTTGGTGAGAGCTTTTTGCGTTTCAATCATTTCAGACAGGAGCTTTGGATCCGTCTCCTTAATCTCCAAGGGGTGGTTTTCACTTCCCTTCTCGATCGAACTGAACGCTTCTACCACGAGAATTGAGTGATGAGCCACGATCGCGCGACCGCTTTCGCTGACGATCGTCGGATGAGGAACCTTCTCGGATTCGCAAACATCGCTGATGTTGTACACGACATCCCTTGCGTACTCCTGGAGCGTGTAATTCATCGAACTATCGAATGCGGTTCGCGACCCATCGTAGTCGACACCTAGCCCTCCGCCAACATCAAGGAACTGCATGGGATGACCCATCTTGGACAATTTCGCGTAAAACCGCGCTGCCTCGCGTACAGCCCGCTTGATGACACCGATATCCGGGACTTGTGAGCCGACATGGAAATGGACCAATACGAGCGATTCCGCCACCCCTTCTTGTTTGAGGTATTCGCTTGCCGCCACTAGGTCCGCAGTAGACAAGCCGAATTTGGCGTTTTCGCCCCCGCTGGTTGCCCACTTTCCGGAGCCTCTGGCCTGGAGACGAACCCGCAGCCCAACCAACGGAACGACATTCATCTCCTTGGAAACGCGAACAATTTGCCGGATTTCTTCGAGCTTTTCGACGACCATGATCACTTTTTTGCCCAGCTTTCGGCCCAACAATGCGTTCTGGATGAAGGTCAGGTCTTTGTAGCCGTTACAAATGATCAGGCTTTCCGGGTCTCGATGGATCGCCAGCGCTGCAAGCAATTCAGGTTTACTGCCTGCTTCAAGTCCAAATTGGTATGGGGCACCAGCATCGATGATCTCTTCAACCACCTCGCGCAGCTGGTTCACCTTGATTGGAAAGACCCCTTTATAAACGTTCTGATAGTTGGCTTCAGCAATCGCAGAGCGAAATGCCTGATTAATCTCTTCGACTCGGTGTCGCAACAGATCCTGAAAGCGGATAACGAGCGGAAACGCCATTCCGCGATCCCGGGCCTCATTCACCACATCCATGAGGTCGATCGACTGACCATTGGTTCTGGTCGGCATGACTTGAACGTTGCCGGCCGGATTTATTGTGAAGTAACCGGTTCCCCACCGATCAATGTTGTATAGAGCTATCGCCGAGGGGATATCCCAGGTTTCAGACATTTCGTCGCCAAACTAAGTGAGCCACTTTGAAATGCAATGGAGACGTGAAGAAAAAATCAGCTAAAAGCGCGTTGATCGATGCATAACGTATAAACTAGCCGTGCTCACCCTCTTCTTCGTCGCTTTCTTCTGACTGCGAGCCTTCTTCTTCCATCTTTCGCAGGACTTCGCTCATGTCTTCGACTTCTTCCCAAACGTCTCGGCTGACATAGATCGGAGCGGTTTGCTGGGTTGCCATCGCGATACAATCGCTCGGCCGCGCGTCAATCTCGATGATCTTCCTTTGTTGCAGCTCATTTTCCGCACTCAGGATCAGCCTGGCAAAATAGGTGCCACGTTTTAGATCATTGATTACTACGCGATCGATCTGGGCTCCGAGCGCACGCAAAATATGCGCGAGGAGGTCATGTGTGAGCGGCCGTTCTTTTTGGGTTCCGCGCATGAACATCGTAATGGCTGCACCAACGCTTTGATCTACGTAAATGACGAATACTTTCTCTTCGTTGCCGAGAAAGACCGCACAGCCGCCGCTGGTCGGGATAACGGCTCGCACCTGGGCCTCGACAACAGACTTACTCATAGCCCAAAGCCTAACCAGACCGCACTCCGCATCAAGATCGGAATTGAGATGGACAGATAAGTAAGCATCTGCATCGGAGGGCGAATTCCCGTTGCCACGTCTCATCGAATGGTACTGGGTATAGACATGGACCCGAATTTCGCGTTGCATGGAATCGACACTTCCAAGCTCTTAGACCAAACGATCCTCTGGCTGCTAGGACCAGGCGTCCGCATTGTAATGATCATATTGCTGGCCTGGATAGCTTGCCGAGTCGGCCGACTATCTATCACACACGCTCTGGATCTGACTTTGCACGACCGGCCGGGTGATGTGGTCGCCAATATTCAGATCTCGAAGCGACGGCAGACACTTCGAAACCTTTTCGTCAAAATCTTGGAGGTGATCGTGTTTGCCATGGCTATCTTGATGATTCTGGGTGACTTGGGATTCGCTATCGGTCCGATCCTGGCAAGCGCCGGCATTGCCGGAGTTGCTATCGGGTTGGGAGCCCAAAGTCTGGTGAAAGATGTTATTGCTGGAGCCTTCATTATTCTGGAAAACCAGTTTGGGGTCGGCGACGTTGTCAGAATCAACGATCGAGCTGGCGTTGTTGAAAACATCGGTTTGCGTGCCACGACTTTGCGCGACCAGGAAGGGATCGCCCACATCATTCCGAACGGCAAGATCGACACTACGAGTGTATTGACGAAAGGCTGGTCTCAGATCGTTTTGGATCTTGATGTCGCGTACAATACCGATCTCGATCGGGCTGTCAGCGCGATCGAGAAAGTTCTGAAAGAGTATGCCGCTGAGTTTCCTGAAAACGTCTTAGGAGAACCACAGGTCCTTGGGGTTGAGTCCTTGGCCGATAACTGCGTGAAGATTCGATCCACTCTCAAGACTGCCCCGGGTAGACAATGGGACGCGGCCCGGCTGATCCGTCGACGAATAAAAGACCAACTGACAAACCTGGGCATCCAGGCGCCATTTCAACAACACATCGCTTGGATTCATGCACTGTCCCAGAACCACACGAAAGCGAACGAGCAAAAGGAATCTGGCTCGCCTGACGCAACCTCAGTAATCAGTTCGACTGAATCACATCAATGATGTGTTCCTGAATTACCGCGTAAAAGTTGATTTGTAGCAGAGCAACGTCGCGTTGCAGGAAAGTCTCCGGGTCTTCATGGCCCGACAGCTCTGCCTCCGAGAAATCGTACCGTGCCGCGAGGACCAGGCGAGCCTGGTTCAGCGTGTTTAGCCATGCATCCACATGAGCTAACGGGATGAATAATTGCTCTTGTGAGCCTGATACATCGTCAAGTTGCTGAAGGTCTTCCTCGACGATGCGTCTCGCCGAAAGGAACAAGTGGCGAAGTTCTGGTCGAACAAACTCTTCCCAGTCGCGATTGATTTGCCCCTCCGACGGGTCGGCCGGCCTGCTAAAAAGCCGTTCTTCAGCTTTCGGATCTCCGGTTGGGTCGCAATAGCTTGGCAACTGCCGCAGCAATTCACCGTGGACAGGCTCGATTTCTTCAATCTGAATGAAATCGTCTCTTGATCGGCGGATAACCATTACTGCGTTCTCTCCAGAGTCGCTAGGAGCAGGTAACCGTGAAGCTGCTGCACATAAAGTTCAGCTTGCTCTCGAGCTCCGGTCCAAACGATCGATCGACCTTTGTGGTGCACCTCCAGCATATGATGTTCTGCCTTCTCTTTGGAGTAGCCGAACACTTTTTGAAAAACCATGGTGACGTAGCTCATCAGATTCACCGGATCGTTGTGTACAACCACGTTCCAGGGAACAGCCAGGTCGATCTCGGTTTTCGTCTCTTCAACAGTGTCAGCCATGGAAGCACAAACCTGGGCGCCGCGAGTCCGAAAGTGTCTTGAGAAATACGTTAACTGGCTCGGCTGCCATTTCCAACAACGCCAAACATCCATTCTCCTGGGGATCGGCAGCAGCCAACTCTTGCAAGGTGTAACTAAGCAGGGCCGTTCGAACGGGAATGGAAAATAGGCCGCATCGAACGGCATAGACTGTGCAGAAATGGCCCGACGCGTCCCCTCGGCTGATCGCGGCGCGGAGCCTGCCAATAACGCGATCGCTTCGCGGTGCCCTCTGCTGGATCAGAGTCTGCCCTGCTTCAATACTGCGGCGGCCCGACCACGCGTCCAGTTGTTTACCAAGTTCCGCATCAAGCGCGATGATCTCGTTGGCCGATTGACGATACGAGTAGTCCAACACGTACCAAAGGTGCGGCAGCAGGACCGGTTCGAAGACCAAATCTAGCCAATTAACCCAGCTTTTCCGCGCTGAGCCTCTGAGGCGCCAGGATATAGGGCCGATGAGGTCGAAACTAGGATTACAACGATTAACTACTTCGCTGAGCTCGCTTACAGCAAAGCCGGCCGCCGACATACCCATGCTTCAGATCCTAACATCCACGCCAGCTTTGCTCAATGCCCAGCTCCGGATTGGCTTATAAACCAAACCAGTTCTCCATTGACCGGTTTCACATCTTCGGCCGGAAGACCGTGGCCGCCTTCAAGGACCTTTTGAACGATCGGTTCTTTCTTCGAATCATTCACTAGGAAAGCAACGCTTCGAGCCGCGTTGATCAACGGATATGTAAAAGTCAAACGATGGGCATTTAACTTCGGAACGAAATTACTCACCACATTCCGGACCTTTTCCGACAGCGCCGCAGTGCCGGGGAAAAGCGAGGCGGTATGGCCATCGTCTCCCAGACCGAGCAGGATTAGATCATGAATATAACGCTTTTCACCAAACCGGGACGCCAATGATTTCAGCGTCTGCTCATACTGGGCAGCGGCTTCCTCAGGAGCGCCTTCCCCCTGCATACGAAATACTTCACGGGGAGTAGCTACAAGGAGCAACGACTCGGAGACCATTCTATAATTGCTTTGTGGATCGTCCGGCGGGACACAGCGCTCGTCGCCGAACGTCACAACCCATTTCGACCAATGGGTATCTTTTAAGGCCAACGCCTCATAGACTTGGCGCGGCGTGTTACCACCACTTAAAGCCACGCGAAAACATCCGCGTTCATCGATCGCCTCCTCTGCCAAGCTCGCAATGAAGGCGGCAGCGTCTTCCGCAAAAGACTTTGTGCGAACAATCTCGGGCTTCATACACACTTTACGGGAATGAATAGTTCAAGCGAACCCGCCCCTGGCTCTAGTTTCGGCAACGAAATCTGCAGCAAAGCGGCTTTTCTGAAATGAATATTTTCGCCTCGAGTCCCAATGAAGCAGCCGGCTAATTCACTAAGATCAGGTTCGTGCCCCACGAGCATGACGCTCGCTCGTTCATGATATTTCTCAAGTCCCAACAGAGCCTGTTCCGGGCTCATCCCTGCGCGCAGGAAATCTTCCACCTGGACGTTGTCCGACATCCGCAATTCCCGCGCCACTAGCTTCGCCGTCTCCTCAGCACGAGCTAAGGGACTACATAGAATCGGTCGAGGAGCGATCTGCTGCTCGTAGCAAAAACGGCCCATCGTTTTCGCTTGTTTGATCCCCTTGGCCGTCAACGGCCGCTCCTCGTCGGTGGGAGCTTGGGCCTCCGCCTCGGCGTGGCGTAAAAGGAACAATTGCATGGCGAAAAAAGCGGTGTGTGTTTCGTATTCACTACCCGGAAATCCTTGATTCGCCTAGCGAGAAAAGCACCGATTTTCGTCAGCCTTTCCGCGCTGACAAAGCAATCTTCCTATGTTACGGATCCTCCATGTCGCAACACTGGCTGGTCAAACAGGAACCGACTGCTTATTCGTGGGATCAATTCGTTTCCGACGGCAAAACCGATTGGACAGGGGTAAGGAATTTTCAGGCTCGAAATAACCTGCGATCGATGAAAATCGGCGATCGCGTCTTCTACTATCATAGCGTTAATGGAAAGGCGGTGGTTGGGATTGCCAAAGTGACGAAGGAAGCTTTCCCAGATCCAAGCGCGGCGGAGGGAGACTGGTCGGCGGTCGAGCTGACACCGGTCCAGCCGATAAATCCGCCAATCACTCTTGATCAAATCAAATCGGAACCAAAGCTGGCCAACATTCCGTTGCTTAAGCAATCCCGACTCTCGGTCCAGCCGCTTTCAAACGCTGAATTCGAAACGATTCTGTCCTTGCAGAAGCGCTAGTATCTATCTCATCGGGAGAACGTTCTGAAAAAAGTCCATCGCGCTTAGTTGGCACTCTCAGTCGATTGATCGTTCACTTTCTGGACTTCTTCGGTACGCGTTCTGGGCCAAACGACTCTATAAAAGCAACCTCAATGGCCAGGGCCTCCTGGACGTTTCTGGACAAATGGTCGGCTAGCGATCGGAGGCCTGCCAGTCTCCTCATCAACTCCTCGGGGGACGCGCGAGCAGCTAAGTCACGGGAGGCAGCGGAATATTCCGTCCCGCCGGCAACCTCTCCGCTGTGCTGAAAAATGATAGCGCTTCCAAACCACTGGATGATCGTCTCTACCAGGATCGTCCGCAGTTTTACATATTGGCTCTCTGTTAGAACGGCCAGCCGCTTCTCTTCTTCTTCTATCCATGATCCGTCTGTCGTTTGTTTGTAAAGCGCTCTGTTTTTTTGGATAGCCTCCTCGCGCTCTTCTTCTACCCGCGCTCGAGCACGGATTAGGACGTCCTGGAAAACTCGCGCGAGTCGAAGGGCTGTTCCGATAGAGAAGCCGTCTTCGGATACGATCCTCGTAAGCGCTTCCAAAAGTTCGGTCTCTTCCGCAGTCCGAACCCGGCGATCAACAGATAAGAGAGGGACTCTGATACAACGTGACAGAATCGTTTCAAGCAGGGCATCGGGGATTTGAGTGATCAATATGAGAATAGAATGATCCGGGGGCTCCTCTAACGTCTTAAGAAACGCGTTGGCAGCCTGAGGCATCAGCCGGTCTGCCTCGTAGATCACCCCAAACTTTGTTCGGGCATTGTGTGACCGCATTCGCAGCGAACTCTCTAACCCTCGAATCTGGTCAACTATGATCCGTCGTGATTTTGATTCCGGTTCCACCGAATGGAAATCCGCGAGAGTCGTTTCCTTTCCATTGACCGCGTAATAGAAGTCGGTCGCAAGTCGTTTCTTACCGCTGCCCGTCGGCCCGGAAAACAAAAAAGCGTGTGCCAAGCGATTGCTTGCATTGGCACGAGTCAAATATTCGAGCGCTTGCTCAATCGAAAAAGCCATTGTCAGCGAAAAATATCTTCGAGCTCGGCCCAGACCATTCGTTCCACCTCATCAACTGGCGGAGATGCGTCGACAATCTTAAATCGTTCGGGCTCTCTTGACGCAATATCGAGATAGCCGCATCTAACCGTCTCAAAAAAATCGTTCGGTAGTTGCTCCATTCTATCCGACGGGCCTACGGGCCGCACCCGGCGCATCTGCCGTTTTCGGGCAGTCTCGATATCTAAATCAAGGAAGATAGTTCTACGCGGCCGGCACCCTCGGACAACGAACTGGTTGAGAGCCTCAATGAATTTCAAATCCAGTCCGCGTCCGTAGCCTTGATAGACGGTTGTCGAATCGATGAATCGGTCGGATATCACGGTCGTCCCCCCTTCTAATGCCGGGCGAATTACCTCGGCTACAAGCTGCGCGCGGCTTGCCGCAAACAATAGCAGCTCTGTCTCTGGTCGAATCGTCTGGCCCTCTTTGGGGTGCAACAACAAATGCCGAATCGACAGGCCGATCTCCGTGAATCCAGGCTCGTGAACAGCAATGACCTTTCTGCCTAAGCCAACCAGGCGGCGTTCCAACCGCGTAACCTGCGTCGACTTCCCACACGCCTCTCCTCCTTCGAATGTGATTAGAACACCATCCATCCCTTGAGCCGATAACTGACCCCAACCTAAAAAACAACCCCCAACTTCCCGCTCGCAGGGACAGGTCCCTTCGGGCGCATATCTTAGTATATCGACAATTGGGGGACAGGTCGCCGCCGCGGAACTCTTGCGAAGCCAAAGACGTTTCGGGGACAGGTCCCGTCTTGCCACCACTTAATGGACAGCTCCCGCCACAGGACTTTACCAAAAGACAAGGAGGTAGATTACTTTATTCGTTAGGCTAGGCGGCCACTTAATGTGCCGAAAATGGGGACAGGTCGATCCATCCTTCCGCTTCGCCGTCGCCAGTTTCTCGATCCAACATCTTCTTTAGCGACTGCGATCAGCGCGTCAGCCACTTCGGTATGCGAGCTTGGAGAAAGGCCGTAAGTCGCGATCGCCGAGGACAGGCCCCGGTAACAGAAACTGAGTATCTCAGGCTCTAGATGAACTGGGCGCGCTCTCAAGGACTTGCAGATCCCATGAATCTATTAATCAGCGAACTTTGACCGCTGATGGCGTTCTGACATTTGAATATCAAGCTAAATATATTGTTACTCTATATATTTGAGTTATATTATTCTAAGCATGCGCCGACCTAGGATCAAAGCAGAAGGTCACGGGTTCTATCATTGTATTTCTCGGACTTGTGAAGGACGTCACGCATTCGCAACGACTAGCTCCGTCTGTGTTGAGGCGGAGGTATTTGTCGGCCTAATGCATCAGTTGGCAAACTTTTGCGGAATCCGAATACTGACCTATGCGGTCATGTCGAACCATTTTCACATTTTGTGCGAAGTGCCTGAGCGACGACCGCTTTCCGACGAGGAGCTGCTAGAAAGAATCGAGAACCTGTATGGCCCCCG
>Ga0126381_100005964_pt1 | contig 13458 bp, 10 predicted proteins | sample PanSoiMetPlot_28_FD_96465 | JGI IMG/M metagenome (GOLD analysis project Ga0126381, IMG submission 96465) | Tropical forest soil microbial communities from Panama - MetaG Plot_28 | ecosystem: Environmental > Terrestrial > Soil > Tropical forest > Bulk soil | place: Panama | collected 2016-02-17
ACAGTCTGGCCAATGAGATCAAGGGGCCGGACGATGCGCGTGAGACCGTCGCCTTCTGGGCGGATCACGGTGTGACTTCGTTCAAGGCTTACAAAGACATCACGCGTGAGGAGCTCGCCGCCGCGGTCCAGGAGGCGCACAAGAGAGGTCTGAAGGTCACGGGTCACCTCTGCTCGGTCACGTACGAAGAAGCGGCGGAGATCGGAATCGACAATCTCGAACACGGCTTTTTCACCAACACCGCGCAGGACCCCGGCAAGAAGCCGGACAAGTGCAGCGAAAGCGGGGGCGACTACACCCTCGAGCACATGGCCCCGGGCAGTCCCGAGGCGAACCGACTCATCGCAACGCTCATCCGGCATCACGTCGCGATCACGTCCACGTTACCGGGTCAGGCCTCGCGAGTCGTCGATCTCGACACGTCCATGGCTGGCCGGCCTGCGGTTCCTCCGGCCGTTCTGGAAGCCATGTCGCCCTCCGCACGCGATGCCTACCTTTACCGGCGCAATCGGCCCGCCGACAAGTCCGCGCAGAACAGCGACGCCAATCTACTCCGCCGAGACATGGACCTGGAGCGCGCATTCGTGGCCGCGGGCGGGCTGCTGATTGCGGGACCCGATCCGGTGGGCATCGGCGGCAACATCCCCGGCTTCGGCGATCAGCGCGAGATCGAATTGCTGGTCGAGGCCGGGTTCTCGCCGGTCGAGGCCATTCGGATCGGGACGTTGAACGGCGCGACATTCCTCGGCCGCCAGGATCAGATCGGTTCGATCGTGGCGGGAAAGAACGCGGACCTCGTCGTGATGAAAGGGGATCCGGCCGCTCGGATCGCTGACATCGAGAACGTGGAGATCGTCTTCAAGGACGGCGTCGGTTACGACACGAAGAAGTTGCTCGAGTCCGTCAAGGGCCAGTACGGCGAGTACTGAGAATGTCCGCGACCTCCCACCAGTCGGCGAGAACCGTCTCCGCGTTCCTCGGAGTCGCGGCCGCACTTCTGGCGGGGCGGCTTTCGGCACAGGTCGGGAGCCCCTCGCCGGCGCCGGCGACCCTGGTCGTGGCGGACCGGCTCCTCGATCCGAGATCCGGCCGGGTCCTCCGCGGCCAGGCCGTCCTCGTCGAAGGCGACCGGATCAAGGAAGTCGGCCCCGCGGCCGAGATCCGGAATCGCCTGCCCCGCGATGCCGCCGTGGTCGACCTCGGCGGCGCGACGCTGCTCCCCGGGCTCATCGATGGCCACACCCACCTGTTGCTCAGCGTCGTCGTGCCGCCCGAGGCGGAGTCTCAGCGCCATTGGAACGGGAAGTTTGCGCCGGGCCTGCTTCTGGCGATCGTCGAGTCGCCGACCAAACGCGCCCTTCTGGGCGCCCAGAACGCGCGAGACGACCTGGAGAGCGGCATCACCACGGTTCGCAATCTTGGTCACTCCGGCATTGACGGCGATACGGAGCTCCGCGACGCCATCAATGCAGGCCGCGTCCCCGGGCCGAGAATTCTGGCCGCCGGACGCAAGCTCATCACGCGGGGCGACTATCTTCAGGACCTCAATCCCGCGCTCTCCGACGCGATCCTGAATCAAGAATTCCTGTTCATCGACGGCGCCGACCGGGCGCGCGCCGACGTTCGCCAGAATGTGTTTCAGGACGTCGACGTCATCAAGGTCACGGCCGACGAGAACCTCACCGTCCCGGAGCTGGCGGCGGTGGTCGAAGAAGCGCACCGCAACCATTTGAAGGTCGCCGTCCATGCGATCGAGAAGGCCGCGATACAGACGGCGATCGACGCGGGCGCCGATTCCATCGAGCACGGCAACGAAGCGACCAAGGAGCAGCTCGAGCAGATGCGAGACAAGGGCATCTTCCTCGACCTGACGCCGACCTCCTACAACCACTTCTTTTCGAAGATCATGGAGCCCAGTGTCGTTGTCTCCCCGGCGTCGCGTTCCGCCCGGGACATGACCGATGCACGTCACGATCGGCTCTACGACGAGTTGGTCCAGCGAGTGCTGAAGTCCGGCGTGAAGTTTGCCTGCGGCACCGACATGTGTTGGTACTGGCCCGGCAAGACGTGCGGTCAGGCGAGTATCACCACGCTCCTCAATCTGCGCGCCGCTGGAATGCCGGCGCTCGATGTGATCCGTGCCATCACCGTCAATGCTGCAGAGATGCTCGGATGGCAAGACAAGATCGGCACCCTCGAACCCGGAAAGTTTGCGGACATCGTCGCCGTACAGGGTGATCCTGTCGCCGACATTACCGAGCTCGAACGCGTGCGCTTCGTGATGAAGGGCGGAACGGTTTACGTGAGGAGGCTGCCTTGACACGATCTCGAATTCTTCGGATGAGCGCGCTCGTGCTCGCGCTCGGGCTCCTGTGGAACACCGGCGACGCGCAGACGGCGGCGCCGGCCGCGCCGCCTCCGCCGCTCAAGCCGCTGCGGGACGGCCAGCACGACTTCGACTTCCTCCTCGGAAAATGGAAGTACCACCTGAAGCGCCTCGAGAATCCGCTGACCGGCTCGACGAAGTGGGTCGAGTTCGACGGCGCCGGCGAGTGCCGGTCGATCTGGAACGGAAAGGCGCAGCTCGACACGCTCGACGTGAACGGACCGACCGGTCACATCGAGGGGCTGACGCTGCGGCTCTACGGACCGGAGTCTCACCAGTGGAGCCTCTACTGGTCGAATGCGGTCAAGGGCACGGTGGACATTCCGACGGTCGGCTCGTTCAAAGACGGGCGCGGCGAGTTCTTCGACCAGGAGAGTTACCGGGGCCGCATGATCCTGGTGCGCTACGTCTGGTCGGCGACCACGTCCAGATCGCCCCACTTCGAGCAGTCGTTCTCAGAAGACGGCGGCAAGACCTGGGAGGTCAACTGGATCACGGATCAGATCAAGGTGGAGTGAGGCGAGCGACACCGGGGGGAGCGGGGGAGCGCGAGGGCCGGCCGCGACCGAAGGCCGCGTCTCGCGAAGCGAGCGGCCGGCGAGGGTGAGGGGGGCGAACCTCGTTCGCTTCTCGCTCCTACTTCTTTTTGGCTCGCACCCGCGACACCTTCGATGGGGAGCGTCCACTGCGAGACTTGCGGCGAGCCTTCGACGACATCCGCGCTCGACGCGTGACGATGGCCGGCGGCTTTCCGTCCCCCCAGGACCCCTCGACCTGGACCGGAACGGGTGTCGCATCGCGGCGCGCTCCGCGATGGCGGAAAAGGAGAAACTGATCGTGCGGCCCGGCGAGCGGCGCAAAGGTCAGCGACACGCCCAGGGGCGAGCTCCGGGATTTCGCAAGCACCTTTCCTTTAGCGGAACGAACCTCGATGGACGTGCCGGTCGGGAGCCCACGAAACGACAGGCGCATCCAGTCCGGCGCCGACGAAGCGCGGTTGACGACGCAGCCGGGCAGGTTGACGCCGACCTTCGCGAGCCGCATGAGAGGCATGAGGCCGTACTGCGCGCCGTCATCACCGCAGGGCAGCCAGAACGGGATGTCGCCAAAACCCGAGCCGTCCAAGGAGGCGATCTCGCACGGAATCGGGGCCGGGAACGGCAGCCCGATCGGCGGGCAGCAACCCGACCGGTTCGCCCAGACCTGAGAGCCGGTGATGCCAGGGCCCTGGTCGGACCATGCGATCACGGCGTTGCCCGGAGCGATCGCGGCACTGCCCTGAGTTACGGCGGTGATCCGAGAAAGCGTCTGCGGACCATTGCGTCCGCTGACCTCCTCGATGTTCCCTTGCTGCTCTCCGGACGAGTCGAAGCAGACGCTGAAGAGCTTGGCGATTCGCGAAGGGAGCGAAAAGTCCTCGAACACGAGGATCGCGCCGCCGTGTCCGTCGGGAACCGCCTGCGCCAGGCTCGCCCAATCGTCCGGTAGCCAGGTCCGCGAACTGCGCGGGACGAAGACTTCGAGAGGAGTGAACGCGGAGGCTGCGTTGATGTCCCAGGTGACCGCGCCCGTCGGGCTCAGCCGCCGAAGCTCGACGCGCGGACCGACGGATCCCGAGCCGGCGGAGACCCACGCGGCGAGCACGCCGCCGGAGTCGTCCTCGCGAAGTTGAAAGGCGCGCAGGTTCGCCACCGAGCCGAGTGAGATGTCCCACGCGACGGTCGAGGGCGGCCGGAACCGAAGGACGCGCAGCGACAAGGTCGCGTCGACGTAGCCGAAGAAGAGGCCGCCTTTGCCGTCCGTCACCGCGGCGCGCGTCCGAAGGAACGACACGTCGGCGTCGGGTACAGGTCCCGCGAGCGCCGTCGGCGCCGATACGTTTCCGCTGGTGTCGATCGCATACGCGCTGAAGGTGGTCCCTGCCGACAGCGTCTCCGGCACGACCAGGGTCGCCTGGCCGGTCGAAGCGCCCGGTACGATCTGGAGCCACGAAGCGGGCGGATTCGGTAATGCAGTGGGCGCGAAGGTCACGCCCCCCGACCAGCCGAGCGTTCCGTTTTTTCGCACCCATCCGGCACGGGCGGCGCTGGAAGGAAATCCGGTTCCGTTCGGATCCATCGTCCACCAGGCCGCGACCGCTCCGCCGTTTCCATCCGGCTCGGCGACGAGATTGCTGGTTGCTAGAGGCCAATAGGTTTCGTTACTGACGAGCCGGGGATGCGCACCCCAGGTGCCGTTGAGGGACGTGTCGAAGCGCTGGGCGAAGAGCGATGGGCCACCCTGGTGCCAGCCCCAGAGCACCACGCAGTGTCCCGGCCCGCTGGGAACGACCGCCGCCTGCGGGTTCGGTCCCAGGACGCCGGCGTCCACGATTGGCGGCATGAAATCGAGCGGCGCGCCGACTACTCCGGCCTCGCTGATGTGCCGCAAGGCGTATGAGCCTCCCGTCTTGCTGAGCCAGAACCCGCGGCTGGTGGCGAGGAGAAAGACACCGCCCTGTCCGTCCGGCGCGAGGCCGCCGGGAGTTTCGAAGAACGGCCACCCGTTGATCGGCGGCCAGTCCACGGCGAGAACGCCGTCGTTCCACTGTCTGGCCCCGCAAGGTTTCGTCAACCCGACGGGGAGGAGGACGCTGCCGAGACCCGGAACGAAGACACTGCTCACGCCTCACCTCCGTGCAGAGAGGTACAAGGATACTCAGTCATCACGCGCAGTCGACCGGCCCGAGGGCTCATGCGTGCTAACCTCCGCCGCCATGCGAAAAAGTGCCGCCTTCCCGGCCATCGTCCTGGCCGTCGCCGCCGTCCTCGGGGCGTCTGCGGCTTCAGCCCAAGCTCCGGCCTCGGGCTACGACAAACCGCCGCAATACGTCCTCGACGTGCTGCACGCGCCCGCGCCGCCGAATCCCTATGTGAGTCCGACGAACGATCGGATCCTCCTGGTGTCGTGGGTCTGGTATCCGCCGATCGGGCAGGTGGCCGAGCCGTTCCTGAAGCTCGCGGGCGTGCGGGTCGAGCCGCGGACGCGGCGCAAGCACGACACGCCCGGCGGCTACGGGATCGCGCCCTGCGCCCAGACCATCGCGCTCGTCGGTGTGGCCACTGGTCGTGAGACGGCGGTGACCCTGCCGAAGGACGGCTGCGTGGACGGCCTTTCCTGGTCGGCCGACGGGAAGCGGTTCGCGTTCCGAAACACTGCGCATGACGCGGTCGAGCTATGGATCGGCGACGGCGCGACCGGCGCGATCCACCGCCTCGGCAGCGCGCGGTTGAACCCGATGCTGGGCGCCTCGCATCAGTGGATGCCCGACCAGAAGACGCTCCTCGTGAAGCTCGTGCCGGCCAACGCGGGAGCGGCTCCGACGGGGTCCGCTTCCTCGACCGGCCCGGGCATCCAGGAGACGACCGGCGAGAAGGGCGAGAGCAGCACGTACGAAACGCGCGACACGCTCACGAACAAGCACGACGAGGACCTGTTCGACTATTACGCGGCGAGCCAGTTGGCCCTCGTCGACGCGGACTCGGGCGCGGTCACGCCGCTGGGGACTCCGGCGATCGTCGCTAACGTCGAGCCCTCGCCGGACGGTCAGTACATCCTCGTGACGACGATTCACAAACCGTACTCGTACGTGACCACGTACCCGAACTTCCCACACGACGTGGAGCTCTGGGACCGCGCCGGCCGCAAGGTCCAGACGATCGCGAAGCTTCCCTTGTCGGATCGCGTCCCGATCGCGGGCGTGCCGACGGGCCCCCGTGACTTCGAGTGGCGCCCGACCGAGCCGGCCACGCTCATCTGGGCCGAGGCGCTCGACGGCGGCGATTGGAACGTCAGCGTCCCGGCGCGCGACAAGATCCTCACGCTCGCCGCGCCGTTCACGGCCACCGCCTCAGAGGTTGCGCGCCTCGAGCAGCGGTACAACGGCTTCGATTGGAGCGAGCGGCGCGGGACGGCGCTGCTCAACGAGTACGACGAGAACAAGCACTGGCGAAAGACGTTTCTCATCGACGTCGACCATCCGTCGGGCAAGCTTCCCGTCATCTGGGACCTGTCGAGCGACGAGCGCTACAAGAATCCCGGCCAGCCCGCCTACAAAACGCTGCCGAACGGACAGCGGGTCGTGCAGCAGGACGGCGGCGCGATCTTCCTGGAAGGCGACGGCGCGTCGGTCGACGGAGACCGGCCGTTTCTCGACCGCTTCGACCTCGCGTCGCGCAAAGACGTCCGTCTGTTCCGCAGCGATCCGTCCGCCCTCGAGTACTATCTGAGGCTCACCGACGCCGCCGGCCGCACGTTCCTGACCTGGCGCCAGTCGCCGACGGATCCGCCGAACGCGATGTTGCGCACGCTCGGAAAGCGCGTCTCCTCGGCGAAGCCTGGAGAGGCGGAATTCACGTCCACGGTTCGTGCGGTGACGCACATCCCGGATCCCACGCCCGTGGTGCGCTCGGTCAAGCAGCGGCTGGTCAAGTACACGCGCAAGGACGGAACGCCGCTGTCGTTCACGCTCCTGACGCCGCCCGGGTACAAGGAGGGCACTCGTGTTCCGGCGATCCTCTACGCGTACCCGCTCGATTACGCGAGCGCCTCGACGGCGGGCCAGGTCAGCGGCTCCGAGCAAAAGTTCATGCTGCTCCGGAACTACCGCCTGCTGCTCCTGTCCGGTTACGCGATCATCGACTACGCGGCGTTTCCGATCGTCGGCGATCCGAAGAAGGCGTACGACACGTACCTCGAGCAGCTCGTCGACGACGCCCAGGCCGCCGTGGACGCCGCCGTGGCCACGGGAGTCGTCGACCGCGACCGGATCGGCGTCACCGGCCACAGCCACGGCGCGCTGATGACGGCGAACCTGATTGCCCACTGCGATCTGTTCCGCGCCGGTGTGGCGACGAGCGGGTCCTACAACAAGACGCTGACGCCGTTCGGGTTCCAGAACGAGCGGCGCTCGGTGTGGAAGGGTCAGAGCGTGTATCTGCAGGTCTCGCCCTTCTTCTTCGCCGACAAGATCAAGCTGCCGCTTCTGATCATGCACGGCGAAGACGACGCGAACCCAGGCACGACTCCGATCCAGTCCGTCAAGCTGTACGAGGGCATCCGCGGCAACGGAGGAACGGCGCGCCTCGTGATGCTCCCGCACGAGCCGCACTGGTACGCGGCCATGGAATCCAACGAGCAGCTCGCTTACGAGGAGCTGCGGTGGTTCGACAAGTACGTCAAGAACGCAGGGCCGCGCGAGAACGCCGGAGAGACGAAGACGGGGGCGGCGAAGCCCTGACCGCTCCTCGGCCGTCAGGCGCCGAGGTCGTCCGAGCTAGCGGGTTGGAGGTCATCCAAGAGGCCGACCAGGGCTCGTCCGCGCCCGTCAGGGTTTCCGCCCCGATTGGCCGCGCCGAGCGGAGATCACGCGGCCGCACACCTCGATCGAAGGACACTCGCAGCGGAGAAGCTTGCCGAGGAGCTCGTCCATCGTCTCGAGTTGGGCGGCGGTCGCGCGGATCTCCAACCGTTTCTTCTCCGCGAGCCGGCGCCAGCGGTCCCGTCCGAAGTCGCGGACGAGCTGGCGCGCCTCGGCGAGAGTGAAACCGGCGTCGATGGCGAGTTGGACGACCTGGAGCGGCGCCAGGTCGTTCTCTTCGAACTGCCTTCGGCCGGCCAGCCGGGGGGCTTGCGGGATCAGTCCCTGCTGCTCGTAGTACCGGATGGCCGACGCCGCCAGGCCCGTGCGTTTCGCCACCTCTCCGATGAGCATCGCGATTTCTCCTTGACTTAAAGTGTACTTGAAGTTGTGGGATGGCGATAGAAAGGAGAATCGTCATGAAACCCTGGTCTACGCTCCTGCCGGCCGTCGCCCTCGTCGTTTCCGCCGCCGTCACCGTCGCCGAAGACGCCTTCGTCTGCCAGATCAACGCCCTGACCCCCTCGCAGCGCGAGCGCCATCAGAAGCTCGGGCAACTGTTGCGCTCGGCGGTGGTCGAGAAGACCGAGCTCGAGAACGGCTACGCCTTTGTCATGGATCTCGGCCGCTTGCCCGTCGATTCCGCCGGCGAGTCGTTCTGCGTCGTCGAGGTCGCGGAGTGGGTGGACCTCGAGTCGCGGTGCTGCCCCTTCCTGGCGTTCGGCATCGAAGTCGAGCCCAAAGGGAAGACCGTCCGGCTGCGCCTGACGGGCGCCAAGGGTGTCAAGACCGTCCTCGAGTCGGAGCTCGAGCTTCTCGAGAAGGGGAAGTAGCGCGGGGGCGATAAGTCGAGAGTCAGGGACGGCGCCTGGAATCTCGAGACTCCCAGCGAGGAAACTCGGTCCGAACCAAGGCTCCGAATTCTTCGATGGCGCCGAGGTAGGACTCGGGCGATTCGTCTTCCGCATCGCGGGTGTATTGCCAGTAGAAGCTGATCGCGGCGGGCGTCTTCCAGCCGAACCACGAGTAGTTCTGCCGCTGGATTTTCAGAACCTGTGCGTCGTTCCAGTTCTGGCCGAAAACGACGATCCCGGCTTCGAGGTCCTTCAACTGGGGTATGGGTGATTCGCCGAGGGTGGTGAACCGGTTCTCGATCCAGGTGAGGCGCTCGAAGAGACGCTGATACACGCTGTTGGTCTGACCCCAGCGGACGGAGACGAAGAAGACGACCGCTTTGGAGCGAAAGAGCTCGCGACTGATCACGTAGAGCTCGTCGTCCTCGTTGTTGATCGAGGCCCAGCACCGATGGTGACCCGTCGGATTCTTGGAACGGTCAGGAAGCTTCGCCTGGAGCAGCCCGCACCGGTTGCCCTTGCCCCCGCTGACGTTGCCCTCGCAGGTGTGGATCTTGAGCTCCGCGACGTCGATGAGGGTGACGCGCTTCTTTCTCTCCTCCAGATGGTCCCGGACGCGCATCGCGAGCTGCGTCGACTTCGGGACGTCCCACGTGTGCTTCCGATAGCGGTTGCTCGTGGTCAACAGGAGGAGGTCGTTTCTCTTCTCGAGATATCGCAGGAGCCGCGAGCAGGACTCGACTAGGCTCTTGCGCGCGCCGCGGCCACGACGAGGCATCGGCGGCATTCTAGCCGCCGGGCAGCCCGCCAGAGAGATGCAGCGGGCATCGGCAGGGTTTAGAGTTTCTCCATGTGCCGGAACATCCGAACGCTCGCCAATTTCGCTCCGCCGTCGACCGAGGCCGAGATCCGGGCCTCTTCACTCCAGTTCGTGCGCAAGATCAGCGGCGCCAACAAGCCGTCGAAGGCGAACGAGGAGCTGTTTCAGCGCACCATCGACGAGGTGGCCGCGGCCGCGGAGCGGCTGATTCAGGGATGGGTCACCAGCGCGCCTCCCAAGGACCGGAATGTCGAGATTCGGAAGCACATCGAGCGATCCCGGATCCGATTCGGCAAGGAGCCCCGTCGAACGCCGATCGACCCGATCGGCTGAGCTTCACTTCAGCCGTTCGGCGATCAGGCGATCCGCGCGGGCGAAGTCGACCTGATCGACGCTGGCCGCGCGGCTCGTTAGCTCGTCGAGGATCTCCTCCTGGATCGCCCCCCGGCGCTGGGCCTCGGCGTAGGGAAGCGTGTGGAACATGACCATCGAGTAGCGCGGGATGAACCGGCCCGGGTGCCTCTCCTCGAGGCGGAACGCAAGATCCTTCTTCAGCTGAAACTTCGGCTCGCGGACGGTCGACCGCATCTCGACGTAGTTCTCCAGGGCCATGTCGGCGATCGCATCGGTGTTGGGCCGGCGGCGACGCTCGAATTCCGCGAAGATCTCGTTCCACGGCCGATCGGGATTTTCGAGGCACCGATCGAAAGCGCTGCAATCCTCGAATGCCGCGTTCATGCCCTGCCCGTGAAAGGGCACGATCGCGTGCGCCGCGTCACCCAGGACGAGCGCGTGGTCCTCGAACGACCAGGGCGCGCAGCGGACCGTCTCGAGATGGCCGGTCGGATTTTCGAAGAAGTCGTCGCCGAGGCGGGGCAAGAGCGGGATCGCGTCGGCAAATCGGCGCTCGAAGAGCGCGTACACGGCCTCCGGAGTCGTCAGGGCATTGAAGCTTTCGACTCCCTTGTTCGGGAGAAACAGGGTTACGGTGAAGCTGCCGTCGACGTTGGGGAGCGCGATCAGCATGTATTCGCCGCGCGGCCAGATGTGCAGGGCGTTCTTCTCCATCCGGAATCCGCCTCCGTCTGCCGGAGGAATCGAGAGTTCCTTGTATCCGTGGCCGAGCGGCTCCTCGTCGAGGCTTCCGCCGGTCCGTTCCAGGATCGCGGCGCGCACCGCCGAGGCGCTTCCGTCCGTTCCGATGAGGACGTCGTACGGCGTCTCCTGCGGGAGCACGTGGTGCCTCGTGAAATCGACGCCTTGAACCGTCTCTCCGAAGCGGATCGCGACTCGGCCGGTCGCTTCGGCGGCGTTCATGAGGAGCGCGTTCAAGCCCGCGCGCGAGACCGAGTAGATGACTTCGTGCGGCTTGTTGCCGTACGGAATGAGCTTGAGTCGACCGTCCTCGTCGTGCAGCATCCTCCCGACCATCGGGATGAGCTCGGCGCGGACGCCTTCCATGACGCCGACTTCTTCGAGGGCGGCGATGCCGCGATTGGCCAAAGCCAGGTTGATCGAGCGCCCGGCGGATGCCGGCGCTGCCGTCTTCCTCGGGTCGGAGCGGCGCTCGAGGAGCGTGACGCGGTGCCCGCGCCGGGCCAGGAAGATCGCCAGGAGCGAGCCGGCGAGACCCGCGCCGACGAGCGTGACCTCGGGGGTGTCGCGGGGGGATTTCACAGATGCCCGGAGCCTATACCGGACTCGAGTCCAAGCCTCAGACGAGCAGTGGACACTCCGGAGGGAGCCTCATCGCCAAGCGCCCCGGCAGAAGCTCGAACACGAACCGCGTGCCCGTCATCGGCTCGCCGTCCAGGTTGATCTGAAGGGTCTCGCCCGTCTCGATCTCGAGTCGCGGCAAGCGCGCGCTGACGAATTGGCGGTGGAGTGCCGCGCGCCCGCCGTGCAGCAGACGGCGAAGCGCTTCCGGCAGCTCGTCGTTCGGCAGCTTTGGTAGAACGCGAACGTCGAAGCAACCATCGTTGATCAGAGCATCCGGGCAGAGGGGGTGGCCTCCACCCGCTTGTCGGCCATTTCCGATGGCGAGAACGAGAAAGGGGCCTTCCCAGGCGAACCCTGGTCCTTTCAACCGTCCATGGTCGGGGCGAATGCTGGTGAAATGAGTCATGCCGGTCAGCAGGTAAGCGGCACCCCCGAGCAGCTTCTTCAGCTCGGGTGGCGTTGCGACGGTGACCTGCGAGCCAAACCCGCCCGTCGCCACGTTCAAAAGATAGCGCCCGTTGACACGGCCCACATCGACGTTCGTGGAGGATCCGAAGGCCGCGAGCCGGAGAGCGCCCGGCGGATCGAGCGGAATGCCGCACGCGTGCGCGAGGTCGTTGGCAGTTCCGAGGGGAAGAATGGCGAGGCTCGGAGAGGCGTGGTTCGCATCGCTGCCTTCCACCAACCCCGTCACGACCTCGTTGACGGTTCCGTCACCGCCTCCGGCGATGACGACTCCGAACCCTTCCCCAGTTGCCTCGCGGGCGAACCGTTTCGCGTCGCCTCCCTCCCAGGTGACTCGGACCTCGATCGAGATCCCCTCGTCCCGAACGGCCCGCACTGCCTCGCGAACGTCGTCGCGCATGGCCGCCTTGCCGTTGAGAATCAGGCAGACCGGTCCGTTGGTGCTGTCTCGTTCAGGCTTCTCCGTCATCGTGGACCACCCCGAGCAACGCGATCTGCCGTGACGATGCTTCAGCCCGGGTGAACCGCGGGTCGCGTTAACGGCTCATGCGTCGCGACGGCCGTCGCCGAATCACGTCGCGCGAGGAACGTGTGCAGCTGCGCGACGACCGCGGCCCCTTCACCGATGGCTGCTCCCACGCGCTTTACCGAGCCGCAACGGACGTCGCCGACCGCGAAGAGTCCCTCGATCCCGGTCTCGAGCGGCAGCGGTTGCCGCCCGGCCGATGGCACGTCGGATCCGGTTCGGATGAAGCCCTTTTCGTCGAGGGGGATGCCGGAGCCCTCGAGCCAGCTCGCCGCCGGCTCGGCGCCGGTGAAGAGGAACAGGTGGGAGATGGCGTGCTGCTCCTCGGCGCCGGTGCGCCGATTGCGCCACCGCACTCCGTTCAGGCCCTGATCGGACATGCCGAGAAGCTCCACGACCTCGGTATCGCACAACACCGAGATGTTCGGCGACGCCGCGATGCGATCGATGAGGTAGCGCGACATGGTCCTCGAAAGACCGGGCCCGCGCACCAGCACGCGCACGCTTCGCGCGTGGCTTCCGAGAAACACCGCGGCCTGACCGGCCGAATTCCCTCCACCCACCAGAGCGACGTCCTCGTCGCGGCAAAGCCGGGCCTCGACGGGCGAGGCCCAGTACGACACTCCGCGGCCCTCGAACTGAGTGAGGTTCGGAATCTCGGGACGGCGATAGCGCGCGCCGGTGGCGACCACGACCGTGCGCGCGCGAACCTTCCGTCCATCGGCGAGCTCGAGGATGTGCACCGGATCAGGACCGGAGCGTTCCGAAGCACAGTCCAGCCGCACGACTTCGGTGGACAGGCTGAATTCAACCCCGAACTTCTGCGCCTGAGTGAACGCACGGCCCATCAACGATTGCCCGGAGACTCCGGTCGGGAAGCCGAGATAGTTCTCGATGCGCGCGCTCGCGCCGGCTTGCCCTCCAAACGCGAACTTTTCGAGCACCAGAATGGAGAGGCCCTCGGACGCGCCGTAGACCGCGGTCGCGAGCCCGGCCGGACCGGCGCCCACGATGGCCACGTCGTACGGTTCCGAGCGAAAGCTCGCCGCCACGAGCCCGAGCGCTCGCGCCAGGTCCTGCTTCGTAGGATTCCGGAGCACGGCTCCATCCGGCAGCGCCACGATCGGCAGCTCTCCCGGTGTGGGGGTGTAGCGCTCGAGCAGCGCCGCCGCATCGGGGTCTCGATCGGCATCGACGACCCGAAAGGGAATCCCGTTGCGTTCGAGGAACGTCGAAAGCCGCGTCACGTCCGGAGACTTGACGGGCCCGATGAGAATCGGGCCGCCGAAG
>Ga0126381_100005965_pt1 | contig 13457 bp, 7 predicted proteins | sample PanSoiMetPlot_28_FD_96465 | JGI IMG/M metagenome (GOLD analysis project Ga0126381, IMG submission 96465) | Tropical forest soil microbial communities from Panama - MetaG Plot_28 | ecosystem: Environmental > Terrestrial > Soil > Tropical forest > Bulk soil | place: Panama | collected 2016-02-17
GCATGCGGTCCTGATTTACCCCTTGAATTGAACGGAAGTTGGACCGAAAATCCTTCCGACAAAGGGACGCCTTTGCAAATACGATTCACGATTGAGGTAACGTGCGGAGACGAAGAACCTAGCCGTGTCCTTAAGCGCATTGACGGAGAAATCTTTGAATTTGTAGGTGATGCCCTCGACGAAAAAGAAGTGGTGATGGGCCGCATCCGAGCTTATCTTGTTCAGGTCGATCGCTCCTTCGATGAAGGCGAAAGCCTGTTTGCCGCGATGGATTCCATTGACCAGTCCGTGTATGACTGCTACAGCGCTTTGTTCGATCCAAAGACTGACGAATGGAATTCGTCGATCATAGGGTTGTACGGCTACAAGATTTTGTCTATGGACGTCCTCTACCTTGAGAGCGTCGATATAGAGCCTGAGTGTCAGTCATTGGACATCACGCCGATCATCCGAGAAACGCTTGCGACCTTTGGAGCAAACGTCGGTCTGGTGGCTCACGAGGCGCAGCCGGAAAACGCCAAGGTCTGGACCGATTTCGGTTTTCGAAAACTGGCTGATTCCGACTTCTATACCTACGCGCCAGAATTGCTCTATCAGGACGGAAACAGTGAGCGCGTCCCTTCCGCTTCGAGTACCTGGGCCACCCGCGTCCCTCGTGGCCGCCGCCGCGTCCATTGAATCGCTCGGGATAATCCTTCTTTCTTGTCCCCAAAAGTCCCCCGGCGTGGGCCTCTGCCGTCACCGCCCGTCTGGATTATTTCCGGTTTGTATACCCAGCATCCGGAATTGAGGTGACCAGACCAACCGCTGAGAGGGAATTTCCGAATTTCCCTCATGGGTTCGCCTAAGCACAGCATACCTTGACTATCGACAATAAGTATTGTAGATAGTCAGAGTATGGGGAACCAAACGATTTGAGAGGATGTTGGACCTTGCTAATTCTTAAAACCATCTCGCTAGAACCGAAACATGGCGGGGCCATCGCCAAGCGTATCCAGCAGATCTCCAACGAAGTTCTGCAAGTCCGGCAAGGATCGCTCTATCCGGCTTTACATCGCCTCGAACCGAAGGCATGGATCAAAGCCAAATGGGCGGAAACCGAGACGGGAAGAAAAGCGAAGTTCCACTCGTTAACCGCTTCGCGCGCTCAACTGGAAAGAGAAGCGGTCAACGGGAGCCGCCTATCTGGGGCAATCCATCTGGTCGCTGACTCGGCTTAGGAGTGAGACACAATGCATTGGGCCCGACAATTTTGGATGCGCCTCCAAACCCTCTTTCGCCGTGATCACCTGGCGCAGGATCTGGACGATGAGATTCGCTTTCACCTCGATGAGCAGATTGCAGAAAATATCGCCGCGGGAATGAACAAGGAAGAGGCGCGTCACGCCGCGCTTCGAAGTTTTGGCAACCCTTCGCTTCTGAAAGAGGATGCGCGGGAGACGTGGGGCTGGGTTTGGCTGGAGCAGATTGTTCAAGATGCGCGCTACGGTTTTCGCATGCTGCGCCGAAGCCCTCTTTTCACCCTAGTCGCCGTGTTAACACTAGCGTTCGGCATCGGTGCCAACACGGCAATCTTCAGCCTCATGGATCAGGTGCTCCTACAGTTGCTTCCGGTGAAGCATCCTGAGCAACTCGTTCTGGTGGCCCAGCGCGGTATCCGTTTCGGCGATAGCTGGGGCGACAACGACATCTCTTATCCCATGTATCGCGATCTTCGCGACGGCAACCACGTTTTCTCAGGGATGTTCTGCCGCTTTCCGACGAGTGTCAGTCTGGGCTACGGCGATCGCACGGAGCGTGTAGACGCGGAATTAGTTTCGGGCTCCTATTTCCCAGTTTTGGGTGTCACGGCAGCAATCGGCAGAACCCTGACGCCCGACGACGACCGCGTTCCTGGCGGTCATCCAGTAGCAATGCTTAGCCATAGCTTTTGGCAGAGCCGTTTTTCCTCCGATCCGTCCATTGTGGGCAAGCGCATCGTCGCGAACGGATACACCTACAGCGTGATCGGAGTGTCCCAGGCCGGATTTGATGGCGTGGAACTTGGATACAACTCGAAGGTATTCGTTCCGATGATGATGAAGGCTCAAATGACGCCTCGCTCGGGCGGACCCTCAGGCGGACTCGAAGATCGGAGTCTGAGTTGGGTGACAGCGTTCGGACGTCTGAAACCAGGCATCCGGGTGGCGCAAGCGACTCGATCGCTACGACCCCTGATGCGCAGCATTCTGGAAGTGGAAGTCCAGGAGCCGAGACTGCAGCATTATTCGAATTATGACCGAGCACAGTTTCTGAAGAGCACCGTCGAATTGCTGCCCGGGTCGCAAGGGTGGTCCAGCCTGCGAGAACACATGCAAACGCCCCTGTGGGTGCTGGCCGCGCTAAGCGGAGCCGTTTTGCTGCTCGCGTGTGCGAATCTGGCAAACCTCTTGTTAGCACGCGCTACCACCAGGGACCGCGAAATGGCCGTCCGGCTGGCGATTGGCGCGGATCGCCGGCGCATAATTCGGCAGCTCCTGGTAGAAAGCTGGTTGCTGTCGGCAATCGGTACTGTAGTGGGATTGGGGTTGGCTTTTCTTGCTGATCGCGTTCTCTTAGCTACCTATTTTTCTGCTGATTCCGCAGGGGACTTCCCGATCTCGTCGGTTCCCGATGCGCGCGTTCTCGTTTTTGCGCTTGGCACGATGCTTCTGACCACGCTCGTCTTCGGTCTGGCGCCCGCGATTCAAAGTTCTCGGGCGGACGTCGCTCCCGCGCTTAGCGATCGTGCGGGGTCGGGAGCCGGAGGAAAACAAGTTTTCCTGCGCAAGCTACTGGTAGCCGGTCAGATCGCCTTGGCGTTGTTGCTGCTGATCGGCGCTAGTTTGTTCTTGCGAACTTTGGCGAATCTGGAAAGCACTGGACCCGGATTCTCGACCGAACACCTGGTGACCTTCCGCGTCGATCCCTCACTGAGTGGCTATACAGATGAGCGCACAAAGGATTTCTTTCGACAGTTGACCGATGAGTTGCAAACGCTGCCCGGTGTCAACTCGGTCGGCCTGAGCACCATGCCTTTTCTGCAAGGCTATGGCTGGAGCAATCCCGTAATCGCGGAAGGTTACATGACCGATCCCGGCCAGGAGCAGCCGGCGACACTTAATGAGATCAGTCCCAACCTGTTCACAACACTCGGAGTGCCGATTCTTGCCGGCCGCGACTTTACTCCCTTCGAAACTAGGCCCGTAGCTCTTATCAACGAGAGCTTCGTACGGAAGTACTTCGCCGGCCGCAATCCGATTGGGCTGCATATTGGGCTTGTAAACGAACAATCGGCCGCGCAGGACGTGCCAAACCTGGAGATCGTCGGAGAGGTGAAAGACCTGAAGTTCAGGAATCTGCGCGATCCGGCTCCTGTCCAGGCGTACTACCCATATTGGCAAGGGGTGAAGTTTCGGTTCATGACCTTCTACCTGCGTACTCGTTTTGACCCACGACAGGTCATGGAGACGGTGCGCGAACAAGTCCGCCGCCTGGACCCGAACGTTCCAGTGGTTGACCTGCGTACGGTTGACGAGCAGATGGGACTCTCTCTCAAGACGGAAAGACTAGTTGCCAGCCTTTCGGCGATATTCGGCGCCCTAGCCACAGCCCTCGCGGTGATTGGCCTCTATGGCGTAATGGCCTACAGTGTCGCGAGGCGCACACGGGAGATCGGCATCCGAGTGGCGCTTGGTGCCTTGCAGAGCGACGTCCTTTGGATGGCCATGCAACAAGTTGTCGGTCTCAGTGTGGCTGGACTTGCTGTCGGCGGTCTGCTGGCGTTTGTGCTCAGTAGTTTGATTCGCAGCCAGCTATACGGTTTGCAGCCGCACGACCCCTTCACCTACGTGTCGGCAGCAGTGGTGCTCGCGGCGGCAGCTTGTGCGGCCGGCTTTATCCCTTCTTGGCGAGCTAGCCGCGTAGATCCTATGCATGCTCTTCGTCATGAGTAAGCGGCTATCGAACTCTATTCGTTGAGTCCGACCGATAAGTCAGGGTTCTGGCTGTCAGCGCTATCCTCCCAAGTGGACCGGGCACAGTTCACTTCTCGTCGAAGGTCTCTGACCTCTTCGCTGGTCACAAAGGATTTGTGTCTCTCTTTGGCTCTGCTTTACTTCTTCAGACTTGGCGCGGCCCCGCCGGGAACCGTTCCTTCGAACTTTCGGATGACGCCTTTCTTTCCAATGGCCCAGCCGCGGTGCGCGTCGGCGAAGCCGATCGCGTCGGTGTGCTCCTGGTTCATCTGCTCCCAGTTCTTTCCTCGATCAATCGAGTAGTCGGTTCCGGTGGGTCCAACCGCGAACACGGTGGGACCGGGCGTGTCCGGCACAACCGCGACGCCCCAGCGGTATCCCGCGGGACGGTGGCTGCTCTCTTTCCAAGTCTTGCCGCCGTCGTCACTGTAGGCGGAATTTGCCTTCACCACCTGCGGATGATCATAGTCTCCGCCGACGATCATCAGCCGGTCGGCATCCACGACGGTGATCGAGAAGACGCCCTGGTTCAGGCCGGTGACGAGCGGCGTTTCGGAAGCGGTCCAGGTCTTGCCGGAATCGGCGGTGTGGAAGACGCGTGATGCGTTTTCGGTCACGAACCATGCCTGCCAGTTTTCCTTTCCGCCTTTCTTCTCAGCATACGTCGCGGCGCAGCTTCCAGAGGCCGGCGAGCCTTCACCGCTGTTTTCCGGAGGTATCGTGTTCGGCTGAAGCGGCGTCCAGTGCGCGCCGCCGTCGGAGGTTGTCAGCAACTCGGGCTTCCCGTCCAATGGGTCGCCGACCACGATACCGTGCGTCCCGTCCCAGAAGGCCATGCAATCGAGGAACGCCTTGGGGTTCTGCTCGGTATATTCCAGCAACCAGTTCTTGCCCGCATCCGTCGTCTTGTAGATGCGCGACTCGTTGCCCTTTCCGATTGACAGCAGGTAAGCGGTCTCGCCGTCGATGGCGTACACTTGGCGGAAGTCCAGCTTCTCGGCCCCGGCGACCGTCCCGGCCTGCCACGTCTCGCCTCCGTCGGTGGTACGAACGAATGTTCCTCCCGCGCCGCTGACCCAAACGACGTTGCCGCTGACGATGCTCAATCCGAGCAGGCTAGCGTCGGTGTGCGATTTCTGCGGGTGCCACTGGGCGAAAGCGGGCGAAATAAATAACGGGAGAACCAAAAACGCCTTTTTCAACATCGGGAGTCGCTCCTCCTGCGGTTGGCTGTTTCCATAGCCCCATTGTCGGCTAATCGGAAATCGATCCATTACCGGTTATCCCGCTCGAGCTCAATGGGAAAAAAGATCGTTGCGAACGACTCGCCCATCTTTCATCACGAAGCGGACGCGCTCGAGTTCGGTTATGTCGGCGATAGGATCGCCGCTGACCGCGACGAGGTCGGCGAATTTTCCGGGCTCAATGGCGCCGATGTGATCCTGCCAGCCCAGCATTTCCGCAGCATTGACCGTTACGGCGCGAATCGCATCCAGAGGCGGCAATCCCGCACGGGACAAGTTGACAAACGTCGCGACACTGGCTTGTCCGCGCGTCTTTCCCGGATAGAACCAGCACATGTCGGATCCGGCCGCAACTTTGACACCGGATTTCATCACTCGCCGCACTAATTCCTCATAACGTGCCTTCCCCCGCGCAGCGTCCGCAACCTCCGCAGCATGCACCTCTTGCGGCAATACGATGCTTGGCTCAGCGATTTTCAGAAAGAATCCGTCGTAAAACGTCGGCGTCAGATCGAGGAACATTCCCTTATCTCGCATCTGCTTCAATTGTTCGTCGGTTGCCTCATTGCCGTGCTCGATGGAATCGGCGTTCGCGTCAATCGCTGTTTGTATGCTCGCCTTATCCCCCGCGTGAACTGCGACCTTGAGGTGTTCGCGGTGAGCCTCTTCCACGACCGCGGTGAGTTCCGCGACCGAGATGTTCTCGCTCTCCGTTACCTTGATCACGTCGACGTTCTGAAACACATTTTCGCGAACTGCCTGCCGCGCCTGGTCCAATCCCTGGACCAGCAGGAATTCCTGCTTCAGGATGGCCTCGCTCAATGCTGGGTTGAGGTTTTGCAAATAAGAACCTTCGGCAATCAGCTTTCGTCCCGACGCCAGGATTCTTGGCCCCGGCACGCGGCCTGCATTGATGGCGTCACGCAATTCGGTATCACCGTCAATGCCGGAGTGTCCCAGATTGCGGACCGTGGTAATGCCGCTGTCGAGGTCTTCCCGTGCCGCCTGGGCGGCCATCAAAGCCCGCTTGGTCGGGGACTCCACAATTGCCAGCAAGAGTCCCGGCGCAAACTCGCCGTTGTTGTGGCGCAGAGTTTCCGCCTTGGCTGGAATGATGACGTCGAGAAACAGGTGAGTGTGGCCGTCGATCAATCCCGGGAGCAGAGTTGCGTTGCCAAGGTCAATCGTCTTGACGCCCGGGGGAGCCTTCGCTTGCACTTGGGCAGGCGCGCCGACTTCCTTGATTTTGCCGCTCTCAATCAGCACCGCTGCCGGAGAAATCGTGTTACCGGTGCGCGGATCCAGCAATCGGGTGGCTTTGACGAGAGTGAGTGGACCGGCAGATTGGGCGCGCACTTGCACGGTTGAGACCACGGCCATGAGCACCAAAACGAATGTCATAGTGAGCTTTTGCATCCGACTTGAACCTCTCCGCTCGCGAACTCAACGGCTGCGCCGTAAAAGATTCGCTGCTCGCCTTTCTAACTACTACATCTAACAGCGACGCTACTACAGTGTCCGTATAAGTCAATCGGACGCACCTGGCGGCAGGAAGTGAGCACTCGGACGCGGTTATCGCTTCAGGACGAAACAGCAGGCCGTATGCGCGATGGTCTGAAAGATGGCGGCCGCCATGATGATGGCAAACAGAGATGACAATAGCAGGCTTACTGAGCGATAGGTCGGTTGCACCGGCGCGGTCAGGTTTGCCAAACGATAGCTCAGATGCGATGAGGCCGTTGCCTGCAGAATCCCGGGTTGTTCTGGAACCGCGAGTTTGGCGAGCGCCGAAACCAATTCCCGCCCGCGGGCGCGCCTGACGACAGATTCATCGCAGGAGAGCTCGCGATAGAGCGCAATCCGCGCGCCAGTCAGCCAGATGAGCGGATGGAACCACAGGACGCAGAATGAAAGTTCGTAGAGCAGGCGGATGAGATTGTCGCGCCTTCTTGCGTGGGCCAGTTCGTGCAGTAAGACCGCATCAAACTCTCGCGGATTGAGCAAGCGATCGATGCCGATGGGAAGCAGGATGTGAGGATAAAGAACTCCGCGAACTGCGGGACTCAGGTGCCCGTCACCGAAGCTCACTGGAAAGCCGTCCGCTACGAAATTAACCGTCACACCGCGAACGCTTGCACGGATTGCCGCTTGCGCCTCGCGGCGCTCTTTGCGTAGACGCAAAATTAATCGGCCAAGCATGGAGAGGGTGCCGGTCGTCCATATACCTCCCAGGATGACGGCTGTCCGGCCCTGGGTCATGATCCATACCGGGTCGCCAATAACACCCAATGGTCTAGCCCAAGCCAAGTGCGGCGCCCAAAGCTTGTCGATGAGCGCTCCTGAAGGCACAACGAAATTCAATGCGGTGACCACCCAGATCCAATATTTGGTGGTGGCGCTCGCGCGCAGAGTCGATGTCAGCGCCCACGCCGCCGCCGCGACGATCGAGGCAAACAGCAAGTGAACGCTGAAGTAGTACATCGTGCGTGCGATATGCTCATGCACGTTTGCCTCCGCGGTTGCGGCCGTTCTTGTCACCGCCTTTATCACTGCGGGTCGCACTCTGCAATGCTTTCAGGTCCCGTAGGGTAAGCGCACCATCCTCGAGCAAATTGGAGACGAGCAGTCGCGGCGAGCCCCCAAACAGATCGAGCAGATCCCGTGCCAGCCGGCTGCGGTATTGGCTTTGATTGATAGCCGGCTGAAAGAGCTGGGCATTGCCGATCTTCTTTACCTTTCGCAACGCACCCTTCTCCTCGAGCCGGTAGACGAGCGTCTGCACCGTTGTGTAAGCAACGCGTTCATCCTCGGGCAGGCTTTCCAGGACCTCGCGCACGGACGCGGTCCCGAGTTTCCAATATTGCTCCAAAATGCGGGTTTCGGCTTTGGAAAGGCGCGGCTCTTTCATAATCTCCTACGTATTCCGGCAATCCTACTACAAGAAACGGCATGTGGGAATGGCTTTTCTTCGGATCCGAGGTGCGCCCAAACGCTCTTGGCCTCTCAAAAGCAGGATTCGTGTATTGTTGACAATACGAAGATTATGCTTGCCTTTCCCGGTTCGTCTGAAAGGGGTGAGGATCGCGGACTTTCCCCGAAGAACTAATGGTGACTCGCGGCCGGGTGCCCGCAGGCAAGGCCATATGTTCGCCAGCATAGATTGGGTATGAGAACGCTCCTTCCAAAACGGCGCCTTTGGGCAGATGAGACCAATCGACGCGCTGCTCAAAAGCAGCGCGCATTCTATGCGAGGGAAAGGATTTCCGCTCCCTTCTCGGTAGAGACTTCGGAAGCCATCGGCGCTTGGCCCTGCGGAAGAACAGGCCGGGACAAAGCTAGCAAGGCTATCACCAACCTAGTAATTCTTAAAAAGATTACCTCAGAGGTAACTTCACACACTGGCATTTTCCTCATTGCCTATCCGGCATAATTATCGAGCATGCGGGCAGATTCAGCCGAACTTGTCTGCCCGGCATGGCAAACTTGGTGCAATCGGTGGGACCCTGAGATCCCACCGATTTGCGCGGAAATGGGGCTTATTTCCCGTCTTTGTCCTTGTCGTCATCGCTTCTTGAGAAGCGGGTTTTGACGGCTGGCGCAGACTTTCCCTTCAGACCTTCCCAGAGGATCTTGTTGTAGAGCTGGGCCGGAACGCGGTCTTCTCCCGAGAAATCGAAGCCGCGGGTTTTCGCCGCCCAGTACTGCGCGTTATGAGTGGGCTTCAGGTTGGGGCCCTTGGCAAACACAACGGTCTTGGGGTCCAGTCCCAAGCCTCCTCCCTGCGAAATCGGAGCGATGGGCTTCGTGAGAGTAGGAATCAGAAGCGTCGATGCGACGGCACGGAAGGTCCACTGGCCGGACGACGTGGTGTCAAAAACATCGGCCATCGGCCGCGCGTAATAGGTGTTCAAGTTGATGTGCCCCGCGCCCAGGATATCCTCGATGGTGCGAAGCACATTGCGTTGACTGTACGGGGTGCTCACGACCGCGCCCTGCTTCACGTAAGGGCCGACGAAGTAGGTTGTGGCGCGATGGGAATCCACGTGATCCGCGCCGTCCTGGCAGTCATCTTCGATGATGATGATCAGAGTGTCCTTTGCGTAGGGGCTGTTAGCGACGGCTTGCGCCAGCAATCCGACGGCGTAGTCGTTATCCGCCTGCTGCAGTTCCGGGGTGTTGACTCCGCCCAGCGCAGTGCCGAAGCTACCGGTGTGATCGTGGGAAAGACCGCGGATCATTTCTAGCGTCGGCAGGTTGCCATTGGCGACGAATTGCTGGAACTCGCGGTTCCATTCGTTGAAGCGCCAAACATCCGGATAGGACTGGTCGTAAGCGCGGAAGTACTGGTCATACCACTTGTTCTCAAAGATCAGTTGATTGGCCGCCGTGGTCTGGATGACACCGGCCGCGAAAGGATCAGAGATAGGGTTTCCCTTGACAGGGTCTCCACTATCGGTAATCTTGCCAGGAGTGTTGGCCATCCAGCCGTAGTTTCGAACGGTACCTCCGGCGTTCAAGACGGCGTTGAAGATGTACCCCTGCTGATAGCCGGTTGGGCCATCGGTAGCCGCGTGGTCGCCGTCACCAGCCAAAATGTTAGGAGTGCCACCCTTGAGCGACGAAGTCGCGTTGGTATAAGGAGTGGTTGCGCCGGTGGGGTCGAAAAAGAAGTCGCGGGCGGCAGTGGTATTCAGGTTACCTGGAATATTCCGATTCTGGCCCTCGCCCTCATAGGAGACGCCGCGGTTCACGCGCGCATAGTTGATTTGCTGGGTGAGCGTCTCCGTGTTGGTCACGCGGCCGCGCATGGACCAGGACCAGCCGTCCATCGATCCGTCGCCCGGGTCCATGAAGTTGTCCAAGGTAACGAAATTCCGCGCCATGAGATGGAAGCTCGGTGTGACGCCTTGGCCAAAGAGTGCCAGCGAAGGCTGGCCGTTGGATCCATTGCCCAAATCGCCGAGTATCTGATCGAAGGTGCGGTTTTCTTTCACAACATAAATGATGTGCTTGATTTTCGAATGAAGGAAGTTCATGGCGCTGGTATCGGTATCGGAGGGTTGGGCGCTGTAGCCGTTATTGGCCGCCACCTTTGAGGTCAAATCCCAGAGATCGCTAGCATCCGGAACCGACGCGCTGACGAGCGATGCGTGTTCCAACTGAAATTGATATTGATTGTTCGACGTCAGCTCAGCTGACTCCTGCGCATTGGTTTCCGGAGGGTCTACGGTTGTGAATACGATCCTGCCCATATTGCCAAATCCATACCCGGGGTTCGGACCTGTGTCGCTCTTGCCGTTGGTGATGTACATCCAACTGCCATCAGCGCTGAATGCAACGTCGGTAGGGTCATACGCGGTCGGCAGAAGGCCAACGGTTTGGAAAGCCTGTGGGCCAGTTAGGGGTATCACTGCGATCGAGTTCGAACCGGCGTTGACCGCATAAAGAGTCTTGTTCGCCGAGTTTATAGCGACTGCGGTCGGCGCCGCGCCAGTCGTGTTCGCCGGGAAACTCAGTTGAGCGGGACCGCGGGTGTCGATCTTGTGCGTGATGGTGTTCTTGTTCGTGTCAATGACGGCAACCTGGTCCTGATTGTCCTGCGCAACGTATAGCGTCGAGCCGTCTGCGCTCAAGGTCATCCCGTTCGAATTGCCATCCAGCTGGATGCGCGCGACCAATTTCTGAGTCAGAATATTGAGGACGATGACTTCCCGATCCCGATCTGCGCCAACATACGCAATGTTGCCAGTCAACGCGACGGAGTAAGGAAACGTGCCGCCCTTGGTGCCATTCACCGCGCCGGAAGTCGCAAACGGCCGTAGGTCGTATTCATAGAGAACCTTTCTGCCGGCCGTGTCAATCACGCTAATCGAATCGTTATAGTTGTTCGCTGCGACAAGCGTCTTGCCATTGGCGGAAATGGCTAGGCCCGCCACATTGGGCGCGACGCTAAGACCGAGGCCGGACTTATTCTGATTTGCGCCACCGGTAAAAGGAAAAGGACACGGAGTGTGGCCCAGGCCAATCTTGCCGTTCAGCGCAAAACTGCCGCCATTGTTGGTGTAGACGTACACGGCATCGTCACAGCCACCCGCGGCATACAGTGTCTTGCTGTCTGGCGACCAAACCAGACCAACGTGAGCGTTGGGCTGCTGGATGACTTGCTTCAGGAAAGGTTTGGTTTTATTCCCGCCGGCAACATCGTACAAGAAAAGGAACTGCGTGGAAGCGTTCGTGTCGAGCTTACCGACAGAGCAGTTAGGCGTGCCCGGGTCGCAATTGTTAGGGAAGTAAAGTGAGTTCATTCCTGCGGTCAGGATCGCCAGTGTGTTGCCATCTGGGCTGACCACGGCTTTCACCGCCTCACCCGCGACGAAGTTCGGATAATTCGTCGCGAAATACGGAAGCGCAAGGCCCGGATTCAATTGTTGCTGGACAGCGTTGGGCAAAGCCGTCGGTGTTATGTACAGACCTGGCGGCGTGGGTGACTGGGGTTGGCCTTGTCCTAGGGTAGGCGAGGCAAAAACAAATGCGAGCACAGCTAAAATGATCGTACCTTTAATGCCGAGATTCCATTTCGTCATACTCACCCTCCGAAGTAAATCGAGGCTCGCGACCTGCAAGTGTTTCTCGCTCGGATTCCCGGGAACACACTGCTGCTCGGGCGCACACTTCTCCCTTGAGTGTGTCTGTGGGACCGATGAAACACATTGCGAGGCCGTAGTTCCCGGCTGGCTGGAATGCGGCGCGCCTCGAAACCGCAACGACAGCCTGCGATTTCAATCCCTTTGCGCTACATCCTGATTAGCGGCACATGAATTCCTGACAAACGTAGACAAGATTGGATTGGACTCGGGTGAAAACCCGATTGCCTGCGGTCCGGTTACAGCCTCAGGCTTTTTGAAAGATTCAAGTTTTGCGGGAACCCAAGCTGCGGGCAGAAACGCTCTGTCACGCGGCAGCTTGCAGAAACTTGGTCTTGCTCGCAGATGAAAAACCCTGGGCGGTTAGACCGCCCAGGGTCGTGTTTGGCGTTCGGTTTTATCTAGCGAAGTTATTGTTGTGGCTGCAAGCTGTTCTTCAGCGACGTGGCCTGGGCATCCAGCGCGCTCAGGGGTTCCAGTCCGAAGCGGTCTTCGATCGTCTTGAGAATCGAAAGCGTGTCGTACTGCGTGTGGTCTACAAAATGGCGCTTGGCAAGGGGCCCGATGATGATTGCAGGAACTCGGGAACCATCGCCCCAGATGCCCGTGACCGGCGGTGTCACGTGATCCCAGCGACCGCCGTGTTCATCGTAGGTGACAATGATTAGCGTGTTGTCCCAATAGTCGCTGGCTTTCACTGCGCTCACAAGATCCGCAACGTGCTGCTGACCCTGCAATAGGCCGGCGTATCCGGGATGCTCGTTGTCGGGTCCCAGCGCCTTAATAAAGACGACTGCCGGCAGGCGCGCGGTCTTAAGATCCAGGAAAAAGTCGTTTTCATCCTGGAGGTGTGCCGCGGACACCGGATTGCGGGCGCCATTCTTGAACGGAGCATAGTTGTCATAATAGGCGAAGGGTTGGTGGTGCCATTGGAACAGGGGATCGACAGGAGCGTTCGGAGGGACGACACCGTTGTTGCCGGGGTTGCTCACGGTACTGGCCAAGGCGTTGTCCCAGCCGCCAGAGTACCACTTCCAACCGATGCCCTTCGCGCTGAGGCGGTCGCCGATTGTCGGGATGAAAGGACGGGTCGCATCGGACGGGTCGCTATCATTCAGGGATGGCAACAAGGCTGGGGTGCCAGCTTGGGAAAACGTGGGAACCAGGTTGGCGGAGAAAATCGTGTTCACAGCATAGTTCTTGTCGAATGTCATTGCTGGAGCGGTGAACGACACGCCGCCGATGGGGGTGATGTTGCCGTCGTGCACGATCTTGCCCGTTGCCGGATTCACCAGGAGTTGTCCGTCCGTATCCAGGACCGCCTGCATGCCTGCGAGGGCATTCGGATAGACCGGAGCAGCCGCTGAAATCAGGAACTGGTGATTGAGGAACGATCCGCCAAATGCCGCATGGAAGAAGTTATCCGCCAGCGTGTAGTTCTGAGCGAGCAGTCCCTCGGGCAAATTGGTCGCGTCAAAGTAGCTCATGGTCAGGCCGGGGTTGTCGCTCCAGGTGACAAACCAGTCCATGGCTCCCTGATCGATTTGCGACTGTTCATGCCAGAAGCGGTGAAC
>Ga0126381_100005967_pt1 | contig 13455 bp, 16 predicted proteins | sample PanSoiMetPlot_28_FD_96465 | JGI IMG/M metagenome (GOLD analysis project Ga0126381, IMG submission 96465) | Tropical forest soil microbial communities from Panama - MetaG Plot_28 | ecosystem: Environmental > Terrestrial > Soil > Tropical forest > Bulk soil | place: Panama | collected 2016-02-17
AGGCTTGTCGATCCACTCTTCGGGAAAGGCGTCGATCCACTCTTCGGGAAAGGCCTTGATAAGGCATCGTCCGATTGGAGCAAAGTGTCTCGCGAGGACCTGCACAAACGAGTGCGGTGAGGTTCATGCGCGGGAAGGACACGCTTTTTGAGGACCTGGTAGTTCAACTTGCTTTGTTTTTGCGTTATGACATGGGAGTGATGGGCAGAGATGGGATGTGACAGGCAGCTAAATCATTGAATTTTCAGCTATCTCATTTGTCCCCAACGCCCTGCTACGGCTTGCGAATCGGCTGCTCTACCACTGAGCTACCTCGGGGTGATTTTGCTAACCATAACAACGGATGATTGCTTTCGCAATTCGAGCGCGAGTTCAAAGTTTGTATTTGCAATGCCCTGCACCGCCGGTTTCAATCCGCCAATTTTTCGGCGAATCATTACCGCGAGAAAGGATACATCAGCCAGCCGAGCGCGATTCCCACTGCCAGGAACATCGCGAATGACCACGCCGCATATTTGAGGCGTTCGATGGGCTTGCGTCGGCCAAGTGTGCCGAAAGCCAGCGAAATGATGAGCGCGAACAGCAGCAGCGCTTGAAAATGCGATAACTGCAGCGGAACCATCGCGCTCACGCCTTCCGCCGCCTGGCCGCTTCGTAGGCATGAAGCGCGGCGAGAAGATTCAGGACCCCGGCCGTGGCGAGAAATCGCGTGCCGTAGTCGCCGTCGGCATGCGAAACGTCCGGTCCTGCCGTTTCCAAAGAACGTGCCAGATAATAAAAGCTGCCGGTTCCCAGATCGGCTGCATACCCAAGCCGCGCAAAAGCATCGTCGCCGCCAGGCGCGAAGAGATTGCCGCGCATGCCTGCCCCGAGATACACGAGAAATCCAACCGATAGGAAAATGGTGATCGCGCGGCCCCACATTCTAAGAATGGCGTGGCCGAAACCAGGCAAAATCCAACCCACGATCGCAATTGCTATGGCGCGAGCATCGGAAGCGTCCGAGTGCTTTACGTGCGTTTCTCGGGGCTGCGCTGTCTCGGTCGCGATTCCAGGATCGCCGGGATTGGGAGAATTGTTTGCTGTCGATTCCTCAATCATTTCGTGTGGCTGAAATCATGCCAGCAGCGCCAGAATCTCCTTCTGCACGGCTCCGGTGACTCGCGCCTCGCCTCTATCAATGTACACGTTGACTTCGCTGCGCATGCCGAATTCCGGCAAATAAATACCCGGCTCGACCGAGTTGCAAGTGCGCGGAATCAAGTGACGGCTGTCGTGCGTTTCCAGACCGTCCATGTTGACGCCGTTGCCGTGGACAGTCTGTCCGATGCTGTGTCCTGTGCGATGGACAAAATATTTTCCGTAACCGGCTTTTTCGATCACGCCGCGGGCGGCGTTGTCCACCTGCCAGCCTTGCAGCGGCTTAGCTGCTGCTATTGAAGACTGGATGAGCGCAATGGCTTTATCGCGAGCTTCGACCAGGATTCGGAAAACCTTCGCGTATTTCTCCGGAACCTTCTCTCCCAAATAGCCTATCCAAGTAACATCGTAGTAAACGCTGCCCGGCATCTTCAGCTTGGCCCAGACATCCAGCAACAGCAAATCGCCTGCCTTGATTTCAGTGCGGCGCGCATCCGAAGGGGCGTAGTGAGGATCACTCGCATGGGTATTCACCGCGACGTCCGGACCTTCGTCGGTGGTCAAGTCAGCTTTTTCAAATTCAGATAAAATCCATTTCTGTAAGACAACTTCGGTCAAGAGCTTTTTCTCACGAACGCCTTTTGCGGCCAGCTCGAAAGCTTCACGTACAATGCGATCAACGGCCTTGCCAGCCAGCAGGTGTGATTGCAATTGTTCCGGCGTCCAGCAAGCTTCGTATTTCTGCACCAGATCGGCAGATGTCGCAACCTTGACGCCGCAGCTCTTTACCAGTTCTACTGTGCCGGCATCCACCATCGCTACATAGGGAATCACATTTTTCGGCGAGTACTGCATGGCCACGCTCTTCGCACGCCCCAGAATTTTCTTCAGATTGGCGCGCAGTTCATCTTGACTAGAGTAATAAAGCGTCTCGCCCGGCAACGTGACTAGCGATTCGCTCTCGATCTTGTGCACCAGTTTCTTGGGGCTGCCCTTCGTGGGAACAACATAGAACCAGCGCCGCGTGCGCATGGCATTGGGCAAGTCCAGAATACGGTGAGCAATCGGATCGCGTCCGCGAAAATCATAGAAAAGCCAGCCGTCAAGTTTGGCGGCACGCAGGTCACTTTGAATTTCGTTCAATTGGAAACTCATCGCTCAAACCCTACTCCCCGAATCTAGCTCGCTAAGCCTCTTGCTTTAAAAGCGCTTCGACTTCCGCGGTGGTCACTCCAAAGATTTCCACACACTTGGTGCGACTGCGCTCGCCGGACAAAATTCTAACAGCCGACTTCGGCCTTTTCAAAAGTCCGCCAAGAAACATACACAATGCATCGTTAGCCCGGCCTTCGACGGCGGGGGCTTGCAACCTGACCTTTAGGGCCCCATCCATGACGCCGGAAACTTCATTCTTGTTGGCGCGCGGCTGCACACGAACCGCGAAACTCACAGTGCCCTTCTGCGGATGCGCCTGCACATAGAGTGGCCTCATGGTTCGCCGACCTTAGACGCCGGGTACTTGCGGAGTCCAAACAGTGCCGTGCCTACGCGCACTTCGGTTGCGCCCTCTTCGATCGCCACATCGAAATCGTGCGACATTCCCATGGACAAGACCGGCAGCGCCTTTCGAAGTCTGCGTTCTAACTCCTCTTTTAAGACCCGCAACTCACGGAAATACGGCCGCACCTTTTCTACGTCATCCAAATAGGGCGGGATGCACATCAAGCCCTGCAAGTCCAGATTTTTCAGTGTGTCGGTTTTTTCGGCCAGCTCTGGAAGCTTTTCTCGCTCTACGCCACTTTTGCTTTCCTCCGAGGCGACGTGCACTTCGATTAGCACGCGCAGTTTTCGCTCGATAGCGATTTCGGCACGCGCGCGATCGAGACGTTGTGCGAGCGCAAGATCGTCAACTGTGTCCACCGCATGAAAAACTCGAGCTGCCTTGGCCGCTTTATTGCGTTGCAGATGGCCAATCAAGTGCCACGTACCAGGCACATCCTGAAGCGCCACGCGCTTTGCTTCCCACTCTTGCACGCGATTTTCGCCGAAATGCTTCACGCCCAACGCAAAGGCCGTTCGTATCGCTTCGGCGGACTGGGTCTTTGAGACAGCAATCAGGGTAACGTCTTCCGGTCGCCGGCCCGCACGTTTCGCGGCAACGAGGATCCGCTCTTGAATTACGGAAAGCCGTTCCTGAATGTTTGTATCGCTCATAGCCGAACCAAAATCGTACCACGCGCGCCTTTGCGGCTTCCTCCCGCTCCGGTTAGACTAACCTTCGGCACAAACTCTGCTAATGAACCATCCAGGAAAATTGATCGCCGTGGAAGGCATCGATGGCAGCGGCAAGCAGACTCAAGTACACCTCCTCGCGCGCGAACTCGAATTGCGTGGCCATCAGGTGCTTTCCACGGGCTTTCCGCAATACGGCTCCTGGTTTGGCAAACTGGTCGGGCAGTTTCTTAACGGTGACTTCGGCGACCTGAATACCCTGGACCCGCATCTCACTGCTCTGCTCTACGCCGGCGACCGTTTCGAGTGCAAAGAGACGATCGTCGCAACCATGGAAAGCGGCGGGATCGTCATCGCCGACCGTTACATCGCTTCGAACCTGGCGCATCAGACCGCCCGCAGCGGTCCGGAGAAGCGCGCGGAATTCCTCGCGTGGATAGAACATCTCGAATACAACATTTACGGCCTGCCCCAAGAGGATCTTGTGCTTTATCTGCGCTTGCCTGCAAGCGAAGCGCAGAGTCTTGTTGCGAAGAAATCCGCGAGACAATACACCCAAGCCGCGCACGACATCCTGGAAGCAGACCTTCGCCACCTGCAGGACGCCGCGGACATTTACGACCAGCTCTCGCGCCGTGCAAACTGGAAGACCATTGAATGCTATGACCGCGCCAAGCGCACTATTCGTTCTCCAGAAGACATTTCCGCAGATGTGTTGGCCGCAGTTCTGCCGAGTCTCGCGGCGCAGCAGGAGACGGCTTAACCATGGCCTTCTCCGAATTTCGCGGTAATCCGCAAATCGTGGTGGCCTTGCGTGGCGCCATGCGCGCCGGACGCGTGCCGCACGCGATCCTTTTTACCGGTCCTCGTGGCGTCGGTAAGTACACGCTGGCTCGCTTGTTCGCGCAGGCCGCGAATTGTGAGCGCCTCACCGACGACGCCTGCGGCGAATGCTACACCTGCCAGCGGATCGCGTTGATGGCTGATCCCCAGCGCTTGATCGAACAGGGCCTCGGCGAACGCGGCGAAAGCGCCGACGCAGCCACGGTCGAACGATCACCCTTGATCCTGCAAACTCATCCCGACGTCTGGGCGCTGGTACCAGATCCGGTTCGGCTGAAGACTCCTGTTGTCCGTCCGACGTTGCGCATCGGCCAACTTCGCGCCGTGCAGCGCGCCGCTTACTTTCAACCCATGGGCCGTCGTCGCGTTTTCATCATTGATGGGGCGGAAACCATGCGCTGGGACGTAGCCAACGTGTTCCTCAAAATCCTCGAAGAACCGCCTGGCTCGGCAGCGCTCATCCTCACCGCGCCATCGCCCTACTCGCTTCTCCCAACCATCGTGTCACGATGCTTACAATTCCATTTCGCGCCGTTGCCCCCCGCTGAGGTCGAGTCAGTGCTCAGGGAAAAATCGGACCTCGCCCCTGCCGCGATTCGTCTGACGGCTCAACTTTCCGAGGGTAGTCCGGGCCAGGCTCTCGAAATGGACGCCGAGAAGGAGAGTGACCGCCGTCGCAAAGGACTGAAATTACTGGAACGGGCAGCACGCGGCGAGGAATTTGGCCAGATATTTGCACAGACTTCGGCTATCGCCAAAGACCGCGAAATCTCGTTCGAAGAGCAACTTTCCGTTTTTTATGGTCTGCTTGGTGACTTGTTGGAGATAACTTCCGGAATCGGCTCGCCACAATTGCGTAATCTGATGCTTCGGAAGGAATTAGACCTAGTGGCCAAGCAAATTGACTCACAGTGGGTCATCAAAGCGCTACGCGGCCTGGATCAGCTTGCCGCCGGTGCGCGGCGTAACCTTAACCGGCAACTGGCACTCGAGGCTCTGGCCGCAGATCTGGCCCCGGTTGTTCCGTCTCGCGGATAGCCAAAAGAGTTCCCCCGACAAGCTCGAAAACTTTTTTTGTTCAACTGTAACCCCTTCGCAATGGAACGCATCTCAATCGTATTGGTGCTAACTCCCTACCTTTGGGCCAAAAAAGGAGTCTTCTATGGTGAATCGTCGTATGTTTCGCCCTGGGTTTCCTGACGTTAAGGAGCCTCTCCCGCCCCGCAACACGCATCCGAACCACAACGGTGGCCCAGCCCCCAGCAAGAAACCCGCTCCGCCGGAGATCACTCATGCCGAGAATTTTTACTGGATCAAGCAAATGCAGTCCCGCACTCCAATGGCTGTGGTCCTCGAGGACGGGCAAACCCTGCATGGAATCGTGGAGTGGTACGACCGCGATTGTATCAAGCTCACTCGTCAGGGCAGCCCCAACCTCATGATCTTCAAACGTACAATCAAGTATGTATATAAGGAAGACGAGGAAGGCGGAGTAGAGTAGTCTTACTGCTTATGCCGCGGGCGTGATTTCTTCTGAAGTGTGCTGCTTGATTTGCCCGTTTGTAAGAGGCCGTTATGATTTTCAGGCGTGCGCACCCCAGCCGCGCCAAACGTCATCAGTGCCTTTGCGGCCAGATTCCTTTCTTCATTCCTGACATCGCATTCCACCACTACAAAGCTCCTGCCAGCGCGCAAGACCTTGCCTTCCGCTTCGACTTTGCCTTCCGCAATGGGCAAGAGATAGTTGATCTTTAACTCGACGGTAACCAACTCCACGCCGTCCGGGGACACGGTATAGGCCGCAATCGCCCCGGCAGTGTCTGCTAGTGCAGCGATCACGCCTCCGTGTACCATGCTATGGATCTGGCGATGCTCATCTCGCACCGTCATTCCGAGCACTGCACCGCCCTCATAGAGTCGCTCAACCTCAAAACCCACCAACAGGTTGAAACGGCTCAGTTTCATACGCCTTTGCGCAAAATCCAGGTGTTCTTGGCTCAGATCGCGTTTCCGAGGTTTGCTCAAATCGCCCCCGCCGTCCGGTTTACCGCTAATCGTCGCCCCGCTGCGGGCGATCTTCCTAACGCGGAATGTCACGGTTTCCGCCGCCCCGCGTCTAATACAGGACCGCTTCGCGGGCCCTGACGCAGTGCTGCTCAGCCCGCCATTCTAGCAGCATGCCGTTGCCTGGGTATGTTAGCCTCGCTGCGGACTAGGGAACTCAAACCATGCGGATCGGCATCACCTGCTATCCCACTTACGGCGGCTCCGGAGTCGTGGCCACCGAACTCGGCCAGGAGCTTGCGGCACGCGGACACCACGTGCATTTCATCAGTTATGCTCCGCCTATCAGGATGAACTTGAACGATCCCCGCATCTTCTTTCACGAAGTCGAGATCGCCTCCTACCCCCTTTTCGATCACCCGCCGTACGCCCTGGCCCTCGCCACCAAAATGCTCGAGGTCTTTGAAGCGGAGTCCCTGGACTTGCTCCACGTCCACTACGCGATTCCCCACTCCGTCAGCGCGATGCTGGCCCGCTCTATGGCTGCGCCGAAACGGCTGCCATTCATCACCACCTTGCATGGAACCGACATTACCTTGGTCGGCAGCAACCGCTCCTATCTGCCCATCACCAAATTCTCCATTGAACAGAGCGATGGAGTCACCGCCATTTCCCAATATTTGCAGCGCCAGACCGTGAAGGAATTCGACATCAAGCGGCCGATCGATGTAATTCCCAACTTCGTGAACTGCGATCTTTACACCAGAACGCCGAATCCGGACCAGCGCGCCAAATGGGCTCCCGCCGGCGAACCCATCCTGATGCACCTCTCCAACTTCCGTCCGGTGAAGCGGGTGGCGGACGCTGTGGAAATCTTTGCACAAGTTCGGGCCAAGATGCCCGCAAAGCTGGTGCTGATCGGCGACGGTCCGGAACGTGGCGCCGCCGAATATCTGGTCCGAAAGAAGAAATTGCAGAAAGATGTGCACTTCCTCGGCAAGCAGGACCAGGTCTATCGTCTGCTTTCGGACGCCGATTTGTTTCTGCTACCCTCTCAATTGGAGTCGTTCGGGCTGGCCGCGCTCGAGGCCATGGCCTGCGAAGTTCCGGTGATTGCCACAAATGTTGGAGGAGTCCCCGAAGTCGTCGAGCATGGCGTGGACGGTTATCTAGTTGAGCCGGCAGATGTAGCAACCGCCGCAAAATACGCTATTGATCTGCTCTTCCGTGCTGACCGCGGGCGCGAAATGGGAGAACTGGCCCGCGTCAACGCCAAAAAAAAATTCTGCGCCAACGACGTCATTCCCGCCTATGAACATTACTATCAGCACGTCCTTTCGGAAACCCGCGCCGCGACAGCCTGAGAACGGACGGCTCCCCAGAAACTTAGCGGGGACCCTCAGAGAGGCTTTTCCTCCGATCCCGTTCGAATGTGCTCCAGCACGCGCAGATGAATGCGATGAATTACGTAATCCGACCACAGATGCCAATAGGACTCCGGCCACATCGAATGCGAATACCAGGTCGTGCCTTCCACGCGCGTCCGTCCGCCAGGCAATTCGGTCAGCAAGAACTGTCCTTGATGTGAATCAAAATATCCATGGAGGTGCCGCGGTTCAATATGGCCATAAGGAGTTAGTTCGTTCATGGGCGCCGGATTTGCGGTCACGCTAAATCGCAGCAAGCGCGGCTCACTCCACACGGTGATCGGCTCAACAAATGGGCCCGTCGAAAATATGCAGTAACGCACTGCACCGGGCCCGTGTCCGATAATCTCAGCCCGGATTGGATAAGCCACGCCCGCGCGAAACAGCGCTTCCTTCGGAGGTGGGATTTCCGTGAACGCTACGACTTTTTGCCACACCTTTTCAGGCCGAGCATTGATCTCGATCGCGCTCTTCACTTCAAATATTTCCGCTTGCGGTCGCGTAAAATGTTCGACTCCGTAGCATCCCGGCGTCAGTAAAAAGACCATCGATAGCATCGCCGGAGCATGCTTTCGTCCCCAGTGCGCCGCTTGAATCGCGTAACCCAGGCTTCCGCCGAGCACCGCCAGTAAAATCGCCAGGGGCGCCGCCATCGCCAGGCAAATCACACCTTCAATGGCTACAAGAAGCAAAACCGCACCCAGCATCAAGACCGGCAGAATCGCCACGGTTACACATTCTGCGAATCCGCGTGGCTCGCGGTAACTGTGGGTCAACACCGCAAACAGCCCCAAACAGAACGGCAGACCGACAAACAGTCCCCAGCCATATTGGGCGATCACTTGCGTGCCCAGCAGCGCGAATCCCAGACCGAGCAGCGCGGTGACTCCAATGCTCAGCACAGCGCTGGCTGTTCGCGTATGTGGAATCCATTGGTCGAGAAAGCTGGGACCGGGCCACGGTGTGCCTTCTTCCGAACGCACTTCCTTGGCAGAACGCTTGACACTCAGGACGAGAAAGAACAGCAAATTCGCGATTGGAGCAAAAAACAGTGCCGCGAGCCAGGTTGGCTCTGCGGCATCTCGCAAGCGTTTTGCAGTCATCGCAAGACCAAGCCAGATGAAAGGCAGCGCCACAAAAAGCATGACACCCGCGAAAAGACGGTTCTCAAGACTCAGAGCCCGCAAGCCAGAAATTGCGCCAAACGGCCGCCAGTAGTTCAGCAAACTCCACGACCGATGAAACACGCGGGCCACCACCACCCAATCGACTACAAACTTCAGCGCAAACGCCGTCAGCCCCACGGTGAAATAAGTGATTCGGTCCACTCGACCTTCCCATTGCCACAGGTTTGCCGGACGCATTGCTGGCCTCCGTCCCTAAATCCGCTATTGCGCAAACTTCAGATGCGAATGCTTACTTCGCAAGTCCCGCCGGAACATCCTCGCCGCGCTGCTATCCGCTTGTAGCCGGCGTCGAGCACTGCCATCATCCCAGGGAACGCGGCCAGCCATACGAACGGCCGCCCCCACCAAATCTCACGCGCCACGGCGACGACCGCGTGAGCTCCACCGGAATGCGTTCCGTCGCTCAACAAAAATCGCAACTCTTTCAACAATTCTTTGCGCGTCATTCCAAGCAGCGCGCTCACTCGCGGATCCTGCAGCGGCGCAACGCAAAACCCTTTGCGAGCCAGACTCGGCGCCAGCCATCTCGCGATTCGCGTGCAAAATCTGCACTGCGCATCGAAAAACAGCCATCCGCGCGCGGAACGTTCTTTGCGATCCGTAAGCTCATCTGCCAGCGTAATCATTGCTCTTTTCCTTGCCCCGTTGTTTCTTCGCTGAGCCCTCAGCGCTCGTCTTTAGTTCTCTGCGCCAAGGTTTTTTTCCTGGTATCTTCTCCGCGTGCCTGAGGGTTCTCTGCGTCCCTGCATCTCAGGGTTATCTTTTGCTCCGTCATCCAATCTTTTTGTTTCCCGCTCCCAGAATAGTCACGACTTTCCCGCGCAACTTCACCACACTCTTCAACGCGGCTGGCGGCATCCGCAGGATCTCTTCGAACAGCCCGGTCATCGCCGTAAGAAACTCCAGCATCGCTTCCAGTCGTTCCTTGGTATGTGCACCGCCAGAGGCGCTCTTCGCTTCTTGCACGCATTCCCCCAGCACTCGCAACGTCGGATCGATCTCCCTCTTTTTCCGTTCTTCCGCCACGATCCGAAAAATTTCCCACACATCCTTCAGCGTCTCGAAGTGGTCCCGCCGGTCACCCAGCACATGCACTACGCGCACGATTCCCCAGCCCTGCAGCTCCCGAAGGCTCGTGCTGACATTCGAACGGGCCACTGACAACGTCACCGAAATCTCATCCGCCGGCAGCGGCTTTTCCGCCAGGTACAGCAACGCGTGTACTTGCGCCACCGTGCGGTTGATCCCCCACTTCGTCCCCATCTCGCCCCAATGCAAAATGAACTTCTCTTCCACCGGCGCCAGTCCCGACTCGGCCTTTCTGCTTCCGGCTTCGCTCATGGTCGCATCTCCTTCCACACGATCTAGTGGGCTTCCGCTCTCAGAATTCTCCACCGGGCCACAAGTTCCCTCGCTGCATCAGCCCATTCCGGAAATTCAAATTGGAATCCTTGGTCAAGCAGCCTTCCGGGGATCACGCGCCTACTCTTCAAAATCAGTTCCGTCTCTGTTCGCAGCACGAAGGCACCTATTTCCAACATCCATCGATTGGCACTCAATCCGAATCTGATTCCCCACTTCTCCCGAAGCGTTCTCATGAATTCCTGCCATCTCATCGGATTCGGCGAAGCCACATTCACAACGCCCCCGATCCCGTCGTGCCGGATCAAGAATTCGATCGCTCGGATAAAGTCTCTCTCGTGAACCCAAGAAACGTATTGCTGCCCGGAACCAAGGTTTCCGCCGAGTCCGAACCTGACGAGCCGAAGCAGCGCATGGAAGACGCCTCCGCGATCCGCGCTCAGGGTCATGGCGCTTCGCAACGCCACCTTGCGCGTCTTCGGAGTACTTGCTCTGAAGAAACTGTCTTCCCAGCATTTCGCCACGTCGATGCTGAACTTCCACGCTTCCGGCGCGCCTGGTTCATTTCCGCCAAGCTCGCCAGAAACCTCATCCATTGCACGGTCCAATGCATGCCTGTAAATTGTCGCCGTGCTCGCATTTAGCCACACCCTCGGCGGCACCTCGAGTGATTGCATAACGTCGCCTAACAGCTGCGTGCTGCGTACTCTCGATTCGAGAATCGCCCTACGATTGTCGCGGTTATACCGGCAGTCTACGCTGCGCCCGGCTAGATTTATCACCACATCCGCGCTCGCGAGTTCCTGGACCCACGGCCCCTCGTGCTCCCCATCCCACGCTACCACCCGCCAAGGCGCCGAGTATGTCGTGCGCGCAATCGCAACAACCTCTGCGATGCTTTGAAAATGCCGCGCCAGAATCGTACCCACCTGCCCACTTCCTCCGACCAGTACAATGCGCTGTCTGGCCTTCCCCACCTCGAGCCGCGTTCTGTTTAGCGTGCCCATATATTCTGATATTTCAGTCTATACAGAATATACTGCTTGTTCAGGTAATTTGTCAAGCCTTTATTTTTTCGTTGCTTTGTTGCGGAGTTCAGCTTCGCTAGACGAGTTTATGTGCTCCTGATCTGACGGGGAGAGTCGAGCGATCACGCCCGGCTGGAATCAGCCCCCTGGTAGTCGCTCGCTTACAGTGCCCGGGTCGTTTCGTGCATGGCTGGTACCAGCTCCGGAACCTCGATGCGAATCACGGTCCCCTGCCCCGGGCGGCTTTCAATTTCCAGCCGGAAATCCGTTCCGTACAGCACGCGCAGCCTCTCGCGTACATTGCTCAATCCAATTCCCTCCACGTACACATGCGGCATGCGTTCTTCGCTGATACCGACGCCATTGTCCTCAATCTCCAGACGCAGCCGGCCATGCCGTTGATCGGCGTGCAGGCGAATGCGCCCTCCCTCGATCTTCGGAGCCAGCCCATGTTTCAGGCAGTTTTCCACCATGGGCTGGAGGAGCATGCTCGGAACGAAGGCTTCCAGTGTTTCGTCGTCGATCTCTTTGATGATTTCCAGATTGTCTTTGCCGAATCGCGCCACTTCGATATCCAGGTAATCGTCTATGAATTGCAGCTCTTCCTTCAGCGGCACGAACGTTTCGTGCTTGCGCAACAGCCGCCGCAAAATATTGCTCAGCCTTAGCACCACACCGCGCGCGGTGTCCGGATCAAATCGAATCAACGCTGACACCGTATTCAGCGTGTTGAATAAAAAATGTGGATTGATCTGGCTGGATAACGCATCCATCCTGGCTTTCAGTAACAGTTGCTGCTGCCGCTCCAGGTTCATCTCCAAGCGCGTGTTGTTCCAAATCTTCAGCGGAGCCGCGACCGCCATCAGCGTTGCAATCACCGCCAACAAGACCCACCAACCCCAATGCGGATCAATCGCGAAAAGCCATTTCGGCTTTGTCGCCATCACCAACCCCACCCGGCCTAGTTCTAAGCCAACACACGCTCCCAACGGCAACATCTCCCACGGAATGTCCACTTTACGGATGAACTTCACCACGGCCTTCGGAATATTCAGGAAAGTGAACGGGCCAAAATTCCATAGTTCTTCCTTGTTAGGGATTGCCTGACGCATCAGTCCGCCAAGGAGGCCGGCAAACGACGCGGCAGGCACGGCTAGCCATTCGTGAGCAATTAGAGCAGGGACGGTGATAATGGCGCCCCCCATCGGCCCGACCACCCGCCCTCCCAGCAAACCCATCAAGAACGCGCCTTCCAACGACAAGTCCGCGAAACGATAAGGCGCGCTGACTAGCCTCAGAATCACGCCCAGAATCAGAGGCGGTACCATGAAAAACATCAGTTTTATTTTCTGGTCAACGTCTCTTTCCTCGGTAAATAGCACCCGGCGAAACGTATTCCAGCGCGCCAGCAGCGCGGCGATGGCCGCCGCCACGGCAACCTTCAGCAGCAGGGTTAACAGGAAATCTCTAGCTGAAAATGTCCCTTCCATCGCCTCCACGCTAGCCAATCCCATCCGGTCTGTAAAGCCAGTCGTCGCGTCTTGTCATCGCGTCTGCAGCAAAAAACTACCCCTGCTATAATCGGAAATTCTCATGGCCAAGAAAAAGTCAGCGGCGGCACGCGGCAAAATCAAATCTCCGAGAATGGTCGCGCAAGCGGAACTGCCGACGCGCTATGGCCGCTTCGCCATTCACGGCTTTCGGGGCATCGGGCCGCTGCAGGAAGCAGTCGCGCTCGTGCGCGGGAACATTCCTGGCCCATTCAAATCGAAGAAGTTCGTACCGCTGGTGCGCGTTCATTCGCAATGCCTCACCGGCGATGTACTTACGTCACTGCGTTGCGACTGCCGCGCGCAACTCGAGTTATCCATGAAAAAAATCGCCCAAGCGCGGGCGGGGATTCTTCTCTACCTTCCACAGGAAGGCCGCGGTATTGGCCTCATGAATAAGTTGCGCGCCTATGAATTGCAGGATGGCGGCATGGACACCGTCGAAGCCAATGAATCGCTGGGCTTTGCCGCCGACGCCCGCGAATACGACTTCCCGGCCAAAATACTGAAAAAGCTCGGCGTTACACGTATCCGCCTGCTCTCCAACAATCCCGACAAAATCCGCCAGCTCGAATCCGCTGGCATCAAAGTCGTCACCCGGATCCCCTGCCAGCCCCGACTCTCGAAAATCTCCCGCGGCTACCTGCAAACCAAAAAGCGCAAAATGGGCCACCTGCTCAAA
>Ga0126381_100005969_pt1 | contig 13455 bp, 12 predicted proteins | sample PanSoiMetPlot_28_FD_96465 | JGI IMG/M metagenome (GOLD analysis project Ga0126381, IMG submission 96465) | Tropical forest soil microbial communities from Panama - MetaG Plot_28 | ecosystem: Environmental > Terrestrial > Soil > Tropical forest > Bulk soil | place: Panama | collected 2016-02-17
AAGAACAACCTGGCAAACGACACGATAGGCAGCACCAACTACGCCGTGCCGTGGTTCGGCGGCGTCCGCGGTGTCTGGTACCGCAAGGACAAGTTCGCCAAGGCGGGAATCACCGCACCGCCCATCAGCTGGGCGCAGCTACTCGCGGACGCCAAGCTGCTGATGAAGAAGTTCCCCGGCACCTACGGCGTCGGCGCACCGAGCAACTTCACCAACGGGATCGTCAGCTTCATCTGGGGCGCTGGCGGCCAGGTCGCTGTGCAGCAGGGCGGCAAGTGGAAGGCCGAGCTGAACAGCCCGGCATCAGAGGCCGGCATCAAGTTCTACGCCGACCTGTTCCTGACCCAGCACGTGTCACCTTCCAAGTACATCGGGCAGACCGAACTCGGCGCGCCCGGCGCCACGTCTGGCGGCGCCAACCAGGACTTCGCCGAGGGCAAGCTGGACATGTACTTCGACGGCCCGTGGGCCGAGGCGGAGCTGACCGCGGTCAGTAAGAAGTACGAGTCCGACTGGGCATCGTTCCCGATCCCGAGCGAGAACGGCCCTGGCCCGGCACCGGCCTTCTCGGGCGGATCTGACCTCGCCGTCTGGGCCAAGAGCGCCAACAAGACAGCCGCCTGGGACCTGATCACGGTGATGGACAGCCCGTCCAACGCCACCACGTTCGCGAACTCCCAGGGCTTCTTCCCCGAGTTCACCACCGCGCTAGGCAACCCCACCTACGCCAGCAGCCCGATCCTGTCCGGCTTCGCGAAGGCCGCCAGCGTCACCCAGATCTCGCCGCTGAACTCCAAGTACTGGGCGAACGCTGACGCGACCGACGCGATCATCCCGACGATGATGAAGTCGCTCATGCAAGGCGCGAACTTCGCCGCGACTGTTAACAAGGCCAACACTGAACTACAGAATGTGCTGAACACAGGCAGCGAGTCCTGATCACATAACCCGAAACGCGATAACCCGAATACCGATAATCCGAATACGGATAGATCGAAAACGGATGATCGATGACGTCCCGGCCGGCGTAGCCTCTCGAACGCAGGGTCGCCGGCCGGGATTGTTTCTCTAGCAGGCTTGTCCACCCATCAAGCGAAAGCGGCAGCAGCGATGGCTAACACGGCTGAGCGCGCACCAATCCCGCCCACGCCCGACCCCCCGGTGACAACGCCGGTGCCGGTGCGGCCCGCCCGCACCCCACCGACCAGATACCTCGGCGCGTTGGTCAGGCGGCACAGGCTCGCGCCTTATCTGCTGCTCGCCCCGGCCCTGGCCGGCATCGCGCTCGTGCTCCTCTGGCCGCTGCTCCAGGTCTTCGTCTACTCGTTCCAGAACTACGGGATTCCGCAGATCACCGGCGCGGCGCCGATCCAGTGGGTGGGGCTCGCCAACTTCACCCAGACCTTCACCGACCCTGAATTCTGGCTGTCGCTGCGGATCACCGTGCTGTTCGCAGCCGTGGCCGTGCCGCTCACGCTGGTAGTCGGCACGCTGGTAGGGCTGCTGCTCAACCGGCTCGGCAAGAAAATGGCCGCGTTCGTCAGCACGGCCGCACTGCTCGCCTGGTCGGTGCCGCCGGTCGCAGCCACCGTGCTGTTCTACTGGATGTTCAATCCCGACGGCGGCCTGGTCGACTGGGCGCTCAGCCGGCTACCGCACTGGCTGGTCGGCAACACCAACTGGGCCGGGTTCAACTGGACTACGACCGACGCGCTGCACATGTACGCCGTGCTGCTGCTGCTCGTCGTCTGGCAGGCGTTCCCGTTCATCGCGGTCGCCGTGCTCGCCGGACTCAAGACCGTGCCGGTCGAACTGTACGAGGCCGCGCGCGTGGACGGAGCCAGCCCGGTGCGGGTGTTTCGCCAGATCACCTACCCGCTGCTGAAGCCGATCTTCCTTGTCCTGCTGCTGTTCTCGGTCATCTGGGACTTCAACATCTTCACCCAGACCTACCTGCTGAGCGGGTTCCCCGGTAACCGCGACGAGTTCAACCTGTCGCTGTACATCTACGACAAGGCGTTCCTGTTCCCGCCCAGCTACAGCCTGGGCGGCGCGCTCGCGCTGATCTTCACGCTGATCCTGCTGGTCGTGACCGTCGGCTACGTCCGCGCCTCGGTTCGGCAGGGGGCACTCGCATGACCAGCACAGCCATGACGTACTCGCCCGGCCGCGCTGCCGTGGTGAAAAGGCTGAAGAGATTCAGCCTGAACGGAACCGGGGTGCTGGTCGCCCTCTTCACCCTGTTCCCCGTGCTGTGGATGATCAGCACGGCGTTCAAGCCATCGCAGGAGATCTACAGCCAGACGCCGCACCTGGTGCCTGCCCATCCGACCGTCGGCAACTTCACCAGTGTCATCGGCGGACAGGCCACCGGGATCGGCTCGGTTTTCCTCTTCTTTCGTAACAGCTTGGCTGTCACGCTCACGACCGTGCTGCTCGCCTCGGTGCTTTCGCTGCTCGCGGCGGTCGCCGTGGCCAGATTCAGGTTCAGGTTCCGTGCCTCGTTCTTGATCATGCTCCTGATCGTGCAGATGATCCCAGGTCAGGCGCTGATCATCGCGTTGTTCCTTGACTTCTCCAGGCTGAACCTGACGCAGAACCTGATCGGCGTCATCGTCGTCTACGCTGCCCAGGCGCTGCCGGTGTCGATCTGGATGCTGCGCAACTTCGTGGCGACGGTGCCGCGTGAGCTCGAAGAGGCGGCGGCCATCGACGGCGCGTCGGCGCCGCGCATCTTCTGGCGCATACTGTTCCCGCTGGTGGCACCCGGTCTGGTCGCGACCAGCATCTTCGCGTTCATCACCGCCTACAACGAGTTCATCGTCGCGCTGACGTTCCTCGGCCAGACGCATTCGATCTACACGCTGCCGATCTATGTCACGTACTTCTTCGGGCGCGGCGGGGCGCAATGGGGCCCGATCATGGCGGCGTCCACTTTGTACACGATCCCGGTGATGCTGTTCTTCCTCGCCGTCAGGCGCAGGCTGGTCGGTGGACTGGTGGCCGGGGCGGTGAAGGGTTGACCGGCTTCAAGGGCGGCCAGAAAACTGACCCCTCGCTTGACAAGCTCGCCGATGCGGTGCTGATCCCGCCGTTTCCCGGCTCATCCGCACCGGCCTGGGTGCTTGACGCGCTCGGCGACGGGCTGGCCGGGGTCACCGTGTTCGGCCCTAATATCGCCGGCACTGGGCAGCTCGCCGGGCTGATCGCCTCGCTGCGGGCGGCTGCCGACGAGCCGATCATCGCGATCGACGAAGAAGGCGGCGACGTCACCAGGATCGCCCATCAGACCGGCTCGCCCTATCCGGGCAACGCGGCGCTCGGCGCGGTCGACGACGTCACGCTGACCGAATCCGTGTACCTCGCGCTGGGCGCCGACCTGGCGGCGCTCGGCATCAACGTGGACCTGGCCCCGTCGGTCGACGTGAACACCGCGGCCGGCAACCCGGTGATCGGCACAAGGTCATTCGGCGCCGACACCGATCTGGTGGCGCGGCACGCGGCGGCAGCCGTGACCGGCTTGCAGGCATCTGGCGTCGCTGCTTGCGCCAAGCACTTCCCTGGCCATGGCAGTACGAGCATCGACAGCCATCACGTGATCGCGGCGGTCGAAGGCTCCTTCGACATGGTCAGGCGCAGGGATCTGCCGCCTTTTGCCGCCGCGATCACCGCCGGGGTGCGTGCCGTGATGCCAGGCCACCTGAGGGTGCCCGGCCTCACCGGCGAGCTGCCCGCATCGCTGTCCGCCGCGGCGCTGACCGGCCTGCTGCGTGGCGAACTCGGGTTCACCGGCGTGATCGTCTCTGACGCCCTCGAGATGCGCGCGGTCAGCGGTCCTTTCGGTATCGCGCAGGCGGCCGTGCTGGCTGTGGCGGCGGGTACCGACCTGCTGTGCTTCGGCCGTGACCAGGATGAACCGACCTACCGTGAGGTCCGGGACGCGCTGGTCGCCGCCGTCAGGTCGGGTCAGCTGCCGGTGGCCAGGCTCGAGGAGTCGGCCGCGCGGGTGGCCGACTTGCGCACGTGGGCCGCGGCGGCACGGGGGCCCGCCGCGGACACTCACCCGGGCCGACACCGTGATGTCGGCCTTGTCGCGGCGATGCGGGCGATCAAGGTGGAAGGGACGCCTGGCCGGCTGGTTGACCCGCTGCTCGTCGAGCTTGTGCCGCCCTCGAACATCGCGGTCGGCACCGTGCCGTGGGGGCTGGGCAACTGGGTCCCTGCCGACCGGGTCAGGCGGATCGCCACGACCGCTGAATCCGCCGGCGGGCCGGCGCTGGCTGAGGTGCAGGAGGTGCTCGCCGCCGCCCAGGGCAGGCCCCTGCTCGTCGTCGTGCGCGACGCGCACCGCCATCCGGTCGCCCAAGACCTGGTTCGTCTGCTGCTGACCGCCAGGCCAGATGCCGTTATTGTCGAAATGGGCCTGCCCGTGTGGCATCCTCCTGCTGAGGTGTACCTTGCAACGTTCGGGGCAACTAGTGCGAGCAGCCGGGCGACGGCCCAGCTACTTGGCCTTGACCCCGTGGTCGACTAGCAGCGAGGTCGACTAACACAGTGGTCGGCTAGCACAGTGGTCAGCTAACGCGGTGGTTGGCTAGCAGAAGGGGATGTTCAGTGGGCCAGATCGTTCTTGACCAGGTGACCAAGGAATATCCGGGTGCGGTTCGCGGCATCGACGAGCTGAGCCTGGACATCGCCGACGGCGAGTTCATGGTGCTGGTCGGCCCTTCTGGCTGCGGTAAGTCGACCGCGCTCCGGTCGATCGCCGGCCTCGAAGACATCACGTCGGGAACGATCTCGATCGGCTCGCGCGTGGTCAACGACCTGCCGCCCAAGGACAGGGACATCGCTATGGTGTTCCAGAACTACGCGCTGTACCCGCACATGACCGTCGAGCAGAACCTGGCGTTCGGGCTGCAGCAGCGCAAGACGCCAAGGGACGAGATCAAGCGCCGGGTCAACGAGGTGGCGGCTCTGCTCGGGCTGTCGGAGTACCTCAAGCGCAAGCCAGCCGCCCTATCCGGCGGGCAGCGGCAGCGGGTGGCGATGGGCCGTGCCATCGTCCGCGAGCCGCAGGCGTTCCTGATGGACGAGCCGCTGTCGAACCTGGACGCCAAGCTGCGGGTGTCGATGCGGGCGTCGTTGTCTCAGCTGCACGAGCGGCTGGGTGTCACCACCGTGTACGTCACGCACGACCAGATCGAGGCGATGACGCTGGGCCAGCGGGTCTGCGTCATGCGGGACGGCAAGCTGCAGCAGGTCGACAGCCCGCAGACGCTGTTCAACTCCCCGGTCAACCTGTTCGTGGCGGGCTTCATGGGCTCGCCCGCGATGAACTTCGCTTACGCCAAGCTGGTGCGCGACGAAGGCCCGGCCGTGGTGTTCGCGGGCTGCAGGCTGCCGGTCTCGCAGGACCTGCTTGGCGCCAGACCCGGCCTGGACACCTACTTCGACCGTGATCTCATACTCGGGATCAGGCCGTCTGACTTCGAGGACGCTGACCTTGCCGACCCGATGTGGCCGAGGCTTGCCGCCAGAGCGGACGTGACTGAGGCGCTGGGCACTGAGATGCACGTGCTGTTCAGGATCGACGCGCCACCGGTGAAGCACTCGGCGCTCGGCCAGACGGCCACCGCCAGCGACTCCGACGCCGACGACGCGGCGCTGCCGCTTGACGGCGGCAAGTCGCTGTGGACAGCGCGGGTCGCGGCGCGCAGCACGATCGCGGCCGGGCAGCCGGTCGAACTGGCCGTCCAGACGTCGAACCTGCAGTTCTTCGACGCCGAGACCGGCCTGTCGATCGGCCATCCGCAAGCCGCTGCGGCATAGTCGACCGCCGGTTGCGCCCCGGATGCCATTTGTCCCATACGACCGGCCGGTCCGGGCGGCCTTCATCGGCCTTGGTCGGATCTACGACCTGAACGTCCGCGGCTACATCGACAACCCGAACGTCGAGGTCGTCGCGCTCGTCGACCCCGACGAAGAACGCCGGGCCGTGCGCCAGGCCGACTGGCCAGGCGCAAAGACCTTCGCCTCGGCGGCCGGGCTGGCCGACAGCGGCGTCGAGGTCGACGCCGTCGAGGCGCTGCTGCCGGTGCAGCTCCACCCGGATGGCGTGGTCGAGATGCTCGGCTATGGCTGGCACGTCAACCTGCAGAAGCCGATGTGCAGCGACCTGCTCGACGCCGACCGGATGCTCGACGCGGCTAAGGCGAGCGATCGGGTGCTGCGGGTGATGGAGAACTACCTGTTCTACCAGCCGCTCATCAAGCTCAAGGAGACCGTCGAGTCCGGCGCGATCGGCGACGTCGTCGGCTATCACATCAAGATGGTCGGCAGCAGCCACGGCGGATGGGACGTGCCGCTGAGCAGCTGGCTCTGGCAATGGGAGCAGATGAAGCGCGGCCGCGGCATCATGGTGTTCGACGATGGCTGGCACAAGCTCGCGACCGCCATCTGGCTCTTCGGCCCGGTCAAGGAGGTGCGGGCGTGGATCGGCAGTACATACGTCGGCCCAGGTGTGGAACTCGACGTTCCGAGCGTGATCAGCTGGGAGCACGCCAACGGGGTTCGCGGCGTGTGGGACATCACCGTCGCTATCGACATGTACTTGCGGTCTGACTACTACACCAACGACGAGCGGTGGGAAGTCACTGGCCAGCGTGGCTTCGCGCGGGTGAATCGCATCGCAGGGCGCGGCATTCAGCAACCAAGCCTCGAGGTCTACTCGGACGGCGAGATGCGGGCCTATCACGCGCTCGACGACGACTGGGGCAACAGCTTCCGCGACTCGGGCAGGCACTGGCTCCGCTGGCTGCGCACCGGCGAAGGACCGCTGATGTGGAGCGGGCCAGAGGCGGTCGACGTGCTGAGGTTCGCGCTCGCCGCTTACGCGAGCAGCGCAGCCGGCGGCATCGGCGTCAACCCCGCGCAGCTCACCTAGCTGGCCTGCCCGGCCCCGGCCCTATAACCCCAGCGTTCCATCTCGGGTTCCAACCCCGGCTATGTGCCATGGCGGGGGTTGGCCGGCAGGCGGGCGACCGGCGGCCGAACGCGTTTTAGTCGCCGCCGTTCATGGCAGGACGCTGGTGATCAAGGAGACGGCCGGGCGGGGGTGGTTGAGTGGCTTGGTTCCTCATTGTGATCGCTGGGTTGTTCGAGACCGGGTTCGCCATCTTGCTCAAGCAAAGTCATGGTTTCACCCGGTTGTGGCCCACGGTCGGATTCGCCGTGTGCGCGCTGATCAGCTTCGGGCTGCTCACCCTCGCCCTCCGCGGCCTCGAAGTCGGTCCTGCGTACGCCGCGTGGACCGGGATCGGCGCCGTCGGCACCGCGGTCGTCGGCATCCTGGTGCTTGGCGAGTCCGCGTCCGCACTCAAGATCGTGTCCATCGGGCTGGTCGTCGGCGGAGTTGTCGGTCTGTCCCTAGCCGGTGTCACGCGTTGACCGCCTACATCTCAGTCACTTCTGGCCTGCACGCGCTCTCTACGGCGGGCGCTAGCCTGAGCCACAAATGACCGACCTGGCCAAGCTCTTGCGACGGATCGCCATCACCGTCGTCGGGAGCATCCTGCTTGCGCTCGGCGTGGTTCTGCTCGTCGCGCCGGGCCCAGGCACTGTGGTGATCGCGCTCGCGCTGGCCGTGTTCGCAATCGAGTACGAATGGGCTAGGCGACGGCTCAACGAGGCCAAGGAACTGGCGCTGTCCGCGGCGGAGAAGACAGCGACGAACCAGGTGGCCAAGGCCTCTGCCGTCCTGTTCGGTGTCGGGACGATCGGCCTAGGCGGAGTACTGATTTTCACCGATGTTCTGCCCTTCTCTGGCATCGGCACCGGCGTGTGCGTTGCTCTGGCAGGCCTGATCACGCTGGCGACCACGGCCTACAGCATCAGGCAACTCAAGCGCGCGCAGGCAGCCAGTCATGCTGACGAGGACGAGGACCAGGCGGGGGAGGATCGGGTGCTGAGCTAGCCGGGCACGGCCGCACCCGTTGTTACGATGCTCGCGTGACGCAAGGCGACGAGATTCCGTTTGTGCTCGCGTCGTCGTCAGAAGCCCGGGTACGCGTCCTGCAGAACGCCGGCATCTATCCCGAGGTTGTCGCGAGCGGGGTCGACGAGATCACCGGCGATGGCCTTAACACCGCGACGATCGTGGGCGTGCTCGCCGAGCGGAAGGCGCTCGCCGTGGCTGCGATCCGGCCTGAGGCGCTCGTACTCGGCTGCGACTCGCTGCTCGAGCTCGACCACGTGAGCTACGGCAAGCCGGAGTCCGCCGAGCAGGCGGCCGACCTGTGGCGGCGGATGTCCGGCCGGAAGGGAACATTGCTCACCGGACACTGCCTGATCCAGGGGAGCACCGGGCTCGCGGTACGCCGCATCGGCAGAACGGCGGTTCGCTTCGGCACGCCGACCGAGGCGGAAATCGCGGCTTATGTGGCCGCCGGCGAGCCGACAGCGATGGCCGGCGCGTTCAGCCTCGAAGGACTCGGCGCGCCCTTCATCGACGGGATCGACGGGGACCCGAGCAACGTCATCGGGCTCTCGCTGCCGTTGCTGCGTCGCATGCTGGCCGAGCTAGGCCTGGCGATCACCGACCTGTGGCGACGTCCCTGAACGACGACGCGAACGCGGGAACTTCGTCGCTGTGCGGAGAACGCGCCGGGTGGTGCTAGCTTGCGCTGGTGCGCATCGGAGTGTACGTAGACGGCTTCAACGTGTATTACGGCGCGCGCGGGCTCTGCGGGCGCGGCACACCGGGATGGCGCTGGCTCGATCTGCGCTCGCTAGCCACCGATCTGATCGGCCGACGGTCCAACTGGGCGGGCGCGCAGGTGCAGAGGCTCGTCTACTGCACCGCCAGAATCGACGGTGTGTCGAATCCGTCGGGCCAAGCCGACCAGGATGTCTACCTCAAGGCCCTGGTGGCGGCCGACAGCGTCGACCTCATCGAGTACGGCACCTACGTCGCGCGGGTCAAGACCGCGCCGCTGGCGGTCAAGGACGACCAGGGCCGCCCCAAAGTGCTTGAGTCGGCCTGGCCGGTGATGGTGCAGGACAGTCGCGGTGAGCCGGTGAGCGACGCGGTGTTCATGGTGTCCTACGCCTCCCGGGAGGAGAAGGGCTCCGACGTCAACCTGGCCGCGCACTTGCTGATCGACGTGCTCGGCGGAGCCGTCGACGGCGCCCTTGTGCTGTCTAACGACAGCGACCTGCGGCTTCCAGTCGAACAAGCCCGCCAGCGGGTCCCGGTCGGCGTGATCAACCCTTCGCACAACTACTTGGCGGGCGACCTGCGTGGTGACCCGACGGCCGGAGCGGGCCGCCACTGGTGGGCCAGGCTTACCGCAGCCGACTTCAAGAGCCACCAGCTACCAGATCCGATCGGCCCTTATCGCCGCCCTACGGGTTGGTAGCCACACGACCGGCCAGGACGCGCCGAACCTCGCGGGCAATCTTGGACACCCGGGGCAGACGCCAGCGGACCTGCGGGTTATAGTTGGCTTACTTATACCACCCGGCTCCTCGTGGGCCGGGTTTCCACTTCAGCACCAGTTTGCTCTCCTTCGGCCAGCGAGTGGTCACGAGGGAAGCGCTAGAATTCATCCATGAATCGTTTGCCGTGCGTGGCCTGGTGGCCGTCCTAGGACGGCTGTTTTGCGCACGCGCGCGTAGCGGGGCCGTCCGGCTGGACGGCCCTTTTGATTTGCAACGGGTCGCAGGAGCCGGTCAGCCTCCCTAAGGATAAGGAGCTTCCTGTGACCCAGACCATTTCGATTGAACTCGCGGCGACGATCGCCGCGGACGCGTCTGCCATCACGGTTCTGACCGGGGACCGGCCGACGGGTCCGCTTCACCTAGGCCACTATTTCGGCACCCTGGAGAACAGGCTCAGGCTGCAGCAGGCAGGAGCGAGGCTGTTCATCCTGATCGCTGACTACCAGGTGCTTACCGACCGCGACGTCGCCGAACGGCTGAGCGAGCACGTAACCGGAATGATCGCCGACTACCTGGCGATCGGCGTCGATCCCGGGGTGACGACGATCTTCACGCACAGCGCCGTGCCGGCCATGAACCAGCTCTTGCTGCCGTTCCTGTCGCTGGTCTCGGTGAGCGAGCTGCAGCGCAACCCGACCGTGAAGGAGGAAATCAAGCTGTCAGGGCAAGCAAAGATCAGCGGGCTTATGCTCACCTACCCGGTGCACCAGGCCGCCGACATCCTGTTCTGCAAGGCCAACCTGGTGCCGGTCGGCCAGGACCAGCTGCCGCACCTCGAGGTCGCGAGGACGGTGGCTCGCCGGTTCAACCAACGTTACGGAGGTAGCTCGGCTGTCTTCCCGGTACCAGACGCGCTGCTGTCGGAAGCACCAAACCTGCTCGGCCTTGATGGTCACAAGATGTCCAAGAGCCGCGGCAACGCGATCGCCCTGTCGGCGACGGCCGACGAGACCGCGCGGCTGCTGCGGCGGGCCAAGACCGACTCGCTCCGTCATGTCAGCTACGAGCCGGCCGAGCGGCCCGAGGTGTCGAGCCTGGTGCTGCTCGCCGCGCTTTGCCAGGGGCGCGAGCCTCAGGCGGTGGCAGCCGAGATCGGCGATGACGGCTCAGCCGAACTCAAGCGAGTGGTGACAGAGTCGGTCAACGAGTTCCTGCGCCCGATCAGAGCCAGACGAGCCGAGCTGGCGGCCGACCCCGGCTACCTGAGGTCGGTCCTGGCCAGAGGCAACGCGGTAGCCGGCGTTGTCGCTGACCGCACGCTCGCCGAAGTCGCTGCGGCGATGGGAACTACTTACGCAGCACCTTGAGCGGGTGGCTGCCGTCGACGTACCCGACGAAGGGCGGGTAGATGTTGTAGCCGAGCAGCTCTTGCAGGCGCTGAGGCAGCTGGCTGACCGTCTCGTGGGGCACGGCCAGGCAGTGGTTCTCCTGCGGACGAAGCCAGGCCGCGGCGTATTCGAGTATCACGCCGAGCCTGGGCGTGCCGGTCTGGTTCGCGCCGCCGCCGTGCCAGAGGCTGCCGAGGTAGAACATGGCCGAACCCGGCGTCATGGTGGCCGTCGCGACTGTGTCGGCGTCGGTCGGGTGCCGGTCGGGTTCCCAGCGATGGCTGCCAGGCACGTACCTGGTGGCGCCGTTCTCCTCGGTGAAGGGGTCGAGCGGCCACATGGTGTTGAGCACGACCGGCGGGTGCGGCTTCGGCAGCGGATAGATCGCGTCGTCGCAGTGCAGTATCTGAGCCTTCTCCCCCGGCCCGATCCTGATCCCGACCGGAGCGCTGAGCTGGTAATGACCGAGCACGCGGTCAAGCACGTCGAGCAGCAGCGGATGCGTGGCCGCCTGGTCGAACGTCCTTGTCTTCGCGAACAGCGCGTACACCCGCTGGGTCGAGTAGCCCTCGAAGGCGTTCCGCCCCGTCCTCGTCGTCTCCAGCACCCGGCTCAGGTCCGCCCGCGCCGTCTGGACGTCGGCGTCGGACATCATGTCCGTGACCACGACGTAGCCGTCGTCGGCCAGCCGCGCGGCGATCTCCTCGCCGGTCGACGCCGCGGCCGAGACTGTGCGGGGTTTCGGATTATCCGTCATCGGACTATCGCTTTTCGGACTATCGCTTTTCGGATTATCTGATGTGGTGTTATGGCTTATCGGACTATCGACAGGCGGCGGGTCACGGGCTCTGAACGGCGCCCGGTCTTGCGCCGGCCCTGGTGCGGACCGCCGTCCGTCCGGTCCGAGGCAATCGCCCACTTCGCCCTGGCGGACAAGATCGTGCCGACGCCGAGCGCCGAGAGTATCGACAGCACCGAACCGGCTGACCCAACCGACAGGATCGAACCGGCGGATCCGATCGACAGGATCGAGCCCGCTGAGCCGATCGACAAGATTGAGCCGACCGAGCCGATCGACAGGATCGAGCCCGACGACCCGATGGACAGCAGCGACCGCGCTGAGCCGATCGAGTCAGGTGATCTGCCTTGAGAACTCATGTCGGCATTGTCGCAGCAGCATGGCTTCGACGCGACTCCCCCGGGGCCTCACTTATCATCAGTTAGCGTCGCGACAAAAGCCATATTCAGGACACCGCGACGACGGTAACCGATGATAAGTCGACGGGGCGAAGCTGACCGACTGATTGCGAGGGACGGCAGTTAGCCGTGGGGCGGCCAGGGTATTCCGTCCCCATCCTGACGAGGGCGAATACGGTAAGTTGAGGCGGTGCACCGCATGGGCAATAGTCGCGCGGGGGCGGGTAGCGGCACGACGCTGCGGGATAAGTGGCAGCGAAGTGACGCCGCGCGGGGCTCTGCGGGAGGCCCGGGTACGGTCGCGACGCGACGTAGGTCGGAGCGAAAGTCGCGTCTCAGCCCGGAGGACAGGAAGGCTAGGAGACGCCGTCGCGTCCGCAGGTTCCTGGTAACAAGCGCGATCATCTCGGCCGCTCTCGTCGCCGGCCTGATCGGCGGGATGCTCAGCGGCATCGCTTAGCCGCGCTTGTGGCCGATACCCCCAAGCATGGCAGCCGACGACTGCCCGGGCGTCGACTTGAATGGCGATCGCTGCCCGTCAGGCACCTCCAGCGGCCATTCGGTCAGCGGCACCAAGCCGGGAGGTTCGAGGTCGAAGTCGCCGAAGTAGGCCGCGATGTCGTCCAGAGACCGCCCAGTCAGCACCGTGTCGTCCCCGTAAGCCGCCTGGACGCGGTCACGCACTGCGGTGTTCTTCGCGTTGTCGTGTCCAGCCGAGATCACCAGGTAGCTGCCCGGCGCCATCTTCTCCCTGAACGCGGCTACCGTGGCGTCCGCGTCGTCAGCGGGCAGGAAATGCAACATGCTGACGAACATCACGCACACCGGCTCGGAGAGGTCGATGAGCGCGCCGAACTCGGGAGCGGCGAGAATCGCCGCGTGATCACGTGCATCCGCGCTGATCACGGTCACCTGGTCGTCGGTGGCCAGCAGGGCCCGCGCAAACGTCACCACGACCGGGTCGTTGTCGACGTACACAACCCGGGCGCCGGGTACAGCCTTCCGCGCGCACTCGTGCACGTTCGGCGTCGTCGGCAAGCCAGCGCCGATGTCGACGAACTGCCTCACACCCTGAGCGGCCACGTGTCGGACGGCGGCACACAGGAAGGCGCGGTTCGCCCTCGCCGCTTGAGCCGCGTCGGGAAGCGCCTTGATCAGGGCTTCTGCGGCTTGCCTGTCGACGGCGAAGTTGTCCTTACCGCCGAGGAGGTAGTCATAGACTCGCGCCGCGTTGGGCTTGCTCGGGTCGAAACCGCAGGCGGCCGCGATCTGCGCGGGTCCCGCCCACTCGCCGGTCACTTTCATCACTCCGCTCGCTGTGCGCGCCTCCGGCACGACGCTCGGCGTGCGCGCCTCCGGCACGACAGATTCGTCGCGTGCGTGAGGCATCCGCGCGTGAGGCATCTCCGTGCCGCCCCGTGCCGAATGCGAC
>Ga0126381_100005970_pt1 | contig 13454 bp, 9 predicted proteins | sample PanSoiMetPlot_28_FD_96465 | JGI IMG/M metagenome (GOLD analysis project Ga0126381, IMG submission 96465) | Tropical forest soil microbial communities from Panama - MetaG Plot_28 | ecosystem: Environmental > Terrestrial > Soil > Tropical forest > Bulk soil | place: Panama | collected 2016-02-17
CCTGCCGTCGGATGTCCCGGGCCACGTCGCCGATATCGCGGACCGCCCCGTGCCGGCGCCGGATCAGGTCCGCGATCACGCCGGTCCACCCGGTCTGGTGCGACGCGCCGAGCCCGGCCGCGTTGTCACCGTGGAAGTACTCGTTGAACACCAGGTTGTCCTTCCAGGCCGGGTCGTGTTGCAGCCGCTCGACCCACCCGAAGCAGGGCCGCCGGCCGTCGGAGCCGACCCGGAAGATCGATATGAGACGGTCCTGCAGGTCCTCGACGATGGCGCCGAGCGGCACCGGCTGCCCCGATCCGGTCGGGTACTCGACGGTGAAGTCGTCGCCGAAGAACCGGTGGTAGCGCGTGAGGGAGGTGCAGATCAGGTAGTTGAGCGGGAACCACAGCGGGCCCCGCCAGTTGGAGTTCCCGCCGAACATGTTCGTGGTCGACTCGGCCGGCTCGTAGTCGATGGTCGCGCTGAACCCCTCCACGTCCAGCTGGTAGGGGTGGTCGCGGTGGTAGGCCGACAGCGCGCGCAGCCCGTACGGGGACAGGAACTCGCGCTCGTCGAACAGCTTGGTGAACAGCCTCTCCAGGCGGTCGACGCCGACCACGCTCAGCAGCAGCCGCTGCTGGCCCGGATCCCCCCGCATCATGCCGGTCTCCTGCAGCTTCTCCCGCTCGTGCAGCCCGTGACGCTCGAGGTAGTCGGTGAACTGCTTGCTGACCGTGAGCGCCCGGTCCAGCATGTGCTCGTCGATGACGGCCGCCGCCAGCATCGGGATGATCCCGACCATCGACCTGACCTTGACCGGGACCGCGGTGCCGTCCGGGGTGAGCAGCCGATCGTAGAACAGCCCGTCCTGGTCGTCCCACAGCTCCTTGCCGTCGATGGCGTCGTTGATCGCGGCGAAGTGCTCCAGGAACTTGAGGATCAGGTCGGTTCCCGGCCGCTGGCCGCTCCAGTAGAGGATGACCGCCATCGTGCCCATGGCGATGGCGTAGAACGCCATCCAGCCGGTGGCGTCGGACTGCTCCAGGATGCCGCCGACCGGCAGGTGGGACCGGTCGATGGGCCCGATGTTGTCCAGCCCGAGGAACCCGCCCTCGAACAGGTTGTTGCCGCCGGCGTCCTCCCGGTTCACCCACCAGGTGAAGTTGACCAGCAGCTTGTCGAAGACGCGGGACAAGAAGCCGGTATCGCGGGCGCCGTCGATGGCGAACACCTCCAGCGCGGCCCAGGCCTGCACCGGCGGGTTCACGTCGGAGAAGTCCCACTCGTAGGCGGGCAGCGCGCCGTTGGGGTGCTGGAACCACTCCCGGCACAGCAGGATCAGCTGGTACTTGGCGAAGGCCGGGTCGACGTGGGCCAGCGCCACGCAGTGGAAGGCCAGGTCCCAGGCGGCGAACCAGGGGTACTCCCACTTGTCCGGCATCGACATGATGTCGAAGGAGTTGAAGTTGCGCCACTTGGAGTTGCGCCCGTACTGGCGGGACGCCGGCGGCGGCGGCTGGGCCGGGTCGCCGTCCAGCCACCGGCTCACGTCGTAGTAGTAGAGCTGCTTGCTCCACAGCATGCCGCCGAAGGCCTGCCGCATGACCAGGGCCTCATCCTCGCTGGCGCCGGCCGGGGTCAGCCCGGCGTAGAACTCGTCGGCCTCGCCGCGCCGGGCCGTAACGGCCCGGTCAAAGTTCTTGCCGAACGCCGCGGGCGCGCGGGACTTGCGCGGGCGCAGCCTCAGGCGCAGTTCGACCGTGGCCCCCGCCGGGACCTGCAGGTTGTACCAGAACGCGCACTTAGTGCCGCGGCGGTCCGGGTTAACGGTCGCCGCGCCGTGGATCACGTGGTCGTTGATCCCGTCCTTGGGGTACGGGGTCTCCGGCGCGGCGCCGTACAACCGAGCCGTGTTGGTCTCATTCTCGCAGAACAGCACGGTGGGCTGGGCGCCGTCCGGGGCCGTGTCCGCCAGCAGTTCCAGGCCGCCCAGGAACGGGTGCTGGACGCCGACCGCAGCCTCGCCGGCGGCCTCCATCACCGGCTTGGGGGCGCCCAGGTCCCAGGACCAGGTGTTGCGGAACCACGCGGTCGGCAGCACGTGCAGAGTGTCGGCGTCCGGCCCGGCGTTGGTGACGCTGACCACCATCAGCAGGTCGGTGGGGTCGGCCTTGGCGTAACAGACCTCGGTGATCCAGTACCGGTTGTCGTCGAACGCCCCGGTGTCCATGAGCTCGTACTCGGGGTCATGCTTGCCCCGCCGACCGTTTTGGGCCAGGAGGTCGTCATAGGGGAATGCCTCCTGGGGGTAGTGGTAGCGCCACCGGTTCCAGGCGTGGCTGGGCAGCGCGTCCAGGTACCACCAGTACTCCTTGACGTCCTCGCCGTGGTTCGCCTGCGCGCCGGTCAGCCCGAACATCCGCTCCTTGAGTATCGGGTCACGGCCGTTCCACAGGGCCAGCCCGAGGCACAGCCGCTGCTCGATGTCGCAGAAGCCGGCCATCCCCTCCTCGCCCCAGCGGTAGGCCTGGGAGCGGGCGTGGTCGTGCGGCAGGTAGTCCCAGGCCTCGCCGTCCGCGCTGTAGTCCTCGCGCACCGTCCCCCACTGGCGCTCGCTGACGTAGGGACCCCACAGGTACCAGTCGCCGGCCTGCCGCAGGCCGTCCTCCAGCCGTCCGAAGCTTGCTACCCGGTCACTTTCAGCACTCATCGCCATTCCCGTCGCTCCGCCGTTTTGCTTTCCCTTTAGCAACTTTTAATGCCTTGGGATCAGCCGCGGCGGTACGGGCGTGAGGGCCTTGCGCCGGGCTGTCCCGCTCTTCCGCTCCGCCTGGTCATTGTCGGCCCGCCGCGCCCCGCCGCGCATCACCCCGGGCGGGTGAGCAGCGGTCTTGGCCCCGTTCTGGACTGCCCGCCGGGCGAATCGCGGCCGCTCTCGCGGGTTCATCAGCGGGGCCTATCACGTTCAGGAGACGTTCACTCGCAAATGCGTTCGTGAGCTGCCCCGAACCCGGCGCCCACGGATGAGGAAGGTTTATTTTGCTGAATAGTTTCTAGAATTACCTTCCAGCAATCGTCTCCTCGATTGCGGCCTGCACCTCGGCCGGGCGCTCCATATGCGCCATGTGCCCGGCGCCGTCGATCACGTAGCTGGCCGCGCCGGCCACGGACCCGGCCTGCCCGGCCGGGATGATCCGGTCGGCGCGGCCCCAGACCACCGTGACCGGCACCGCGCCGCCGAGCGCCGCGAGGGCTGCGGCCGAGTCAATGCGCTGCGCGTCGCCGCCCTCGGCCAGCAGCGTGCCCAGCAGGGTGCGCAGGGCCACGTCGACGCCGTCGAGCCGCTTGTAGGCGAGCAGGTCATCGACCACCTGGCGGGTTACCAGGCTCTCGTCGGCGAACAGCTGGCCGACCACCGGCTTGAGCTCACGCCGGGTCTGCGCGTCGGCGAAACCGCGCAGGTATCCGGCGTTGATCTCGGGCCCGAAGCCGGCCGGGGCGATCAGGATGAGCGAGTGGACCCGCTCCGGATGGCGGGCGGCGGCCGCGACCGCGACGGCGCCGCCCAGCGAGTGGCCGACCAGGTGAGCGCGCTCGACGCCGACCGCGTCGAGCACGCCGAGGACGGCGTCGGCCAGCAGGTCCACCGAGCCATCCCCCACGTCCTTGGACGACGTGCCGTGGCCCGGCAGGTCGAGCGCGTAGACGCGGTGCCGCGCAGCCAGCGGCTCGTGCAGGAACAGCCAGGAGTTGCGGTCGCCGCCGTAGCCGTGCACGAGCAGGACCACGTCGCCGTCCTGGCCGGCCCCGGCGTAGCGGATCCTCCGCCCGCCGACCTCGGCCGTCTGGACCTCGGGCCCGGCGGCGGCCTCGTCGGGCACCCCGGCGTCGATCACCGCCCGTGCCTGCGCGGCCGCGGCGTCGAGATCGGCGTCGCTGACGTCGGCGGGGGCGATCAGCGCGATCGTGCCGCTGACCGGCACGTCCTCGCCCACCCGGGCGACCAGGCGCCGCACCGTGCCGGCGTCGGCCGCCTCCAGCGTTCCGGCGATCTTGTCGGTCTCGATGTCCGCGAGCTCGTCGCCGACGCTCACCTCGTCCCCCTCGGCCACGATCCAGCCGGTGATCTTGCCGAGCTGCATCGACAGGCCCCACTTGGGCATGGTCACGGCGACGATCCGCTCGCCGGTCACCGGGCCCGCCCCGGGACGGAACGTTGCGGAAAATTCTCCACAGGAACCTCCCGGAACCCCGCTGTCACCGCGACCACCCGGTCACCGTCTTCACGGCGTTGGCGATGCGCTGGGCGTCCGGGATATAGAGGTCCTCGAGCGTGTTCGAGAACGGGACCGGCGTGTGCGGCGCGGTCACCATCTCGATCGGGGCCTGCAGCGAGCCGAACGCCTTCTGGGCCACGAGCGCCGAGATGTCGGTGGCGATCGAGCACCGCGGGTGGGCCTCGTCCACCACCACGACCCGGCCGGTGCCCTCGACGCTCTCCAGCACGGTGTCCTCGTCCAGCGGGCTGGTGGTGCGCAGGTCGATCACCTCGCACTGGACCCCGTCGGCCGCGAGCTGTCCGGCCGCCTCGAGCGAGGTGTGCACCATCCGGCCCAGGGTCACGATCGTGACGTCACCGCCCTCGCGCACCACGTTGGCCTCGCCGAACGGCAGCGTGTACCCCTCTTCCGGCACCGGCCCGGACAGGTCGTACAGCGCCTTGTGCTCGAAGAACATCACGGGGTCGTCGTCCCTGATCGCCTGGGTCATCATGCCCTTCGCGTCGTAGGGCGTGGCCGGGAGCACCACCTTCAGCCCCGGTATGTGCGTGAACAGCGGATACAGGCACTGGGAGTGCTGGGCGGCCGCCCGCAGCCCAGCCCCGTACATGGTGCGGATCACGACCGGGGTGACGGCCTTGCCGCCGAACATGTACCGGAACTTCGCGGCCTGGTTGTAGATCTGGTCGAAGCAGACGCCCATGAAGTCGACGAACATGAGCTCGGCCACCGGGCGCATCCCCGCCGTGGCCGCGCCGATCGCGGCGCCGATGAACGCCGACTCGGAGATCGGCGTGTCCAGCACCCGGCCCGGGAACTTGTGGTAGAGCCCCTTGGTGACGCCGAGCACGCCGCCCCAGGCGTCCTGGTCGCCGGGCGCCCCTTCGCCGCCCGCGTTGTCCTCGCCCATGACGATCACGGTCTCGTCCCGTTCCATCTCCTGGGCCAGCGCCTCGTTGATCGCCTCGCGGTAGGTGATGCTGCGTGCCATGGCTAGCCTCCGGTCAGTAGCGGACGTAGACGTCGGTGAGCAGGTCGGCCTCGGTCGGCAGCGGGGCTGCCTTCGCGTCGTCGACGGCCTGGTCGATCGCGGCCGCGACCTCGGCGTCCACCGCGTCGAGATCGGCCTGCGCGAGTTCGCCGGTCTCGGTCACCCGGGTGGCGAAGCGCTTCAGGCAGTCCAGCTCGGCCCGCGCGTGCTCCACCTCGTCGGCCCGGTAGGTCTGCTGGTCGCCCTCGAAGTGGCCGAAGTAGCGGGTGAACTTCATCTCGATGAGCGTCGGGCCGCCGCCGCCGCGGGCGCGGGCGATCGCCTCGCTGGCCGCCTCGTGCACGGCGAAGAAGTCGAAGCCGTCGACGATGATGCCCGGCATGCCGAACCCGGCCGCGCGGTCGGCGATGTTGTCGCTGGCCACCGACCAGGAACTGGCCGTGGACTCGGCGTACCCGTTGTTCTCGGCGATGAAGAGGGCCGGCAGGTTCCACACGCAGGCCAGGTTCATGGACTCCAGCGTCGTGCCCTGGTTGCTGCCGCCGTCGCCGAAGAACGCGACGCTGACCCCGCCGGTGCCCTTGAGCTTGGCCGCCAGCGCGGTCCCGCAGATCAGCGGCGGCCCGCCGCCGACGATGCCGTTCGCGCCGAGCATGCCCTTGGACAGGTCGGCGATGTGCATCGAGCCGCCCTTGCCGTGGCAGCTGCCGGTCTGGCGGCCGTAGATCTCGGCCATCATCTCCCCGACGTCCACGCCCTTGGCGATGCAGTGGCCGTGGCCGCGGTGCGTGCTGGCGATGGTGTCGCGGCCGTCGAGGTTGCCGCAGACGCCGACCGCCGAGGCCTCCTCGCCCGCGTACAGGTGCACGAACCCGGGGATCTCGCCGGTGGCGAACTCCCGGTGCACGCGCTCCTCGAACTCGCGGATCGTCCGCATCTGCCGGTAGGCGGCCAGCAGCTGCTCCCGGGTCAGGGCCCGCCGCTCCATCGTGTCGGTCATGTGCTTCCTACCCTCCTGAGTTGGTGCCTGAGCAGGCCCAGGCGGGCGCTGGCCGCCAGGACCGCTGGGACGTCGACGCACCGCGGCCCGTCGGTGCGCAGCCGGACGGTGGGGTGCTCGCCCGGCTCGAAGGTGAGCTCCCGCTCGCCGTCGACGGCGATGACCCCGGCCCGCGCGTCGACCGGGTACGCGGCTCCTGGGCGCATCTGCTCTACGTCACGTACCCCGACCGGCACGACCAGACCCGGCGCGATCGGCGCGAGGACCTGCTCCGGCGCGTCGGCCGCGATCCGCGCGGTGACCCCGTGCGGGTCGCCGCGGGCCACGGGCGACAGCTGGCCCAGGATGCTGGACAGGCCGACGGCGTCGGGTTCCGCGAACGCGCAGAAGACCTGGGTCACCGTGGCCGGATCCCAGACCGCGCGGGCTGCCACGTGACGCTCGGTGGAGACGGCCACGTCGACCAGCGCGGTCTCGGCCCGGTCGCCCACCCGCGCCTCGAGCAGCTTGGCGCGCGTCACCGCCACGCCGGCCGGGACCGCCCCGGTCGCGACCAGGCCCGCGGCCAGGCCCGCGATCGTCGCCTCCCGGACCACGGGAAACACGTTGTTGGTTCCGGTCGACAGCGGCAGCAGGGCCACGTCGCCGGCTGCCGACGCGGCGACCCGGGCGGTGCCGTCGCCGCCGAGGCAGACGATCACCCGCGCGCCCGCCGTCACCATGCGCCGGACCGCGTCCACCGTGTCCTCCGCGGTCTGCCGGATCGGCCGGCCGTCGAGGAACTCGACCTCGGGCCACCCGGTGTCCGGCCCGGGCCCGGCCTGGGCGCGGCGCCGGCCGGCCGCGCGGAACACGGCCGCGGAGATGCCGCCGAGGTCGGTGCTGAGCAGCACCCGGTGCACGCCGACCGCCGCGAAGGCCGTCAGCATGCGCTGGATCATGTTGGCCTTCTCGGCCGTCGGGAAGACCGAAGCCTGCGTCACCAGGCGCCGGATGTCACGCCCGGACAGCGGGTTCGCCACGATCCCGGCGATCGCATCACCCACGGCGTCGCTACCTCCCTGGTCATCCTCCCACGGCCGTGCGCGTCCGCCGAGGGCGAGATGGCGCGGAGGGGAGGCCCGGCCAGGGAAACGCGGCCGTGGCCAGAAGTGGCCGAGAGCGCCCCGCTGACGGGCCAGCGGGGCGCTCTCTCGGGCGCGACCCGGCAGGAGTGGAGGCCGGGAGGCGCCATCTGACTATCACCGATCAGCCTGAGTATCTGCTGGAAGAAAACTGAAGGTGATCTGGAAGATTGCCGACCAGTTGGTTTACGTGGTTTCTGAGGTCACGGTGGCGGGCCGCCTTGCCGCGGGATGCGGATCAGGAACGTGCTGCCGCGGCCCTCGTCGCTGTCCACCGCGATCGTGCCGTGGTGCGCTTCCACGATGTCCTTGGCGATGGCCAGCCCCAGGCCGGTGCCCGGGATGACCTGGCGCGTGGCGATCGCGGTGCGGAAGAAGCGCTCGAAGATGCGCTCCTGGTCGGCCGCCGGGATGCCGACGCCGGTGTCGGCGACCGAGAGCACCGCCCGGTCTTCATCCATTCCGAGGCTGACCTCGACCTTCCCGCCGGCCGGGGTGAACTTCACGGCGTTGGAGATGAGGTTGCCGAGGAGCTGGGCCATGCGGGCCGGGTCGACGGCGAGGCGGGGCACGGCCGCGGCGGAGAAGGCCAGGTCTATGTGCTTGCGCTGCGCCTCGGGCCGCATTTCTTCCACCACGCTGGCGGCGATGTCGGCGAGGTCCGCGCTGCGGAGTTCCACGGCCAGTTCCCCCGGCTGATTCTGGGAAAGGAATAGCAGGTCCTCGACGAGGTGCAGGAGGCGCTGCGCGTTCTTCTGGATCACCTCGGCGAATTGGTCGGTGTTCAGGTTGCTCGTGCGCTGATCCCGCAGCAGCCGGGCATAACCGATGATCGAGGTCAGCGGCGTCCGCAGTTCGTGCGAGACCAGGCCGAGGAAGTCGTCCTTCGCCGTGTCCGGTTCGCGCGGCTGCTCATTCTGCGGGCCGGGCCGACGGGCCTGCCGGGCGAGCGCGTTCTCCGCCTCGACCTGGGCGGTGACGTCGCGGGAGATCCCGAAGGTGCCGATGATCTGCCCGCCGTCGTCCCGCAGCGGCATCTTCGTGACCGACGCCCAGGCGTCCGGCCGGCCGCTGCGGGTTTCCCGCTCCAGCTTGCCCACGATGGGCCGGCCGGTGCGGATGACCTGCTGCTCATCCTCGATGGCCGCGGCGGCGTGCTGGCCGCCGAAGATGTCGGAGCCCGTCCTCCCGATCAGCTCCTCCGCGTCGCGGCCCGGCGCGTAGGTGGCGATCCAGCCCGCGCTGACCAGCAGGAAGCGGCTCATCAGGTCCTTGAAGTACACGCGCTCCTCGGTCGCGGACAGCAGGTTGCTCAGGCACGTGAGCTTGAGGTCGTCCCGCGGCTCGCGCTCCGGCCGCCCCCCCGGCTGCGGCTGGGCCGTGGCCATCACAACCTCCTTGGGCCGCTAAGGCGCGCTAAACGGCCGGCGGCCGCGGATCGCGGGGTGCCGACGGGTGAGCCTTCTTCATCCTCCTCATGCTGCCCAGGTACTCTGAGCCCGAGCCCGGCGGATGAAGAAGGTTCAGTTTCCTGGCGGGCGCGGGCCGCAATGAGCGGACCGCATTCTGTATGATTTCAGCTATTTCATCCCATGGGGCCAACTCGGCCACATTCCTTATCTCCCGCACTTCATGTCCGCTAAACCGGTTCTAAACAACGACAAGCAGCCCTATTAAGGCTGCTCAGAGCGCGGTCAGCAGGATAGCCCGCAGGTCGCCGTCGCTCAGCACCACGGGGTTGCCCTGCATGCTGCTCGACCGGGCGGCCTGGGCGGCGATGGCGCCGGTGTGCTGCGCGCGGACGCCGAACGCGGCCAGGCCCGGTATCGCGAGCCGGGTTATCGTCTCGCGGATCCAGGCCAGGCCGTCGTCGATGGTCGCATCGGGCCGGGCGGTCAGCAGCCGGGCCGCCTCGGCGTACCGGTCCAGGGCCGGGTGGCCCGGCGGCCCGGACCGCAGCGCGCGCACGTTCGCCTCGATGACCGGCGCCAGCAGCGCGGCGCAGGCCGCGCCGTGCGGCACCGGCGCGGTCCCGCCGACGACGCCGGCCAGCCCGTGCACGGCTCCCAGCTTCGCGTTGGCCAGCGCGATCCCGCCCAGCAGGCTGCACACTGCCATGTCTGCGCGAGCCGCGCCGTCCGCGCCGTCGGCGTAAGCGGCGCGCAGGCCCGCCGCGGCGCGGCGCAGCCCTTCGCGGGCCAGGCCGTCGGTCACCGGGTTGGCCCGGACCGAGACGAACGGCTCCAGGCACTGGGTCAGCGCGTCCATGCCGCTGGCGGCGGTGACCGGCGGCGGGCAGGACACGGTGAGCCCGGGATCGACCAGCGCGACCCGGGGGAGCATCAGCGTGCTGCGCAGGCTGGCCTTGACCTGGTGGTCTGGCACGGCGAGCACGGCGTTGGCCGTCACCTCCGCCCCGGTGCCCGCCGTCGTGGGCACCGCCACGCAGGGCGCCGACGGCCGGGTGATCTTCCGCCCGGCCCCGACGACCTCCAGGTAGTCCAGCGGGTCGCCGCCGTTGCCCAGCAGCATGGCCACGGCCTTGCCGGTATCGATGACGCTCCCGCCGCCGATCGCCGCCACCACGTCGGCGCCGTGCTCGCGCGCGGCGGCCACGCCCGCCCGGGCCAGCTCGACGGTAGGCTCGGCGGCCACCGGGAACACCGCGGCCGGCAGCCCCAGCCCGGCCAGCAGCGCGGCCTGGCGTTCCGGGTTCGCCCCGGTGCACACCAGCACCCGGGACCCGAGCCCGGCGAGCACGCCCGGCAGCTCGGCCGCCCGGCCGGGGCCGGCCATGATGCGGCCGGCGGTGGCGAACTCGAAACCCGCGGCGGTCACGGCGGGCCGCTCGCCCCGGTCTCCCAGCCTTCGCCGTCCCGGGGGAACACCGCGGAGTACCTGACCGACTCCCGCGGCCTGGCCATCATCTCCGCCACGCGGTCCCGCCAGGCCGCGTAGTGCGCGGTCTGCTTGTGCGCGGCCGCCGCGTCGTCGTTACGGTAGACCTCCACCAGGACCACGTGCTCCGGGTCATCCCGGTCCTGGATGACGTCGAAGCGCAGCACGCCCGGCTCGGCCAGCGACGCCCGCGCGTTGGCCAGCGTGGCGTCCAGGAATTCCCCGGCCCGGCCGGGCCGGACCCGCGCATGTACGTGAACGACCAGCATGCGCTCATCCTGCTACACGGGTCCCGCCCCCGGTCACCTAGGTTCCGGCGCGGCGGGCTCGGCGCCAGGGCCCGTTTCCTGGCTGGCGGGCGTGGTGCGGCCGAGCATGGCCGCCTCGGTTTCGGCCCAGGCCCGGGCGGCGGCGAGGAAGCGGTAGGTCCACTCCTCGGCGAGCTGCCGGGTCTCGCAGAAGACGATCGGGACGTTCGGCCAGCGGACCTGCAGTTCGGCCAGGCCGTCCGCGACCACCGCCGGGCGTATCCGGCCGAGCTTGTAGATCGCCGAGTAACGATCCTCGACCACCAGGGCGGCCCGGGGGAGGGCCGCCAGTTCGGCCACGGCGTAGCGGAGCTTCCCGCTGGTCAGGCTCGTTACCAGGTCCGCCAGGGATTTGCGCTCCACCGAGGCGATGAGCCGTGCGCCGTCGGCGAGGCCGTAGTCGCCGCAGGGGAGCGCACGCCTCACCACGGTGGCGTGCTGACGGGCGAAACGGTAGGGATAGCGCTCGTGGCTGTCGACGACGATCTCCAGGTCGGGGACGCCCGCCGCGGCGGCCGTGGGGGTGCGCACGTTCGGGCGGGCTTGCTTGCGGGTCCGGGGTGACTGCCAGAAGACGGCGTCCTTGCCGCGGGCCTTCGTGAACACCAGCTGCGAGCGGTTCTCCCGGCCGCGGTCCAGGATCAGGTCGATGGCCGCGCCCCGGCGGACGCAGGACCGCAGCCTCACCCGCTCGACAAGATCAGGATCGGCCGGCCAGTCCTCGGCGGCGACGGGATGGCAGTAGAGGGCCTTGGTCTGCGGCCACGTCCCTGACGTGCGGAACACCATTCCGTCGCCCAGCGGGAGCCGCATCAGGTACGGCAAGCTCGAATCCGCGTCGGGATTGACAGCGATCAGCAACTCCACAGCCCTCAGCTTGCCACCCGGCCGCCGCCCGGGGGGGCGCGGGCGGTCACGCGGGGCGCAGGCACTCAGGCCAGGTTCGCCCGGACCGCCTCCAGCGCCGCCTGGATGTTCTCGACCGAGTTCGCGTAGGAGAACCGCAGGAACCCCTCGCCGTAGGTGCCGAACGCGGTGCCGGACAGGGCCGCGACGCCGGCGTGCGCGAGCAGCCGGTCCGCGAGCTGCCCCGACGTCAGGCCGGTGCCGGTGACGTTCGGGAACACGTAGAACGCGCCCTGCGGCTCCAGGCAGGTGACGCCGGGAATGTCGTTCAGCCCCGCCACGATGACGTCCCGGCGGCGGCGGAACTCCCCGACCATCAGGTCGACCCCCTCCCAGGAGCCCTGCAGCGCCGCGATCGCGGCGTACTGGCTGAACGCCGACGTGCACGACACCGAGTTGATCACCAGCCGGGTCACCGGCTCGACCAGGGCGGGCGGGAACACGCCGAAGCCGAGCCGCCAGCCGGTCATCGCGAAGGTCTTGGACCAGCCGTCGAGCAGGATCGTGCGGTCGGCCATGCCGTCGACCTCGAGCACGCTCGCGTGCCGTCCCTCCCCGTACCGGATGGCCCAGTACACCTCGTCGGTCAGCACGATCAGGTCGTGGCGCATCGCGATCTCCGCGATCGCCTCGCAGTCCTCGCGGGTCAGCGACGACCCGCACGGGTTGTGCGGCGAGTTGATGATGAGCAGCTTCGAGCGGGCGGTGACCAGCCGGGCCAGCTCGTCGGTGTCGATCCGGAACTCGTTGCCCTCCCGCAGCGGGATCGGGACGGGAACGGCGCCCGCGAACGAGGTGATCGACTCGTACATCGGGAAGCTGGGATCCGGGTAGAGCACCTCGTCGCCCTCGCCGCACAGGGCCATGATCGTGAAGAACATGATCGGCTTGGCGCCCGGCGTCACGATGACCCGGTCCGGCGTGATCCGCATGCGGCCGTTGCGTTCCAGGAACTCGGCCACGGCCTCGCGCAGCGGCGGGATCCCCGGCGCGGGCACGTAATGGGTCTGCCCGGCTCGCAGGGCGTCGACGGCGGCCTCGATGATGTGCGCTGCGGTCGGGAAATCCGGCTCGCCGATCTCCAGGTGGATGATCTTGCTCCCGGCGGCCTCCATGGCCTTGGCCCGGGCGAGTACCTCGAAGGCGGATTCGGTGCCGAGCCGGCCCATGCGGTCTGCCAGGGAGAATGCTGTCATGATCGGATCATAATTCCGGGCGGCCGGGGCAGTAAGGGCCGGGTGTTCCACGGTGTGAGCGTTCGCAGTCCGGCTCTTGCCCCCCGGCCGGGTGACACGTCAGCCTGGAAGTCGCCGGAAAGAGAAGGGGGATGGACTTGGCTTCCGACGAGACACAGGCGCGGTCAGCGCTGATCGCGCGCTCGGGCAGCGAGTTGGACGTCGGGCGGCTGTTCGCGGCGGCCGAGCCCGACTTCGCCCGCTACGAGGTGATCAAGGACCTCGTCGACGAGTGCATCGACCTGTCGCTCAACTACCGCCAGAGCGGGCACCCGGGCGGGTCGCGGTCCAAGGTGCACATGATGCTGGCGCTGCTGCTGTCCGGCGCGATGCGCTGGGACGTGCTGCGGCCGTGGCGCCGCTTCGGGGACCGGTTCGTGTTGTCGGCCGGGCACACGGTGCCGCTGGTCTACGCGACGCTCGCGGTGCTCAACGAGGGGATGCGGGCCCGCCACCGGCGCACCGGGGAGGCCGAGTTCGCGTTCCCCGACGACGGCCGCTGGGCGCTGACCTGGGAGTGGCTGCTGAAGCTGCGCCGGCGCGGCGGGCTGCCCGGGCACGCCGAGATGGAAGGCCGGACGCTGTTCCTGAAGTTCAACACCGGTCCCTCCGGGCACGGCATGCCGCCGGCCGCGGGCGAGGCGCTCAGCCTGAAGCTGGCCGGGGCGAGCGAGGTCAAGGTGTTCGTGTTCGAGGGGGAGGGCGGGCTCACCCCGGGCTCGGCGCACGA
>Ga0126381_100005971_pt1 | contig 13453 bp, 7 predicted proteins | sample PanSoiMetPlot_28_FD_96465 | JGI IMG/M metagenome (GOLD analysis project Ga0126381, IMG submission 96465) | Tropical forest soil microbial communities from Panama - MetaG Plot_28 | ecosystem: Environmental > Terrestrial > Soil > Tropical forest > Bulk soil | place: Panama | collected 2016-02-17
ATCGCGCCTAATGCCTTGAAATAGCCGCCCCACATTGGTTCATGCAAGAAGGCGTTCTTGGTGGCTTGCTCGGTGCTAAGCCGGAACATGTGCATGATGGCCAGGTACCTGAGCGATGTTTGCGTTAACGGACGCCATTGAACCTTCGCGGGCACTTCGACCTTGGATGTTGAAACGGCCAGCGCCCCTGCGGACCGGCTAAACGAAGACAGACCCCCGTCCTCATTGCTCCGCGTCGGGCCGAGATCAGGTAACTCCGAATATGAATGAAAATTTGGGAATGGAGATGAAAATACCGGAGGCGTCGAGACCGATTTCGCAAGGACCAGAGTCTTTCCGGTCGTAGCGATTCTCAGACTCGAGGGCGCATCTGGAAGCTTCGTCGAAGAGAGTAACGCCCGACGGATGTGGAGAACCGCAGCGTTAGGCGGAAATGACGGTAGGGACAGGGATTGAGCCCAGGTGCAAATGTTGAATGCGAATAGAGACAGGAGTGCTACTCGGAGCTTTCCGTTCCACAAATATCTTGCAACGAGCATCGATCGTTGATTAGTCCTTGCAGAGTAGTGATGAGGTAGAGCAAGTTGAGATATAGACGCTGAGACCAGACGGGGATACTGTTAACTGACGCAGGTTGCGTTCATCTGGTTGCTAGTTATTTTGTCTGACCACTGTGTGGTCTTCTAGTAAAGGTGAACAAATCGCTGAAGCTTTTTAGCGAAAAGCGTTGCTACCGAAGAGCGAAGGCGAACAGCGCCGAGCCGCTTGGGATAACGACGTATTGTCTGCCGCCTACCTCGAAGGTGATCGCAGCAGAATAGACGGCCGCACCCAATTGCACGTGCCACAGGTCGCGACCGGTTTTTGCGTCAAGCGCGATGAAGTTTCCATCCGAATCGCCACCAAAGACCACGCCGCCGCTGGTTGAAAGTGCACCACCATTCGGATTGCTGAAATAAGGGAAGGACCACTTCTCGACACCGGTAAGCGCGTCGAGGGCCTTCAATGCGCCGGTTGGCCGGTCGACAGGGTCCGGAACATAAACACTCCCCAGGAAGTCATGGCCGGCGCGGTACTTTTGCGGTGCGCTCGTGAAAATGTCACACTCCGTCGACGTGGCTATATAAAGAAGACCGGTGTCGGGGTTGTAAGACGGTGAGTACCAGTTGGTCATGCCGAGCGCGCCCGGACAAACCCGCGTGCCCTCGGGATTTGCCTTCAGGCTCGTATTGACGATCGGTTTGCCATCCTTGTTGATCGCGCTGGCCCATGTGACTGTGCCAAATGGCTTCCCAAGCAGGAACTTTCCATTGGTGCGATCGAGCACATAGAAAAATCCGTTGCGATTCGCCTGGATCATCAGCTTCCGCGGCTGGCCTTCCCAGTCGGCGTCGATCAGCACAGGGATCTGCGTTGCATCATAGTCGTACAAATCGTGCGGAGTGAACTGGTAATACCACTTGAGTTTTCCGGTATCGGCATCGAGCGCGAGCATCGAGTTGCTATAGAGATTGTCGCCGCCGCGCTCGCCGCCATAATTGCTCGGAGAGGGATTCCCCGTCGGCCAATAAATAAGGTTGAGTTCCGGATCGTACGTTCCCGTGATCCACGCCGGAGAACCGCCGGTCTTCCACGAATCTCCAGTCCACGTTTCATGTCCGGGATCGCCGGGACCCGGCACTGTATCGAAGCGCCAGAGCCTGCGCCCGGTCGCGGCATCGTACGCATCGATGAACCCACGAACGCCGTACTCTCCACCCGATACGCCGACAATCACTTCGCTCTTCACGGCCAGCGGCGCGACCGTGAATGTGTACGCCTTGTGATGGTCGGCGGCAGTTACGTCCCACAAGAGGTTGCCGGTCTTGGCATCGAGCGCAATCACGTGCGCGTCGAGCGTGGCCATGAACAAGCGATCGCCCAGCATCGCAAAGCCGCGGTTGACTGCTCCGCAGCAAGGCTGAAGCTTCTCTGGCAGATTGCGCTGATACCGCCAGATCGCTCGCCCGGTGCGCGCTTCGATCGCAAATGCACGATTGTTCTGCCCCGTTCCATAGATGATTCCGTCGACCTCGAGCGGGGTCGTCTCGAACTGCCCAAGATCCGAGACCTGGAACGCCCACTGCATTGTCAGCTGCGATGCGTTCCCAGTATTAATTTGATTGAGAGTGCTGTAACGCCACCCGGAGTAGCGCCCCGAATACGTGAGCCAGTTTTTCGGTTCCTGGGCCGCGCCCAACAAACGCTCGTAACTGACTTGTGCGTGTGAGTGTGAGCTGGCGAGAAATAAGCTGGGCAGAAGGAAGACCACCAGGCGCGTCCGCATCATCGGCCTTCCTTCGATTCGCCGCTCGCGACTCCGCGAAGCGTTTCAAGGTAGGCAATCAGGTCCTGCAATTGCGCCGCGTTGAGTGCGCTTTCTGAATATGCAGGCATCAGGGACTTGGGCTCGTGGATAACTTCCTTCACATCCTTCTTCTCGAAGAAGCGTAGCGACTGCTCCTCGGTCATCATCTGGATCGTGTAAGTGTCTTCATTCAAAGCGACGCCCTGGATTCTCTCGCCGTCAGGCGTCACTACGGTCACCGTGCCATACGAGAGCGGTACACCGTAATGGTTGTTCGGGTCCAGCAGGAGAGTGCTGAGTTGCTTGTCGGGTTCTCGAATCGACTCGACCATGTAGGCCGCCGAACGCGCCGCTCCCACTCGCGACAAGTCCGGACCGAGTCGCCCCCCGCTGCCGTTGACCATGTGGCACTTGGAACAGCCTGCCGTCTCAAAGAGCTTTGCGCCCCTCTCCGAATTCCCCGAGGCTGCGGGCTGTTTTGACGGTGCGAGCGATCTCAGGTACGCGACGATCGCCCGGATCTCCGAATCTTCAAACCCGTTAGCGGGCATGTCCGTGCCCGGTACGCCCTGCGAGATCGTGCGAAAGATCGCGTCATCGGTCGATCCGTGGGTCCACCGGCCCGAGGTCAAGTCAGGACCGCGGCCGCCGCCACGTGCATTCAACCCGTGACATGGGGCGCAGTTCGCGCGAAACAGGGAAGCGCCCTCCTTGATAGTGGCCGCTCTTGTATTCGAATCTTTGCCTTTTTCTTGCGCCGTTGCCAAAGGCAATGCCGCTGTCGCGAAGAGCAAAGCGAACGCGACAAGCCTGGTGCCGCGGGAGAGCGTTCTTTTTTCGGCAGCCCCTGAAATCTTCAACGAGATCGTCACCCGATCGAAAAATATTTTGCGGGCGCCCATGATACAGCACCGAACTCACTCCGAAGGGTAGTTTTCAGCACATCCGCGTGCTATTGGCAACGAGCCCGCGTTGATCGCAAAATAAAACAGGAGCAAGGACCGAGCCCTTGCTCCTCCCCCTCTGTCGCAAGACAGCTGCGACAAACTGACGCCTCCCCTTACTCAGGGTCAAAAATGAATCTGCTTCCGCCGTCACGCAAGCCTCCTTCAGCTACGACTGCTCATTCGGGCGGGTGGCCCACACAATCTCCGGGGCGGCCCATTCAATCGCGTCCCGTCCGATTGAGTGGAGGTAAAACCCTCCCGAACCCACCGGGGAACATTTTCGATTTTGTTCCGCAAGGCGAAAGGTTGTGATAAGCGCGAATTTGGCAATTTCGTGCGGACGCGCCTAACCCTCTGGGCGCGTGAGGTTTATCCAATTGTCTATAGCTATAGGATAATTGCAAGATCAACCAAAAAGCGAAATGTTCCAGGTGGAACATTTCGTCGATTTGTTCCCGCGACCTTCTTACACGACCTTCAGCAGCAGGCAGGTCACGTCGTCGTGCTGAGGGGTGTTGCCCACGAACTCATCGAGGTCGGTCATGATCCGCTGCATCATCTCGCTCGGCGTGCCGTTCGAAGACGTCGCCACCGCGGCGAGCAGACGGTTCTCTCCGTACTCGTCGCCGCGTGTGTTCATCGCCTCGATGACTCCGTCAGTGAAGATTACCAGCCAGTCTCCCGGCGCGAGCACGACGCTGCCCGACTGATAGGGCGCGTCCGCGCTGATCCCGATCGGCAGGCCGCCCGCGTCGAGGCGTTCGAGCGCGCCCGACTTACGGCACAGCATCGGCTGGTTGTGTCCCGCGTTGATGTAGGTGAGCGTGCGCGTCTCGGGATCAAGGTCCGCGAGGAACGCCGTCGTGAAGCGCAACCCACCCTGGCTGTTCGTGCACGCGTAGCGATTGATGCTCGCGACCAGCTCCTCGAGCGACGACGGCGTGACCGAGAGCGTGCGCAGGCTTGCCTGGAACGTCGCCATCAGCATCGCGGCAGGGATGCTCTTGCCTGCGACGTCGGCCACCGCGAGCAGCACGTGATTCTCGTCGGGCGTGCCCTTCGGCCGCGTGAACATGTCGTAGTAGTCGCCCGCGACCGTGTTCGCGGGCCGCGTCTGAAACGCGACCTCGATGCCGGGAACTTTCGGCGGTTCGTTGGGAAGCAGCCACGTCTGGATCTCGCGCGCGATCTGCAGATCGCGCTTCATCACCACGCGATCGCCCACTTCAAGAATCAGAATGACGAACAGCAGCAGCCCACCGTAGAGACGGAAGTCGAGGCTCACGATGTGCATCGTGCCCGACTGATCGTGCCAGTCGAATTGCGGATTAAAGATCAGCAGCAGCATCGCGACCAGCAACAGCACACGCCGCGCGGGCGTGAGCTTCTCGAGGATCGCCCAGAAGAATTGCTGCGCGGTGTGGATGAACTTGCGGCCGGGCTGCTCGAACTCGCTCTGCTTTGCCTCGAGGTCCTTCGCGTAGAGACGATAGCTGGCGCGCGCGTCCTTCTCGAACTGTGACCAGAGCTGGTTAAGCTCGAGGCCTTCAGTGACGCGTTTCCAGAAGCGGTTTACCTTGTCGCCGAACGTGAGACGTGGCGCGACACGACCGGCCGCCGACGGTGGGTAGAAGGGAGACATTCCAATTTGATTATAGAGGGTTGGTTTCGAGACACCAGTGACAGATGTCAGGTTTTCAAAGTTTCAGGGTCGCAAGGTTTTGACTTGGGAAGTGATCGAGTTGCATAGGTCCTTCGCTGCGTTCGGCTGGCGCCTCACTACACTCAGGATGACAAAGTTTGTGAGGGGCGACGAGTCGCCATCGAGAGAGCCAGGGAGAGGCCGGCGCTACTCCTGAGGTTGGCGAGCATTTGGAAAAGCAGGTCCTTCGCTTTGCTCAGGATCACAAGACATTTTTGGTACAAGCGTTGTCGTGTCTCTGAAAGTTTGACGCAACAGCCAAACCAAAACCAAAACCGAAGACCCTAGGCCTGAAACGTGAAACCTGAAATCTGAAATCTGAAACCTGAAACCTGAAACCCTGCGGCTCGCGGTGTCGATCTGTTTATCCCACGGTTCTGAACACGACGAGGGTCATGTCGTCGTGTTGCTTGGCGCCGGCGACGAAGGTGTCGGCGTCTTTGAAGATGCGGTCGAGGATTTGCTGGGCGGTGAGGCCGCCGCAGGTTTCGACAGTCTTCATCATGCGATCTTCGCCCCACTCTTCGTCGGCGAAGTTCATGGCTTCGCTAATGCCGTCGGTGTAGGCGATCAGCAAGTCGCCAGGCGCGAGTGACACCGAACCTTGCTGGTAGGGAAATGTTTCGAGCAGGCCCACTACCGTGCCGCCGACATCAAGTCGTGTCACGATCCATTGACCAGTCGAGCAATGAAACAACATCGGCGGGTTGTGCCCGGCGTTGACGTAGTCGAATTTGCGGGTGGTGGGGTCGTATTGTCCGTAGAAAAAAGTGGCGTATCGGTTTTCGGCCGACGCTTCGTAGACCAATCGGTTCACGTTGCCCACGGCGGCAGCGAGATTTTCAGGGGCGCGCGTGGCTTCGCCGCGCAAAGATGCCTGCAGGCTGGCCATCATTAGCGCGGCGGCAATGCCTTTTCCGGAAACATCGCCGATGGCGACGCCAAGATGGCCTTGGGGCAGCGCGAGGAAGTCGTAGTAGTCGCCGCCAACGCCGAGCGCGGGCCGGCAGTATCCAGCGTAATCGAGGCCGGCGATCGCCGGCAGTTTCTGCGGGAAAAGGCGCTCCTGTACTTCGCGCGCAATTTCCACCTCGCGATTCAGTCGTTCGCGCTGCGCGACTTCGTCCGCGATCTCGCGCATGAGGTTGGCGTTTTCAAGAGCAAGACCGGTTTGCGCTGCGACGGACTTCAGAAGCCGCACATCGGATCCGGTATAGGGTTCTTCGGATTTCTTGGGGCCGAGCGAGATGAATCCGAGCAGCTTGTCGCGTACAGCGAGCGGGAGCAGCAATTCCGAATGAAGCGCCGCCAATTTGTGTCGCTCGTCGTCGGTTACCGCGTCTTCGCGATAGATCCAGGATTCGCGGTCGTTGAGATAGACGCGTGCGGGTTCCTTTTCACTCTTGAGAACTTTGATCGTTCCGGTCCCGGGCGGAAACGCAACACCCGAGAGATCACCGTATCCCATCGCATACGCGGGACGGTAGGGCCCACCGCCGCTGAGCAAGACGGCGATCTGAGGAACGTGCAGCGTCTCAGAGATGCGAGCGGCGACGGTTTCGAGCAGCGATTTCGTTTCGACCATGGCGCGCACCTGCTCGCTCAATTCGGTGAGGACCTGCTCGGCGTTGTAGGCTTCACGGAAGAAGCGGCGGTCAACCCAGGTGCGCACGCGTTCACCAATCCGCCGGATCGTCAGCGCCGCGATGATGCCCAGCGCGATGACTGTAATTTTTTGCGGACGATTGCGGCTGGCATCTTCCGCCATAGCCACGGCGGCGATGATAACTGCTGCAACCAGCAGCGCCTGCAGAACGCGCACACCATTTCGAGCCAGCGCATATTGCAAGCCCTGCCGCACCGCAACGCTCACGTCCATCGCTTTCTGCACGACGATGACGTAGGCGAGCGTGAGCGGAAACAAAATCAGCGGGAGCAGGGCCAGAATGATGACCCATTGCGGGAACAATTCCGCGGGCGATTTCCCCATGATCCTGGGATAGATGATCAGGACGATGAGACCTGGCGTCCAGGCCAAGGTAGCTCCCCAGTAAAGGACGCGGAGGCGCCGGCGGATATCGGGAGATTGGCTCATCCCGTATTTCGTGCCCATCGCCGCAAAGAAGCTTCCAATCAGCACATAGCCGCTGATCTGCAACACCACATCAAAGGGATGGGTTGCGCGTTCGAGACGAGCCGCCGAACGGTAGTTGCTGAGATCGATGGCGTATTCGATTGCGCCCGACACTGCAAAGATTGCAAAGGGGAGAGCGAGGGTCCACTGCATCCACTTCCACACTTTGGCGACGACGCTGCCGGCCGGGAACGGGGCGGGGAAGTAGCGTCCAAAAAGGAACATCATGACCGGCAAGATCGAGCCCATCAGGATGTGATAGAAGACGGCGATCTCGCGCCAACCCGCCGGCCACGCCTCCGCTTTGTAACTTTCGAAGATGTGTGGAAAGGTCAGCATCAGGGCGAGCAGCAACCAAGCCATGGGATCTCGCGGACGCTGCACCGCAACCCAGAAGCCAAGCAGAACGCAGATTCCGGGAAGTAAGAAATACAACGTGGCTTCGGCGATGATCGCCCAGTAGTCGGTCGTTTTCGCACGCACGGGAAGTACGACGGTCCGTTCCTCGCCGGCTGAATCGCCGGAGCGCACAGTTACGGTTACATTTTCGCCAGCAGGTGTGTCGTCCATGGGACGAGCCCAGTCGCTGAGCCCGCGATAAGGGCGGCCGTCGATGGCGAGGACTTCGTCGCCCTTATGGATGCCGGCGGCAATGGCGTCCTTGTCGGCATACGCGACGCGGTCCGTAGCCAATTGCATGGTGAAGATGGGAAGCTTCGTATTGTCCCAGAGCACGTCGTGCAGGTAGGGGATCTCGTAGGCAAGCGTGATCGTGAGCAGGAAAGCGAGGATGCAGTAGCGAAAGATCGGACGCTTGGTCGGCACGGCTCTAACGCTCGAAGCCGCGAGCGGCCCGAGCGCATGATTTTACATGGTTCGTGTTAAGGGGAGCCAGCGTGGGGGGAGTTTTGAGTTTCGAGTTTCGGGTTTCAAGTTTCGAGTGAAGGGCAAATGCGAGATCCAGCCTATGCAAACGGCGCGTAGGATGGGCAGCCGCTTCGGGGTGTGAGGGCAAGATGCCCTCGCGACAGCCGGCGGGACGCCGGCGCTACGAGAAAGGCGAAGCAGGTGCATAGGTCCTTCGCTGTGTTCGGCTGGCGCCTTACTTCTCTCAGGATGACAAGACAAGAAATGGATTAAGAACTCAGGCTGCGGTTTTTACGGGTCCGGGAAAGAGTGTCATCTGTTCGGTCCCAGCGTCGAGCGGGTCGGGGTGGGCGCGGCGGGCGTAACGTTCGTAGCGATTGTGAATGCCGTGTCTGGCTCGGAGAGTCTTCATCAGCTCAGACAGCCGTTTGGCATACGCGGGAGGCAGGAAGGCGTTCTGCGCGTAGCGCTGACGATAGCTCTCCACGAGCTGGGGGAATTCCTTCTCGAGGAAAGGCAGAAAGATGGATGCGGAGCACGGTTTCAGGAAGAGCGGGTTGGCGAAGATGTATTTCGCGTCCGCCTTGGCCGCGGCCGCAACGAGGGCTTCGAGGTCACGAGGCGCGTCGGTGATGCCAGGTAAAACGGGTGCGCAGATCACGCCTGCCGCCACGCTAGCGAGATTCAGTTGCCGGATAGCTTCGAGGCGCAGGTCGGGACGCGGCGCACGCGGCTCGAGAATGCGCGCAAGGTCGATGTTCACGGTCGTGATGGTGATGTTGACAAAGAGCCGGTTGTGCTCGCTGATCCGGCGGAGCAGTTCGACGTCGCGCACGATGAGATTCGACTTGGTAACGATGCCGAGTTCGAAGCCGCGATGATGCGCGAACTCTTCGAGGATGGCGCGTGTGATCTCGTAGCGGCGCTCGGCGGGCTGATACGGGTCGGTGGCCGTGCCGATGGCGATCTGTTCGCCGCGTTTGACCTTCTTAAGCTCCTGGCGCAGCAGGTTGGCGGCGTGCTGCTTGACGTAGATCTTGCGCTCGAAGTCGAGGTCCGTCATCTCCATGAATTCGTGGGTGTAGCGCGCATAGCAGTATTTGCAGGCAAACTCGCAGCCACGGTACGGATTGATGGCCCAGACGAAGGGCAGATTGCGGTTGCTCACGACGCGATTGAGCAGCGAACGCGAGGGCAGGGTGAAGTATTCGATATTGTGGCCCTCGCGAATGGATTCTCCCTGGGCGGCGAGGCGCGCGATGCCGATGAGGCGAGGCCGGTCGGAATCGGGGAGTAAAGGGAGGCTAGACATATTCGCCTTTTGTTCGCCTAGAGTAGAGCGGCGACTGGCTGTGTGTCAAGGGGTGCGCGGGGTTATGGAGCGCACGGAAAAAACGGGGCCACCCCGTAACGAACTAGTTAACGCCAAGCCTTCGCTTGTACCACAGCGAATCATCGAAAGACCAAGTCCGCAACCCGCGCGTGCGAACACCGGGTTCGTGCAAAGGCGTTCCCGCAGCAGCTTCAAGACGGCGCTGGAACTGGCGCGCACGTTTCCCGCTGGGGTCCTCGCTTTCCAGGTATGCCCGTATTGCTACAACACCGGCTACAGTTCACCCGGCACACGGTGCAGCTATTGTGAAAGTCGCGCGAGGTGAAAACGGCGTGATTGGTGAACTGGTCGCGACGAACAAAAAGCGCAAGCTCGTGCAAACGTCTTATAGTTGACGCCGCAATCCGAAACCGGATTTACGGTTCCTCACAGGCCTCGCCCGTTCCCTCGCCACACGGGACCAGCAGGAAGGGATGCAGACCCGGAGCATCTGTACCAAAAGGTACGACGCCTGGAGGTGCGCCCAAGCCTGTAATTTCTCCTCGATCGTTGATGTTGAATGCGCCCACCAAAGTCAAGCTGCTTGGGTTCGCGACGATCAGCGTATTCAAGTCGATCATGGGTCCGCCGTTCTCCCATAAGAACGCGTGATTGTTTTCGGGATCCAACCGTGAGGCACCCACGATTTGATGCCGGGAATTGATCTGGAATGCCGTGCTATTGGTACCAAGCGTCCCAAGGTCGGTTCTAACGCCATCTCGCCAGAGAAAAGCATGGTGCAAACCGCTGGGCAAATCTGCTCTGCCCACAACTTCCCCGAAGTTATTCATCCATGTGGGAAATCCGTTTGCCCCACCGAATGTGCCAATGTCCGTCATGACGCCATGGTCCCAGAAAAACGGATGGGAGACGGCGTCTCCCGCCAGATTCGATTGACCGGTAACCTGACCCCTGTTGTTCGCACATTGTGCGCCACCGAAAGTGCCTCCAAGCGAACCGAGGTCAATCATGGTCCCGTTTTTCCAGAGAAACGGGTCCAGGGTTGGAAATCCGGTGGTCGCATTCGGAGTCGAATTTGTGTACGAGGCTCCAGCAAACAAGTCGGTGCGCTGGTCATCGCAGAGGCCTGCGATGAACGAGTCAGGGCCACCTAAGGTCCCGAGATCCCGCATAACTCCGTTCTTCCAACTGAATGCGTGCGTCGGTGAACTAAAAGGCCCAACGACCGCAAACGGGTCGAAGCTGGTATCAATGGCAGAAACTCCAACCACGATTCCGCCGTTATCAATATAGTTTCCCGAACTCTGGATGCCCGTGCCCAACGTCCCGAGATCGATGATACGGCCGTCTTTCCACAGGACAGCGTGGCCAGCCGGGAACCCACTGACCGGATCCGTTTGGCCGTTCAGCGAGAAACCGGTAATCCAGCCACGGTCGTTGATGGCATTAGCGACACTGTTGTTCACGCCTGGCAGCGCACCGAGGTCGGTGAGGACCCCGTCCCGCCATTGGAAAGCATGGCCGATGAGGCAGTCGGAGTTAAAAAAACAGTTGGGATCCGGTATGTTCGTGTCCGAACCGCCAGTAACCACTCCGGCGTTGTCAATGGAGCGACTTGTCCCGGGGCCGTTCCCCTGGCCAACGCTGCCAGAGGGTCCGCCCAACGTGCCGATGTCGATGACTTTGTACCGAGTGTGCTGACCGGCCAGTTCCACCGGCGGTACCAGCGCGGTCAGCAAGCCAGTCACCATGGCGAACATGCATGTTCTGGATTTCATGTTTTCCTCCCCCACGGCGTAGGTTGTCCACGGCCCGAGAACCCGACTCCCAACCCCGAGCACTAAGAACCTCGCGAGAATGTTTATTGCTCAGAGCGGCAATCTCGACTACACTGTGCCGCCGACGGCCTTTCTGGACTGCCGCTCCGGGCTTTCCCCTTACGCGCCGCACCGTACCCCACCACGCAGTTCAGAAGTCCTTCCAAAAATCTGGAAAAATTCTGGAAAAATTATTACCAAACGTATGCAGTCGCAAATAAAGCACTTATACGTGTTTGGTCCGTTTCGTTTTGACCCTGAGGAACGCCTCCTGCGGCGTGATGGCAGGCCCGTTCCTCTGTCTCCGAAGCTAACCGAGACCCTGTTTCTGTTGGTTCAGAACGCGGGTCATCTGGTTGGAAAAGATGAACTCATGAAAGGGCTCTGGCCAGATGCTTTCGTAGAGGAAGGCAACCTTAATAAGAACATTTTCGTTTTGCGTAAGACGTTGGGCCAATGGGACGGCGGGCTGGAGTACATCGAAACGGTGTCCAAGCGTGGTTACCGGTTTGTGGCGCCGGTAGATCGCGTGGCGAAAACAGAGACAGGCCCTCAAGTTCAAACTGCGTCTGCCTTAAATACAACTGAAGGTACCTCTGCGAGGACGACGGCACGGATATGGCCAACGCTTGCGATGGGTGCCGCCTTGCTGTTGACTTTGATCGGAGTAGCGGCGTGGCAGATGAATTGGCGCAGGCGTGAACCAGCCTCCACATCCTTCACACCAGCTATTCACTCTATCGCGGTTCTTCCACTTGAAGACCTCTCAGGTGATTCTTCCGAAAATTACTTTGCCGACGGCATGACGGACGAATTGATCACCCGCCTCGGGCAGCTAACCTCGTTGCGCGTGATTTCTCGCACATCCGCAATGCAATATCGGGGTGTGCACAAGCCCTTGCCACAGATTGCACACGAATTAAACGTCGACGCCATTGTGGAAGGTACGGTCGTGCGTTCGGGCGGAAAAGTGCGAATCACGGCTCAGTTGATCCAAGCGCATGCGGATAAACATCTGTGGGCCCAGAGCTACGACGGCGATTTGAAGGATGTCCTGTCGTTGCAAAACGCAGTCGCAAATGCAATCGCGAAGCAGATCCGAATCAACCTGACCCCACGCCAGCAGATACGGGCGGGAGTCGACCGCCCCGCGAACCCGGAAGCGTATGAGTTGTATCTGAAGGGGGAGTACTCTCTGAATCGGGAGACGCCCGACTCCTTGCGAACGGCTATCGGCTATTTTCAGCAGACCATTGAAAAGGATCCGAACTACGCACCTGCGTACGTCAAGCTCTCGAGTTGCATTCAAATCCTTGCGATCAAGGGGGGTACCTCTAAGAAAATCGCCTATCCAAGAGCTAAGCTCCTCATAGATAAAGCCCTTGAACTCGATCCCCAGTTCAGTGCAGCACACGCAGTGCGAGGCTGGTCGTTATTGTTCTACGACTTTGACTTTGCTGGTGCTGGCATAGAATTTAAACGCGCCGTCGAACTCGACCCGAATGGTGTTGAGGGCCATCAAGGACTGAGCGATTACTATGCAACCATGGGCCAAATGCGGGAGTCCGTTGACGAAGCTCAACGTGCTCGGGAGCTCGACCCCCTCGCATTAATCGCAAACATTGTTCTTTGCAGGATGTTGTACTTCGCGCGGCGATATGATGATGCCCTCGCCCAGTGCAAAGCAAACCTGGACTTGGACGCGAACCAGGTTCGCGGTCTCTCGCAGGTCGCTGCCGTGTACGCGGCGAAAGGGATGGATGCTGAGGCAACCTCGACGTTTCTGCGGTCGCTCGAAGCAGCAAACCCTCCAACGATCATGATTTCAGCCGCCAATAGTGGCGCGAGTAAATCCGGATTGAGAGGCTATTGGGAAGCATTGGTACCATTCATTCCTGAAAATCTCGATAACGGAAATATCGACTCGTGGGATGCGGCCTTGACTTATACACGCGCTGGGAATAACGACAAGGCATTGATATGGCTTGAGAAATCTGTCGATGCACGGTGTTTTGGAATAACTTTTCTTGGAGTAGATCCAACTTTCGACCCACTGCGCTCTGACCCACGCTTTGTTTCCCTTCTACGGCGGATCGGCCTACCGGAAAGCCAAACTAGAAACTAACCGCAGAACCGCAATCGATCTCGCCTGGATAGCGCCGCAGCTGGCGAATCGTTCGATCCCCTCCGCCCCGCCGCCCGCCGCACGCCATCCTCTCGCGCCCGTCCGCACGCCGTCAGATCGTCCGTCGTTACTAATTAGTTATTCTGTTTACTCTTTCGTCACGGGGTGGCCCCGTTTTTCC
>Ga0126381_100005972_pt1 | contig 13451 bp, 7 predicted proteins | sample PanSoiMetPlot_28_FD_96465 | JGI IMG/M metagenome (GOLD analysis project Ga0126381, IMG submission 96465) | Tropical forest soil microbial communities from Panama - MetaG Plot_28 | ecosystem: Environmental > Terrestrial > Soil > Tropical forest > Bulk soil | place: Panama | collected 2016-02-17
CACCAAGTACGGCTGCGGCATGGCGCTGTGCGGCGCGTGCACGGTGCACGTCGACGGCCAAGCGGTCCGTTCCTGCATGATGCCTGTCAGTGCGGCCGCAGGCAAGCCGATCACCACCATCGAAGGCCTGGCGGCCGGCAGTGCCCTGCACAAGGTCCAGCAGGCCTGGCTCGACCATGAGGTGCCGCAGTGCGGCTATTGCCAGTCGGGGCAGATCATGACGGCGGCGGCGCTGCTGGCGAAGAAGGCGAGCCCCACCGACGCTGATATCGACGAGGCGCTCAATAACAATATTTGCCGCTGCGGAGCTTACCAGGCGATTCGTCGGGCGTGCCATCTGGCCGCACAGTATCAAAAGGAGGCCAAATGAGCAGCGTTGTAAAGGCTTCGCGCCGTGGATTCCTCAAGACCAGCGTGGCGGCGGCAGGCGGCCTGCTGCTGGGTGTGCGGCTGCGCGGCGAGGCTGCGGCCGCCGGCGCGAGCAAGTTGAATGCGTGGGTGCACATCGCGCCGGACGACACCGTGACGTTGTTCATCCACAAAGCGGAGATGGGGCAAGGTACGGTGACGTCGCTCTCAATGCTACTGGCGGAAGAATTGGAGTGCGACTGGAGTAAGATCCGCACGCAATTCCCCGGAATCGACCCAGCGTTTGGGCGTAATCAGGGCGTGGTAGGGAGCGCGAGCATCCGCACGTCTTACGGCACGCTGCAAAAGGCGGGAGCCGCGGCGCGGCTGATGCTGATTCAAGCGGCGGCGCAGAAGTGGGGCGTCGATGTCTTGCAGTGCCGGGCAGAAAACGGCGCGGTGATTCACGGCTCCGACCGGCTGACCTACGGCGCCCTGGCGGATGCGGCATCGAAGCTGCCGGTCCCGGTGAACGTGACCTTGAAAACGCCGCAGCAGTTCTCGGTGATCGGCAAGCCGCGCAAGCGGCTCGACACGCCGGACAAGACGAACGGCCGCGCGGTGTTCGGTATCGACGTGAAGACGCCGGGCATGCTGCATGCCGTGGTGGCCCGGTGCCCAGTGTTCGGCGGCAAGGTGTCGAGCTTCGACGGGTCGAAAGCTAAGACCATGGCGGGCGTGAAAGCCGTGGTGCCGATTCCGACCGGCGTTGCCGTGGTGGCGGACAACACATGGAACGCGGCGCAGGCGAGGAACGCGCTCGTTGTTCAGTGGGACGAAGGCGCGCGCGCTAACGTGTCGAGCGCAGGGATCAGCGCGGCGTTCGCTGAGCACATGTCACAGCCGGGTGCGGTGCAGCGGCAGACCGGCGACGCAGCATCGGCACTGGCAAGCGCAGCGAAGAAGATCGAAGCGACATATGAGGTTCCGTACCTGGCGCACGCGCCGATGGAGCCGCTGAACGCGACCGCGGATGTGCGGCCGGACCGGTGCGAAGTGTGGGCCTCCACGCAGGGCCAAACAGCAGCGCACAACGAAGCGATGCGGATTACGGGACTGAAGCCCGAGCAGGTGATCGTGAATACGCGCTATATGGGCGGCGGGTTCGGAAGGCGCGCGCGATCGGATTACATCGGCGAGGCGGTGGAGATTTCGAAGGCCATCGGTTCGCCGGTACAGCTTACGTGGATGCGCGAGGACGACATGCAGCAGGACTGGTACCGGCCGGCCTCGATGGCGCACTTTACCGGCGCGCTGGATGCGGACGGCTGGCCGGTGGCGCTGACCGGCCGGGTGGCGTGTCCATATTTCGGCGGGCCGCGCACGGCGGTGGAGGGCATCGCGGACATGGCGCACGCGATTCCGAATCTCCTGGTGGATTCGCACGACGTGAATTTTGGAATTCCGGTGAGCTACTGGAGGTCGGTCGGTTACTCGCAGAACTCTTTCTTTACCGAGAGTTTTATCGATGAACTGGCCGCGGCGGGCGGCAAGGATCCGCTCGAATTGCGGCGGCGATTGCTGTCGAAGAATGCGCGCATGCTGGCGGTGCTGGAACTGGCGGCGGAGAAGGCGGGCTGGGGTAAGCCGCTGCCTGCGGGGCACGGGCGCGGCATCGGCATGTCGAATAACATCGGCAGCTTCACGGCGCAGATCGCAGAGGTGTCGGTGACTGGCGGCAAGCTACGGGTGGATCGCGTGGTTTGCGCAGTGGATTGCGGGCAGGTGGTGAACCCGTCGGGCGTGGAGCAGCAGATTCAGAGCGGCATCGTGTTCGGACTGAGCGGAGCGCTGAAGGGCGCGATCACGATCGACAAGGGTCGTGTACAACAGGCAAATTTCCATCAGTACGATGTGCTGAGGATCGGCGAGATGCCCGTGGTCGAGGTGCATCTCGTGCCCAGCACCGCGGCACCCGGCGGCATCGGTGAGGCAAGCACTCCGGGTATCGTGCCCGCAGTGGCGAATGCGATCTTCGCGGCGACTGGGAAGCGGGTGAGAAAGCTGCCGATCGCAGTGTAGCGCCGGCGGTCTTGCCGCCGGTCTGCCTTGCTATCATCTTGTAATGTTCAGCACTCGAACCAGAATTGCATTTTTCGCGCTGCTGGCTCTGCCTTACCTGGCGGGCGCGCAGGGACGCAGCCAGGCGGCAGCACAGGCGCAGGCACCGGGAGGGCGAGGCGGCCGTGGGGGCGGAGCGGGGCCGGCAGTTGGCGGCGAGATCGATGAGACGCCGGCCGTCACACACCACACGGTCACGCTCGATGGGCAGCAGTTGAAGTATACGGCGACGGCTGCGCAGATGCCGCTGAAGACGGTTTCGGGTGAGACCGAAGCGCATATCTTCTACGTGGCGTACACGCTGGACGGCGGCGATGCGGCGAAGCGTCCGGTGACGTTCTGCTTCAACGGTGGCCCGGGATCAGCGTCGATGTGGGTCCACATGGGCGCGATGGGGCCGCGCAGTCCGAAGCTGTTGGCCGATGGCAGCATGGCGCCGCCGCCGTACAAGATTCAGGACAATCCGCATACATGGCTCGATAAGACCGACCTGGTGTTTATCGACGCACCGGGCACAGGTTACAGCCGGCCGAAGACCGAAGAGGTGGCGCGGCGCATGGAGAGCGTTCAGGGCGATCTGCAGGCGTTTGGCGAGTTCATTCGTATGTACATCTCGAGGAACAACCGCGAGACGTCGCCGCTGTTCATTGCCGGCGAAAGCTACGGCACGTTTCGCGCGGCCGGACTGGCGGGTTATCTGATCGACCGCGGCATCGCGTTCAACGGGATCGTGCTGATCGGGACGACGCTGAACCTGGAGACGATCTGGTCGCGCAGTGATGACCTCGTCTACGTATTGGAGCTGCCGACCTACGCGGCGGACGCGTGGTATCACAAAAAGGTCCCGGCGGATCTGCAGAAAAAAGATATCAAGAGCTTCCTCAAAGAGGTCGAAGGATTCGCCATGGGTGAATACGCCATGGCACTCAATAAAGGCGACGAGCTGCCGGCGGGCGAGCGCAAGGCAGTGACGGACAAGCTGGTACGCTACATCGGGCTGGAGGCGCGCTACATCGACCGCAGCAATCTGCGATTCGACGTAGGCCACTTCACACGCGAGCTGCTGCGCGACAAGAACCTGCAAATCGCGCGCTATGACGGGCGGCTGACGGCTCCGGCGCAGGAAAACGTGGGCGAGACGACGGAATTCGATGCATCGAGCGCGGCCACGCAGCCGCCGTTCATTTCCGTGTTCGCGGGCTACGTGCGCAACGAGCTGAACTATAAAACGGACATGTACTACTACGTCTCCGGCGGAACGGTGGGCTGGGACTACGGCGTGCAGAACGGTTTCGGAGACACCTCCAGCATGCTGCGCAGTGCATTCGCCAAGAATCCGTACATGAAGGTAATGGTGGCAGCAGGCTACTACGACCTGGCCACGCCCTACTTCGCGGCGTACTATACGTTCAACCACATGGGCCTGAATTCCGAGATGCATAAGCGCATTACGTGGGACTACTATCAGTCGGGCCACATGCTGTACATCGATGCGGACCAGGGGATGAAGTTGAAGCACGATGTGGCGGAGTGGATGAGCGGGGCGCTTCCAAAGGCGGAGTAAGGAGCAAAGGAGCATAGGGAGCAAAGGAGACGGGGGCGTCCACGACGGTTGGGCGCTCCCGTTTTTTATTTGGCACGCCCGCTTCGCGGGCTGATCAGTTTCCGGAAGGCTTCTCGATGCGGTCGATCACGAGGAAGTTGCGCGGTCCTCGGCCGGGGTCGAGGCGAAGTCCGAGTTGAGAGTGTATGGCCTCGATGGCGGAGCCACGCTCGTCATCATGCGAGGCTGGGTTTGAATTCTGCTCCCATTCCATATGGATATCGAATGGCTGCGCCAGCCCGGTCCGGTTGATGACCGGGCGGCCTTCCGGGCCATCGGGATGGAGGAGCCTGGCAAAATCATCGAGTGTCATGCCGTGGACATCCATCACCATCAGCGCTCCATTCCTGGTCATCCTCTGGTTGAGGCACCATGGTTTGCCGTCCGGCGAAATCTTCGAAAACGCCGTAAAATCCGTCAGATCGACGGGGTTGCAACTGCCTTCTTCTGTGGGTTTGATTTTGAGACCGCCTTTAGCCACGGTCATCAGGTAAGCGGGAACTTCTCTGGTCTCGCGATGGATCTTCAGTTGGAATCGGTCTTCGAGAACGACCTGCATCATCGGTCCCCTCATCATCGCGCCGCTTTGCGCAGCTTCCGTTTCGGCGGCGATTGAGTACCTGGCGGACCTGACCCATGCCGGCGCTCCTTCCAGCGGTAGCGGAATAGGGAATTTCAGCGGATCAACCTTACCGCGAGCGAACATTTCGTAAGCGTCATTGATCAGACGCCACATCGGCCAGCAACCCAGGCTCAACCGGCCTGGCGAGGAGCTCGAAGGAGGCGAAGGGTCGGTATCTCTACACTCCTTGATGGAAACGACGTCGAACTTCGGCTTGGGCGGGCCCTCCGCCGACTGAGTCTTTGATTGCCATGCAAGGCAACAAATCACAAAGGGAGCGACCCACAGAAATTGCTTGCTCATCCCGCCCTCCGTTCAACTTGACGAGAGCATGCCGATAACCGTTGATCCAAATTGCAGTTCGTGGAGTGGCCCGCTCCACCTTGTATTTCCCGCCGTTTGACCTGCAATAAAGGCTATTCAGGTCTTATTTATTGAAAATTCGGGACTTGCACCGCAAACTGGTAGGGAATGGGCATCAATATTGGGCTGGATATCGGTGCGATCAGCCTGAAGCTGGCGGCTTTGGGCAGGCCCGGAGATCGGCATACGCTGGAAGCGTTGTGCCAAGCCCAGCCGCAGTTCCGGATGCTGGAGATGCACGGGCAGCCTCTGGCGCTTTCGGAATACCGCAGAATTGCGGGTAGTCCGATTCAATCGACGTACGATCTTCTGCATGAGTTTTACGACAGCATCCCGGAGGAGCGCATCGAGGGCATCCGCGTGACCGGGTCTGGCAGCCGCACCATCGCCAAGGTGTTGGGGCTGTTTTTCGAAAACGAGTTCAAAGCCATCGCGCGCATGATAGGCGCATGCTACCCACAGGTCCGGACGGTATTCGAGATCGGCGGCGAGAGCTCGAAGTACATCCGCCTCGAAAACGGCGCCATCGCCGATTACGACCGCTCCGGTGAATGCGCGGCGGGGACCGGATCGTTCCTCGACCAGCAGGCGATGCGAATGCAGTATTCGGTGGAAGAGGTCGGCTCGGTCGTGTGTACGGCCAGTTGCGCCGCGCGAATCGCCGGGCGATGCTCGGTGTTCGCCAAGAGCGATATGATCCACGCGCAGCAGAAGGGCTACTCGCCGGCCGAGATTCTCCGCGGGTTGTGCGACGCGGTGGCGCGCAATTTCAAGAGCGCGATTGTGAAGGGGCGGCGGGTGGAAGCCCCGGTGGCTCTGATCGGCGCGGTCTCGCAGAACGCGGGTGTGACGGCGGCGCTGCGCGAAGCGTTTTCGCTGGCGGAGGCGGACCTGATTGTGCCCGAGGAGTACGCGTGGTGCGGCGCGATCGGCACGGCTATGCTGGAGGCGGAGGAGACGCACAAACGGTCGATCCTGGAGATTCATCGGCTGCAACAGCACGAAGGCGAGGCGCAGGCGCGGGATTCACAGGCGCTCTCCACAGCCAATGTGGTGCAATTGCGCGATCGGGTGCCGCGCTACGAGGCGCCGGCCGGCGCGAAAATTCCGGCATACCTGGGGCTCGACATCGGGTCCGTATCGACCAACGTAGTGGCGATCGACGAGTTCGGCGCGGTCATCCACGATATCTACCTTCGCACTGCAGGGCGGCCCATCGAAGCAGTGCAGCAAGGTCTGGCGGAGCTGGAACGGCTGTGGGGTTCGCGCCTGGAGATTCGCGGCGTCGGCACGACTGGATCGGGGCGCGAGCTGATCGCGGAGTTCGTGGGCGCGGATTCGGTGAATGACGAGATCACGGCGCATAAGACCGGCGCGGTACACATTTCGAGCACACTTGGCGGCGAGCCGGTGGACACGATTTTCGAGATCGGCGGACAGGATTCGAAGTTCATCTCGATCGAAAACGGCGTGGTAGTGGACTTCGCGATGAACGAGGCGTGCGCGGCGGGCACGGGGTCGTTCCTCGAGGAGCAGGCGGAGAAGCTGGGCATCGCGATCAAAGGCGAGTTCGCACAACTGGCACTGGCATCGCCGAGCCCCACGCGCCTGGGTGAGCGCTGCACGGTATTCATGGAGCGCGATGTTACGGGTTGCCTGCACAAGGGCGAGACGGTGCCGAATCTGGTGGCGGGCCTGGCGTATTCCATCGCGCTCAACTATCTGAATCGCGTGGTTCGGGGACGCAAGATCGGCGACGTCATCTATTTCCAGGGCGGCACGGCGTACAACGACGCAGTGACAGCGGCGTTCGCGAGCCTGCTCGGCAAGAAGATCACGGTTCCGCCGTACAACGGCGTCATGGGCGCGGTCGGGATGGCGCTGATCGCACGGCAATGGCATCAGGCGACGGGCGGCACGACGCGCTTCCGCGGGTACGACCTTGGCAAGCTGAGCGTGACGTCCAAGGACTTCGTGTGCAAGGCCTGCTCGAACTTCTGCGACATGAAGGAGTTCATCATCGAGGGGCAGAAGAGCTTTTGGGGCGACAAGTGCTCGGACAAATTCCGCAAGCCGTCGGCCACGGGACGGAAGCCGGTGATCGACGATCTGTTCGCGTATCGCGAGCAGTTGCTGGAGGCGCTGCCAAATGCATCCGAGGGTCGGTGGAAGGTCGGCCTGCCGCGGGCCATGTCGATGCTGGAGCAGCTTCCGTTCTGGCGCAGATACTTCGCGGAGCTGGGGATTCCGACGGTGCTTTCGCCGGTGACGGACCCGCGTATTTCGGCTGCGGGTATTGAGATGGCGGTGGCACAACCGTGCTATCCCGTGCAGGTGGCGCATGGGCATGTACAATCGCTGCTGGCCGCGGGTGCTGACTACGTGCTGATACCGAATCTTGCGGACGCGGATGGCGGCAGCGAAGAGGTGGCAGCTCATTACTGCCCGTGGAACCAGACGCTCCCGTGGGTGCTGCGATCGGCCCCGGCGCTCGAACGCGAGCAGCACCGGTTTCTGATTCCGACCCTCCATTTCCAGATGGGCCCGGCGCAAGTGAAGAAAGCGCTGGCCGAGACTATGGCACGGTTGGGCGTAGCAAGGCGCGCGAGCGACCGCGCGGTGGACGCCGCTTACTCGGAGCAGCGCGAGTTTCAGACGAAACTGCTCGAGGCGGGCCGGCGCGCGCTGGCGATCCTGGAGCAGACCGGCGAGCCAGGGCTGGTGCTGGCGGGCCGCGCGTATAACGTGTACGACCGCAGCGTGAACTGCGACATTCCGCGCAAATTGCGGCATCGCTACGGCGCCAACGTGATTCCGCTGGATTTTCTGGTGACCGGGCGTGAATCGGTGACGGAGATCCATCCGAACATGTTTTGGATCTCCGGGCGCAAGATTCTGGAAGCTGCGCGACTGACGGCGCATCGTTCGAACCTGCACCTGGTCTACATCACCAACTTCAAGTGCGGGCCGGATTCGTACATCAAGCATTTCGCGCGCGCGGCATCGGGCGCGCCGCTGTTGATTTTGCAATTCGATGGACACGGAAACGACGCCGGGTACATGACGCGATGCGAGGCATACCTGGACAGCAAGGGGATTCTGCGATGCTATCAGCCCGCGGCAATGGTTCAGTGAGCAAGAAAGTCTACATTCCGCCGATGGCATACGGCAGCGCGCGCGCGTTCGCGGCGGTGTTCCGCGCGATTGGGATGGATGCCGAGCCGACGCCGCCCTCGGACCATCGGACGCGCGAGCTGGGGGCGAAGTACACGTCGGGCGACGAATGCTATCCGGCGAAGGTAACGGTGGGCGACTTCATGAAGGTACTGGAGAACGCGCCCGACTCGTCGCGCGTTGCGCTGTTCATGCCGACGGCGGAGGGGCCGTGCCGCTTCGGGCAGTATGCGCCGTATCTGCGCCACGTTCTGGATACCAACGGATACCAGGATGTCGAAATCCTTTCGCCCACCAGCCAGAACGCGTACGAAGGCCTGGGCGAGGTAGCGAAGCCGTTCGTGCGGACGGGTTGGCGCGCGCTGGTGGCGGCAGACCTGCTGCATAAAATGCTGTTGATCCATCGCCCCTACGAGACGGTGCGCGGCGATGCCGACGCGGTCTACGAATCGTGTCTGGACGATCTCTGCCGCACGATCGAAGGTACACCTGTGGAGCCCAGGACACAGCTCACGGAGATGGTGCGGTCGATGGCGCGCGCGCGGGAGCGCTTCCGGCAGTTGAAGGCGCGGCGCGACGGCACCAAGCCGCTGATCGGGATCGTGGGCGAGATCTTCTGCCGGCTGAACACGTTTTCAAATGAGAACCTGGTGCGGCAGTTGGAGGAGTACGGCGCGGAGGCGTGGCTTTCGGACATCGTAGAGTGGATCTGGTACACGGAGTCGGAGCGCTTCCGTAAGTTGAAACTGGCAGGCAAGGCATGGACCCGCCAGGCACTGGAAGCCTGGGTACGCGATCGCGTGCAGAAGCGTGACGAACACGCGCTGGCCGAGCCGTTCCACGAGGAGTTTGCGGGACGCGAAGAGCCGGACATCTACGAAGTGCTGGAGTGCGCCCGTCCGTACCTGCCGCGCGAGGGCGCGTTCGGCGAGATGGTGCTAAACGTCGGCAAAGCCGTGTACCTGGCGAAGAGGGGCGCGGCTGGGATCATCGATATCAGCCCGTTCACGTGCATGAACGGAATCGTGTGCGAGGCGATTTATCCGCGCGTGAGCCGCGACTTGGGCGGCATTCCGATCCGGAATTTCTATTTCGACGGTACGCAGTCGGATCTGGACCGGGACTTGGGCGTATATATGGAATTGGCGCGTGGATGGAGGACGAAGGGCGCAGCGTAATCGAAGTCCCTCCCTCGTTTCAATGAACGCCGATCGCGGTAGGGCATCACGATCGGCGGTGCTTTCCGAGACATCGAAACGAATGCGCCTCTTGTGCTCCGGCCAAGCGGAAGTTTAGAATTGCCTCGGTTAATACGAGAGCACAATCATGAAAATCGTAGTAATTGGTGGTACGGGACTCATTGGATCGAAGCTTGTCAAGAAGCTTCGTGATCAGGGGCAAGATGTAGTAGCCGCATCGCCTGCTAACGGCGTCAACAGTATCACAGGCGAAGGACTCGCGAACGCCCTGAAGGGCGCCTCCGTTTCCGTCGATGTAACGAACTCCCCTTCATGGGAGGATGCGGCAGTGCTCCAGTTCTTCGAGACGTCAACCCGTAACCTCCTCGACCATGGAGCGGCCGCGGGTGTGCGACATTACGTTGCGTTGTCGGTCGTAGGAACGGAACGTATGCTCGAAAGCGGCTTCTTCCGCGCAAAACTCGCTCAGGAGAAGCTGATCGAAGCCTCCTCCATTCCGTACTCAATCGTCCGTGCGACGCAGTTCTTTGAATTCGTTGACAAAATCGCCGATCTTTCCACGGAGGGCAACAGGGTGCGCCTGCCTCCTGTGCTCTTCCAACCGATGGCAGCCGACGATGTCGCCAGTGCACTGGCCGGAATCGCAATGAGTTCACCGGTGAATGCCACCGTGGAAATAGCGGGTCCCGAACAGTTTCGCCTGGATGAAGTCATCCGGCGGGACCTGGCTGCGCGCAAGGATCCACGCGAGGTAATCTCTGACCCGAGCGCGCGCTACTACGGTATCCAGGTGAGCGAGAGGACGCTGGTTCCCGACGACGGTGCGCGATTCGGCGAAACGCGCTTCGAGGACTGGCTTCGCTCTGCGACACAAGTCCCAAAGACGGGCCGCCCCGGGGCGTAAGTGCGGCAACGACGAACGAAAGATCTTGCGGAATGTCGGTTGTGATGCAGTTGGTGGGAGGCAGTTTTGGCCACAGATCTTCCTCGCGTGGTGATTGTTGGCGGCGGATTCGGCGGACTCTACGCCGCGCGGGCCCTGGCTCGCACTCCTGTCAGCGTTACGCTTATCGACAGGCGCAACTACCATCTCTTTCGCCCGATGTTGTATCAGGTGGCGACGGGCCTGCTCTCCGCCGACGAAATTGCCGGGCCGCTGCGCTCCATCCTCAGCCAGCGTACGGTCGAGGTGTTATTGGACGAGGTAACGGGTGTGGATTTGCAGGCGCGTCGAGTCCGCCTCAACCAATATGATCTGCCTTACGACTTCTTGATTCTGGCGACCGGGATTCAATACAACTATTTCGGACATGACGAGTGGCAACAGAACGCTCCCGGCCTGGCATCGTTGGAGGATGCCGACGAGGTCCGGGGAAAGGTCCTGCTGGCTTTTGAGCGAGCCGAGAAGATTGCTGCCCTCGGTCACGCCGCGCCAGAAGCCATCCGGCAGTTACTAACCTTCGTGTTGGTTGGCGCTGGCACTGTTGGAGTGGAAATGGCGAGCACCCTGGCCGAGATGTCACAGATGGCGCTGGCGCACGATTTCCGCCACATCGATCCTCGCGCGGCGCAGATCCTGCTATACGAGGCGGAGCCGCGCGTGCTGCCGAGTTATCCTGAAGCGCTTTCGGCCAAGGCACAGCGTCACCTGGAGGGTCTGGGTATCAAGGTCCACACCGGCACTCGCGTCACTCTCATCGATGCCGATGGTATCGTCGCCGGCGGCCAACGGGTCCCGGCCAGCACGGTACTGTGGAGCGCTGGCGTCCGGGCTTCGGCTGCTGGACAGTGGCTCGGCGCGGCCACGGACAAATCCGGCAGAGTCATCGTCAATTCCGATTTGTCGATACCGGGTCATCCGGAAATATTCGTGATCGGCGATACAGCGCACGTCGTCGCCCCCACGCGTAACCTGCTGGGCATCAAGGGAAAGGAGCCAATGGTATTGCCTGGCGTCGCGCAGCCTGCAATTCAGGAAGGCCGATACGTCGCGCAGGTCATTCGCAGCCGCGTGCTTGGCCGGAATTCGCCGCGCCCGTTCTGGTATTGGGACAAGGGCGATCTGGCAATCGTCGGCCGGACCTATGCGGTCGCCGATTTGCGATTTGTGCGGTTTGCGGGCTTTACCGCGTGGATCGTCTGGGCGGTCGTCCACATTTACTTTCTGATCGGCTTCGCGAATCGCTTCTTCGTGCTGGTCCAGTGGGGTCTCGCATTCCTGACGAAGAGTCGGCAGGTTCGCATCTTCACAAGCCAGACACAGCGGGAGAAGGCGTAATTTCCGGTTACTGCAGGCTTAGGCGCGCCGGTGGCAAGACCGCCGGCGTTACCAGGCAAGCTTCGCGGAGAACTGCAGGGAGCGCGCGGGCAACTGATTCGTAATGCCCGCGAGCGGCGTGCCGAAGCCGACGCCGGGGGCGCCGCCGTTGCCATACGTTCCGCTGTAGCCCACGAAGTTAGCGTGATTGAAGACGTTGAAAGCCTCGACCCGGACGACCAGCCGAATGCGCTCGCCCTTTAATGCGAATGGGCGCTCCAGGAAAGGGGAGATATCGTAGATCGAATTGCCGCGGCCGGAGTTGCGGCCGACGACCACTCCGTTAATCACGGGGCGATCCGTGGTAGCGCCGGTGTCACCGCTATTGTTGACGCCGGTGGTGTAGTTATACGGGAGGCCGGTAGCGAGCGTCGTTACGCCGCCGAATTCGATCTTCCAGGGCAGAACGTAAAGGCCGCTGAATACGACGCGGTGGCGCTGGTCGAAGATGGCGTTACCGTTTTCCACTTTGCCAATAAAGTTGGGGTCGTTGGGATTCTGGCTCGGAATGTCGGGGTCGACGTTGTCGATGGCGTGCGACCAGGTGTAGCTGGCGAGAAATGAAAGCCGCTGGCCGAAGCGATGACTCAGGTTGAGGTCGAGCGCGTCGTAGTATGCGTAGCCGTCATTGACATCCGTCTGGACCACGGAATAGGGCGGCTGCGGCGTAGTCGCGGCGGAGGGATTGCAAGTCGCGCCGTGCTGCGCGTACCACCAGATCCAATAAGGCCGCGTGCAGTTAGCGGCCTGCGCCGTGCGCGTCTGGCCCGGAGCGGTGCGGATGAACGGCGCGGGCGGATCGATGTCGAGCGGGCGGTTGATACGCACAGTGTGGGATCCGACGTAATCGGCGCTCAGGATCCAGCCGTTCGCTATACTGCGCTGAACGCCGAAGCTCCATTGCTCGGAATACGGATTCAGGAGAGCGCCGGGATAGCCGGCGAGCATTGACGTGGGAAGAAACTGATCGTAATAAGAGGCGTCGCCGGGGCGGAGATAGATGCTGCGCAGGGGCACAGCCGCACCGGCGGGAAACGCCGGGAGTGGCGCGGCGGAGATGCTCGTAGGAAAGCCGATCTGACCGGGAGCGGCCGTGTAATTGAAGACTCCTGTGGGGCCGCTCAGCGCGTAGTTGGCCTGCGAGTTATCCACGATCTGCGAATAGTAGATACCGAAACCGCCACGGATGACGGTCTTGCCGTCGCCGCGCCAGTTGTATGAGAAGCCCACGCGCGGGCCGAAGTCATGGCGGGAATCCGTGAAGGTCTGCTGTTCGTAGCGGAGTCCCAAGTTGATGGTGAGATCCGGGTGGACCCGATAGTCGTCCTGCATGAATAACGACCAGAGCGTGTCGCCGACGGTGTAGGACCCATTGCCGTAGCTTTGCGTATAGCTCTGGACATTGGCGATGTTGCCGAGATAGCTCTGGCTTTCGCAAGCGGCCAGCGTCAGGGTGCAAGCTTTATAAACAAACTGCCCGAGATAGATGGGACCGCCGAATTCCTTGCTGTCGCCGCCGTTGTGCGCGAATATCACGTCGGCGCCGAATTTGAGCTGGTGATGGCCGCGGATGGCGGAGAGCACGTCGGCGGCTTCGTACTGATGATTGATCAGCAGCGCGGATTGCGACGTGCCGGTCGTAAAAGTGCCCCCGGCGGAGATTGGCACCTGGTACTGCGTGCCGTAGATGGCGGGCGCGAACTG
>Ga0126381_100005973_pt1 | contig 13450 bp, 8 predicted proteins | sample PanSoiMetPlot_28_FD_96465 | JGI IMG/M metagenome (GOLD analysis project Ga0126381, IMG submission 96465) | Tropical forest soil microbial communities from Panama - MetaG Plot_28 | ecosystem: Environmental > Terrestrial > Soil > Tropical forest > Bulk soil | place: Panama | collected 2016-02-17
CCTGCCTGCTTTTCTGGAGCCGCTGCGGCCTTACTGCGAATCCCGGCGCTTTCCTTCTCCAGGGCTGCGCGCATGGACTCAACACTTGGATCGTCAATAAGCCCCCTGTCGTAGAGGTTCTGAGCCATGACATCAGGCATCTCGCCACTGGGATCGTAGATCTTCTGGTGACTCAGGTGGCTGAATTTGATCGGGGTGTCCCAGAGGGCCTCATTGCCTTCGTATTTACCCTGGTCCATGGCGGCAGACTTACTCTTGATGCCGCCCATCTCGGATACCGCGCTGGCCACCGGGGTTTCCGGTGAATTGGCATACTCGTCAAAGACGACTGTGCCTACCTTGAAGCGCTTCTTCTTGCCTGTTACCAGGACAGGTTCAGGCTTCTGGCTCTCGGATGCTCCTTCTACTACCTTCTCGGCCAGCTTCTTGATGTGCTCCTTGGCTTTCTCGCGCTGCTCCAGGAGGTCATTGGCATCAGGATGAGCCTTCGTGCTCTCAAAACGGGTCACATCCCCGCTTTCCCGGTCTTTGACGATGTAGCCTCTTTGCTTCCTGGTTTTGGGATCAAAGAGATCCTCTACTACATACCGCTCCGGCCCTGCCGGGGCCGATGGAGCCTCTGGAGCCATGGGCCGCTCGGCGGGGGCCACGGGTTGTGCTCCCGGCCTTTGCGGAGGTGCTTCCCGTGGACCTCCCGCTTCAGTCGGCCTTTCTGTTCCTGGCTTAACGGGCTTCCTTTGGACATCAGGAACCGCATTTGTCTTCGTGTAGGGTCTATTGGCATAGGGTCTAATCTCTCCTTTCGGTGACATCCACCATTCTTGTTCGGGTTGTATTTCTTGTTCAAATCGTGCCGGGACAGCCGGAGCGAACTTGCCGCCTTTCTCTGCCGGGTGCATTACCTCGACCTTCCTGGGTCCAACCCGGATTCTCCATCCTCCGGTGGCTGGCTCATAGACTGCCGCCATCTTGGGGAAATATCCGCTGACCTGGACTCCAGTGCGCTTCTCTCTCTGGGCGTCTGCCTCCTTGAGTCTTTGCTGCGCGTAATTGATCACCCGGTCCTCGGATTCCTGCTGCTTAAATGTTTTCCTGGTGTGAAGAGCGCGTCTTATGCTGCCGGGATTTAGAGTGTCCTCATGCTCTTGCAGAGCATCGGCGGCTTCAGAAGGCGTAAGCGGCTCACCTTTTTCCTGCTCGGCAGCATCCAGGATGGGCTTCTCCCTGATTCCATAGATGGCGAACCTGTCCTTCAAATCAGCCAGGCGGTTTTGGGCGTCCTGCTCGCTTTCAGGCACTGCCTCTTCTTCTGGAGCTACGCGCGCAGTTTCAGAAACCACCCCGGCTTCCCCGGTAGGAGTTTCCTGAACTGATGGCTCTTCTGCCTGTGGAGCCTTCCCTTGGATCTTGGCAGCCATTTCATCATACTGCTCCCTGGTGATGTCCCCGCGCGCCAAACCCCTGTTTATCAACTCCATCTGGCCTGCCTGGCTGCTCGGAATGGTGGCATCGGGTTCCAGTGGCGGCTTCACTCCCTCACCTTTAAGAAAGTGCTTTCCTGCTATTCCGGCCAGGCCGACACTGCCCAGCAGCTGGAAGGCCATTGCAGTCTTTGTTTTAAGATCCGGGGCCTCCTGGAACGCCTTCCATTGCTCCGGCATTTCTGACATAATTTGGCCAGCAAAGAGTCCAGAAAAGGCACGGCTTCCAAGACCACCCAAACCAGCAGTCGCTGTCATCAGGGCCAGATTGTCTTCTTCGGACAACGCCCTGGCTGTTCCTCTAACTGCTGCTGAAGTTCCCTCAGCGAGCTGCCTCACTGGATGGCCGACAGGAAAAGCCTGAGCAGCGATGCTCATCGGAAGCCCCGTGAAAGGATTTAATCTGTATCCTGCCTCCGCCACATCTCCCACGAGTGGGCTGAATCCCCGGTCCTGTATCTGCTTCTGATAAGCAGCAGCTGCTTCCTCGACTTCCGGCTTGATTTTACCTTCAGGACCAACCATGGGATCTCGAAGGCCCAGCCATCTCCCCAGGATTCCCTGGGCCGGACCACCACTGACTCCAAGGCGATCAGTCTCTGCTAAAGCAGCATCAGTTTCCGGAGTGGGCGATGGCTGGTCTGGAAAACTGGATGGATCAATGCCGGGAACAGCTCCGCCACTCTGGTCTGGGAAATCTCTGGGATCAAGGGGCATGGTCCATGTAATACTGAATGTTCTCCGGAGAAGCCTTCAGGTTATTTGATTTCAGGTAGGCTTCAGCCTGAGTGCGTTTATCGGATGCCGCTGTTGAAGTGTCCGGAATGGCATACTCGTTACTCACCTGGCTGGGAAGGTTCTGCCTGCGCTTTTCGAGGGCCACCATATCATTACGCAGCTGGGTGATTTTCGATGCCGGAAGCGTCACATAGGTATGCTGTCCTGGCTGAGTAGATGGAAGCTCGGTCCACAATGACTCAGTTTTCTTGGCACCTTCCGGGACTGTGTATCCTGGAGTCCCTGGCTGCTGTGGAAGATCTTTGCCTGCCTTGTCCACCCATTTCGGTTTCCATTGGTCCTGGTTATAGAGAAGGTTGAGGTCAGTGATCTGCCCTCTGCCAATGGTGTTTTTAACATCCTTAAGAAAATCATTGTAATCATGCTCCCAGCTGCTGGTGGCGGTCTTAGCTGCACTGTTATAGTTGCCGAATGCGTCCTTAAAGAGTTGCGGCATGGCCTTGGCGGCACGGGCATTGTTGTGGATCACTTTCCAAATCGCTGCTGGCCTTCTTGGGTCACCAGGGGGCAGGTCAATGGCACCAAGCTCCTGGGCAGCACCGGAAACAGCATCCATAGTTTCTCTGTCTTTTTGCATCCGGAATTCATCCATGGTGGCTCTTAGTCCCAATCCTGCTTCCGCTAGAGCCAGGCGCTGGTTTCCCTGGTCAAGTTTCCGGTTAAACTCCGCTTCCCGGAGGCCATACATCATTTCCTGGTTCTGTTGGCGCAGGACCATTTGAGCAAGCTGGTTCTCAATCTGCCGTTTACGATTGGAGATATTCTGACCAGCCTGGAAGGCGCTGACCATCGTCATTCCCTGGTCAGGAAGGTTGGGCCATCCGGGTTCAACCCATGGAGGTGAGTATGGCATAATTACATTCCTGTTATACCGCTGAAGGCAGTGGTGCCGTAAAGATCCGTTCCAAATAGTTGCGAATTTGGTGCCCAGCTTGCACCGCCAAGGCTCTGGGTCCAGTCAATTCCTCCACTATCAATTCCGAAGTTGGTTGGAGCTGCCGCCCCGAATGGATCACTTGGCATTCCTCCGCCGTATCCATAGGCACCATAGTAAGGTGCGGTGTTGTAGTTAGGCATGGCAGCTACATTGCCGCCGTCATTCTTGGTAAGCCCAAGGATGCTGTTCATGTCAATACCTCCTCCTTCTGACTGGACAGCAGCAGCATTTCCGGCCTGAGGCAGCCCGCCTGCTCCACCGCCGCCCATCTTTCCTCCGCCGCCAACAGACCCAAGGTATTGTCCGGTCAGATACATCACAATATCACTCAAGCCCTTGGCTATTGGGTTCGGAGCTGCGGCCACATTGAAACGCTCCTGTTGAATCTGCCTCTGGATAAGTCGATTGCTTTCAGTTTGTGCCGCCTGCTGCTGCGGAGTAATCAACATCTCCTGGATTGGCGCAAGAGTGCTTTGCCCGAAGGATGCCAGCTGACCCCAGCGCTGGGAAGCGTTCCCAAGCAGGTTGGCTCCCTGGTTAATCATGTCGAGACTGGTTAAACCCAGCTGGCGAGCCTGGTTGGCCGCTCCGATGGGAGAGCCTCCAAGGCCGGAAAGAAGATTCTGCATGGCACCGGAGCGGAAGGTGTTGGAGATCACATCCTCAGGGATGATGCCCTTCATCAAGTCCCCGGCCTGCTTCAATTCCTCCTTGGTGGTGCCAGTGATTCCACCCAAGATGTCGCCAAATCCAGGCACGGCATGCTCGATTCCGGCCAGCATGTAGTTCTGCCAGAGATTGCCCAGTTGCTCGATTTGAGGAAAGGCCTTCAGGTCAGCCAGAAGGGCTTTGATCTGCTCGTCGCCAAGGATTACGTCCTGGAAACCCGCGATCTGGGGTTTCTCACCAAAGATGTCACTAAGAATCGGGACAGCCATAAATCACCTCGTCCAAAATGAACCAACATCGCTCAGTCCAAAACCGTAGGTTTGAACATGAACGGTAAACTTGATGCCTTCCAGGTAATCCTGTAGCTCCTCATCCAGGAGCTGAAATGCTTTCTTCATATTCAGTTCTGCGTTCTGCCAGTCCTTCTGTTCCTCCAGGAATTTGGCAGTCATGGCCAGCCGGATAGCCTCGTAGTTCTTGATGGTCATCATGTCAGTGGGCTTTTTTAACACCCACCGGACCTGGCAAAGAGTGTTGATGCAGCTGCCTTCGGTGCAGTTGGCTATCAGCTTGTATTTGCGCCGGGTAGTTCTGGTGGCCGGGAAGTATTCATCCCCGCAGTCTTTCAGGAACCTTGAGCAGGCGGCGAACATCCCAGGGCCATTGTCCAGGTGCTCAAAGAACTGGCTCCGGACAGGAATGGGCGCTCCATCCAGGTCAACCGCCAGAACTCCGCCCACATAGACAGGAAAGTAAACAAATCCACCAGTCACGGTGGCCTGCACTTCCACGATCATGTCCTTGTAAATCTTGGGCTTCATCAAGCGGCGCTCAATCTGGTTAATGGACCAGCTCAGGTCACTCTTCCCAGTCTTAAGCGCCAGCTCAATATCGAGAGCGATATTGGCGCGCACCCAGCCATGGGTGTTCTCGGCAAAATTCTCAATGTCATCCTCGTAGTTGGACTTCCGGCGCATGTAATTGCGAGGGTCCATAATGTGCTTTTTGACCTCAGCCTCCAGGAGATCGAACGCCTCCTTGCGGTATTTCATGCCGCTGTCAGGATCACTGTTCTCAAAGCGTTCAATTGACAGGATCACCAGCTTCAGGGCCTCGATGTTCTGGACAATCAGGTAATCCTCGTCGGTCGTTAGAGGAAGGTAACGCTTTGCGCCTGTGACGGTCACCACAGCGTTAGTTGGGTCCAGGCCGGGATAAGAGTAAACCCTGACCAGTTTGTCTTCGTAGCCAGCCCAGGGCGCTTTCCAGAGGCCGAAATCAACCATTGGATTGTCGTAGTGCTGCCACGGGTCCAGGTAAACCGAGTTGTTGACGATTTCATACCAGGCCTGGGCAATGTCAGTGCTTCCCCTCACCTTGGTCGATGATTCTGCCGGATAAGCCTCAATGACATTTTCCATTTGCGGAGGCAGCACTATTCCGGTATCCACGGCAGTCACGTTGGCAATCGCCATGCCGCCCACCGGGATCATGTGGTCCAGGATAATCTTCGTGGCTTCGTTCAGCCGTGTCAGGACCCTGGGGTCATCGGCACACACGCCATTATCCACAACGCCACAGATCATCGGGGCAGCATCCTTGAACTGAATCCCGCCATAGGTCGGAACCACATCAGCAGGACCTGGGATTGAGCTTAGAATAGCAGGAATGTCAGCCGGGTTCATGAGGTGTAGCCTTGGAAAACGATGAAAGCCAGGGTGTAGAAGGGTGACAAGGTTGGAATTGGAGTTTGCGGCACTGGCGGGCTTCCGTTTGGATTAGAGCCATAGGTGGCGATTGGCACCTCAAAGTCGCGCATCGCGCCATACTCAATGTCAACGATAGCGGCGGGGCTTCCAGTGTGCGTGGCTCCATCCTTCCAGCCTTTCCCGTGAAGTTGCAGCTGCGCCAGGCCGTTTGGCGCATCCAGGGGCGGCAGGTCAGCCGCCACGATCAAGTGATCCTTGGAGCCTCCGGTTTTAAGATCGCTCACCCCGTCAATGAAAGTCTGCCAGCCAGCGTTGTATCCCGAATGCCCGTTGCTGTTGTCCATGTGGGCGGCGCAGATGAATTTGTCGGTCAGGTTGGGGCTGTTGTTCTTCCCGTTACAGATCTGCCAGCCATCATATTCTTTCCCAATGACACCATGGCCATCTGAATCCCAGACACCCAGGGATGGTGAAGGATCTCCGCTAAACAGCCTAATCTCGCCAATCATGCCGTTGTAAACCCTGCGCCAGTTGCCGTTGTAGTAGGTCCTTACCGCTATTGGCCTTCCCTGGCTGTCCAGCTCAAGCCAGGCCTTGTCCCGGTCATCCGCTCCGGGAGTGGTATGGCCAAGGACATAAGGAATGTAGCTTCCCTGGAGGGCCGAAGAGATAAGCGGGTTAATAATGTCGATCAGCTCATTCAGGTTGAGAGGAGCGGCATTGGGATCAGCGTGAGCTATCTGGGTGACAATAGGCGGGTTCATCGTGGCGTTTCTATGCTCCTTGATTTTTCTACCAGACGCTGGGCGTGAAGGCGAAACATTTCTATCATCATGTGGCCTTGGCCTACAAATTTGACCTGGAAATGGTAACCCCGCCGCAGCCGTCGGCTGGTTGAAATCGGATCGCAGGCATTTGGTGGCTTGCCTAGCGGGACCCTGGGCGCAAACCCCGGCCTGGCGGAAGGCAACCCTCCAGCCTGGAGTCCCTGCGGCTGTCCAATCAAACTGAACTTGTTAGGGAAATCCTTCCAAAGCACCCAGCTTGGGTAATTGTCCGGCCTGAAAAAAACTTTAAGTGAGTGCATTATGTTGTTTGCGTTTCGGGAGCGATACCTCCCTGGCTGATTTCACTGATCCAGATGTCACCATCATACAGCTCGTTCTCCGTGAACTGGTTGGTTCCCTGGTTCCCTCCCTTGAAGTCAAAGGCCCTAGTGACAATCTCCCACGGGATAGCTCCGCTGAAATCATCCCGGTCCTCAAAGGACAGCTCGTAGAGCTGATTCTGGTAGGTGACCCTGCCAGCGCCATCCCGGCTCTCTTTCATTCCAAAAGCAAAGGCCCTGGTAACACCTTCAATGTTGGCGGTTACCAGCTGGGCGATCTTGATGTCCGGCAACGATGACTGAAACTCGTTCCCGATAGTCCAATGACCTTCCCAGGTGGGCTTATATTTGGTGCCGAATGAGCTTAAGACATCAAAATCCACTACCACCATTCCCTGGTGATACACCCGCCCTCGAAGTGAAGGCTGAAGGTCGGTTCCCGTGCGCGCATTCCAAACTGGGCTGCATGTAGCAATGATGCGATTGTCGAAATAGATGGAGCTGCAAAACTTGAGTAGCATGCCGTCATCCGCATTGATGAACTGCTCCACGTTGGTGGAAAGCGGTATGTGCGCCCAGCCCCAGCTGTCGCTGCGCGCCTGCCGGAACGAACGAAAGCCGTCATCGCTCCTGAACCACATATCCTCATTGACCGCTGATACGCTGCGGTGACCTCGCAGCCCAGTAGTGAGCAACGCGAGGATTTGGAACTGCGAGGTCTGCCACAGAAGACGATCAATGGCCAGGTTAAAGGAGGCAGCTCCCCGCTCGGCAAAAACGAGAAGCTGCCCGTTCCCTGTGGAGGTATCCAACTGAGGAAAGAACTGTATGCCCGTGGCCACGCCCTGCTGAAACGGTATGGCGGCGTCAAACCCTCCTGCCAGGAAGGTGCGTTCCGTGAAAAGAATGATGGAATCGGCGGGGTCTGTCTGTTTGTCCAGGTGGCTCCCGTAGAGATCTCCAAATGCAACATCTCTCTCGTTGACTACCACAACCAGGCGTCCCATCCCGTAGGCCATCATGGTGCCCGTGGGCACTTCCAACGTGTCAGGCATGCCTTCCAGGTTGCTTCTGCGCGCAACCTTGCCGTCGAAGATGATGGCCTTACTGATTCCGTCCTGGGCAATCAGGAATTTGTCGGCCTGCACCATGAAAGCGATGGGACTCCATCTATAGTTCCGGTATGGCGCTGGATAATTAAGTTCCACGGGTGTCCCGGCATTCCACTTGAGAGTGAATTCTGCTGCCGCGCCGGAATTGGGAGGGCGCACCCGGACTCTGTAGCTGGTTCCCGCGTTCTGAATGAAGGACACCTGAATAGGCGCAATGGCTGTAGCTACCAGGGTCAGCGCATTGACTGCCGCCCCGGTGTAAACATCAACAGTCCAACCCGGCTGGTTGACACTGAAATACTGCCGGGTGCCTGTCGTTAGTCCAACCCAGCGATACCAAACAGTGTTGGTTCCCGGAGGCTCGCCTGCCTCAGTCGTTGCTCCGACACAGGTGCCGTCAACCCTCCCATTGGGATCAGTCAGGAATTGCTGGTTGGCAAAATCATCATTGGGCGGCGGTGGATAAGTGCCTGGAACTGGCGGTGGAGGATGGCCTGCTGAGCGCAAGTAGGGGCTATTGGGATCAGTCACCGTGATTTCAGTGACCTTGGCTGAATTCACCATTGGCACGATCTTGAACAGACGGCCTCCGATCAGCGCCATCAGGCAATCTTCTCCGTTGTGCGGGCTGTAGCCCAGGATGGTCTGAAAAACATCATTCTGGTAGCAGTATTGGGCTGTCAGGTTTCCTGGAACGATAGATCCTTCTGGGAATTCGACGCCCTGTGAATCAAAGCCATGCTCCGGGTTCGTGAAAAACTCAGTCAACTGCCGGAAGCCCGGCCTTGGGTTTGGTCGGCCTCCACGAAAGGTGATGTTTTCAGCTGAAGCTGCCTGGTTAGGATCAATCAGGACAGGTGCGCGTCCGGCATCGACACCAGCTTCCAGGGAAACAAACCCGTCATAGATCCTGTTTCTATCGGCAATCATTTTCCTTGATGAGGTGGTGTTCCACGGCTGACATTCTCCGGACTGGCCGCTGCCAGGTTGGCGGCAAATTGAGGATTGGATCTCACAGCGGCAGCCAAAGCCCTCATGTTGTTGACATAGGTGGCATAACTCGGCTGTGGACCGCCAAAAGGTGAAGGTGCCTGGGCGAGGTATTGACCGTATTGCCCCGCCGACATGAAGTTGCCGCTCAGTGCCCTGGCGATGATGGACCTGGCGTAGCTGTTTCCTCCGAACGAAGTGACATCAGTAGGACCTCCGCCTCCAAGGCCGTAGTAGCCAAATGAGCCAGCAATCGGGCCTCCTTGAGCCACCGGGTCAGGAGTGTAGCTGCCCACCGGGAATCCGCTTGGAGCAACCTCAACTCCCGATGGAGGAGTCACGACTGAAGGTGGGCCAACAAATGGAATGTCCGGAGTCGGAGGAGCCAATTCAGCCGGAAGGACTGGCGTTTGGTCACCTGAAGGCAGCTGCCCTGGTGCAACCGGGAGATTTGGGTCCAACTGAGGGCCGAAGACCGTGCTTCCTGCATCAGGAGGAGCATTTGGGTCTGCCGGGTTCGCTGGCGCTTGTCCGTAAACCAGGTCGTAGCGGTTCTGAAACACCGCAGGATCAACGTAAAGCGGTTGATCGAACGGGTTGGCCGGAAGGCTGGCGCTGGGAGCCGGGTATGGAGCAGTGTCAACGATGGCAGGCTGCTCCGGAGGCGCTGGAGGCGCTTCTCCTGGAGCACTGATCTGGTATTCCGGTGGAAGATCCGGCGGAGGAACAAGCTCCGGAGGTGAAATAGCCGGAGCACCCAGCTCAGTGATTCCCTGAGGAGGAGGAATGTATTCCGGGCCTGTGCCTGCCGGATATTGCTGCGAGTTAATTGGCAAATCCGGTGGCGGGGCAAGGTCGGTAATCCCAGTCGGCGGCGGAATAAAGTCAGGTCCTGCACCACCGGGATATTGCCCAGGGTTCACTGGCAACTCCGGAGGCTGCGGGATCTCCGGGAACATCGGCGGCAGGGCAACATCTCCCACGCCGCCAGGAGCAGGAGGCTGATCATAGACGCTTCCAGGCGTGGCGATAACCACATTCTCAAAAGGTGTGTCTGACGCTCCTGGGCGTTCAGGGATGGGAGTCGGTTCCTCAAACGGAGTTGCAGGCTGGCCCGGAGGCTCCATGCTTCCGGCCTGTCCTCCAGAAGCAGGCATGCCCATGGCGGCAAACAGCCATTGCAGCTGCTGCGGAGTCCATGAAAAACCTTGAGGCATATTAAGCGTCCACTCCGTCCCTTGGATTGATCAGGTTGTTGGCAAAGATCGACTGGATGTTGAAATCGGTGGTCAGCGGGCCTCCAACGGTTTGCCCACGAATTGAGTAGAGGTTGTCCACGATGCTGTTGGCTACAACACAGAGGTGATGCGCCTTCCCGATGTATCCGGCAATAACATCATCCAGGACCAGGATGCCCACTCCGGTTCTCACTGAGTCAATGACATTGTTGCCGATGATGCCGCCACGGATTGGACCGTAGGTGCAAACCCCAAAACTGGTTCCACCCTGGAAATACTTGCTGTAACGCAGCCCGAAATCCGGAGTGAGGGTAAATCCCGCTGAGGCGTCAGGCGGAAGCGAAGATGGTCCAGAGCCGGGAACGAGCAGTCCCAGCTCCGGCGAAAACGCGTCACTGGAAAACGTGAGCGGCGAAGGCAGGCTCCCGAAGTATCCACCGCCATCCAGGATCTGGTATCCGGTTATTGATCCTCCGCCGCCAGTGGCCGTCACCAGAATCCTGACTGGATTGTAGTAGTTCCCGGTGTTTGCCACCAGGACCTGTCCAATGACGTAGCCGGAGCCTCCGGTGAGGATCTTGGTTCCCGTCATAATCACCTTGGCCCCGGTGCCAGTGCCGCCTGTAACTGACACTGGGTTGGATGGGAAAGAAGAGTAGTTGCCCGGATTCAGGATAAACAACCCGGATGGATTGATAGCTCCGCCGGGGTCCACAAGGGTCACCATCACCTTGGCTGGAGTCCCGGAGCCAGGAACGCTCAGGATGTCTCCAACCACGTAACCTGTCCCGCGATTAGCAACATCGAGAATAATGCCAGGCTCGACCGTGTAAGTAGCATTGTCAGTTCCGCCCTGGCCATTATCCGAGAGGGTATTTCCGGCCACGGTGAAACCATTGGCGAGCGACAGAATGATCCCACCGTAGTAATTCCTGATGATGCTGTTTCCGGCAATGTTGTTACCGAAGGAGGTCTGCGCTGTCCGGATGGCAGACACCGCCACGCCAACGCCAATGCCGCACTGTTGAACCACGTTCCCGGTGCAGGTGCTGTTGTCGGAATCATTCAGAATGATGCCGAATTGTGTCGGGCCGCATGCCACGACCTGGTTGGAGGAAATTACGCTTTGCAGGGAATTGATCACTGCGATCCCGGCCAGGACGCTCCCGGCAATGTAATTGCCAGCGATGATGGTCTTGGTGCTTCGGAAGATCTCGATGCCGTAACCTCCGCAGTTGGAAATGAAGCAGTCACGCACCGTGACAAAATAGGAATTGGCGATCCCGACAGCACTGAAGCTGGCATTGATGGCAAGGCAGTTGAGAAAATAGACTCCCTGGGCGTTGGCCGTAGCAAAGCACACCCTGGGATACACCACAGGCTGACTGGCATTGACTGCATTAGCATCAAAGCCCAGTTTCTGGACCACAGACGCGCTGGTCACAGACAGAACAGCCGCGTAGCCCACGTCAGGATCAATGCGAATGATCGACTGAAAGGGATTGTCTCCCAAGAGTGAACAGGAATCTGCCGGAGCCAGCATCCGGGACACGCGGTAAATCCCTTTCGGGAAATAGACCGTGATCCCTCCAGCTCCTGCCGTGATGGCTGAATTGATTGCCGCCCAGTCATCTGTGACACCATCGCCTACGGCCCCAAAATCCTTCACGTTAATGAAGCCGTTGATGTTGGGTGCATTTACCCAGTCAAGCGCCGACCCGGTGTTGCTCAGGAACTTCCCGGACTGCCCGGTGATCGACGGAAACCCGGCAATGTCATTCAGGAGATTGGGCTGAGTGGAGGTAAAAAGCCTGCTTACATCGTCGTAGCTGTTTAACCACTGGTGAGCAACAGCCGGATACGGAAGCGGTCCACCCGAAGGTGGAATACTGGACGGGTCCAGGTTCCAAATCTTGTGCCCCTGGGCATCCATGTCGTTCTGCAAGAGGCCATTACGGATCAGGGTGGCTGCACCTGGGAGTGTTGGAGGTGATGACATAACTTGGGTTTACGGTTGTTGGTCCACTCCTGTGCAGGACCAGGTGTTTACAAAATTGTTCCACATGAGGAACACGACAACGTATTTATTGGCCACGGTGAGGACGGGCAGTGACGCTGCGCCATCTGAGAACATGAGGCCCCAGGCTATGGTCCTGGGAGTCCCGTCATCCCGGATTCGGATGATCAACGCATCAAAGTCATCAGGGGTGCCGCTCAGGTTGGTGGTCATCGAAGCGATATTCACATTCAGGTGGTCTATCGCCACTGCGTCCGTGACATCGGTGTTGATGGTCGGGTTAGGGTCGGGAAGAATTGTCACAGCCCTGGGCTGGATTCTCTTGAAAGAAAGCGTCTGAACATCGACTTCGCCAACTAAAGGGCCGATGGGAGCCGCCAGTGGCGGCTGCAACACGCCTGACCCATCGGTGTTGGCGATTCCTGCAACCTGGTCCAGGACATTAACCTTGCCGTTGTCATTGGTATCGAACTTGTGGCCCCAGTCATAAACCGAATTCTGGCTGGGAGCGATGGTTTTGACCCCGTTCCACGCAGAGCCGTAATCGGTGTCATCAACTACCGCTGCCGGGATCGGCTTGTAGCTCATGTCGCGCGCAAGGTAGTCAGTGGCCAGAGCGCCACCGGACCCGTCGCCTGGGTCAGGGACAGCGCCTGCGGCATGGCCGATACCAAGGCCGACAGCAATCGGCAGCAGCACCGCCAGGAGGGTCCCGGTGGTCAGGATGCTGGCATCCAGGCTTGGAATAAGGCCCACCGGAAGAGGAGCGGTATTGAATTGCGGAGCAGCGGGAAACGCAAACGGGTTCCCGAACCAGGCTTCAGCGGCCTGCGAAATCCAGTCAAAAGCAAAAGCCCCGGCACCCGTGATTGGACTGGGATCTCCCGTCATGGTGAAAGTGCCAGGCACCGCCAGGCCAACCGATGTCACGGTGCCGAACCCGGCTCCTACTGGCATCTGCCCAGCTGGAACCTTACCGCTGCCGTCCAGGGAGGCATAGCCATTAGGCTGGCCTTTATGCGCCAGATACTCAGTAAGATTTCCTGACCCGGCTTGACCAGAGCTGCTTCCCAGCCATGCCGGAGGAATTGAGCCGTTAAGATTTAGCTTGTCCTGAGTGATCGCGGCTCCTGAAGCCACCTTGGCGTTGGTGACACTCCCGTCCAGCGGTATGCGCGCGTCAGACATCCGTGGGTCCGTGGTGGCCACCAGGTTCGATGGAGCTGGCGTCATGGCGTTGACGTTGTTGATGTCCTTGCCACCGCCATCCAGATCGGTGCCCAAGGTTGCGTCTTCAATCAGTTGACTCATGGTGTCCTCCCTACAAGGAAGTAGTTGGGTGTCGGTGGAACTGGCCGGAACATGATCTTGAAGCTCGAAAGACCCTTTTC
>Ga0126381_100005974_pt1 | contig 13449 bp, 8 predicted proteins | sample PanSoiMetPlot_28_FD_96465 | JGI IMG/M metagenome (GOLD analysis project Ga0126381, IMG submission 96465) | Tropical forest soil microbial communities from Panama - MetaG Plot_28 | ecosystem: Environmental > Terrestrial > Soil > Tropical forest > Bulk soil | place: Panama | collected 2016-02-17
AACCACTGATTGCGGTACTCCTCCGGCTGTTGCGCAAACCAGGTGATTTCGTCATACCCCCACACGAAAATGGATGGCCGCTCCGCCTGGGACGCCTGACCCGGATTGCGCGTGCCGCCGAAATTATCGAACTCCACAAGGTAGGGCAAGTGGTCGCACGTCCAGCCGCTAGGCGCGATGCCACCATTACTCCGGCCGTAAATCGCGTCCGTATAACCAACCTGCAAGATGGCTTTCCCCGGAGAATCTGCCACTTCTTTCGGCCGCAATGGAAAGGAATGGAAGTCCAGTAAAAGGTGGCCGTCTACCTCGGGACCACCCTTCGGGACGTGCGCGTCACAGATCACATAATGGCGGCGCGCCTTCCGTGCCGCATAGGCGCGGACATGCTTCAGCAGGTCTGCCCAGTTGTTGTATCCCGGATCTTCCCTTCCGACCAGATCGAGCTGCCCGAAATGAATCGCTTCGATGCCCGCATCGATATAGGATGCGGCCAGGAAAAAGAACCACATCTTGGCCTCGGGCTGGCAGATATCCGGGACAGAAGAACCGGCTCTCCAGTGGTTCACCAGGGTTCCATCGGGGAAGAGCATCTTCGAATAGTCGAAATTCCGCGTCTCTGGCTGCCGGCCGAATTCCCGGAACGACCAGTCCGGAACCGGGATTTGATTGACTTGCTGGGAGACGATTTCGAAAACTGCAGCCTGAAGTACTACATCGGGGTCCTGGCGATGAACCCGGTCGGCCATCTCTCTTCCTTGGGCCAGGAACTTAGGGTCGGCGATCCGGGACTCCCCGCCCCAGAGGTAAATCGTCCTGCCGGCGAACTTCGCGCCGATGTTGTGCAACATCCGCAGATCGTCTTCCAGGTTTCCCGGCGAGCGGTAAAGCTCGGTCATAGTGATCGAGCGCGCCAGGTAATTGTGGAGCACCTGAAGGGAAATCTCGCGGTCGAAACGGTAATCTCGCGGGGCGGCGGTCGCCCGGGGAGAGGAGCAGAACAGTACCAGCGACAGGCAAACGCCGGCGCGGCCCAATTTGAGGTTGCCTACGAGGACCCCCTTCACCATATGTATGAGACATTCTAGGCCTGCATCCCAAGGCAAAAAACGTTCCGCCTGTTCTGTAACGTCCCGTGAAGATACTGAAAATACGGCTTGTAACATTCAGGCAACGGACTTTTCGGTAGCTGCGTGGAGTGCCGCACCCCGGAGCCTGGCATGATACGGCTCAACCGGCCTGCGATTCTAGGGTAAGAACCGGGCCCCAGGATCCAACGCTTTAGGGGATGATCACCGTACCGTCGATCGTGCGTTCCGTGCCGTACGCGCCGCCGTTGCGCCCTTCCTGGATCGGGTACTTCGCAGCCATTTCCTCGTTGATGTCGATGCCAAGCCCCGGTTTACCGCTGCCGTACATGTACCCTTTGCGAATCTCGGCCATCCCCGGCATCATTTCGTGCACTTGCGGCGGAAAATGATTCTCTTCCTGGATTCCGAAGGCCGGGCTGGAGATATCCACGTGATAGGCCGCAAATTGATTTACCGGGTCGTTTTCGCCGCCCTCCTGGAAGGCGGTTTTTAACCCGAAGACTTCGCACATGGTGGCGATCTTCCGGGCCTGCGTGATGCCCCCGATGGCCGAAACGCGCGTGCGAATGAAGTCCACGCTCCGCTCCGCAATTAACGGATAATATTCGGCCGGATTCGTGAATACTTCGCCCACGGCTTGCGGAGTGGCACACACCTTGCGTACCTCCTTGTACCAAGCCAGTTTCTCGGGAGCCAGCAGATCCTCGACGAAGTACATATGGATTGGCTCCATTCTCTTGGAGAACAGGATGGCATTTGGACCCTCGAGGTGAGAATGGACGTCATGCAGGAGTTTTGGCTGCGAGCCTATTTTGGCGCGGATATACTCGAAGATCGCTGGAACAGTATCGACATACTGGTCCTCATCGAACGCGGCTCCCTGGTAGCCACCCTCGACGCGATTGCCCTGGCTGGCGGGAATAAAGCCGCCACCGCCGTACCCCTCTGCGAATTGCACACGGATGTGCCGGTACCCGGCCTCCATCGATTTCTGAACCGACTCGACGCACTGTTCCTTGCTGCGCCCGCCCTGATGGTCATAGCAGGCCACGGCATCATGCGCACGGCCGCCGAGCAGTTCGTACAGCGGCATCGCGGCGCGCTTGGCTTTGATATCCCAGAGGGCCTCATCCATGGCGGCGATCACTTTGTTATTCACCGGGCCCCCGCGCCAGTAAGTGCGGTAGTTTGCGCTATACCAGAGGTCTTCGATGCGATCGGGATCCTTGCCGATCAGCCATGGCTTAAGGTGCTTTTCGAGCGCCGTCGCAACGGCCACCGTTTGATAGCTGTCGTTGGCCGAGCCGATCCCGTAAAGTCCCGGCTCACTGGTGATGATCTTCAGAAACACCCACCGGTAGTTTCGACCGCCGCCAGTGGTAATTACCTTCACATCTTTAATGGTCAGCGGAGGCAGACCGTTCGTACGGTTGCTGTAATCCTGAGCCGCAACGGCCGGCATTACCGGCGCCGCAAGTACTCCCTTGAAAAAGCTTCGACGGTCCATTGTGGACTCCTTTGGCGTACTGCTTTGACGATCAAACTGCCGCGTTCAACCCGATCTGGGCATCGCCCGTCGATTTGCTTTCAATCTGGGCAGGCCCGGTGAACAGGTTTCCAGTGATGATGGCGCGTTCGACTTCCGCTCCGAGTGAGATGTGCCGCTTCTTCTGGCGGAACTCGCAGCCGCGGACCAGCACTGTCCCGGAAGATGCCTGAATAGCGGCGCGATCACCTTCCTTGCTCCACTGCACAAACGTACAATCGCTGAACCCCACCGTGCCACGCCCCGCAATCTTCGCGATCTGATTACATGGGCCCCAGAAGGCGCTGTTACTGAACCGCACGACGCCTTTATGCTCCGGGCGCACCTCGACCATGGTGGGATCGTCGCCGTGAAACGAGGTGAACTCCCCATTTGTGATCAGCAGCCCGTAAGGGGCACTCTGTTCCACCAGCACGGCGCGATTGCAGTCGTCCGCGCCAATCCCAAGGAAGTTGCCGTTGCATTCGCCCGTCGCGCTATGGATGAATCTATAGCCGACGTGATAACCGAACGCAAAGGTATTGAACACGTACTCCCAATCGGCGCGCCCGAAGATGAACGCGTCACCGTTCTCCGTCTGCCACTGGTACACCTTGCTGCGGTTGCTCCACCATGGATTGAAGTGCACGTTTTCAATGCGGCCGATATCATAAATGGCATCCACCAGGATTCCGCGGCGTAGCGGTTGCCCGGTGACGTTGCGAATGTTGTGGCGCTCATTCCTGCTGGCATCGATTCCCTGATACGAATTCAGGAGCTCCACATCGAGAACCGCCGGGTTCTTGCCGCGCATGACGATGGTCCAAGGATAGGCGAGTGGAACCGCGTCGGTGACCTGGTCCGGATAATAGATGGTCAGACCGGCCAGCGTGCTGTTCGTGTTCAGCGTGAGAAAGGGCTTCCCGTCGTCCTCCCCCTTGCCGGCTGTAACGAAGAGCGCCGTTCCGTCTTCCCCCGGCTTGGGCTGTAGCGGCGGCCGGTTGCTCCTGAGACCGGTATGCGAGGGAACACAATTGTAGGAACCGCGAAGCGTGACGCCGTCCGGAAGCGCGAGGACTCCCCGGAACAGATACCGGCCTGACGGCGCGTAAACCGTGCCTCCGCGTGCTTTAGATGCCGCGTCGAGCGCTCGCTGGAAAGCCGCCGTGTCGTCCGCGACGCCATCGCCCACAGCTCCGTAGTTCAAGACGTTCTCTACGGGGAGGTTAGGATGACTCGTCTCGGCTGCACGCGTCACCTGCGGATCGAACAGCGCGATCGCGCCTCCAACGGCAGTGCCTAAGGACAACATATCCCGCCTCGAAGCCGGCCTCTTCTCGTCGTTGCTCATATCGGACCTCCACGTCACGCGGACAAGCCTTTCCCCGTAATGCTAGCGAGTGGCGCGCAGCCGAGCAACGTTAGCTGCGTTCCCGATCACGCTGAAAACACGGAAATTGAGCACCGTCTTACGTAAATAACAGTAGGTACGTGCTGCCCCAGGCTCAATGCTAAAACCGGAACCTGGCGTTCATAGTCACCTGGCGAGTGACATAGGTGGCGTAACCCATGGTGCCGAAGTTCGTTCCTGTGCCCATGCCGGGCACCAATCCTACCGCGGCATTGGTGGCCGTGTTTGTGGATCCGAGACCTCCGGTAAAAGCGCCGACGAATTCGCTGTGGTTCAGGAGGTTCGTGGCCGCTGCGGAAATTTGGAGCTTCAATCGCTCGGTGATTTTGAAGTCTCGCCGTAAGGTGAGGTCGATGTTGTACCACCCCCTGGTGCGGATATCCCCATAATCGCCTGCCGCAGTGCCATACCAATACTGATCCACGACCGTGCTGCTGTTAGGCGTGGTGTCCACCTGGCCTTGGAAAGCACAAGGGTTGTAATAGAGGAACGTGTTGGCGGGAGGCGTGATTGTTCGGCCGCACGATAGGGTGACTGTCTGTTTGCCGTCGTACCAATGCTGGGCGCTGGGTGCTACCACGGCGGGCACTCCTGGAATCCGGTTTGGATGACCGTTGATCGCGCCGTTCGAATCGCCGCTGATCGGAACGGGTGTGCCGCTCTGCATGATAAGCACGGGGGCCAGCCCCCATGTGCCAAAAACGTGCTGCACGAAGCGGTTAGACGAGAGTTTCGGTGTTTCGTAGACCGCCGTCAGGACAAAGCGCTGCGGAACGTCCGTCGTCGTGTACGTGCGATTGTTGTGGGAATTCCGATAGTCCATGGTCTGAACCGGATATCCATCCGGGTTGAAGCCTTGCCCGTCTGCAATATCCGTCAGCGAGAAGCTCAACGACTTGGACCACACGTAGCTCGCATCGATCAGCAAGCCGCGAGCGATCCGGTGCTGCGCAGTGAGGACCATCGAGCCATAATCGGAAAAGCCGTTCGATCGGCTCATATTTGCCGTAAGCAGCGGGTACGGATATGCCGTCACCTGGCGGGCCAGGGTCGCCTGGCCGAGGGTGCCCGAGAACGGAATCAGGGCACCGCTGGAAGGCTGAAACGGGTTCGGGATCAGTTGCGTGGCAGGATTGATGGTGCCGTTGCTAGCCACATACTGATCGTGCCAGGAGGTTAAAAGGGATGGGTTGACTAACTGCAAGGTTTGGACGGCGAAATTATTCGTGATGAGATTGCGTCCGGACGCACCGGTATAGCCGGCCGAAAGCAACCAGGTACTCACCTGCTTCTCGATAAAGAAGTTCCACTGGTACACTTTGCCGTTCTGAAAGAAATGATTGAATAACGGACTGCTCTGCTGTCCATAAAGCTGGGGGGCGGCGGAGTTGGCGCCGATGGCAGCCAGAACCGGCGGAGCACTGCTGAATTGCGCCGGAATGCCGTTACTATTCGGGTACTGGACGACGTTTATGCCTGAAGAAAACGAATTGGCGCCGTAGTCGGTCGGACCGGAAAAGTATCCGGTGTTGGACGGCAAATAAGTAATGCCGAATCCGCCACGGAGGACGAAGTCCCACTTAGACCGGTACGCCGCTCCCACTCGCGGCTGGATATCGCTCCACTCCGTCTCCCACAGGTTGCGGCCATACCCGCTAGTGCCCGGGAATCCGATCACGCCTGGTGTGCTCCACGCGTTCTGCCTGGTGAGGTCATAGAATGACATCCGGTTATAGCGCTCAGTCGGTCCTGGCTGCACGTCCCAACGGAGCCCCACGTTCAAGGTCAAACGAGGGGACACACGCCAGTCGTTTTGAGAATAGACCGCGAAATACTTCTGCGCGAAGGCAGGCGTTACGTTCGCACCCGGCCTCACGAACCACGTGCCGGCCCCAGTGAAGATGCCCGCGGGGCCGAAGCCATTAACCGTCGGGCCGTTGTCCTGTGCGGTCGTATTCCCGTTCGGGTCCAGGTATTGGAATGTAAAATTGCCGCCTTGCGCGAATCCGATGGCCTGCAGCGCGGTAGATGCTTCTTCCAGATCCTGGAAATTCGAGAGAAGGACCCGGTACTGCACTCCTTGCTTGAGGGTCCACTTACCTGAAGTCTTGGTAACGCTGGCACTCAGGTTATGGCTTTGCTGCCGTTCCCGTTTATTAGTGAAGAAGCCGTCGGTAAGGGCCGTCCACGGCGATCCGGGGCTAACCCACGGCGCCGCGCCATAAACTTCCATAAGGGATTGAACGTTGGTTGGGACACCCCACGCATTGTAGTCGGTAAAGCCCGACTTATCGCCGGCAAGAGTAGCTGTGTTGATTCGGTTGTAGCCGTATCTGGCATCCAGAAGCAGCGTGGGACTGAGGATCACGGTATCGCCAATCTGGCCATACGGGTTCTTGTCCTTTGTTGCCGCTGGAGCGCCATTGACTGGGGACTTGCCGTACAGCCGTGGGTTCTCGACATTGGCATATTCCAGCCCGCCGCTGCCATAGATCGACTGTTTGCCGTGGTGGTAGTCGACGCGGTTCGACAGATTGTGACGCCGCACGGTCTCTACCGTCGTCGATTGGAAGTCGTTCTGCCCGGTCACCAGATTGGTAGGGGTCCGGTTGGGCATGGGATAGTAGCTCATCATCAGAAGCGCCGCCTTGTTGGGGTTCGGGATAATCGCGTTCGGAATGGGCGCCCGTTGGTACAACTGCGGTCCGATCAAAGTAGTGTTGTATGGGTCGTAAATCTGCACCGGAATTGCAGCGCCATTGGTGTCGGCGACGGTAGACTGGCTGAAATCGCCGTTTCGCTCCTTCGCCGTGGGCACCGTCGCCAGATTGGCAATTCCCCGGTTGTGTCTCAAATAGTGATAGCTGCTGAAGAAGAACAGTTTGTCCCGGATAATGCGGCCGCCGGCAGCGCCGCCAAATTCATTCACTTTAAAGGGAGGCCGCTTGATATTTTGTGCATTGTTCGAGAAGGTATTTGCGTTTAGCGCTTCATTGCGAAGCTGGTACGTCGCCTGGCCGTGGTACTGGTTGGTCCCGGAAACGGTATTCATCGAGATCGCCGACTGCCCGTGCCCGTATTCCGCCGTGAAGTTGTTGCTGATCACGCGGACCTCCGACAGGCCTTCGGTGTTGGGCAAGACCGATGCCTCGTTGTACCCGCCGCCCATCACGGGCAGCCCATCCACTTGAATGTCGTTGGCGAACGCTTTTCCGCCATTGACGCCAACGGCCGAATATTGACGCCGGCCGTTGATGCCGATTCCAAACGAGTTGATACTGCTGGTGTCCAATGAATTCACGCTCGGCACGACATTGGCTTGCAGCATTGCATAGTACAGCGGATTGTCCGTCGGATTCGGGATAATATCGATCACGCTCTTGTCGACAGCGGTCTGGATCGTGCTGCTATCCGTTTGCAGTTCTGCCGCCGTCGCGTTGACGTCCACCGCGCTAGTAACGGACCCCACCTTCAAAGAGACATCAACTTTGACGTTTTCCGCTGCAGAAAGCGTGATGCCGGTCTGCTGGTACGTCGAAAAGCCCGTGGCCGTCACGACCAGGGTGTAGTTGCCGGCCTGAAGATAAGGGAAGGAATACGCCCCGGAAACATTGGTCAGCATGGTGACGGCGACGTTTGTTGCCTGGTCGGTCAACTTCACTTCGGCGTGCGCAACGCTTCCGCCATTTTGGTCCATCACTGAACCGGCAATGGTGCTCGATCTGAGCTGAGCGTGCGAGTTTCTGGAACACGCAAGAGCCAGGAGGCAGACGACTAGGACGGAGAAATGCGACTGAGTCTTTCCGTGTCCTCTAAGCATAGTACCCTTTCACACCGTTTGATTTGAGATCACTGTCCACGTTGATTACCGTCGACTCGGGCGGGATCTGTCACGAGACTTGCTGCGAGCATCCTCATATTCCGAATCGCGAGAGAAACCTGGAATCGTGTGTAGTCTACCGACGACTTACCGCTGAAACAAGGTTTTGCCGGTTCTTTAACGGGGATGTAAACCATTGAATCTTTTGAGGGCGGAGGGAATTCAGTTAAATCCGTTGCTACAGCACGAGCGCCACTATTCGTTACGCGTTACCAGTTTGCGGCAGGCAACCAGCTCGACCCCTTCGCCTACCTGATTCGCCTCCGTCACCCGAAGGATCATTTCCAGATTCGGCAAAGGAGCGCCTTTCGGCAAGCGGAGCATCTGCCACAGGCGTGGGCCCGACCCCTGATGAAACAGGAAGTCGGCTGCCATGTCAGTGGCGCTGACCGATTGCCCCCCTACCAGCAGCACCTTCCCGGTGTGCGAGATGTTGTCCAAAAGGGAAACGCGGGCATAGGTGAGAATTCGAGAGCCGTCCACGTTGAAAGTCACCGGGAACGACGCTGGCTCCCCCGCTTGCGGGTGCAGGTTAAGATAGGCCGGAGACCGGCCTGTCGGTTTTGGTTCCTCCAGCGGAAAGTTGGAACTGGGAATCGGGAACAGGCCGGCCCAGGGATTTCCAAACGAATCGCCGAGAACGATGAAATTGCCGCCTCGGAAATCGCGTACGTGCATCTCCCTGGCGTGGCGGATGTGAACGTCCCAATTCCGGACGCGCAATCGCTCATTCAGGCGAACGGCATTCTGAATGTCGCCGATATTCCCGATCTGCCTCTTGGCCAGAAGCTGCGTGATTCGGCGCGTATTCTCCGCCTGCAGCTCCGGCGCATTTAGATACGTAAAGTCCTCGTACTCCTGGAGGGTAAAAACGCGTCGCAGCATCACCTGCGCCATCACCAGCCCTTCATCGCTGATGATTACCTGCATATTGCCCGGACCGCTCGTGAACATTTCTCCAATCAGGTCGTCGGGCGCTACGGGCTGCTGCGCGATCCGGCGCCCCACCAGCAGGCCCACAGCTCCGCCAGCCAGAATGCAGACAAGGGCGCCGATCAGCAGCCGGCGGGCTGCAACCGTGCTCAGGGTAAGCTGGGCAGGCTGCACTCTTGGGGTGGCAGGTATCGTCTCAGATGGTTGAGTGCCTACTGCTGAAGAGGGTCGCCTTCGGCTCGCAGGCTCCAAGGTCCCCAGGATATGAAACTCCGGAAGGTAGGATCCTGAAGGGAGCTCGATACGATACTTCGATTCCGCGCCTGCATCATTATAATGCTGCAGTAAACGCTTGCGGACTTCGCTGGCCGTTACGCGCACCACGGCGTCTTCACCGGTGTCGTAATCCGCGGGTCGGGAGAACAACTCGATCCCGATGCTTCGCTCACGCAGGCTATCGAAATCTCCCGCCAAAGACCGCTCGACGACGTGTCGGAGAAAGGCCTGACTTCGCTGGGTTCCCTTGAAAGCAGGCCCTCGAATGACCTCTTCCAGATGTTCCCGGACCTCGCTCGCGTACTTGGCGGCGGAATTGATTTTGGAGATTGCCGACTCGTGCGTGGAGTTATGAAGTCTGCCCCCCATCCACTCTCCCGGGATTACTGTACCATAGGCGACCGACACTGCGGCCAGGCAGATGCTCGCCGGGCCATCTCACTCCGGCCGGATTTGACTTGAGCGGATGACGCTGGTAGCATGCATCATCAGCAAGATCCATTGCTTTATGTGCAACAGGCGGATAGAGAGCGTCGCGCGCGCCGCGTCGATCTTCGCGGCGGGACTCGCCATCGCGGCGGCAATGCAGTCCGAACTGCCAGCCGGTCCCGGCCAGGAACAGGTGGAAAAAGTCTGCTCCGGCTGCCACACCTTCACCGTCTTCACGCAGAACCGCGCTACCAAAGAGAAGTGGGGGGAGATCGTGGATAACATGGTATCCCGAGGCGCCGAAGGTACCGATGCCGAAATCGACCAGGTGGTCAACTACCTGGCAGCCCACTTCGGAGCGGATGTTCCGCGCTCGAAAGTCAACGTCAATAAGGCGAGTGCTGCCGAGTTGGTCAAAGGGCTGGCGATTACTACGGAACATGCCGGCATTATCGTGGAGTACCGCACCAAGAATGGCAATTTCAAGGACCTGAAACAGCTGGAGAGTGTCCAGGGAATCGACCGAAAGATAATCGAGGACAGGAAAGATTGGATTCTGTTCTGAAACCGCGGATGTCTCTAGCTCTCTAGGCAGGCTATGAATACCCCGTAACTCGGGAAAGAAATAATCATGCGAATCGTGACTGCAATGCTGTTCCTCATCACAACGGGCGGGTTCTGCGTCGCGCAGACGGACTGGCCGATATACGGCCACGACCCGGGAGGCCAACAGTATTCGCCATTGAAGCAGATCAATACCGAAAACGTCACGAAATTAAAGGTGGCGTGGACCTGGGACGCTCGACCAGCCGCGCCGCCGGCGCCCACCACGGCGACAGCGGAACCCGAAGCGGGGTCCGCCGTGGCGCCGGCCGCGGCTCCAGCGCGTCCGCGCAACCGCTCCTCCGAGGCGTCGCCTTTGGTTGTCGGCAACGTGCTGTACCTCGGCACACCCTACAACCACATCGTCGCTCTGGAGGCCGACACCGGCAAGAAAATCTGGGAATACGAAGGCGATTCGGCGCCGGCCACGCGGGGCATCGCGTATTGGCCGGGCGATAAGTCGCTCGCGCCCCAGATCGTGGTCGGCACCATGAACGGATGGCTCTACACGTTGAACGCCGCCACCGGTAAGCTGAACCCCGGTTTCGGCAATGAAGGCAAAGTGAATCTCCGGCAAGGAGTCGGCGATAAATTCCCGCGTGGCCACTATGGGATGTCCTCTCCCGCGGCGGTTTATAAGAACCTGATCTTCACCGGCGCACAATTGCAGGAACAGCCGGCCAGCGGACCCAGCGGCGACATCCGTGCTTGGGATATCCATTCGGGCAAGGTGGTGTGGACCTTCCATACCGTGCCCCGGCCCGGCGAGGCCAACCACGAGGTGTGGGAGGAGGACCAATGGCAGGACCGCTCGGGCGCCAATGCCTGGGGCTTTATGACGGTAGATGTGGAGCACGGGATCCTGTTCGTTCCGCTGGGCACGCCGACCCCGGACTTCTTCGGCGGGAGCCGCAAGGGATCGAATCTCTACGGCTCGTCGCTGGTCGCGCTCGATGCCGCCACCGGCAAAGTCAAATGGTATTTCCAGACAACTCACCACGACAACTGGGACTACGACGTGACCGCGGCTCCCTGCCTGATCACCATTCGGCAGAACGGCAAACAGATTCCCGCCGTGGCGCAATGGACCAAACAGGGCATTCTATTTTTCTTCAACCGGCTCACCGGCGAGCCGATTTACAAGATCGAAGAACGGCCAGTGAAGAGCGACAATGCGATCCCTGGAGACCAAAATTGGGCCACGCAGCCATTTCCGGTGAAGCCGCCGCCGCTGGCTCGTATGACTTTTCAACCGGACGAGATCGCCAAAGTGACTCCGGAGCACGAGGCGTATTGCAGGAAACTGCTCGAATTGGAAGGCGGCGTGATGACCGGAGGCCCTTATGCACAGCACGGGCCGAAACTGCGCGTCATCTTCCCGAGTTGGGTTGGCGGCGGAAACTGGAGTACTCCGGCGTTCAAACCGGATCTCGGATATGTCTACGTTACGCTGCAAAACCTCGGCAATCTGGACAAGATGGTTGCGTCCTCCGATGGTTCGACGTTCCGCCGGATCAGTTCGCCGGACGCGCCGCGGAATTCCGGAGGCTACTTCTGGGACGGCAGCAAACACTGGCCGTGCCAGCCTCCGCCCTGGGCGGAGATCGTAGCCGTAAACGCCAATACTGGCGATGTGGCGTGGCGCAGTCCGCTGGGCTTCTTCGATGAACTCGACGCTCTTGGAGTGCCGAAGACGGGGATCCCGGAGCATCGTGGCGGTCCCATTGCCACTGCCGGGGGCCTGATCTTCATTGCGGCCACGCAAGATTCACGCTTACGCGCATTCGACGCCAAGACCGGCAAGGAGTTGTGGGTAACTCAGATGGTGGAATCCGCGAAAGCGATGCCGATTACCTATCAGGGCAAGAACGGAAAGCAGTACGTTGCCGTGTTCGCCGCCGGCGGCGATGCGCACGGCCCCGACAACGCTGGGGCTCGTCTCTACGCATACGCTCTGCCGTAGCGTGCCGAACACTGCATTCCAGTAAGGATCACCCTGGGGTTGAACCTGTGCTCGCCTCGTCCCGAGCCGGGGCGGCACAAATTAAGGCCGTGCCACAAAACTGGCCATCACACCAGAAGAGCCCTTCTCATTTCATTGATGCGAGGGAGGTACAACCATGCGAGATTCACTCACGAAGTACGTCTTGGTCGCCACATTCGGCGCTGCTGCAATGGCATTCGCCCAAAGCCCAGCCGCTGAGCCGGAACCAGGTAGCGTTAACACCCAACCAGGAGCGCCCGAGGTTAAGCGCGGTCACTGGGACCTGAACCACCTCACCCAGGCTCTTAACCTCACTGATTCTCAAAGAGCACAAGCGCAAACTATCTTCCAAAACGCCCGGCAGTCGGCACAGCCAATCCGGGAAGAACTCAAACAGAACCGCGAGAAGCTTACAGCCGCAGCGAAGATAAGCAAGAACGAAGCCGAGATTCAAAAACTCGCCGGCGAACAGGGTCGCCTTTTGGGAAAACTTATAGCGATTCGTACCGAAGCCTCCGCGAAGTTTTATCAGATTCTGACAGCGGAACAGCGTGTGAAGGCCGACGAGATGCATGAACGCTTCCGACAGCGGATGCGCTCAGAGAAGCCAGGGACTGAGCCCAGATAGCGTCCTGGTGGTCAAGGGGAAAGCGCGGGACAGTCGTTCAGCGGGACCATTGTGTGCGGTGGGCCAACTCGAGAAACTCAGCATACCCGCAGACGTAGTCGGCTTCATCGAATTCATCGGAAGCAAGCACAAGCAACACTGCTCCGGGTGAGAACCGGCACTGCGTGCCCCATGTCATAGGTGGCAAATAAAGACCTAAAGAGGGGCTGTCGAGCACGAATTCCTTGCGCGTTTCGCCGTCGTCCGCAATCGCGTGGCACTCGCCGTGAATACAGCTTAGAAACTGGTGCAGTGTGCGGTGGGCGTGAGTGCCGCGCGACGCGCCCGTGGCAGCGGAGACGACGAAGTAGCGCCGGACCATGAAAGGCACCCAGCGGCTCAGTTCGCAGATGCTCAGCACCCCGCGCGTATCTCGCACCTCCGGCAGGCGGTGGACGGTGACGCCCCGAACCGGTGTCGTGATCGAAATGGATTCGAGTACCTCTAAAGCCATAGATGAGCGGCCAAAAACGTATCGATCAGATCAGGTGGAAGACACCTTTGGGATGCACGCTTCGGCGCCGGCCGTCACTTCATGGATTTTCCTCGATCGGATAATAGTTCGATAGATCCTACATCGGTTTGGGAGCTTGCACAGTACGGTTGTTTCTGTACTCGGGCATAAGACGGGTGCTGCTTGTGCAGCAATT
>Ga0126381_100005975_pt1 | contig 13449 bp, 10 predicted proteins | sample PanSoiMetPlot_28_FD_96465 | JGI IMG/M metagenome (GOLD analysis project Ga0126381, IMG submission 96465) | Tropical forest soil microbial communities from Panama - MetaG Plot_28 | ecosystem: Environmental > Terrestrial > Soil > Tropical forest > Bulk soil | place: Panama | collected 2016-02-17
AAGCAAATAAATAAGTTGACAATAACACACTAAGATTTTATGTTGTTATTACGCTAAATTTATGAAGGCGACACATGGCACTCTGGCCATCTACTCCAACCAGGGAATTCAGATTTCAGGAGGATTTTGTCATGACCGTTTTAACTCGCTGGGACCCCTTCCGTGAGTTCACCACCTTGCAGGACCGTATGGGCCGCTTGTTCCGGGACTCGTTCGGAGACCGCGAAGAGGCCTTAACCACCTCGACTTTCGCGCCCCCGGTGGACGTCTATGAGGACGAGCACCAGGTCACGCTAAAGATCGAAGTACCCGGAGTCGACGAGAAGGACATCGATGTCCGCGTCGAGAACAACACGCTGACCGTACACGGCGAGCGCAAGTTCGAGAAGGAAGAGAAGGAAGAGAACTACCGCCGCGTGGAGCGTCAGTATGGCAGCTTCACCCGTCTGTTCACGCTTCCGAACACGGTCGACGCCGAGAGCATTCAGGCTCACTACGACAAGGGCGTGCTGAAGATTCAGCTGGCCAAGAAAGCCGAAGCTAAGCCGAAGCAGATCAAGATCAACGTCGGCAGCCAGAAGGCGCTTGACGGCAAGGAAGCCAAAACGAGCGGCAAGGCTGCCTAAGCTTGGCGTAAGCTTGTAATCGGGACGAAGCGGCGACGGATTTCCGCTGCCGCCGATCCGAGCCAAAACCATGTGGGCAGTCGCCCGAAAGTCACCGGGAGGTTGGGAGAACGATTCCACCTCCCGTTTGTTTTGCACTGAGCACCGGGTGGTCGAGCCCGCCAGTACCTCCGAAGCTGGAGGGGCCCCCTGCTGCCCAAAGGCTGATTGCGAATGAATAGGAGTAAACATGGCTATCCGCTGGGACAAATTCACCGTAAAAGCACAGGAAGCGGTGCAGCGGGCGAACCAGCTTGCCTCCGAGCATGGCAATCCCGAGCTGATGCCGCTGCACTTGGTGGCTGCGCTGCTCGAGGACCGCGAGGGCATCGTTCCGCCGGTGCTCGAAAAGATCGGCATCGGACCGCAGGCGGTTCTCAACGAGGTTTATCAGGAGCTGGAACGGCTGCCGAAGATTTCGGGAGCGGCGGCGCAGCCGAGCCTGTCCGAAGCTGCCAGCCAGCTTTTCGACCGCGCTTTCAAAGAAGCCGATACCTTTAAGGACGAGTATGTCTCGACCGAGCACCTGTTGCTCGCCGCGACCGAGCTGAAGCGCGATGCGGCGCAGGTGATCCTCGCCCGCCATGGGGCGACGCACGATGCCATTTTGAAGGCGCTGAGCGCGGTGCGCGGCTCGCAGCGCATCACCGACCAGAATCCGGAGGCGAAGTACCAGGCTTTGGAGCGCTATGCGCGCGACTTAACCGAGCAGGCGCGGCGGGGCAAGCTGGATCCGGTCATCGGGCGGGACGAGGAAATCCGCCGCGTGGTCCAGGTCCTGTCCCGGCGCACGAAGAACAATCCGGTTCTCATCGGTGAACCGGGCGTGGGCAAAACCGCGATTGTTGAGGGTCTGGCGCAGCGCATCGTTTCGGGCGATGTTCCCGAAGTCCTGAAAAACAAACGCGTGGTCGCTCTTGACCTGGGCGCCATGTTGGCCGGCGCGAAATATCGCGGCGAATTTGAAGACCGCCTCAAGGCGGTGTTGAAAGAGATCGAAGACTCACAGGGCCAGATCATCCTCTTCATCGACGAATTGCATACCCTGGTGGGGGCAGGAGCGGCCGAGGGCGCCATTGATGCCTCCAACATGCTGAAGCCGGCCCTGGCACGCGGGGAACTGCGCGCCATCGGCGCCACCACGTTGAACGAATATCGCAAGCACATCGAGAAGGATGCCGCGCTCGAGCGGCGCTTCCAGATTGTATTCGTGGGCGAGCCCAACGTGGAGGACACGATTGCAATCCTGCGCGGATTGAAAGAGCGCTACGAAGTCCATCACGGCGTGCGCATCAAGGATTCCGCGATCGTCGCGGCGGCAACCCTGTCGCATCGCTACATCTCCGATCGCTTTCTGCCGGACAAGGCCATCGATCTCATCGACGAAGCCGCGGCATCCCTGCGCATTCAGATTGATTCCATGCCAACCGAGATCGACCAGCTGGAGCGGCGGGCCACGCAGCTGGAGATCGAAAAGCAGGCATTAAAAAAGGAAGATGATCCGAATTCCCGCGAGCGGCTCGCGAATGTGGATAAGGAACTGGCCGAGATTCGAGAGAGATCGAATGCTCTCAAAGCACGCTGGAAACAGGAGAAAGACCTGATCACCCGTTCGCGACAGCTGAAAGAAAAGATCGAGCAGCTCAAGATCGAAGAGCAGGCGGAGGAACGCAAGGGCAACCTGCAGCGAGTCGCCGAGATTCGTTATGGCTTGCTGCGGCAGACGGAATCGGAATTGGCCAAGGTCAATGCTCAGATGGATGACCAGGCGGGCGAGGGCGCGCGCGCCAGCCAAGGCCGGGCCACACCACCGCGCATGCTGAAAGAGGAGGTCGATGAGGAAGATGTAGCGCGCATCGTTTCCAAGTGGACCGGCATCCCGGTCGCTAAGATGCTCGAAGGCGAAGTAAAAAAACTGGTCAATATGGAAGATCGCTTGCGGCAGCGCGTAGTCGGCCAGGATGTTGCGCTCGAGCGCGTGGCCAATGCGATTCGCCGCTCGCGCGCGGGATTGAGTGATCCCAAGCGGCCGATTGGATCGTTTATCTTTCTCGGTCCGACCGGCGTCGGCAAGACCGAACTGGCGCGGGCCCTGGCGGAATTTCTCTTCGATGACGAGCACGCGATCGTGCGCATCGACATGTCCGAGTACATGGAGAAGCATGCCGTGGCTCGATTGATCGGCGCCCCTCCGGGATACGTGGGCTACGAAGAGGGCGGACAATTAACCGAGCAAGTGCGCCGGCGTCCGTACGCGGTGGTGCTGTTCGACGAGATCGAGAAGGCGCATCCGGATGTTTTCAACATCCTGCTGCAGATCATGGATGATGGTCGGTTGACCGATGGCAAGGGACGGGCGGTGGACTTCAAAAATACCATCATCATCATGACCTCGAACATCGGCTCGGCCTACCTGCAGGCCGATGCGCTGCGTTCGGAGGAGGACTTCGAGCAGGCATCCAAGCAGGTGATGAACGCCTTGCACGCACACTTCCGTCCCGAGTTCCTGAACCGCGTGGACGACATCATCGTCTTCAGCCCGCTCGGCAAAGAACAGCTGGTCAAAATTGTGGAACTGCGGCTCGAAGAGGTGCGGCGCTTGCTGGCCGATCGCAAGATTTCTCTTGAACTCACCGATGCCGCTCGCGAACTGCTTTTCGCCGAAGGCTTCGATCCGGCGTTTGGTGCTCGTCCGCTGCGGCGGGCCATCCAGAAACTGATTCAGGATCCGCTGGCGCTGAAGATTCTCGACGGCGAAGTGCTGCACGGAGACCACGTCGTGGTCGATGCCGTAAACGGCAAGATGCAGTTCCAGGTCAGCCGCAGGGTGGGTGAGCCGGTGCGGGCATGACCCGGTTCAGGCGGGAGAGGCGGGGGGAATTGGTCCAATCGAGCAGGAATGCCCGCAGCGGCCGCAATTGGATCGTTATTGAAACCAGGGAACGCTGATCCCCAGGCGCTCCCGGGTTCAATCTCAACGGCACGGAATCCGTCCGCATTCGCCGGTTGCTGTCCGAAATTGCACAGCAAAGGTGATCGCTGCTCGTTACCGCGAACAGCCGCCACGCGGAAGAAAACCTGCGCCAACTTCCTATAATTGACAATGGCAACTATATATGTGCTATCGTCAACTTAATTGGAGGTGGCCTGTGTCAGAACCTAGGGTGGACAATCAGGTGCGCGCCCTGCGCGCGTTCAACCGCTTTTACACGCGCAAGATTGGCGTGGTCGGCGGGATGGCGAGCAGCCCCTTCTCTCTGGCCGAAGCTCGCGTCTTGTATGAGCTCGCCCATCGCGAAAAGCCCACAGCCACCGAAATCCGCAAGGAGCTGGGGCTCGATGCTGGGTACATGAGCCGTATCTTGCGCGATTTTGAGCGCCGAAAGCTGGTGGCGCGGGAGCAGTCAAAGACCGACGAACGCCAGAGATTCCTCTCCCTGACGGCCAAGGGCCGTCGAGCGTTTCAACCGCTGGATGAGCGGTCGAATCGCGACGTGACCGCCATGATCGATCAGATCTCGCCTCGGGAGCGCAATCAACTGGTGCAGGCGGTTGAGACGGTGCACAGACTGCTGGGAGATCCAACCGACCTGCCCAGAACTCCTTATTTGCTGCGCCTGCACCAGCCGGGCGACATGGGTTGGATCGTCTATCGTCAAGCCATTCTCTATACCGAGGAATATGGTTGGGATGGCACCTACGAAGCGCTGGCGGCCGAGATTGTGGCTTCATTCCTCAAGAGCTACGATCCGAAATGGGAGCGGGCCTGGGTTGCGGAAAAGGAGGGAGAAAGGGTGGGGGCAGTCTTCGTCGCGAAAGCCTCCGACGAAATCGCAAAGCTGCGACTGCTGCACGTTGAACCGGAAGCGCGCGGGCTCGGCATTGGCAAGCGGCTAGTCGAGGAATGTGTCCGTTTCGCGCGTCAGGCAGGGTACCAGAAGATGACGCTGTGGACGCAGAGCGTTCTCCAGGCGGCGCGACACATCTATAAACAGGCTGGTTTCCAGGTGGTGCGCGAAGAAAAGCATCACAGCTTCGGGAAGGACCTTACGGCCGAGACCTGGGAACTCAACCTAAGAACGAATGCGCCGTGATGGCGAACCCGCCATCAGATCCTGAATGGGTTTACCAACCTCGCTGGCGATAAAAATGTCGGCCGTCAGTCCTCAGCCACCCCCCCTCGGGTGGGCTGGAGCGCTGATCGAGTCCCAAGATTCAAGATTGTTTTATTCGTATGCCAGCGCGTCGATCGGATCTTTCTGCGCCGCTTTGAAGGCCGGGTATAGCGCTCCGGCCAGCGATCCAACGATGGCGATCACGGTCGCGTACACCAGCCAACCCGGTGTGATCTGGACCGGCATGGTGGTGTGTCGCTGAATTCCCAGGCTGGCAACGTAACTGATCGCCATACCAAGAAGAATCCCGCCGATGGCCAGCACCGTGGTTTCCCGCAAGATCACGTTCACGATGTAGAGCTTCGAGGCGCCCAGAGATTTCAAAATCCCAATTTCGCGAGTGCGCTCCGTCACCGCTGCGTACATGGCCTGGAAAATCACGATGAACCCGATCGTCACTGCGATGCCAGTCACAATGTTGATGAAAGTGGGGAGCATCGGATACTTATCCGGCGTAAATGTCGAAAGATAGCTGGCCATGGACTGTACTACGTAACTCGACATGCCATGCACGTTCTTGATTCCGCTCACCACGGCGTCGGTGTTTGCGGGAGCGTCCGCCTTCACATAAAACCCGGAGGCGCGGCCGGGACTGCCATTCAGGTCCTGCATGGTGGCCAGGGGAACAAAAAGCCGGGCGCCTTTGCCATGCGCCACAATTCCGCACACCCGAAAGGTGTGGTTGAACAGGACGATGGGATCGCCGATTTTTATGTGCTTGCCGTTGGTGTAAATGTCGTCGACCAAGATGTCGTCTGGGCCTTGAAACGGGCCGCCCTTCAGGTAGTTAAAGGGGCGGAGTTGGTCAAACGAATGGAGATCGATTCCCCACACGGTTTGCAGAGCGCCTGCAGTTGAGACTTTCAAGATGACCGGGGAAACCACCGCGACGTGTGGCAGCTGGGAGAGAACGTCGGCGATCTTGACCGGAATGACGGCGTCGCTGAGCCCGACAATACTCGACGAACCGGGCGGCAGCACAATGACGTCTGCCCCGATGCCGGCCTGGCGCGAGCGAGAATCGTTCAGCATGCCCAGCGCGAAACCCACAATGAGCAGGATGAGCGTGACTTCGAGGGCGATGGCGATGATGCTGATCGCCGAGCGCACCGGGCGGTGGGCGAGATTGGAGACGATGAGCTTGTTCATCATAAGAGAAACTGCAAGCCCCGGGCTGCGAGCCTTGCGCGAGGGGACCGCCCTTGCCTAAAGCTCACGACCGGATGCTCATCGCCAATTCTAATGGCCTCCGCCACCGTTCGGCGTCGGCGGTCGGTCCAGGTGGATCACCTGCGCGCCCGGGGGCTGCTCAAGGACGAATTTTTCGTCGCCAAGGGGTGTGTTTAAGTCGAGTTTCACGATGCTCAGGGTGATATCGTACTCTTCCTGCGGGCGCCGGATCTCGATCTTCGAGGGAAACTGCAGGCCCCCGTAGTCTTTGTAATTGGAGTATCGGGCGTCGGTGACCACGGTGATGCCGGTCTGGTCATAGATCTCCTGCCGATTGGGCAATAGATCAATCCTGCTGAAGTAGATTTTGCGGGATAAAACCCAGTTATTTTCTCCCTCTCTTCGGATCACAAGAACGACGTAGTTCGGCTGCTGATAGCGGCGCCCTTTGTCCCCGATGACGGTTTCCATTCCGGTGTCGAGCACAGGTCTCTCATCCGGCCCAATCTCGCGCAGCAGCAGGGCATCATAAATGACCTGCGGACGAAGATTCTCCAAAGGCTGCTGCGGGTTGGGGTTCACCACGTTGTTCTGGCCGATCACGAATCGGTTCTTGGGCGCAATGTAGAGCTTGAATTCCTGGCCGTTGCTGACCATGTCGAAGGCGCGGCTCCGAATAAAAGGCAGGAACCCGATCATGCGCAACATCGCCGGCTTACGCGCCAGCACCGCCCCACGGATCTGCTCGTATTCGATGACTTTGCCCTTCTTGGCACCGCCCACGGCGGTATCGATATCCACGGTGGCCTGCATGGTTTGGATTTTGCTGGCCTCTAAATTGATGTAGTCCAGCAGGTCGGACCGGGTTGCCGTCTTCAGTGCCACCGGCGCGAGGTCCTGCGGGACCTTATGCGTACGAAATAGGCAGCCGCTTAAGGGGAAGCTGGCCAGAAAAACTAGAACCGCGGACCTACGGAGACGGGATGACATGCTTCGTAAATTGGATGTGTAGTTAGTATATAAGGACTCGCAGAAAGCTGTTGGTAACTACCGCCGCTCGGCGACGGCGCGGCGCAGAGCCGCAACGTTTCGGTTGTGGGCTTCCAGGGTCTCGGCGAAGCGGTGGTGGCCATTGCCGTCGCTGACGAAGTAGTAAAACTTCGTTTGCGCGGGATGGAGCGCGGCTTCGAGGGAACTCTTCCCGGGATTGGCGATGGGGCCCGGTGGGAGCCCGGCGTGGCGATAGGTGTTGTAAGCGGAATCGAATCGCATGTCATTATGATGCAGGGCACCGCCGTAGGTTCCACTTAACCGTTCCGCATAAATAACGCTGGGATCGGCCTGCAGGGGAATGGCTTGGGCCAGGCGATTCGCATAAACACTGGCAACCTCGGCTCGCTCGTCCGGAACTGCGGTCTCTTTTTCGATGATAGAGGCAAGAGTGACCGTCTGCTGCACGTTGCCTGCGAGGCCGATTTGTGAAGCCACCTGGCGAAACTGCTTCACCATGGCGGCGGCCATGTCGTGCATGCTCTGGGTACGGGTGAAATTGTAAGTGTTAGGAAACAGATAGCCTTCAAGCGAAGTCGCCTCGGGCGCCATGTCGGAGATAAGGGCGGTATCGCTGGTGACGACTTTGAGGAAATCCTCGGCCTTGCCGAGGCCAGAATCCTCGATGGCCTTGGCGATTTCGAACATGTTAAAGCCTTCGGGGATTACGACGGTGTGGACGTAGACATCCCCGCGGGCCAGGCGGCGGTGAACATCGATAACGCTGGCGTCATTCTCGAACAAGTACTCGCCGGCTTTAAGCGAAGGCTTGCGGTGAAACTCGTGCCAGAACACAAAGGCGCCGGTGCTGCCGATCACGCCTGCGTTCTTGAGCTCGCGCGCGATCCGGCGGGTGGAATACCCGGAGCGCAGCAGTACGAACTTCTGGCCCCCGGGAGACACCGGCAGCAGAAGCCCGTAAGCCAGCCAGGCTCCGGCCGCGAGCACAACCAGGAACGTCAATAGGATCAGCTTGCGCACTTCCACTAGTTTAGAGGAAGGCTGCGCGGGGCTGGTTTACCAAAGGACTAACGCAAGGGGGGACTTTGGAACATCGCGTGCCCGCACAAGGGTTTAGCGAACGGCAGCCTGGGGCGGCCTCGACCCGCAGCCCTCGCTGTCGCAGGCATCTACTCACATCCTCCGTAGACGCGATTCCTGAACCATTTGGCTGCTCTTCGCCGCCCCTCCGGGTGAGCTGGAGTGTCCGCCAAGCCGCGCGAGAACGAAGATCTCGAAGGAATACCGTCTCCCTGCACCTAGGGGGCGCTGCCAACGCTTCCCGCAACCGCCAGATCCGCCTGCTCGTGCGCGTGATAGCTGGAGCGCACCAGGGGACCGGATTCCACATGCCGGAAGCCGAGCCGCAGCGCTTCTTCCTTGAGGTAAGCAAACTCTTCCGGAGTATAGAAGCGCGCGATCGGCAGATGATCGCGCGAAGGGCGCAGGTACTGCCCAACCGTGAGAATGTCGACCTTGCGTTGGGCGAGATCGCGAAAGACATCCACCAACTCGGTCATGCTTTCGCCCAGCCCGACCATCACGCCGGACTTCGTGACCATGCCGGGGGAGAACTTCTTGGCCTGGTCGAGCAGGCGCAGCGTGCGTTCATAACGGGCTCCCGAACGCACCACGCGGTAGAGCCGGGGCACCGATTCGGTGTTGTGGTTCAGCACGTTTGGGTGCGCAGCGAGCACGATCTTGAGCGCCTCGTCAATGCCTTGGAAATCGGGAATCAGCACTTCGATGCGGCACTCGGGCGCGACCTTGCGAATTTCCCCGATGGTTGCGGCAAAAATCTTCGCTCCTCCGAGGTTGTCGTCATCCCGGTTCACGCTGGTGATGACCGCATGCTGCAATCCCAGAGTAGCGACGGCTTCGGCAACCCGTCGCGGTTCATCCCAATCGAGCGGCAAGGGCCGTCCTTTGGGCACCGCACAAAATCCGCAGCGCCGGGTGCAGAGCTCGCCGAGCAACATGAAAGTTGCGGTGCGATGGTTCCAGCACTCGCCGATGTTGGGGCACTGCGCCGACTCGCATACGGTGTGCAGCCCCAACCCGCGGGCGAGCTTCTTCAGATTGTGAAAGTTCTCTCCGACCGGGGCTTTAGCCCGCAGCCATGAGGGTTTGGGCTGCTGCACCCGAGGCCCAAGCTCGATCTGCACGAGTTGCGAGGAAGTACTCACCTTATATGATTCTACAGGGCAAATCGCGGCCCGTTCGAAGCCAACGAGGCTATTATAGTAGTTACCCGGGCCGAAGCTGGCGCGGAACCCTGGCCGCGGTGGGCTTGTACAATGACACTCTCCTTGCGAGGTATCGCCTGGACGGCCTTCGGCCTTGCGATCATTTTGGTCGTGGGCTGCATTGTCTTTCTTTACCGCGCCACTCACCAGCTCTTAGCCAGCGAAGCGCTGGTTAACCACACTCGCGAAGTCGAGACTCAGCTGGAAAATCTTGGCGGGGAAGTCTTCCAGGTCAGCAATTCCGCAGAGGATTTTGTGCTCACCGGCGATTCCGGACTGCTGGGCGGCTACCACGATGCGGTCGCGGCCATCCCCTACGATCTGTTTCAACTCCGCCATTTAGCTTCGGACAATCCCGGACGCAGCGAGCAGATCAACTTGCTCGCGAAAGATATTCAAAGCCAACTCGATCTGCTCGCGGGTTTCATTCAAGCCCATCGCATAGGAACCTCGAGCATCGATGCGGATGCGCAGATGGCGCGCCGCACCGCCGACCTGCAGAGCCGGGTGCAGGAGCAGCTCCATCGCATGCAGGAAGACGAAGAACGAATGTTGGCGACCCGCCAAAGCCTTACTCAGGCCAATTACCGGAACACGGTTAATCTGATCGCCGTGACATTTATCGTCGCGCTGGTGCTGCTGGTGACGCAGATGTTCCTGCTCAACTATGCCTACAACAAGTACCGGCGCACCGAGAACGTGGCCAAACAGAGCCGCGAGATCGTCAATGCCTTCTTCGCCTCGTCCACCGTTGGTTTCGGCATTCTGGATGCGCAGCTGCGATACACCCGCGTAAACGACGTGCTTCCGCGCATGGCCGCTCTCCGAACCGAGGACCTGATCGGCAAATCGGTTCCGGAGATCTTTGGCCTTCGCGGGGTTCGCACCGAAGCGGTCTTGCGCGAGGTGCTGCGCACGGGCACGCCTTTGCTGGATCGCGAAATCTCTACGGAATTGCCTGGCCGCCCGGGCCAGATGCGGCACTGGCTGGTCAATTACTTTCCCATCTCAAGCGAGAATGGCGCGCTCACCCAGGTGGGAATCATTGCCGTCGATGTGACAGCGCGGCGCAATGCCGAAGAAGCACTCAGGAAGCTGAGCGGGCGTCTGCTAGGAATTCAGGATCAGGAACGGCGGAGAATCGCGCGCGAGCTGCACGACAGTCTCGGCCAGTATCTTGCGGGCTTAAAGATCGCGATTGAAATGCTCATCAATTCCCCATCGGGATCGAATCATGAGGCCCTGCTGGCGGAGTGCAGTGAAATTCTGGAGAAGTCCATCACCGAAACCCGGACACTTTCGCACCTGCTGCATCCGCCGCTGCTCGATGAGGCCGGATTCGCCTCGGCCGCGAGCTGGTTTGTCAGCGGCTTTTCCCAGCGGAGCGGAATTCCCGTCTCTTTGGATCTGCCTCCCGACATGCCACGGCTGTCGGAACAGGTGGAGATTGCGCTATTCCGCGTTCTGCAGGAGAGCCTCACCAACGTGCACCGCCACTCGCACGCTCATTCTGCGGAAATCAAAGTGGAGACCGACGCCGAGCAGATCAGCATTGAGGTGTGCGATCACGGCCGCGGTATGCCGGAGCACGTGCTGCAGCAAATTCGAGCCGAGAGCACGAAACTGGGGGTCGGCCTAGCCGGTATGCGCGAACGGATTCACGAGCTGGGTGGAGTATTCGAAGTCGATTCCGACGAGCAGGGCACCACGGTTCGGGCCAGCGTGCCCCTCAGCACTCGCGAAGAGACACCGCATCTCAGCGCCAGTGCTGAGAGGTCGCTCTGAAAGTGGAGTGGCGTGGGTCTCGCGCTAACTCTCCAGATACGACTCTACCCACTCCTTGATGCGCAGGCGGCGCTGATCTCTGAGATCGAAGCGCACCCCGAAGATTTTTTGTCCGGGCTTGTGCCAGCTTACATGCCCGCGCACCCATATCCGGGGCAGGGTCAGAAGCGAGAAGGAAACTTCGAGAGGCTGTCCCGTTGAGACGTCTTCTGCGGTCTTGAGCGACATCCCGCCACTACTGACCTCGACGCTGGTGGCGCTAAAATGCGCTTGGCCCGCGGTGATCGAAACCTCGGTCATCACCGGGATGCGCACATAGCGGCGGAACTCGTGCAGCACGAGCATCTGGGTGGCCTTTACCAGCTTTAACGCGGTGGGGCGCTCGAGCGGCTCTTGAAACACCGCGTTGAGGCCATACTTCGAGAGCCTCATTGCGTCCTTGACGCTTCCGCCGAGGCCGTAAACCACCATGCGATTGTTGGAGCGCGATCCGCGCACGGATTCGAGTACCCCTTCGGCATGGCTGCCTACACGCACCACGCAGGCTTCAAATTTCTCTTTGGAAAGCCGTGCGGCGTGATCGGAGTTCATGGAAATGGCGTCGATGCCGAATTGCCGGAAGCATTCCGAAAGCAGATTGCGGGAGGGCTCTTGCAGATCGACTAACGCGGCCCGTGCGACGGGCTTTCTGGAGGAGGATAAGGGTACAAGAGAGTTTCCCAAGGCAATCTCCTGTGATCGGTTGTGTGCCGGATACTTTGTCCGACAGGCTGGCGTCGAGCACGGCACAACGGTTCTTCGCCATCGCGGCCAGCACTAGGACTTGAACGCTCGAAGCCCAAAACGCCATTCTGGCGCGGGATTGGTGCCACGGCAATCGCGAAGAAGTACAGTCACCGGTACAAAGGTGTTATTACCCGAGGTGACCGGAAGCACAAGCGAGGTGACCACTCGCCCCTGCCAAGGTAATGAAAGAGCCGAGACTTATCCGAAGTGCAGTCGCTACACCCGGTTGCGGGCAGGGATTCTGTGGCCCTTAGCGCTCCGCCGAGCACGGCAGCTCGGAGTTCTCGAGCAGGACTTCACTCGCCCCATCGCTTGAACAGCAGCGCCCCGTTGGTCCCGCCAAACCCGAAGGAATTCGACATGGCGTATTCGAGCGTTGCCTGGCGCGCGTGGTTAGGGACGAAATCCATCTGGCAGGTGCCAGGATCCTGGTTTTCAAGATTGATGGTGGGGGGGAGAATCTGATCCCGGAGCGCAAGCGCGGTTACACCCGCCTCCAGGCCTCCCGCGCCCCCCAGAAGATGTCCGGTCATCGACTTGGTGGAACTGACTGCGATCGGGTGATCGCCAAAGAAGTTGCGGATGGCGTGGGCCTCGAGCGTGTCGCCGATGGGCGTGGAAGTGCCGTGGGCGTTCACATATCCAACTTGCTGGGGCTGGATTTTACCGTCGCGCACCGCATTCTTCATCACGCGGAAGCCGCCTTCGTGTTCGGGCGCGGGCTGGGTGATGTGATAGGCGTCTCCGCTCATGCCATAGCCAACAATTTCTGCCACCGGCTTGACTCCCCGGGCGCGGGCGTGCTCGAGTTCTTCGAGAATCAGAATCCCGGCGCCCTCGCCGATAACAAATCCGTCGCGATCGCGATCCCAGGGACGGCTGGCCTTTTCGGGTGCATCATTGCGCGTGGACAGGGCGCGCATGGCGGCAAAGCCGCCTACGCCCATCGGGGTGATGGCCGCCTCCGAGCCACCGGCAATCATCACGTCCGCATCCCCGTATTGAATGATTCGGTAGGAATCGCCGATCGAGTGGGCGCTGGTGGTGCAGGCCGTGGCCGTGGCCTCGTTCGGTCCCTTTGCGCCGAAGCGCATGGAGACGTGTCCCGCCGCAAGGTTCACGATGGCGGCAGGAATGAAAAAGGGAGAAATCTTGCGCGGGCCGCCTTCCATGAGGGCGGTATGTTCGCGCTCGATGACATCGAATCCGCCAATGCCGGAGCCGATGTGCACGCCGACCCTTTCGGCGTTCTCCGGCGTAACTTCGAGGCCGGACATCCGCACCGCCTCATCCGCCGCCGCGATGGCGAAGTGAATGAAGCGACCCATTTTCTTGACTTCTTTTTTTTCGATGTAGTCAAACGGGTCGAAATTCTTGACTTCGGCCGCGATCTGGCAGCTGTACCTGGAGGTGTCGAACTGAGTGATCTTGCCAACGCCGCTTTTGCCAGCCAGCAGGTTGCGCCAGACTTCCTCGGTGTTGTTGCCGACTGCGCAGATCAGGCCTATTCCGGTGACAACAACGCGGCGCACCTGTTATTTACCCGCCTTGGCGTGCTTGCCGATATAGTCG
>Ga0126381_100005976_pt1 | contig 13448 bp, 8 predicted proteins | sample PanSoiMetPlot_28_FD_96465 | JGI IMG/M metagenome (GOLD analysis project Ga0126381, IMG submission 96465) | Tropical forest soil microbial communities from Panama - MetaG Plot_28 | ecosystem: Environmental > Terrestrial > Soil > Tropical forest > Bulk soil | place: Panama | collected 2016-02-17
GAGAGCGTCTCTATAATCGGATAATCGGAAGCGAGGTGTTCCATGAGGTTTGTGCTAATGCTTCTTCCGGCCTGCCTCTGTGCGCAGGGCGATCTTACGGGGTCCTGGATCAATGAGAAATCAGAGACCGCCGGCGTCACACAGGTGACGCTCAGGCGCGATGGGAACCGCATGCTGGCACACGTCTGGGGCTCATGCCGTCCCGTCGACTGCGACTGGGGAGAGGCGGACGTGGAATTGTGGAACGGCGTTCCGATGGCGATCTGGAAGCCCGGGTTTTCCACGGTGCGCATGCAGTTCATCCCCCAGCCGGATGGCCGCATGCTTCTGGCCTACCGTTCCGAATATCACGACGATTCGGGCCGGCGGGATTTGGGACAGGCGGAGTATTTCGCCCGCAAGGAGAGCATTGCCGAGCCGGCAGACGCAGCGGGCGCACGCGCGGTTCTGCGCGCCGTCGGGGAGGCTTATCGCCAATTGCCGTCGGCCTACTTCGAGGCAGTGGAGACCGAATACCGGAAGGTAGGGAAGAGCGAGATTCGCAATATCACGCGAACGAAGGCTTACTTCTCAGCTCCCGACAAGGTTCGCTCGGAGCGGGCAGGCGATCAGGAACCCGTGGTGCAGATCGCAGATGGCCAGACTTTGTGGTCGGTGTATCCGGATTCGAATGAATATGCCAAGGTGCCGCAAGGCAGGGACGGGTCGTCGCTGGTTAACGCGTATTCTAAGCTGGACCAAGTCCGCGGTCTGCCAAAGATCGTCGGGCACGAACGCGCCGCGGATGCCGATTGCACCGTCGTCGAGCTCGCCATGGAGCATAACGCCAAGCGCACGCTTTGGATCGACGATACTACTCACCTGATCCGTCAGGACAATTTGGATTCCGGCGCCGAGCGGCAGGAGACGATGTATCCGCTGATCCGGTTGGGCGAGAAGTTCGACTTACAGCTTTTCGCCTACGATCCCGATGCCACGCACGCCCGGAATCGACGGGCGATGGCCCGGCAGGCGCCCGTTACCCTGCTGGGCCAGCCTGCTCCCGATTTCACACTTCACGATTTGGACGGCCGCGAAGTACGGCTCAGCGAGTTGCGCGGCAAGGCCGTGCTGCTCGATTTCTGGGGTGCATGGTGCGGCTATTGCCGCGAAGCGCTGCCGGGCATCGAGATGATTCATCGCGGACTCAAAGACAAGGGGCTGGTGGTGTTCGGGATTGACTCCGAAGAGCCCGAGACTGCCCGCGACTATTTGCAGAAGAACGGCTATACGCTAACCTCGCTGGTGGATCGCAAAGAAGACGTGGTGCGGCTCTACCACCTGGCGGGCTGGCCGACCACGGTTCTGGTCGACCGCGACGGCAAAGTGGTGTACTACGGCACGGGCGACGATCCTCAGAAACTCCGTGAGGCTCTGCGGGCGGCCGGTGTTTGGTAGACCGTAGCTGCGCGGACTGCGGTTTGCCGGTGGAGTTCAGCGTGAGGCGTGTCTCCCATTCGACGGGCTCTCCATTCCGTTGCGCAGGCGTGTAGGCTCACTGTCTGACAGCCTGTAGGGCCCGAGCGGCCAGCGTAGCGTCGCCATCTTCGATGCTGGCGTCCGACACTCTCCCGTCCGTCCCGATTCTGGCCCATAAATCGACCGTCCCCGCCAGATCCGAGGGCGGCTGCGGCTCGATGCGCTGTATCAGCATGGCCGGGCGAAAGGCCAACCGCGATGGTTCGCTCCGCGGCCCAGCCACGCCTTGAGCGACGGAGTCTAAGGTGACGCGAGTGTCGTTTTTGCACCGGATTGCCGGTGAAAAGCATGGGCCGATAGCGCCTTGCATCACCGCATCTAGCGCGGCCTTGATCAGCGGCGGAGGGCCCTTTACACTCTTCACCGCCTTGACGGTGCCGTCAGTTCCGCCGGTGACAATCATCTCCACTGTCCCGCCGGCACCAATCTGCCGGGCTGGCAACGGATACTCCGGTTCACCTCCAACGGCCGCCTTCGGCGGCTGGGCAACACTGCCTGTCCCACCAATGCGGCCCCGTATAATGGAGGCATGTTCTTTCGCCGTGAACGTCCCAAGACCGTGAGCTTCAACGATCGCCTGGACAAGGTGCGCAGCGCAGGCTTTACCGTGGCCCCGCCGAGCGCGGGCACGGTGCGGGTTTCGCGCAACGGGATTGCGGCCGACCTGGCGGAGGGCAACGGGGGCGTAGAAGTAGTGTCGCGCGCCGGCGTGGAGATGAACGGGGAGATCGGCGCATTAATCGACGGCGGATACCAGAAGCTGTTCCGCACGCCCTCGGGGAAACAGCGGCCCGCGCTGGCCCAGGACCTCAAAGCGATTCACGACTTTGAAGAAGACCTCAAGGAAGCGCTGGGCGAACAGAGCTACTACAACGAGTCGCTGGGCACCGTGTCGACCTACTACATTTACGACCGGGTCGCGAACCGCGACCGTGGCGTGCCGAAGCGGGCATGGGAGTAGGAGCTGACAGCTTACAGCCCACCGCTAACAGCTGAAACCTCTCCGCCGCTTCGCCCGCGGCTCATAATGAGGCTTCGGTTTTGAGCAGGCCTAGCGGGGCGGCGGGTTGGAAGCCGGGGAAGACTTGCGACATGTCTCGGGTTCCCAGGTGTCCGCTCACCAGTTCGCTGAGGACCTGACGGAAGTCTGTTGTCACCGCCAGATCCCTGCCTTCATAGAGCTGCTCGTGGTCCAGACCGGGCCATTTGCCGTAGACCTTGCCACCGCGCACGGGGCCGCCGAGAACGAACATGAGGTCGCCATGGCCGTGGTCGGTGCCATTGTTGCCGTTTTCCGCTGCCGTGCGGCCAAACTCCGACATGGTCACCAGCACGATGTCCTCCATGCCGTCGCCCATGTCGCGGCAGAAGGCGGAGATCGCGGCTCCGAACTGGCGCAGCACATTGTTCATGGCGACCGGTTCGTTCTGGTGATGGTCCCATCCGCCGATCTCCGCGAACGCGGCTTCCACACCCGCATCGGCCTTGATCAACTGCGCGACCTGCTGCAGCGCGCGCCCGAGTTCGCCGGCCTGGCCGTACTGCGCGCCACCGGCGGGATTGTACTGGGTGCGGCTCAGCGACTGGATCATGCGCATGGCCGAAAACGCGTCCTTGCCCGCGGAGGCCAGTTGCTTATCGGGCGATGCCGCATACATGTGCTCGATGATGGCGGCGTTGTCCTGGCTGGTCTGGAACTGCTTCACATCATTGATGGCGATGGCGGGGCAGTCGCCCTGCAGCGTCCGCGGCAAATTCGCGCTCATGGCAACGGCGCGCAGCGGCGAACCGCCTGCCACCAGCGGCAGCGCGCGATTCAGCCACCCATCGCGCTTCATGCCCGGCGTGCCGGATTCCATGTAGTCCTGCGCATCGAAGTGCGACCGCGAAGGATCGGGCGATCCCGTGGCTTCGACGATCGCAAGCATCTGCTTGTCCCAGAGCGCCTTGAATGGCTGCAAAACCGGGTTGAGCGCGAACTTGCCATCGAGGTCGATGGCCGGTTGCGGTCCGTTGTTGGAGCCGGGCGCGGGAATGCCGAGCGTGGGCCGCAATTCGTAGTAGCGTTTCTCGGAGAACGGCACGACGACATTCAGCCCGTCGGCTGCGCCGCGCTGGAAGATCGCCACCAGGGTCTTGCGCCGGCCGCCCGCGGCCGCCGCAGCGCGCCCCAACCAGAAAGGAACCGAGCCGGCGCCCGCCATTGCGATTGCCGAACCGCGCAGAAAAATTCGCCTTGTCAGCATACCCTTACCTCCTCTGAAATTCGGGCGAGCTGAGGATCACGGCGGCAATTCTCGCCGGAGTGTCCTCGCCCCCGTTTAGCCCCGCCTGGATTGCATCCAGGCCTTCCTTCGGCAGACTGCGATGCAGCAGCACGCTCGCGATTGCCGTCGGATCCTTATGCTCGAATCGCGACCAGTCCACGTTCACACCGGGTGTCTTCCCGTTCACCACCGCACTCGCGAATTCCATGCGCGCCATCACGCTGGCGGTGCTCAGCCATGTCGCGGCATTGTCTTTGTAGCCGGTGGGCGCCTCCTTGCCATAGAGCGGCTCGCCCATCTCGCTGACCTTCTGCACGAGCATGAAGGAGTCGGTCACATCCGCGTCTAGCGCCCTCACCGACGCGGCGACCATCTGTAAAGGTGTCCGCACCTTCGATTGCCAGGCGCCCTGCGAGAAAAATTCGCGCGATGTGAATAGCGCCGTTAAGACCGCGCGCAGGTCGCCATCGGTCTTCGTAAATGTGCGAGCCAGCCTCTCGACGAGTTCCGGCGGTGGATCGTCCGCCACAAAGTAGCGCGCCAGCTTGGCGGAGATGAAGCGCGCGGTCGACGGATGGTGCGCCAGAATGTCGATGACCTCGAGGCCGTCGTGCTCACCGCCGCCGGCCGCGATCTTGTGGCCGAGCACCGTTTTCTCGTCATTGTCGTGCATAAACGGCGCGAACACGAATTCCGGCTTCTCGGCGGGCGTCTTGATGGTCCAGCCGGTGAAGCAGCGGGCCACCGCAATCACGTCCTGCTGGGTGTAGCCGCCATTTACGCCCATTGTGTGGAGTTCCATCAGCTCGCGGCCATAGTTTTCGTTCAGGCCGTGCGGCAGCCGTGCGAATGGGCCGCCGCGGCCGCCCACGAAGCCCATGACACCCGGGGGCTGCGGAGCGAAGGGGCCGACCTCGAAGGATCCCGTCGCCATGGACTCCCAGTTATCGAGGTAGTAGAGCATTGCCGGATGGTGCGCCACGGCCAGCAGCAAATCCTGGAACTTGCCCAGTACATGGGGGCGGATGGCGTCGCGCTCATAGCTGGTTAACACGATGCGGTCCGCGCCCTTTCCCTCGAACACGTTGAAGTGGTTGAACCAGAAATCCGTGAGCACCTCTTCCAACTGCCGATTGGAGTAGATGGCGCGGTAGAGCTTCGCCTCGCGGAGATCCGCTATGGGTAGCTGCTGCGGGTTGCGCGAGGCCGCGGCCATCCGCCGCAAATCGGCGCGGCCAGCCAGCGCGTCCGGCGGAAGCGCGGCTGCCACCTGCTTAAGTTTCTCCGGGTCCAACGAGGCAAACAGAGCGGCACGCTCCGCCGGTGTTCCCATCCGGACGATCAGCGCCTGCTGCCCATCCAGCAGGTCGCGAAGCTGGGGCCGCTGCTTGCGCAGCTCCGCCTGCCGCGTCTCCATTTCCTTCTTGCGCGCTTCGACCGCTTCCTTTTGCAACTCAGGGATGCACTCGACCAGGTTGGGCGGAATGGTTGCCAGGACTTTTATACGCGTTTCCGGGTCGAGCGCCATGATGGTCGCGCGTCGTTCTTCGATTGTGCCGTTGAACACCTTTCGCGACTGGTCTCCTGGCAGGAGCGTGTTGAGGTTGACGCCGACACGAATGATTCCGGCCCGATTCTGCTGATAATACTGCTTCAGAATTGCTGCGGAATCCATGCGGGTCGACTCAAGAGGCTTGAGTTTGGCATCCAGTACGGGATTTTCCGCAATCCGCTCCGGATGCAACTGCTGGTCGATCCACTTCTCGACGCCTATCTTCCGGATCTCGTCCATATCGCCGGGACGGGCGCCGAATGTCAGCCGGTCGAGTGCCTGAAGGATCCTTTGGTCGGAATCGAGTTTGGCTTCGAACTGTTTGGCAGTTTCGTCGCCGGGAGAAGCGCCATGCGCGGCCACGACCGCGCCAGCCGCCAGAAGGAAGCGTAACATCTTCACGCCGCACCTCCGATGCCGGTTAGACCGCGGTTCCCCGCCCGCGGTTAGGTTGAAGTTTACGAAGATTAGACGTCACGGGAGGGGGAAATGTTTAGGAAGCTGACAGCTTTCAGCTCTCAGCCGACGGTTTTCAGCCAAACCGGATCAAGTGGCGTGAGCTAACGCTCTGAAGCGGTATTTAGCTGTAGGCTGTCCGTTGTTGGCTGAGAGCTACTTCTTTGGCGGGGCCTGTTTGCGGACCTGCTCGAAATACTTCTCGACGTAGGCTTGCAGAGAAACGGGGATTTCGTCGCGGTCGATTTCGGCGCCGCCCTGGGCGTGCTCGGCGCCGCGCTGGGCATACGGCGTTTTCAACTGCTGGCTGGTGTTCTGGACCTGGACGGTGGCTTCACCGGTGATGTTGGCGGAGCGCTTGCCGATGATCTCGCTGATCTTGCCCATGGCGGCAAGCTGCTCGGCCTGTTTGATGCTCTTGTCGCCATCCTGACTGCCTATGCCGCTGCCAGGCTGTTTGCTGGCCTGCTGGCCGTCGCTTTTGCCGGAAGCCTTCGACTGCGGATCGGCGGAATTGTCAGCGCGTTCGCTGGCCTCGCCTTCTTCGGCATCGCCCTTTTGGCCGCTGTCGCCCTTTTGGCCATCCTTGGCGGATTGCTGCTTGGAGTTCTGCTGGCCCTTGCCCTGCTGCTGGCGGCCATTCTGGTCCATCGCCTGTTGCTGGTTGCTATTGCCCTGTTGGGGCTTCATGCGTGAAAACAGGTTCTGGAACGCATCCTTCATTTTGTTGAGCAGGCTGGAGCTTTCGCCGGAACCGTTGGCGTCGCGCGGCGAGGATGCGTCGCGCGCCTGATCGCCCTTGCGGTCTCCCTGCTGGCCCGGGCCGGATGGACTCTTGCTGCCGTTCTTCGGGTCGGAGGGTGTCTCCTGCTGGTCGGCCTGCGCTTCCTGCTCATCCGGTTCGGTTTGACGCGCGGCGGCCTGACTATCCTTCTGGTTCTCCGCGCGATTGCCGGGTCCCTTCTTTTCGGCAGTGCGGTCCCCGGCATTTTCGGATTCCTGGGGCGCCGACAGATCGGGCTCGCCGTTCTGGTTGGGATCCTGCGAGGCCATGGGATCGGCCGGTTCGTCGGGCTGGCCGCTGATGGGTGGATTTCGGCGAACGTTCTTGGCGAGGACGGTCTTCTCTTCGAGATGGAACTGCTGCTGCAGAATGCGGGCGAGTGGCGTGTGGAGGTCGAGCCGCCTGGTGAAGCCGTAGCGCAAAGCGAAAAGGCTGGATGCCACCAATGCGAGGACCGCGAATGCGTATATGGTACGCGGCAGCCGCATGGGGGCAGCCCGTTTCATATCGACGGTCTGGGCGGCCTGGTCGGCCTGCTCCTGCTGCCCCTGAAGCATGGAAGCGGATGCGGTGGCAGCGCGCTCCGAGGTCTGAAAGATCCAGGCGGTGGAGAGCGTGTCGGGTAGGCCTAAGCGGTGGTCGACAATCTGCGCGGTGGTATAGGCGGAAGGCCGGCGCCGCAAAGCAAGAAAAATGCCGGCGGCCGCGGCGGCGGAAGGAACGAGAAGCAGCCACTGCCAGCTCAGTAGTTCGGTTCCGGTGAGCAGCAGAAAGATGAATGCCAGCAGCGCGGCGCTGAACGCATTGACCATCTGGGCCAGGAGTTCGTTGGCGAATAACCGACGTCTGGCGCGCCGGATTACCTGCAGCATATGCCTCCCTGGTGCGGATTCAGACAGACCGGCTGCATGATCATCAGACGTTGGGTGCCGCAAATTAGTTTTAATACTAGCATTTTCCCGCCGGTCCGCGCCTTTACCTGCCTAGACGGCTCAATGCCCGATTCCGGTTGCATTCCGGCACTTGGGCGACCTCGCACGACCAGCCCTGCAACTGCCCCTCCGAAGTGCGAACGCGGGGCTTAAAATGGTATTAAGCGCCCCACGCGCCAATGGGGAACCCGACTGAGGGAAAGCGGGCGCGTCAAACGGAGTTCCGGAGATCCTTCTTGAATCAATCGATAAAAGTTTTAATTGTGGATGACGAGGCGAGCCAGCGGAGCGGTTTGGCCGCCATGGTGTCGGCGTGGGGCATGACCCCGGAAACCGCGCCGGAGGGGAACGAAGCTCTTCAAAAGCTGTCCGAATTCCAGGCCGATGTGATTATCACTGACCTGAACATGCCGGGTCTGGACGGATACGGCTTTCTGGAAAGGCTTCGTGATCTTGGCGATATGCCGCCCACTATCGTGCTGACGGCGTTCGGCAACGTAGAGACGGCGGTGAAGACCGTGCATGAGCTGGGCGCGTACTGGTTCCTGGAAAAGCCGCTGCAGCCGGCGACGCTGGAAACGCTGCTGCGACGGGCGGGAGCGCACGCGACGCTGCGGACGGAAAATCGCAACCTCGAACGGCAGCTCAGTTACAAGGGCTCGCTTGGCGAATTGGTGGGTACCTCGTCGAAGATGCGCGAGATCTTCGCACTGCTGCAGCAGGCGGGGCCGAGCAAGGCGTGCGTGCTGATTACGGGCGAGAGCGGCACCGGAAAAGAGCTGGTAGCGCGGACGGTACATGCGTTGAGCCCGCGGCGCCAGGGGCCCTTCATCGCGATCAATTGCGCGGCGCTGCCGGAGACGTTGATTGAAAGCGAACTGTTCGGGCACGAGAAGGGCTCGTTTACGGGCGCATCGGAACGGCGCGCCGGCTGCTTCGAGGTTGCCCAGCACGGAACGCTGCTGCTGGACGAGATCGGCGAGATGCCGATACAGACACAGGCGAAGCTGCTGCGCATTTTGGAGGATTCCAAGGTGCGGCGACTGGGCGGCAAAGCGGAGTTTGAAGTGGATGTGCGGGTGATCGCGGCCACCAACAAGGTTCCGGAGGAAGCCGTACGCGGCGGGCACCTGCGCGAAGATCTGTACTATCGTTTGAACGTGTTCCACATCCATCTGCCGCCGCTGCGCGATCGAAGAGAGGACATTCTACCTATCGCCGAAGCGCTGTTGGGCGATTTGAACCGGAAGCATGAGTGCCGCGTGGTAGAAATTCCTCCCCCCGTAGTGGAGGCTCTGATGAACCACTCGTGGCCGGGCAACGTGCGCGAACTGCGCAACGTGCTGGAGCGTGCGGTGATTCTGGCGGGTGAGGGAGCGATCGAACTGAAGCACCTGCCGGGTTTCCTGCAGCCGCGGGGCTCGACCCCCGAGGCCCCCGGGACGCGAGGCTCGACCGCCGCGAGCGGAAGCACGCCGGCATCCTCGGCCGCAGGAGGAGGGGCACCGGGCTCAGGAGGTACTCCGACGCCCACAGTAGCTTCGGCTTCCGTGCCCGTCCCGCCACCTGAAGACAAGGAAACGGTTCGGTTCCAGATCGGCACCACGGTGGAAGAGGCGGAGAAGCAACTGATCCTGCGCACGCTCGAGCACACTCGCAATAACAAGACACGCGCGGCGGAGATTCTGGGAATCAGCCTTAAGACGCTGCACAACAAGCTGAAGGAGTACGGAGCGGGGAGAGAATACGGGATGGGGGCGTAGGACGCCTCCGATGCCCTGATTTCATCGCGCAGGAGGGGAGATTTTTGAGAGGTTTCCCTGCGTGCTCCGCTCCTCCGCGTCTCCGCGTAGGATCTAAGGCTTCACGGCCGGAATGCGCTCTGCTACGGCCGGCAGCGGGGGGAAATCCGTGTAAGGCGTCGCCTGATACCAGTAAGCGACCGAGTAGAAGTTGTCGGCGCGGTCGTTGGCGTGGCCGTGCTCCATGGTGTGGCGCAGGTAGCGGGTGAAGGTCACGGGATTGTCGGCGTGCCACCGATAGAGACAATAGCGGCCGCCGGTGTGCTCGGCATTGGAGATGAAAGGTGCGCCGTTATACTGGTGAGCGAACGGCACGGCGCCATCGCGGCCGCCGAAATCCCACGCGCCATTGAAATAATCTTCGCTGCCGGTTCCGGTGATGACCGGCTTGGATTCGTCGTCGACGAAGATCATGTCGTCGCCCTCGCCCATCCAGTTTTCGGCATTCTGCACCACGCCGAGCGTGACGCCCATCAGGTGTCCGCTGCCACGCGTTTCCACGTAGACATAGTTGTCCTTGCCGTCGAGGTTCTTGTGATCGGGAAGTTGTACCGCGGCGTTGGGCGTCTTCTGGCGGTACTGGGCATGGAAATACAGGGCATCTTCCGGCATCGTGTCGAAGGTCTGGTAATCGATGTTGGAATAGAAGGAACCGACGGGCTGGCGTCCCTCGTTGGTGGCGGTGAGGCGGGCCGAGCGGCGGAAGGGCATGCGAAAATAACAGTTGAGCGCCTTGACCGACGAGCAGTTGAGAAAAGCCGACTGGTAGTTGAAATACTGGCCGAGATTGAGGCCGAAGAAGTCGCCGATCGGCACTTCGATGCTGGGTTTGGCATTGCCGTCCCAATAAGCGCGCAGCACGATTTCCTTAAGATGGTGCTGGCCTGGAGCGGCGATGGTAAACCAGATGTGAGTGATGGCGCCGGGGCCTTCGGCGTTGAACAGTTCCTGGGTTACCCCCGCGGCGATGGGCCAACGGTCGGAGTTGCCGCCGGTGCGATCGTAGCTGGACTGTTTGAACGAACGGTGATGCAGCGCGCGGGCGTAGGCGGGCAGCACGGCGGGCGCGCTGCGTAACGCGACGGGTTGCGCCGGAGAGGACCGTGCGGCGAAAGCGGAAAGGCCGGTCGCACCGGCAAGCCGTTGCAGGAAGCCGCGTCGGGCGGAACTGCCGTTCATGGGTTTCATGGAATACCGATTGTACCGCCGGCACGATTTGACGGTCGGGTCCGCTGGCAGTTACAGTAGAAGTGTTCTTCTTCACGCCGTCCGAGCAAGTCCCCATCGTCTAGCCCGGCCTAGGACATCGCCCTTTCACGGCGGTAACGCGGGTTCGAATCCCGCTGGGGACGCCATTTCAATTCAAGAGGTTAGAGCAAGGCATTTCAGCGCTGCCAGCATCCGGTGACGCTATGGCGACGACACGAGCGTCATCGACCCGGTTTCCGGCATGACCTCACCGAACACCGCATCGAGCTTTCCCACGGCGCCAGCCATGTACTTCGGGGAGAGGTGAGCGCAGCGTTGCGTCATGCGCGGTGCGCTGCCCGAGAAGTTGCCCCGCGGTCTAGAGGTCTTCACCATTCATCACCAGCCATGACGCCGTGGCTTGGGGACTCGCGTTAGCTCCCCCCAATTTCGGGCCCTTGAGCAATTCGTTGCTGGTCGGCAATTTTGGCGACGGCAGAATCCACGCGTTTAAGGCAACACAGGTAGCGCGTGTTCGGCACCGCCAAACGGACGTTTGGCGTCGACCGCCCAATCGGAGGGGACAGCTCCCGCAGCATCGTCGCAAATGCAGCGGCGCGGGCTTGCGTTGGATGACTCGTCGTCTGGGCGCATCTCTCAACGTAGCCGACGACACGTCCAAGTGGGATCGGCAGCGGCCGAGGACGGATCGTCGGGCGAGAGTTTCCACAACCGGACCTGGCTGGTGAACTCACGGTCTTGTGCCAGATCTTATTCACATCGCAAAGCAACCGACGGACTGATGCGCGCGGCCCTCCGGGCAGGAACGAATGCCGCGAGACTGGCGATGGCGATCAGGAGCGCTGAAACTCCGAGGTAGACGAATGGTTCCCTGGGATTTACGCCGAAGAGTATTCCTTGCGTCACGTTGGTAAGGGCCAATGCGCCGCCGATGCCGATCGCCACTCCGATCGCCGCTAGTGTCACCGCTTGCCGAACCACCATGAACATGACATCGTGGGCACGCGCGCCAAGCGCGATCCGCAGGCCGATCTCGCGCGTACGGCGGGTTACGGAAAACGAGATCACCCCGTAGATGCCGATCGCAGAGAGCAGCAGCGCGGCTCCTCCATAGCCTGCCAGCACGAGGGCGGATAAACGAGGAGTTCCCGTGGCGTCGGAAAGATATTCCTCCATGCTCGTGAGACGCGAGACGGGCTGGTTGGGGTCTACTTCCCGCACTACCTCACGGAGCGCAGGTGCCAGACTCAGAGGCGCCGAAGCCGTGCGCACCGTCAACACCATGTCTGCGATTGGCGTCTGGCGATACGGTTCATAGAATTCCGGGTCGGGATCCTTGGTGAGTGACGTGAACTTTACGTCGCCCACGATGCCGACGATCGTGTACCAGCGATCGGCGGTACCAAAGCGCTTGCCGATCGGGTCGGTGCGCGGCCAATATCGTCGCGCCATCGTTTCATTGATGACGGCGACACGTAGTGAGCCGACATCCACCTCTGAGAACTCACGGCCCCTGAGTAGCGGAATTCGCATCACCCGGAAATACCCGGGATCGATGATTCGTTGCCAGAAAATGGGGGTCTCCTCCGGCCGCGGCGATGGCTGCCCTTCGATCAGCAGGTTCACACCTGTATTCGAACCGCCGAAGGGAATGAGACTGACCATGCTCGCAGCCTGAACGCCCGGCACGGCCGCAAGGCGCTCCAGTACCGCCCGGTAGAATGCGTTGCGCTGTTCGGCGCTGGGATACTTCAGCGCGGGCAGCGTAACCGATGCCGTGAGGACACCCCCGGCCTCGAAACCAGGGCTGGCCGCCTGTAGACGAACCAGGGTAAGCATCGTGAACGCGGCGCCCATCGTCAGCAGCAGCGCCAAGGCAACCTCGGCAACCACGAGCGCGCTCCGAAGGCGGTTGCGGGTCCGGCTCTCGCCTGCCGCAGTGCTGCCTTCCTTCAGCGTTTCGTAAATCCCAGCCCGAACAGTTGCCAACGCGGGTGCAAGGCCGAAAACAACGCCCGTCATGAAACAGGCAAGAATCGCGAAGAGCACAACCGGCCGGTCCAGCGCGACGGTGCGGAGGAGCGGGATTTTCTCCGGCCCATAACGCGAGAGGAGTTGAATGCCGACATCGGCCAGGACGAAACCCGCGGCACCGCCGCAGGCGCCTAGTGTCACGCTCTCCATGAGCAACTGTCGCAGGATACGCCGGCGCGTGCCGCCGAGCGCCGTCCTGAGAGCAATCTCCCGCTGGCGCGCGGTTGCGCGCACCAAGAGCAGGTTGGCTACATTGGCACAAGCAATCAGAAGTACCAGCCCGACAGCGGCGAACAGCACCAGCAAGCTGAATCGCAGATCCCGCACCACAAAATCGCGCACGCGCCAAACTCGTGCGCCCCTGCCTTTCATCTCCGGATACTCCCCCTCCAGCCGCCGCGACACCCCATCAATTTCGGCCTGGGCGCGTTGGATCGGAACGCCCGCTTTGAGGCGTCCGTAAACTCCTACGGACGGAGCACCGCGCGTGCCGCGAACCGTGCTGGAAGCAATCGGAAGGTAAATGTCTGCGGCCTTGATTGGGAATCCAAATCCAGGGGGAAGGATGCCATTCACCCGAACCATCTCGCCGTCGACACTTACGCCGTGGCCGATGATGCCGGGGTCACCCCCCAAAAGCCTTTGCCAGAGGCCGTATGACAGCATGGCGACTTTCGGCGCGCCGGGCCGATCCTCGTCGGCCAGAAAATCGCGGCCAGCAAACGGGTGTACACCAAGCATTGGAAAGAAGCTCGCGTTTACCCGCAGAACATCTACACGCTCAGGGTTGTTGCCGATGATAACGGTTGCCGAACCGGGCGAGTAGGCAGACATGGATTGGAAGGATGTGCTGCCCGCCTTCCACTCGGCGTATGTACTATAAGCCGCAAAGGC
>Ga0126381_100005977_pt1 | contig 13448 bp, 13 predicted proteins | sample PanSoiMetPlot_28_FD_96465 | JGI IMG/M metagenome (GOLD analysis project Ga0126381, IMG submission 96465) | Tropical forest soil microbial communities from Panama - MetaG Plot_28 | ecosystem: Environmental > Terrestrial > Soil > Tropical forest > Bulk soil | place: Panama | collected 2016-02-17
AGATCATTGATCTGGGGGTGCGGCATCGCGGCCGGCACGACGAGTTGTTGCGCACGTTTCACTCCGGGCAGCAGTTCCGTTTTGACATTCTCATGGACGTGGGCGGCTTCCGCGACATGCATCGGCACCGTCGCTGCACGCAAATCGAGCAGGGATTCACTTCAGCCCACGGCTACGATGTCCCGCCGGATGTGGTCTCCGCAGGATTGGAAGCGCGTTATCAGCAAGCGATGGGCAGAGCAGTTGCAGCCCATGATCAGCTTGCGTCTGCGGTTGATCCTCATGCCGGCCTTTACCTGCTGCCCATGGCGTTCCGAAAACGAACTCTGTTCAAAATGGACTTTGCCGAGGCACTTTACATTGCCGAGCTGCGCACCACCGGCGCGGGACACTTCTCTTACCGCAATGTGGCCTATGCCATGTACCAGGAAGTAGCGAGGAAGCATCCGTCGCTGGCACCGTACTTCCGGGTGACAGATGTGAATGAGCCGATCGATCTGCTCAAAAGATGAAGAGCAACACCTACCACGGAGACACGGAGGCACGGAGAAAAGTAGGGGTGAAACAAAGTCAAAAGCAAAACCTGAGAACAACCGAGAACACAGAGAATTGCTTGGAAATTGCCTGGGCGAATGAACGTCGATGAAAAATCTTCGTGAAAAGAGAAGATTTTTCAAGGTTAGTAATACAGGGAACCCACCACGGCCGGCCTTCGACAGGGGACAGGAAGATCAAAAGCAACGGCAAAGTCTCACCACGGAGTCAGAGAGCCAAAGAGAACAGCAAAATCGGAAAGATTGAGAAAGCACGAAAGCACTTCTAATAACACCTGTTGCACCTTTCAAGTGACATGAAGTTCTCATGGCGTCGTTTCTTCATCGCATTAGGAGCGGTAGTAGTAGGCAATGTCATCTATCTGCTACTGATGCCGTGGCTCCCGGAGAACGCAAAGCACGCGGCGTTTCGACTGGATTGGGGCCTGGTGCTGGACTTCTGGATTTGCGTGGTGGTGTTCAATTTGTTGCTGTTGGTGACGAAGAAGTAGTTAGTATTTAGTACTTAGTAGTTAGCAGAACCAAAGCCTCGGCTATTGGCTGTTGCCCTTAGCCCTTGACCTTTGGCCCTTGGTCAAAAAAAACAAAAGCAAAAGCGACGAGAGCAGGAAGAGCAGCGGAGTAGATCCCTCCTTCTTAGCCCGCACCGGCGTTCTTGTTGCCGTACGCTTCAGGACGTAAGGTAGAAGGACCACTTACAAAAGGAGGCGTTTTAATTCACGCTTGAGCCTTCACAGCACAGTGCTAAATAAACTGACCTACGGAGTTGTATGTGGACACGCAGGATCACCCAGGTCTGAAACCGTGAACTGGGCTGTGGCAATGGTAATAGCCTGTGGCGTGAAGGGCACGCCCACATTGCTACCTGCAGTTGCGGTGATGACTGTCACTCCGCAAGAGAGGCCCGAGGTCGCAATTCCGTTGCTGTCAATGCTGGCTACAGCAGGAAAAGTTGATGTCCATTTCACCTGGGTAGTGATGTCTCGTGTCTCAACCGGATGGACGAAATGGCCATCGGCAGTAAACTGCACCTTGGCATTGGCCCCGCGTCCAATGATGACTATGCTGCTGGGGCGAACATCTATAGAAGCCAGTTGTGTGTCGTGGCCGCAGCCCAATAGGAATAGCAGGAAAACTGCGGACATACTCAACAAACAAACTTTCACCATGCGCCTTCTCCTGAATCGGGAAAATAAAATGTTAACCCGTAAGGGTCTTTCAATGCGAGTCGAGTCCTGCAGGGGGTACAGTTCAACCCAGATCGCAACCGGAATTCGGGTGACGAGCAGAACTGCATTTGAACTACCAACCCTGAATCCATTGATTTAAAAGGAGTAGTTGTGATTTGGAGATGTAGAAGTACTATTTGGTCGGCTCTAATGTGCAGAGAGTTGCACATGCCAATTGAACTACGAAACAGCTTTGCGGCCCCACATAACCATGTTCCAGCCGAGGCGACGGACGAGCGGGATCCTGGTCAATCCAGAATCGAGCCATCGCAAGGGCTTCCACCAAACAAGGCTACTTTCCGTTTCTTTATAGATGCGCTTCCAGTACCGGTCCTGATTGGGATGGATCCGATCTATAGCGTAGTACTTCAAGAACAAGGCCAGAGAGAGAATCCAGAACTCCCGATGATGCACGTCGACAAAATATCTTTTCACCAGGCCCAAATCGCGGAATGAAAGTGGGCTCTCGTCCTGTGTTCGGACTTCCGTAGCCATCCGACGGTACACTCCGATGACCGGGTTGTAGGTCAATGGATCCATAGAGACAAAAATGCCACCGGGCTTGAGCACGCGCCTGATCTCCTGGAGAAGAGCCGGTTTGTCACTCACATGATGGATGGTATTGGCGACGTAAGCCACATCAAAGGAGTTGGAGGGGAGCTGCAAATGCTCGGCAGGAGAGACGACGCCTTCGATCCTGACGCCATGGAATTCGGCAAGACGCTGAGCGGTTGAGACCATGCCGGCAGAAAGATCAGTGCATGTGACTGTCGCGCCGTGGAGGGCAAAATAAACGGACGATTCACCCAGGCCAGCGCCAATATCGACAATTTTTTTGCCGGACAGAGGGCCCAGAAGACGGAGGATGAAACGGTTTTCCAGGGCCGCAGGAGATTCGAAAGCGGCGCGGACATCTATGCAACGGATATCCGTGGCCGAAGCCCATTGATCATGAAAATCAGATTCACGCTGATGAACCGGTTCGCCAACCGGAATCATACGCGAGCACCCGAGCCCGCAGATTTTGCCAGCACTTTTTCGCTGGAAGGAAAGTTGATGGCGTCTGTGATGACGTACAGGGGGCGTCGCTTATTCTCTTCGAAGATACGAGCAATGTATTCGCCGAGCACGCCGATGCTCACGAGGATGGCGCTGCCGATCAGACATAGCACAACCATGAGCGAAGTCCAGCCGGGGACGGTATAAAGACCGAGAGCGGTGCGCACAATGGCGTTGATGGCCTGTGTAAGAGCGATGGCGGCGAGAACGACGGCAAAGCCAAAGCTGATGCGCAGGGGCAGTGGCGAAAAAGAAATGGCAGCCGTCCAGGCGAAGCGAAGCATGCGACGCAACGGATACTTGGTAGTGCCGGCAGCGCGAGGTTCTCGCTCGTAGTCCACCGCAGTCTGCGGGAAGCCAACCCATGAAATCATGCCACGCAGAAAGCGATGTGTCTCGCGCATCTGGGCAAGAGCATTGAGGCAGCGACGGGAGATCAAGCGAAAGTCGCCGGCATCCGCGGGCAAATCACGATGAATAGCAGCGCGCATCAGGCGATAGAAGACCCAGGCTGAAAAACGCTTAAATAGACTTTCGCCCTTGCGAAGAGTGCGACGGCCATAGACGACATCATAGCCACGGCAATACTCGAACAACATGGCAGGGACCACTTCAGGCGGGTCTTGAAGATCGGCATCTATGACGACGATGGCATCCCCAGAGGCATGGTCCAGCCCGGCAGTTATTGCGATCTGGTGGCCAAAATTCCGGGCGAAGCCAAGGACCTTCACGCGGACATCTTCCGCCGCCCAGGACATGAGCAGCTCCATGGAGTGATCAGAGCTGCCGTCATTTACCAGAAGAATCTCCAGTTCGCAGGGCAAGGAATCTGCGAGCTGCGATAGACGTTGACGCAGCAGAGGCAGTACCTCAGCTTCGTTATACACAGGAATCACCAGGGAGACCTTGTCCGGGTACGGCCTTGGATTCAAAACGAAATGAGTAGCTGACGGCATGAAACTTGTTTTGAGTATTAGACCATTTTTCCTAACTGCTGAAACCTCATTTTTATGCGCTGCGAATTACCATGTATCCTTAAGCAAAATGGACGTAATGGACAGGAGTGGACGCAGGCCAGCGCTACGGCGCCCGCTCAAAAATCGCACTTAATCCATCCTGATAGGTACGCCGCCAGCCATTAGTATTGTTGAGTACGTAGGCCAATTGCGCATCAGGATTGATGAGCACGAAATTAATCCTGTAATAGTCCAATACTTCCCTGGATCGAAGCGGGTGAACGGCTTGAAGATAATCAGCAAGCACACCATTAAACTCAAAGACATCTCCGCGGCCATCAATAAAAGTCTTAATTTCGGGCAGCGACCACTCCAGGTATCCGCCCCAGGCGTACAAATTGAACATGCGCCCATTAATGTTATGAGAGCGAATATAAGTGACGGCGGCGGCGGGGTACTCCTTGTCAATCTGGGCTTGCAGCTTACGCTGACTGGGAAATAGAGCCACTATGGCAAGCGCGGCGAGGCAGCTCACAGCAAAGTTCAGCCGGCGTCGTTCTTCCGTTGGGCGATAGGAACTGATCGAGCCAATGTGACGCGCCAAAATAATCGGGAGCAGGATTCCGGCCAGAACCATGAGGCGCTGATGGGAGAGACCAAGATAGAAGACAAATAGAGTCAGCAGCACTTCGTCTATTCGCCAGCGGTTTTTGCCGAAAATAGCAACCAGGAACGTGATCCCAATGGCAAGGATGACGTAAGTTCCGAATGTGCCCGCAAAGTTGACCGGTTGCCATTCGATAACAAACCGCTGCTGCAAAGGCATGCGAAAGATGACTTGAAAGGGATAGAGCATTGCCTTATAGCCTGTGGGATGCACGAACAAAACAGCGACACAAGCAGCTCCAGTTATGAGCAGTTTCTTGAATTCATTTCGCGTCCAGGGCGAAGCTTCCACGTTGCCAATATTGCGTGGCACGAGGCCGGAGAGCACCACCAAGGCACAAGCAGCGGCCCCCAGGAGCCAGCTACCATGCAGATTAACCCAGAGACAAAACAATAATGGAAGGGCCCAGAGCGGAGCAGCGCGTTCGCGACGATACTTTTGCAGGATGGCAAAAATTGCCAGAAAGCACAACCAGCCGAAGTGCTGCATGCGGGGTCCAGCGCCCACGCCAAGAAGTAACTTGCCGAGGGCAGCGGCCATGGCAGCGACCAGCGGGTCAGCGCCTTCGCGCCGGGCCAGCCAGTACACAATAAGGACAATGGCGATCATGAGCCCGGTGTAGAGCACGAGCACCCCCTGCCATCCGAAGGCACGATACGCGCCGTAGTACAAGACTTCAGACAGCCACTCATGGCTTACCCAGGGCGAGCCCGCCACCGTAAATGAATACATCTCGCTGGAGACAAGCCGCAGGATGGTGACAATGTACTGGCCATCACGCAAGTGCCAGAAGATATCCGGATCAGGCAGAAGATCCCTGACAGTGGCAAATACACCTACGGCAAGAAGCGACCCGATGGCGAACGGAAAGGTGGTAAAGAGCCGGGTAACACCCATCTCGCGCCGCTTTACTGCAGGCGCCACTGCCGGAGTGGTAGCCATAGGGAATTACCAACTTAGCATGGGGGGAGGGAGGCAAATATCAGTGGAAGCGCTTAAGCCTACTCACTGATTGCCATGGCTGTAGTTGCGTCTGGCTTGTGCTGCGCTACATCTATGCGCTAACCATGGCTGTTAGAGGGCCAAGCTGAATCCAAATTCGCGGGCTGCGCTAGTTTCTTGCCCGCCCGCAATCGCTTATGGCATGGGCTTGCGCTTCGACGCCATCTTCTTGCGACGCACAATAATAATGATCACAAGGATGACGAAAATGACCGCCGCAGTAATACGCACCTCAGCGGGAGTGATGATTGGAGTCAAAAGTGGGGTCAGAAACATAACAATACTCTCCTGAAATCTAAGTGCGGCAAACCTCGTAGTAGCTTTGCCGTAAAAGCTCCTTACACCCTATGAGTTACCTGACTGGAACCTGAGAATATGCCCGAATGCTATAACGAACCAAGCAAAAAGCAAAGCTAAGAATCTAATTCGGCAAGAGCGAACCATCGGGATACCACCACCCCACCACGCGCAAAACAAAAGCGCGCGTTGGGGACTCCGAGGATATTCGGATATCGGGGCGTCAGGATATCGGACCCAGTCATCAATTCGTTCCTTGAAATGATTATTCGTTCTCACATCAATGTTCTTTCGCAACGCAAAACGCTCACTCCGCTGGCGTCACTGTCACACCGATCAAAACCTTGCTGGCGACGGGTTTGCCGTCCAATTGCGCAGGCAGAAATTGCCACTGTTGCAATGCGCGGATGGCCGCAAGCGAGCGAGCATCGGGAGCGCGAACCGAACGCAACGACTGCAGCTTTCCGTTTTCATCAATAACGCCACTGATGAATACCGGCCCTGGATCGCTGACAAGCTGTGACTTCGAGGCGGTGGCCGCGACTTTCTTTTGCACGAATGGAGGAACAAGCAAGCCTGCGCCGGCCGGCGCAGGATTCAACAAGGCATACTGCAGGGGCCAATCAGGACCGCCGCCGGTATCGGCCATGGAAATGGTGACAGAATATACAGTTTCACTGCGATCAAATACGCCTATATCACGGCTGGCGCCACCGCTGCTTCCTCCGGAAATAATCATCATTCCGTAAGAGCGATGAAGAGGAACGGCGCGGTTCATGGCAGCGCCGTTGCGGCCGGGCACGCCGCCAGAGATTGAGATTCCCGTGCCAGCGCCATTGCCGCTGCCAGTTCCGGGAGCGCCATTGCCCGATCCCGGACCGCGTGTGGAACCGGGTCCGGTTCCTCCGCCGCCCGCGCCCGACTTACCGCCTGTTCCCGGAGAGGTCCCATTTCCGCTGCCTGGGCCTGATGAAGTTCCGCTTCCGCCAGCCGGGCCTGATCCGGCGCCGGTACCTACATCAGCGCGATTTCCTGAGCCTGTGCCGGTGGTGTGACCGCTCCCTGCACCGGTTCCTCTTCCGCTCTCAAGGCCGGGCCGGGAAGAACCTTCTCCAGTCTTCGAAGGGCCGCCTTCCGATGAATGACCTGTACCGGCTGCCCGCGATTTCTCGGTAGCGCCTGCATCGGGGGCCGGACCGACAACAAAATTGCCAGCCAGTTCCGCATTCGGAATGGCGGCAGCAGGATCAGGCGGAACGGCAACGGCGTTGATCACCACGACGGCCTTCGACGGGGCGGGCTGGGGCAGATCAGTGACGGCCATAGGAGTGAGAGACGTAGTCTGAGGCGGCGCTGTTTCGGCAGGGACAGGCAGCAGCCGCTTAGGAGTAAGCGTGAGCGCAGGATCCCGCACAGTGGCTTCATCCACCGGCACTTCCTCATGGCTTGCCGGAGGAGGAGCAAGTTTAGGTCGCGATGTGTTCGATATCGGGGTGGGCGAGGGCAGAACTACCATGCTCTGCAAGCGCATGGGAAATTTCATCTGCGGCGGCGCCATCAGATCAGGACGACGTATGGTCTGGACACGATTTACCGCATTGGGAAAAACCGAGACGATCTCCTGGGGCGCGACGTAGTCAGGTTTTTGCGGTGGAGGATCGGAGGGCGTGTAAACCGGGCCCGAACCACTCCCGCGTCCGCCACCTGTTGATGCCCGGCTGCCGGAACCACGGTCCTCAAGATGGGGTAATCCGGGTAATACCAGAGGCTCGAAGTCGGATGCAGCCGCGGGCTTAACCGGGTCGATGGGGATAAATGTCGGCGAAGGAAACAACCTGGGCAGCCAGATCAAGGCGGCAAGCATGACGATGTGGACACCGGTAGAAGCGAGCACGCCGCTGGTTTGGACACGCCGAGGGAGCATCCCCAAAGTGGGAGGCCGAGTGAATTTTCTGGCGATCGCGGGAGCCGACGCCACGGGCGGACGCTCCAGAATCGGTACTATGCGATGGATGATCATTGCAGCAAAGACGGATTCAGGACTTGAAACGTGGCCGTTGGATTCAAGATCATGTTGATGGTGGGGTTGCCGCCCAGGGACAGCTCGTCCACCACAATGTTCCCCAGCGTAAAGGACTGCGAGCCTGAGCCGCCCTGAAGTGTCAGACAACTGGTATTGGTTCCACAGGTGGCGCCATTGCCGGAAGTAAAGTACATGAACCCCGAGGAAAGGAACTGGCCACCACCGCCCCAGCTAGGGGACGCCGCTTTCGTACGATTCTGAAAGAACAGGAAGCCCCGATTTCCGTCCGGGGATTTATACGTGCCCGTACACGGACCAAGCAGGATGTTGCCATCAAGCGTAGAGGGAACCTGCGGCGGATTCGCCGCGCCAGCGGGGCATTTGAGTGCTTGTGATGATACCCACAGGGTGGAAGCGGGTGACAGCGCTCCACTAATCAGGTAGGAGACGACACATCCGTTGGGGTTTCCAGTCCAGGATCCGGCGTTTAGAGTGACAGTAGTGCAGGCTGAGGACTTGCCGCTATTAGAAGTGACGCCGACGCTGGCATTGGAGCTGAAGTAAAACATCACACCAAGGCTGCCGTCGCCAGCCGCAGTGCTGATACGCGCTGTCGATCCATCACCGAAGTTCAGTCCATTCGTTGCCCCAACGTAGTAGAGGCCTGGATCGAAGATTCCAGTGCTTAGTTGATTCAATACGACTTTCCCAACGTTACGCCAGGTAATCGTGCCATCTGGCTGGGTTCCTCCGCTACAGCTTCCATCAGCCTGGCGCGCGCACACATTTTGATTCCACGGGTTGGGAACTTGAGCGTTGGTTCCGGAGGTACCTGTATTCGTTGCAATGTAAACATAACTACCAGCATTGTGCTGAGCATTCGTTGGTTGAATCAGTGTTCCTGCCGTGTAGAGATGGCTGGGCTGCCACGCAGGTCCCGCTATGTTGAATTTTGGATTCGATCCCTTGTAGGGAAGCAACGGACAGCCTTGGGCACCAGGAGCGATGGCGCCGCTTCCAGTGCAGCCGTTGTAATTGCCGGGGGTAAACTCCACGCATCCATTGGGATCGGGACAGCCATTGATCGCAAACGGCACTGGCGTGGCTGTGCCGTTGGTGTTTGGCTGCAAGGGGGGATTAACGGTGGCAAATGGGTCTCCAATGGGACCGCCGGGGGAAAGGTAGTGACCGGTTGTGCCAATGTTGACATTTGCAGGTTTGGCTGTGGGACCTCCGAAGACGGCGAAATCCGAACCGGTATCCGCTGGTCCGCCTTGCGAGAGGTTCACCGTGCCATTACCTGAAAACGCATTCGCGCTATTGGAGTCGACCTGAATGGAGCGCTGTGGGCCGCCAAAAACTTTGATGGTGGCAGTCGCGCCGCTCATAGTAAGCGCCCCAGTCGCAGTCTTATGCAATATCACCAGCGGTACCGGCACCGCCACAGGTATGACACCGCAACCGGCCTTGGCGGTAATGGTTACGGTGTTGCTCGAGGAGACCATTTTGGTGAACGACATAGGCACGTTATCGGTCACAGTCACCTGGATGTAGGGATGAGCAACCGTGCCAAAAGCGGGCGGGAGTGAAGAAACGCCGGGAAGAGAAGACGGGAAGGTGACATGAACGTTGGTGTTGTATCCGTTCAGGGCGGCATACTTGCACACTGGATCGGTACTGCTGGGGCTGCAATCGTAGGTGTTACCAATCCAGCTAAAGCTGCCCACGCCACCAGTACCAGCGGCAGAAGGATCAACGGCGTCCAGAAAGAGATCGGCGGCGCCTGCCTGACAAGCAGCGTCGGCCGCACCCTGGGCCATCTGCCGGTGCGCCCAAACCTGGGTGTAATCGGCGGCAACGCCGAGCATGGCGAGCAGGAACAGACCGACAAACATCATGATGATGATGAAAGTCTGGCCTTTCTGAGAGGAGGCCCGTGGCGAGCTCATGTGACAGCGATTGACTTTCATTGGACGATCATCCTCCCCTCCGCATAGGTGTGCATGGTGGGGGTGCTTATGTAGTTGCTGAGCCAAGGAACGTAGGTGTAAGTCACTATGACACGCACACGGTTTGGCGGCGTTGCACTATTGTTATCGGGAAAGGTCACGGAAACGGAGATGCCGCTGGTGTTGTGAAGCGAAGTAGCAGCAAAGGTCTTGACTTTCGTTGTTGTACCGGCGGCATCGCCACCGGCATGAACAATGGCGTAGCGGACGCCTTCATTGGCAGCATCAGCCATGACGCTGTAGGTATACATGAGCCATCCCAGCTCGAAGACCCAGAAAACGACGGTGAAGATCACGACGATCATCACTGCAGTCTCGAGCAGGCTCTGACCGCGCTGATTGCGGAACCGGGCTGGCGTAGTTCGACGCATACTAAAACAGAGACCTCATGGAGACATGGCGTTTGAACTGCAAGTTCGAAGGCAAGATGACATTGAATGCGGTGCCGGGAATAATGGGGGTGACGGTGTACTCTACATCGACTCGATTGAGCACGAAAGCCGGAGCCTCCGGATCTGCGGTGTTAGCCGGAAATGAAAACGAGGCGCCGAAGCTGTCGCATCCGGCAATGTGGGTGCTTTGATCCACTCCCGCCGCGCTTTTTGCGCTGCACACGCGCACTGCGGTATTGGCAGTGGTTGCGCCATGAACTGCATTGGTCATGTTTTCATAGACCAGATCCTTGACTGCGGAGGTGCTGGGCGCAGAAGAAGTGCCGATCGCGGCGCCGCCCTGAGCAGAGTACTGTACGCCCTGGCGAGGCACCGCGGTGAGCGACAACACCATGAACCAGAAGTAGCCAAAATTGATGAGATTAAAGGCAATCATGAGCAGAAGCGGCATGGCAACTGCCGTTTCCAGCAGACTCTGACCTTCCTCGCGGCGTGCGGGCTTAAAAAATCGAAGCCTCATATCTTTTCTCTTTCCTCACACACGATCAAAGCTCAAAGTGTCCCCTACCGATGTCAACGTGGAATCAAGGGTGCCCACAGGCAGCTCCAGCACAGCCGCCGCCTTCCAAAAAATGCGGGTAATACGAAACTGGCGCATGCGGCGGCGAAGGGCCAACACGTTCCACTGGCTATCCAGCACGAGCACGTCTATGGGGAACATCATTCCCCAGGTGTGCACGCCCTGACAGGGCAGAATCAAGAGTCCATCGCCGGGTGAAAGTTGGCGTTCTCCGAGCAAACCGACAATTCTGCTCAGTCCGGTATCGGCGACGCGGATAGATTCTCCCAGAACCGTTCCTCGCGTGGCATTGCTCGCGCGCACGACTTTATGGTGCCATCGCATAATTCCTACTTCGCCAAGTCTCGAAACAGATGCTTAATGCCAATAAGTGCAGGGCCAACCGCGACCACGAAAACCGCGAGGAGGCACAACAGTAATGGAAAAAGCATCTTCACACCAGTTTTGGCTGCGGCTTCTTCCGCGATCTGCGTTCGGCGCATGCGCATGGTGTCAGCGAAGACTCCGAGCGCATTAGCGATGGGAGTGCCAAAACGCTCCGTTTGCACCAGCATGGAGACAAATTGGCGGACGAATTCAAGATCCACACGTGCGGCCATGCTGCGCCAGGCGTCCAATCGAGGTTTGCCGGCGCGCTGCTCACGGTTAATGATCTGGAACTCCTCTGCCAGAGCGGGCGCAGTGAGCGCCATTTCCTCGCCTACACGCACCAGCGCCTGGTCAATCCCAAGCCCAGCCTCCATGCAAATCACGAGCAAATCCAACGCATCGGGAAGGGCATGGCGGATGCTGTCCTGGCGACGGGTGATCAAACGCGTGAGCACCAGATCAGGAAGAAAGAATCCGCCGATAGCACCTACCAGAATTGCAGCGACCATGTTGTCGCCAAAAAAACTTCCCCCGACTATTCCCGCAACCGGCAATAACAGCTTTGCGGCGGTGAAGATTTCCAGGTGCTCAGGCTTGCGAAAGCCGGCCAGCGTGAGCTTGTATTCCAAATCCTCGTCAGAGCCGGAGACCAGAAAACGAATGGGACTGAAAAAACTGGTCACTTGCGCCGCCGTGCGGCCGAGTCCCGTGCTAGGCGCCGCCTTCATAAGGGGTGTGGCAACCGCCGCTGGCTGGGCAGCAGAAACCTCCAACAGCCGAGCTTCCACGGGGTCCTTGCCTGTCAACATCGCGAGCAAGGTAACAATAAGAAGGAAGACCGTTATGGCGGCCGAAATTAGAAACACCAACATCAGGAAGACTCCTTAGAATTTCACGTTCACAATCTTGCGTATCATCAAAACGCCGATCACCATTCCGACCGAGGCAATCGTAAGCAGTTCGCGGCCGAAAGGGTCATCCAGCAGCACTTTGCTATAGCCGGGATGCAGCAGGTTCATCCCGATAAAGGTGACGAAGGGCAAGCCGACCAGGATCGCTCCAGTGAGACGTCCATGTGCGGTACGAATCCGTACCTGGCCAGCGACGCGGAGGCGCTCGCGGATCACGTTCGAGGTCTTATCGAGAATTTGAGCCAAATTGCCACCAGTTTCTTTCTGCACCAGAATGGCAGTAATTAGAAATTGGAGATCGGGAACGGGGACGCGACGGCTGAGGTTGAGCATGGCCTCGCGAAAGGGCAAGCCGTAGCTCTGTTCATCGGCAGCCCGACGAAATTCAGAGCGGACCGGTTCATCGCATTCCTTGGCGATGGTTTCGATGGTGGCGGGCAGGGCCTGGCCGGCGCGCAAGCCGCGTGACATGAGATCAATGGCCTCAGGCAGCAACTGCGCGAAACGTCGCGTGCGTCGCCTGCGCGTCTGCAAAAGATAAAGATAGGGAATGAAGCCCAAGACCAAGCCAGGAAGCCATCCCACCAATCCCGGGGCAATCCACCAGTTGCCGAGAGCCGCACCCAGACAAATAAGGAGAAGAGTTGAGAACACGACACGTCCGACGGTCCACTTCAGATCACATTGCTCGATCAACATTTGCAGGCCGACGGCAACACGGTTGTGGCGCAGAAACTGGTCAAAAGCGGGAATGGTGCTGAAGGTGATCTTTTTGACAATGCCAGGTTCATCACTGCCGGCGGCAGAGCTTTTGCGATCCAGTGAAACCAGCCGGGAGTGGATGAGCTTGTCAGTCTTAGAGGGCTCAGTGACAAGAGCGACGACGGCAAAGGCCGCTATCAGAACGATAAAAAATACACTGACAATGGTCACAACTACACCTCACAGATATGCTCGAAGAGGTTAGACGGAAGCTGGATTCCGGATGCCGTCAACCGATCCATAAACGTGGGCCTCAGCCCAGTGGCACGGAAGCGTCCAAGCACGCGATTGCTGGGGCTGATTCCGAGGCGGTCAAAGACAAAAATATCCTGGAGCGTAACCATCTCACCGCTAATGCCAGTAACCTCAGAAATCTGAGTTATACGGCGGGTACCGTCACTGAGGCGTGCAACCTGGACAATCATGGAGATTGCGGAGGCTATTTGCTGCCGGATAGCCCTATCAGGCAGATTGAGTTCCGCCATCAACGACATAGTTTCCAGGCGGGCAATGGCATCGCGAGGATTGTTGGCGTGAATAGTAGTCAGGGAGCCGTCGTGGCCGGTATTCATGGCCTGCAACATATCGAGGGCCTCGCCACCGCGTACCTCGCCCACCACAATCCGGTCAGGGCGCAT
>Ga0126381_100005978_pt1 | contig 13448 bp, 9 predicted proteins | sample PanSoiMetPlot_28_FD_96465 | JGI IMG/M metagenome (GOLD analysis project Ga0126381, IMG submission 96465) | Tropical forest soil microbial communities from Panama - MetaG Plot_28 | ecosystem: Environmental > Terrestrial > Soil > Tropical forest > Bulk soil | place: Panama | collected 2016-02-17
GCTCTTCCGCGTTGAGTTTACTTGCGCCGGCCAAAGGAGACTTCTCATGAGAGTTGTACTGTTCTGCGGCGGGTTAGGAACACGTCTCCGCGATTTTTTGGAGCCGGTTCCCAAACCGTGTACACATAAGGTCCGCAACGCGTATTCACAACAGTAGCTCCATTACGGCCTAAACCCAAGCTCTCGAGTACTCAATGACAGCGTTAATGAGGGCGCGCCAGTCAAACATCGCGGACCGACGCTGGAAGGTAGTTTGCTTGTGAGGAAGACTAATGCGTTAATTGTGATAACGTCCGTCATCGGCATCGTAACGGTCACAATATTGATCGTCTTCTTTGTCAATGGCCGACCGATTAAGCATCGCGTTATGTTAAGCTGGCGATCACCTGTAACCGTTCCAGGGGCGGCCGTCGCCAGTTATAACGTATATCGGAGTGTTTCACCCGGCGGTCCTTACGTGCAAATTGCTTCCGGAGTCAATCGTCTCACCTATGCCGACTACATTGTGAACAATGGCAAAACTTATTATTATGTCGTCACATCAGTAGGTGTTAACGGACGCGAAAGCACTTACTCCGCTGAGGCTCATGCTAAAATCCCGTAGAGTCTCTGGCGAAAGTTGCACTAGCTCCTACCGCAGGTGGGTTATCACGTGCAACATGACGTTAAAAACCTGAGGACGCAGTAATATAGCTCCCTGACCAGTCCGTCATTCAAGTTAAAAATCTGTACTCGGTCCATTCGACAGAAATGCGACCTCTGGACCGCGTTCTCTGATAATCACTGCAACAGGCGGTGGCAGCCCACATCCTACAAGCGTGAGCTCAGTGATTCAATAAGCTGTAGAATCTCCTTGCAATGGAAAATTGTCGACGACCAGTAAAACCTTGTTGGTTAATGTTCTGTTCGGCTTGCTGCTGATTGCTGCTGATGATAAGAACGGTGAGACGCAAGTAGTCTTTATGCAGTGACGGAGGCCAACTTTGACAACGAGCAACCGACGCCCGACGAAGAAGAGGCCGGGCCCACCGTAAGAATACGGGAGACGTTTGATAAGAGGGCGGCACTGCTCTATCCGAATATCCTGAACGGCGAAGCATCGAATAGGGCGAAACGGAGAACAGAACGACTAGCTTGGAGAAACGATAGGCGCCTTCGGCTATTAAGGGTGTATCCCAATAAATGGTCAGGCGTGTTGTCTTTTCTCTCTGCTATCTGGGTGGCAAAAACAATGTGGACGGACGGAATCGACCTCCAATGAACAAGCTTGGTGCCTGTCGCAAGAACAATTAACCTGCGATCGTATTCGTCCTGCAGATTGGGCCTATTCGATATAGGCATAGATAGGTATTGTGCTCCTAAAAGGGAACAGGCTCCCCGAGTTTTTAAAGTAGCCTGCTAGCGCCCATTTGATGCCTCGCCCTGCCCTGCGGCGATAGGGTGTGCCCCGACATTGAATTGGCGTTTCTCATCTCGTGTGCCTTCATGGGTTTGCGATGAACACCACTATTCACGCTATAAAAGATAAACAGTTGCAAGGTGAAAAGAGCAAGATACTCCTCAACAAGTTGATCCGTTTCAATACGCCGGTCCTTGGAATTCCCGACTACGACCCCATCGTCCTGGTCGTTGAGCGCAATGGCGAACTCATCGCCGGATTGAGCGGCTACAGCCTTTTCGGTTGGCTTTGCGTGGAGGTCTTGTGGGTCGCTGGGCATGCGCGTCGACAAGGGATAGGACGTGCCTTGATGACTGAGGTGGAGGAGTTGGCTCGGGAAAGACAGTGTCAGGGGGTTTACCTCGACACCTTCGATTTCCAAGCACCGGCGTTTTACGAAGCACTCGGCTATCGACAGTTCGGGAAATTACCCAACTGGCCTGGTGGGCACGAACGCCTCTCGTATCACAAGTGCATCGTTTCTTCGAGGATGTCGCGATAACGCTCGACTCCGAGGATGGCGAACATGGGTATCAGGTCACACTTAAACTCGGCCGAGCGGAAGCGATCCCCGAGACTGCATAACGGGAATTTATTGGCATTCGCGCCTGATGGTGGCTAGAGAGAGGCGCTTCTTTTTATTTGAGAACTTAAGAGAGTCGCGCTCGAGTTCATTTTCAAGGTTTCAAGGGAGGGAGCCGTGATCCACGTGCCTCGAAAGCTCTTATCAACTACATGAGTGAATTCGCCATTCAGCATCCATAAAGAAGTCGCCGAACACCATTTTGCCGGGGCGCACATGCAAAACCGCACAGCGCTGTTGCCTATCAATGTCCCTCCCGTTGGACTCGATCGCAACGTCTACCCGGTACCAGCCCGGCTGGATCTCCAATACCGGACAATAGAACTCGACTTCACCTGAACCCGGCGCAATGCGCAGGTGCGGATCCGATACGGCCGTCGTGAGTTGGGCACAAAGGTAACCACTGGGCCAGTAAACCAAGATGGTGAATACCACATTTTCGAGATGAGCCTTGGTACAAAAGCCAAAGCGAGCGATCATCGGGTATCCAGTCCGTGGGTTCTCGCCTGGCACCGCCGAAGCAAAAGAGATTCGCGAACACCAGGCTGTACTCTCGTGTGAGTCACTATCGAGCCGATAGGCGTCCTGGTTGCCCATCGCCATGTGCTGGTAATGTTCAATTACGTTTGCAGGAGTCCCCGTCGTGACCACCTTCCCATGGTGCAGCAGGATTGCGCGATCACAGAGTCGCTGAATTGCTCCCAAATCATGCGAGATCAACACGATCGTGCGCCCAGACTCGCGCAGTTGCGAAATGACATTCAGACATTTCGCCTGAAAAACGATGTCTCCAACTGCCAGCACCTCATCGAGCAGCAAAATGTCAGGATCCAGATGCGCAGCGATGGAGAAACCCAGCCTTACATACATGCCGGCCGAGTAGCGCTTTACGGGAACATCGATGTATTCTGAAACCCCAGCGAACTCGACAATGCTCTCGACCTTGCGCCCGATTTCTGATCGAGTCATTCCGAGCATCGATCCGTTCAGAAAAATATTTTCCCGTCCGGTGAGATCTGGATGGAAGCCGGAACCGACTTCGACCAGCGCCGAAAGGCGACCTCTGATTCGGATTTCGCCGTTCGTTGGAGCGCTGATTCTAGCCAAGAGCTTCAGGAGCGTGCTCTTCCCGGCTCCGTTGTTTCCGACAATGCCCAGCGATTCGCCCCTCTCTGCCTCGAAGCTGACATCATTTAGTGCCCAGATTTCTGTCGGCCTCTTGCCAAAAAAGGCAAATTCAGGCCAGCCGATCGAACGGCTGCGGCTGTTATTCCGTATGATGTATCGCTTCGAAACGTGATCGACCTTAATGTCAAACATCGGCGTGGGCGCTTAAATTACGTCGGCCATGGTGGCCTCAGTGGCTTTGAAAAAACCGTAGGCAAGGAAAAGGCAACACAGCGTGATTGCACCGGAGCTGACGAGCATTGAAATGTCCGGGCCCACCCCCAGCAGCACGACGCGCCGGAAGTTTTCAATAAGGCTCGCAATCGGATTCAGAAGATACAGATGGTGAAATCGAGCGGGGACTGCATTAATAGAATAAACAACAGGCGTAACGAATACTCCGACCTGTAAAAGGACCGGTAACACGACAGCGATGTCACGGATACGTACCTGAATGGAGGACAGAAACAGCGCGATGGCAGATGTAAAGCCGACGAGTATTACGATAACGGGAAGGGCGTCAAGAATCTTCCAGCTGATGGGAACGCGATAGCACACCATCAAGCCGCTCAAAATGATGCAAGCAATACCGAAATCTACCAGAGAGGCTAACACGTAAGAAAGCGGGATGATTTCTCTTGGGAAATGAAGTTTTGTGAGAAGATGCGAATAGCCGACTAAGCCGCTAATCGCATTGCTTACCGCGCTTGAGAAGAAGAGCCAGGGTAGTAGCCCAGAGAATACGAACAGTGTATATGGCATTCCCTCACTCTTGATATTCGCGACGCGGGAAAATACAAAGGTGTAGACCATCATCGTCAACAATGGTTGCAGTATGGCCCAGATCCAGCCAAGGACTGATTGCTTGTAGCGAATTACAAGCCGAAAAAGCGTGAGCGTGTACAGCAAGTCCCGATAACCAACGAGTGTTTTGACGCCAGAGAGGATTGCTCCGAGAGAAAAGGACGGAGGACGAATTACTGTCACAGATTCCCGGGCCACGAGTCGGGAGTCAAGGAGCCGGTCCTTGCGCTCCTGACTAACTTTGGATTCCTCAAGTAAGCTCTTCTCTCCCGGGGCAGTGGGAAGATCGCTCTCGGTACTTTTCGATGGATGATTCGGTTCCATGGTTTGGGAAAGAAAAGTAACTCCGATCCACAAGTCGGTCTAGCATTTATGGTTTGCTGGCACTGCTTGAGGCATGTCAGATCGATGTTCCGCGAGCGCTTCCTGCAGCTTCGCGGCAAGCATTCCCACAGCCGGCTCACGAAGCATCTCTTCGTGCATCGCGACATTGAACGCACAGACACGCACTCGAGCTGCAGATCTTGCGCCCCAACCCATTTCTTGGTCTCTTATCTTGAAATATGGCTGTTTGGCCCTCTTGAATAGGAGTACCGGAGCACGAAAGTGTTGAGCATGGAAGTCCTTGCCTGGCCATACCGCTTTTGTCCACGGGCTCAGAGGCTCCGTTTCATGCCGAAGCAATCGGCTCAGACGCCTCTTGACAACCTTTTTGTAATGCGATAACTGATAGGAAAGTGGCGTGCTTGAGAACCATCGACGACGGTTGCGAATACCCTCGATGAACGCAAGCCACCGGATTTCACTGTGCTGTAACACGAAAGTGTCAATGATCACGATGAATCCTACTTCTTGCCCCTGGCCCTCAAGTTCCAGCGCCATCTGTTCGGCGATATGCGCGCCATTGCACATGCCCACTAGGAAATAGGGTCCTTCGGACTGAATCGTACGCATTGCACTGATGTACTCCTGTGCAATTGTCCGAAGTTCTTCGATGCTGTACGGGACGATATGACAAGTGGAAGCGTGTGCTTGGAGCTTGTAAAATGGTTGGTCCGCCTCCAAGTGACGAGCTAGAAGCGCATACCCCAACGTATCGACACCCGACTCTGCGACGGCGAATAGTGGGTTTGGCTTGTTACCCGCATGTATTTCAACCACCAGAGGATCGGGAGACCATGCTGTCCCTCGACGTATTAGCTCGGCAAGGGACTGCACCGAAGAACCACGAAACAATGCTGAGAGAGGAATCTTGCGGCCGACTGCCTTCTCAACCTCCGACACAAGGTGAGCAGCAAGCAACGAGTGTCCACCGAGATCGAAAAAGTCGTCGCTGACTCGGATTTTGGAAGTACCAAGAACTCGCTCCCAGATTCGCACTAGTATCTGTTCTAGGGCGTCGCGAGGTTCCCCCCTGTCGTCCGGATGCGAACGTCCAATTTCGTAATAGGAACCAGTGCCAGAGCCCTCTCCCAAGCTTGCAGCCCCCTCTTTGGGAGGAGGGGCATAACTTTCCACATCCAACACGGAGGCGAGCTCCGAGACCCGCAATTGCGGTCGCGCAGCGATAGCCGTTAGCAGTGTTAAGTAATGCTTCAGCATTTTCACCATTCGTCCCTGTTCGAAGAGCGAGGTCGCATACTCGGCCTGAAGCCACCAACGCTCCTCAGCGTCCTCGATAACATTCATCGTCAAATCGAATAGGGATGTTTGGGGGGCCAGTACGTACGGACTAGCCACAACATCGCCGAATTTCGGAAATGTTCGGATTTTGACTGCTGAGAACATCACCTGAACGACGGGGGTATAACTGAGTGAACGCGTCGGATTCAGTACCTCAACCACCTTCTCAAATGGCAGGCCGTCGTGAGCGAACGCATCGAGGGTGGCTTCGCGCACTTGGACAAGCAAATCGATGAAGTCTGGATCGCCAGCCAGGTTGGTTCGCACGGCCACCGTATTTACAAAGAACCCAATAAGTTGCTCGACTTCAACGCGGTTTCGACCCGCGACCGGAACGCCAACCAAAATATCCTCGGCACCCGTGTAGAAGTAGAGAAGAGCCTTGAAAGCAGCAAGCATCACCATGAATAGCGTGGCCTGCTGCTTCCTGCCAACCGCCGCCAGATTATGAATAAGTTCCTTCGGAGCCGAAATTGCGCAGCTCGCACCGTCGTAACTCCGCTCGGCCGGCCGAGGGTAGTCAGTTGGCAGGTGCAGACACGCGGCCGCACCCGCAAGCTTTTGCTTCCAGTAGCGCGCCTGCTTGACAAGGAAGTCGCCCGAAATCCACTCCTGCTGCCACTTGGCGTAGTCACCGTACTGCAGAGGGAGATCAACGATGGAGGTCTTACGTTCCTCAGAGTATTGGCCATAGAAGCTAGCCAGCTCGCGAATAAATATCTCCAAGGACCAACCATCAGACACGATATGGTGCAGAATACAGATTAGAAGATGTTCATCGCCACTCAGGCGAATTATTCTCACTCGCAGAAGAGGGCCTGCGGCTAGATCGAATGGGATCCGCACCTCTGCCGCTGCGATTCTGTATGCCTCCGACTGTCGCTCGTTGCTGTCGGCATCGGTTAAATCGACCAAGGAGGTTTCGAGTTGTAAATCTGGAGCTACGATTTGAATCGGACGACCCGCGTCAACTCCAAAAGTGGTACGCAGTATCTCGTGTCGATGAACTATCGCCTGCAAACTCGACCCGAGCGCAAGCCTGTCAAGATTCCCGCGGAGGCGAATGCCCAAAGAAACGTTATAAGCAGAAGTCCCAGGATCGAGCTGATTTAGGAACCAAAGGCCCTGTTGAGCCAGTGACAGCGGAAACACACGCTTGTGTCTGGCGCTCAATAGGTCGATGAGAAATTGCCTCTGTTGTGCCGTGGAAAGATTGGCGGTGTTGTCCCACATCTCGGTCATGGATTGCGCTTCGCGGAAAAGCCAGGATAGGGGATAGAGCTTAATACCGCATCCCACGCGAGTTCAGACGCGTAGACGGAAAGATCCTCCAGGCACGGTTGGTCCTCCTCACAATCCGCCGTAGTTATCGCAAAAAGCATATCACCATCACGCGAAGTGTGAAACGGTTGAATTGCTCGCGCCATCGAGGAGTGGGTCTCGATGGCCAGCCGCTGCAGTTGAACTCGGTCGAGTACACGATTGGTTGCCACAAGTGTCAACGTTGTACTGTTAGTCACACAACTACTCCACGGCTTGCGATCCATGCGTTGACCACAAGTCGCCAGCGTCATCGCAACCGAGGCCCTTTCTCCTGTGCCTGGATCTCGATTCCCAAGAACGACGCGGCCCTCTCGATCGACGATCACTCCGCGAGCATTCACCACTGTGAAGACAGCGAGCCGCGTTGACCCGAGCTCGAGAAATGCTGCGCCCTGGCCTGCCCTCTCCATGAAGCGCTCCCCGAAATAGGAACCGCAGTGCACGAAGGCTCCAGCGCCACGGGCACCGAGTGGGAACCAACCCTCACGAGCAGCCTTCAAAGCAGCGAGTCCAAGCTCTCGGTCCGGCCGAACGCCGTTGTGTCGGCCCTTGAAGTCGAAAAGCACCGCGGCAGGGACAATTGCGACCTCACCCCATTTTGGCGAGGCCTCACCCGCTTCCAGCAAGCCAGCTGCCACACCCGAGGCGGCCTCAAGGCCATACACCGAACCGCCGCTGAAGACGATTGCACTGACATATCGGCCAAAACCGGTCTGCAAAGCTTCAGTAAGCGAGGCACCGGGAGCGCCACCTCTCGTGTCCACTCCGCCAAAAACTCGCTCCGGAAAATGGAATAGCGTCACTCCGGTAGGTCCGCTGGCATATTCTGCAACACCGATCCGGAGGCCGGGAAACTCAAACTCCAAACATGAAGAATGTTCGGTGGCGGGTAGCCGGCGCTTTTTCACGCGAGGAGCATTCCTCGGCACGGAAACTCTGGGTCTTGAAATCACTTCGTGTTAAAGACGGCGTTGCACTCTCGATGAGCTATTATAAACACGAAACACTGTAATCGGTGGCAGCGATTGTTTGGGGTCCCCGCCACCTGAGTTCGTAACTTTGGTTTCTCGGCACAACGAAGAACACCCATGAGAGGACAACTTTTTCCCACCTCGTTTGCACAGCATCGGCTATGGATCCTGGATCAGATTACGCCGGGTACAACTGCGTACAATTTGGCGCGAGCTTTCCGCTTAACTGGATTGCTGGATCGGTCAGCTTTAGCGAAAGCCCTTCAATCTGTCATATCAAGACACGACGTATTACGCACAATCTTCATCTCGTTAGACGGGCAGCCTAAGCAATTAGTGTTGTCCGACCTCGAGATCAACTTGACGATGTCGGATCTGAGCGATCGTCCTGTCGCGGAACGTGTGCAGGCCGCGCTCCAGATCGCTGGTGACGAGGCGAGCAAACCTTTCAGCTTGAGCACAGGACCGCTCCTACGCTTCAGGTTAATACGGTTGGGTTTGGACGACCACATTCTCGTATTGAGCATCCATCACATCATTTCGGACGGGTGGTCTTTGCACTTGCTGTTAGAAGAAATAGGAGAAATGTACTCCGGCTTTGTCGCAGGCAGCGAACCACGACTCCATGTACTGGCTCATCGATACTCGGACTTTTGTCGCTGGCAGCGGTCATCGATAACTGCAGACTTCCTTGCGGATGAAATTAAATATTGGAAAAACAAGCTGCAAGATGCAGCGACCATCCTGCAGCTTCCTACAGATCACCGACGTCCCGCAGTTCACGCTGGCCGTGGAAATAATTTTCAGTTCGAGCTAAGTCAAGAAACGACTAAGGGCCTTACGGCTCTCGTTCAACGTGAGGGCGCCACGTTGTTTATGGGACTAGTTGCAGCGTTCCAAGTGTTGCTGAGCCGTTACACCTCGCAAGAAAACATTCTGATCGGTACTCCGGCAGCCGGAAGGAACGATGTCGATCTTGAAAATCTGATCGGATTTTTCGTCAATACACTCGTTTTGAGAGCCGATCTCACGCCAGAAATGAGCTTCCGACAGCTTTTGTGGCAAGCCCGGGCGAATACTTTGGAAGCTCTAGCTCATCAGAACATGCCCTTTGAGAAATTGGTTGAAATATTAGGACCAGATCGGAGTTCGAATCAAAATCCGGTATTCCAAGTAATGTTTATTTTACAGAATACACCGAAGCAGAAGGTGGTGCTACCTGGGCTAGTAATCGAAGAGATCGACTTCGACAGTGGCGTCGCTAAGTTTGACTTGACACTCGAAATCGTCGAGCTCGATACCTTACACTGCACACTTGAGTACGACTCCGAGCTCTTTGAGGCCGCCACGATAGCACAAATGGCCGCTCATTTCACAACCCTAGTTGTAGGAGCAGTCGCTGCCCCAGACGAAAAGATCTCCAAACTCCCCTTACTGACGTCTGCGGAAGTAAAGCAATTGGCACAATGGAATAATACAGCTCGCGAGTATCCTCGACAGTTGTGTATACACACTGCGTTTGAAGAGCAGGCGGCCTGCACGCCTGATAAGACTGCGCTCATCGATCGAGAGCGCAGCTTAAGCTACAGCCAGTTGAACACCCTTGCGAATCGGTTGGCTCAAGAACTTATTCGAAAGGGGATAGGCCCTGCAACCCTGGTTGCTGTTTCATTAAGCCGGTCGATCGAAATGGTAATCGCACTGATTGGCATTCTTAAGACTGGGGCTGCCTATGTTCCGCTGGATCCTACATATCCAAAACAGCGATTGACGTTCATGGTTCGGGATTCGCGGGCGAGGTTGGTGATAACTTCAGAAGATGTGGAGCTGTGGCGCCAGGAACCGGTTGATGTAATCACGCTGGACGTCGATTCTCTCTGCGCTGAATCAAGAGAGGTCTGTAACTTGTCCCTGCCGCTCACGCCGGACTGCCGGATGTATGTAATTTATACTTCCGGATCCACAGGACAACCAAAAGGGGTAGAAGCTACACATCGATCCAGCATGAATCGATTTGCGTGGATGTGGGATGCATACCCTTTCGCTGAAGGAGAGATTTGCTGCCAAAAGACATCCTTGGGATTTGTTGATTCTATCTGGGAGATTTTTGGACCTCTGCTTCAGGGCGTCCCATCTGTGATCATTCCTGACGAGGCGGTTATCGATCCTAAGGAATTGGTGCACGTCCTTTCTCAATACGGGGTTACCCGGATTGTTTTGGTCCCATCCTTACTTCGGGTCATTCTCGAAGGAGTCGACGACCTTAAAAACAGACTTCCGAAACTGAGACTGTGGTCTTGTAGTGGGGAGGCTCTTTCTCCGGACCTGGTCAGGCGATTTTCAACAATGTTGCCATCAGCAACTTTACTTAACATCTACGGATCTTCGGAGATTGCGGCGGATGTGACTTGGCATGAAATCACTCCATTGGACGGAAACGGTCCGGTACCCATCGGCAAACCGATCAGCAACGTGCAGACCTGGATACTCGATCGTGCTCTAAATCCAGTACCAGTAGGTGTCCAGGGCGAACTGTACGTAGGGGGGGATTGTCTTGCGCTGGGATACCTGGGGAGACCTGAGCTCACTACGGAGCGTTTCATCACTCACCAATTTGAGCTGAGCCGGTCAGGACGCCTTTTCAGAACTGGCGATCTCGCAGTGTATCTGCCGAATGGTGAGATCGAGTATCGCGGACGCACCGACAGCCAGGTGAAGATACGCGGAATCCGGGTAGAGCTGGGAGAGATTGAAGCAGTGCTGGCGTCACACTCTACGGTTAATCATGCTATGGTGGTTCTCGCCGATCACTTCGGACAACCAAGGCTGGCTGCCTACCTCACATTTCACTCGGGCCAGTATGCCGACGCGAACGAGCTGCGTCTTTTTCTGAGATCCAGCTTGCCAGAATATATGATTCCCACCGCTTACTTCGTTGCCGATGCTTTACCACATCTTCCGAGTGGTAAGGTTGATCGCAAGTCGTTGATTGCACAAAGTACAGCACGCCGGGTCGATGCTCGGATCTACGTAGCCCCACAAAGCCTGACTCAGGAACGCATTGTTCTTATGTGGCGAGAGTTGTTGCGATTGGAGAAGGTCAGTGTTGAAGATAATTTCTTCGAATTGGGGGGGAATTCGCTGATGGCGATGCAGGTTACGGCAAGAATTAGAAAAGTCTTTGAGGTCGAGGTCCCGGTTCGGAGCGTGTTCGACTACCCAACTATCAAAGGGTTGGCCCATGAAGTGGATACAGCCATTGCAAGGGGCGTGAAGGTATCGCTTGCTCCAATCTCCTCCTTTTCGCAGGGTGAGCGGACCGATGATGAGCTGCGGAAACAAATCGAAAAGATGTCCCGAGAGGAACTTCAGGAATTGTTGCAGGTTCTTAGAGAAAAGTCCGGTGGTGAGCAAGCGTCCGAGTCGAGACCTCTGGCCAAACGACCGGATCAGAATTGAAAGCTCAGCACTACTTTCCGTAAGAATCGCGCGCGCAATCAACTCTCTCCCGGTTCCAGTTTCCCGCTGGATCAGGATCGTCAAGCCCGTCGAAGCCGGTCTTGACGTGTCTTGACTGCCTGACAGCCATTTCGGAACGTCGAATGAAGAGCAGCTAGACTTGCCTTACGAGATGTCCCTCTGTTTACCCCCTCTTGGGGGTCTCGGGTTTCACTTCCCATTTTCGCGCATACGGCTATCGGAGAGTCATATTCTTCTAGTTGTATATATACCGCTAGATAAATTTACAATGGACACATGCACAGCCTGCCCAAAGGTCCGCAAGCCGCTCGCCTCCGTCAGCGCAAGATTGAACTCCTCCAGCGTTTCAACATTCCTCCCGATCTACTCCCTGGTTCGGTGAGCTTGAGTCATTTCCGCTGTGGCAAACCTAGCTGCCATTGCAATCAAGATGCGGGCCATCCCGCCTGGTCTTTTACCTACATGGTGGACGGCAAGAAGCGGGTGCAACACATTCCCAAAGAGCTGGTATCTGAGATCCAGCAACACGTCGCCGCTGGACGCGAATACCAGGCCGCGGTGCGCGAAGTCCTGGCGGCCAATGCGCAGTTGTGGGTACTGGCGCAAAAACAGAAACGTCGAAGGTGAGAAGAGCCACGCCGCGTCGCCTTCTCCGTTATGTCAGACAAGGCTTGCGGCTGAGGCGTTTTCTGCAACGTCCGGTGACGGTCTTCAATTTCCGCAAATTCCGGTTCACGCCATGTTCTGGGCCATCATCTTGGGGCAGATTCTACGAGCACGGCAGGACTTCCCGACGGCCTATGCATATGTGGTCCCGACACCGGCTGCATCGGCATGGCATGCCGGGGAGCAGGGATCGTCCGGGTGAGCGCACGAACCGGCCGGCTGATGAGAAAAACTGGGTCGTGGTATGGATCTTTTGGGCGTCAGCGGACGTGGGTATGCTGCAGGCGTTCGCGTAGGGAGAACTGACGCGGCGGCAATTGTCGCCTTAGCGCATCAGCGCTTGCGCGCCACGCGAGCGCAAGTTGTGAGGCGCCTTGGGGTCTGCAGAGAGTTCAGACCAGTCTACCGCCGGCCGATGCAGTTGTGGCACTCCAGGACTTGCAATTAGGCGAGCAACAGATCGGCCAATTAACGGCACTATCTTTGCAACTGGGAAGAGTCCAGGCAGCCCAGATTTCACACATCGTCAAGAATTCCGGTCTCGGGTATTCAGTCCGCTTCGAAGCTCAGAGCCCGGATCCTCAACTCGAATGAGAGCGAGGCATTTCCTCGGGCAATCGCGAAGCTGAGAATCCGTCTCAGCACTGGGCTTACATTTCGCGTGCGTGTAAAAGTAAGCGAAGACGCAAAGCTTGGATGTGAGGTGGGGTGTTCTTGATGCTTGTCGATGCCGAACGGAGAAAGGTTTGTAGATACCGCATGCAGATTCCCGTGCTTTTCACCTGGCATGACGGCCACCACCAGACGCGTACCGACGGTGGATTTACGCGCGATGTGAGCGTGCAGGGGTTGTTTGTGACCGCCTCCGTAGTACCTCCCATCAAAGCAGCTATCAAAGTAGAAGTTCTGCTTCCACCGGCTTTGAATCAGATGCCGAGAAATACCCTAAAGGCTCTCGGAGTCGTGATAAGGAGATCTAGTTCAAGCGAACCAAGGGGATTTGCCATTGCCGTCAAACTAGGCGCCGACTTCGGCAGCGCCGAAAACTATCTTCCACAATAGCACCCGCAACAGCTGCATTCGTGGAAATCAAGTCCCTGTTTTTAGAAGCTGGAAGGCGTAGTTCTTGCTGCGCACAGGCCTTTTGCAGAGCGAATCACATTTATCTGAGCCTACAAGTAAAGCTCAATCAGCTGTTCTCTGAGGCCACAGGAGATCGTCGCGTGTACGATCGGGCATTTTGAAGTATATAAGAAGGCGGCCAACTCCAGATGGGGTTCTGAACAGCTGATATAGCCCTTCAGTAATATTGTGCGCAATCGGAAGGGTCGAC
>Ga0126381_100005979_pt1 | contig 13447 bp, 9 predicted proteins | sample PanSoiMetPlot_28_FD_96465 | JGI IMG/M metagenome (GOLD analysis project Ga0126381, IMG submission 96465) | Tropical forest soil microbial communities from Panama - MetaG Plot_28 | ecosystem: Environmental > Terrestrial > Soil > Tropical forest > Bulk soil | place: Panama | collected 2016-02-17
ATTGTGAAAACGCGCGACGCGCGTCCTGAGGCCATAGTCTTCGCGGAAATGGCGGCACATGCGTTCGGAAAATAGCTTTTCCCAACCATAACCGTCCTCCGCCATTGCGGGGTAGGCATCCTCCTCTTTGAGTGCGGGGGCTTCGAAAGCCTTTTGCTTGTCGGCGTTATAAACGCAGGCCGAAGAGGAATAAAAATATCGCTCCACACCGTATTTTAACGCTGCCTGCAGCATGTGCGTGTTAATCAGCACGGAGAGCATGCAAAGAGCCTTGTTGTGTTCGATGAACCCCATTCCCCCCATGTTCGCGGCAAGGTTATAAATCTCGTGCGCACCCTTGGCGGCAACTTCGCAGTTCTCTTTGAGGTTCACATCGAGCGACAGGTTCTCTACGTCCTCGAACCGCTGATACCAGTCCTGCAACGGCTTAATATCAACAGCCCGGATGTTTTTGTGGCCGAACCCACGCAGTGCTGAAACCAGTGCTCCTCCAATGAAGCCACCCGCTCCGGTTACGACGATCAGTTTTCCTGTCCCTTGAGACATTGGTTCCTCCGCTCCCGTATCGCTTAATAAGAATTCCCAAGCATCTCCGGATAGCAACCGCCCATGATCAACCTCCGCGACAGTCGACTGCAAAAAAAAACATCTGCCCACGTCGCTCCGTGCGCCATGCTCAGAAAAATGGCTCACGAAACGAACGACAGAATGGAATCACCAACCTTTGGTCGCTTCACAGCGGCCGCGGTTCCCGCCCAAGCACTTGGAGTAGCATGTTCCAGAGGAATACGGGGTTATCCTTTAAGTAGCGGGGCCCCAGACGTCGTGGTTCAGTGAGCAAGCGGAAGAACCACTCAAGCCCAGACCGCATCATCCACCGCGGTGCCTGGGGTTTGACCCCAGCGTGGAAGTCAAATGCGGCTCCGACCCCAATGAGGGCCGGTGCGGCAACCCGCTCCAAATGAGATTCCGCCCAATACTCTTCCTTCGCTGCACCAAGGCCAATCCATACAATGTCCGGATTCGTTGAATTTATCTTTCGTACAACCTCGTCGTCTTCTTCAGGAGTCAATGGCCTGAAGGGCGGTGCAAATGTTCCAACAATCCGAAGTCCGGGGAATCTTTCCTTAAGTCGGGCAGCAAGTATGTCGACCACCTCCGGTGGCCACCCCCCGTAAAGGAAATGGCGATAACCACTCGACAAAGAGCGTTCGCAAAGGGCAAGCATGAGATCCGGACCGTAAACTCGATCAACATGGCGATGGCCCATCCAGCGCGCGATCCACGCGATGGGCATGCCATCCGGATTCACCAAACCCGCTCGATTGTAAATTTTTCGGAGTTCTTCGTTTCGCAGACATTCAACAATGCAATGCGCAGGGACGTTTAGAACGAAGTTAGGTTCCCGTCGCTCGATCCAGCCTTCGATCTCATTCAACGCCATTTCCATGTTCACGGCATTAACTCCAACGCCCAGGATATTCACGCGATTAATGCTCATCCTAGCCTCCAATTTATTGCTATGGAATGCAGGTGAAACCGCTTTGGATGCAGACAACCCCAGCGCGACATAGACCAGGTTCGGAGCGAGCATATTAGGATCGATTACGCGCCAACAGTCGAAAATCGTTTTTTGCTCTGCGCCGCGATAACTTTCTACTGCTTCCTTGTAGATTCGGTCTGGATTTGCAATTACGCAAATCTGGCAAGAGGCGATGCAACTTTCGAGTGAATCTGCGTAATTGACTCTGTCTTGAAGCAGTGTACGCGCAAGAGGGAGGGCGTGGGGGTCGTAAACGACGACATTCCGCTTTCGGTCGACTAAGCCTCGGACCAGCCGTAGCGACGGGGATTCGGTCATTACTTCTGTCCCCGGCTTGAATGAAAGTCCTAACACACCAATCGAGCCGCGCGGGGATTTTTGGGCCTCTGCGATTACCTGATCGAGCAGATGATGGCCCTGAAACTCATTCACTCTCTCCGTCGCGTCGACCAGGAGCGGCTCGTATCCGTGTTTTCGAGCGAGCGCACGGAACGCTCTTGTGTCGCGTGGAAAGCAAGGTCCTCCATACGCTAGCCCACCTCGCAAATACTGTGGTGCAATCCTTCGATCGTGTCCAACGGCTTCGGAAATAACATCAGGGTTCGCACCAGGTACGTGTTCACAGAGGTTTGCCAGCATGTTTCCAAAGCTGATTTTGATTGTTAAAAACACATTGAGAGTAACCTTGGCAATTTCGGCGTTTAGGATTGACATGTGTCGGATTGCTGGCTGATTTGAACAGATTCGGTGGTGAAGCTGTTCTACCTGCTCGCCAGCACGGCGATCACTCTCACCAATGATGACCAAATCGGGCTCACGGAATCCTTTAACAACTGCGCCAAGCGCCACAAATTCGGGGTCATAGCAAATGCCGAAGCCCTGATTCAATCGCCTGCCGGAACATCGCTCGATCAGGGGAATAAGTGTTCCTTCGATAGAACCGGGCGTCACGGTGCTCCCGATCACAAAAAGATGGTAGGGCTTCCGAGTTTTGGAAAGGGCGGCGGAGAGTGTCGAAAGTGCTGCTTCGAGGTAACGGTTCGAAAAGTCACCATTCGGCCGACTGGGTGTGGCAACCAGGAGGTAGGTTACGTCACTATGCTCGATCGCCTCCTGATGTAGGGTCGTCGCCCTTAGATTCTTGCCTCCATGACGAGCGACCAGTTCATTCAATGCAGCTTCGACGCCCGGAGCCCTGCCCGAATTGATCAGTGCTACCAGGGACTCATCGACGTCTATGCCTGTGGTCTCCATGCCGGAGTCGGCAAACAGCGTTGCAAGACCCAGTCCGAGCTTCCCCAAGCCAACAACTGATACTCGATCACTCATGGCTCTCTCCTTCCTTGGCGTTCCCTGCCTCAATACGGCCTATCCATCCAGGGTGAGGCTTGAACTGCAGAAACCTCGATATCTTATCTGACAGGCAATGCCTCCACTCTGTGACTTCCGCCACAATCACGATTTCATCAGTACCCTGCAAGCCGAATTTATATTCTCTGTTCTTAAGTACCTGAGAGTAAATTTTGATCTTCAGCGGATCAAAACCCATCAGACGAGTCGCCACTAGATCTACTGCGAGTGGGTTTTCCCCGGCAATGAGAACCCCAGCGGACTTGGGGTCAGGTGTCAGCGGTCCACAGCCTTCACCCCCAATCACTCCGTCAACAATAGAAAACAAGCGGCGCTGAGGTGTGTCGTGCAGCTTGCCTGCGGCGTCTGCAAAATAAAAAATCCTCAAGAGATCCACCGTCATTCTCCAAGCAGAATCGTTTCCATACCAATTGCCGGCGTCAAGTTTCCTTTTCTCCTCCGCTACTTTTAGCCCGAGCCGTCGCGTTGAGTGATTATGCAGCCAATAAATGGACCGATGAACATATTCGAGGGGTCGCGATTTAGATGCCAAAAGGTGGTCGTACATCCACCTCTCCGTCTTGATTAAAAACCTTTCGCTCCGTGTGAACAGCCCATCTGGATATTGATCGCCACCTTCTTTGGGCGGGCCCAGCGTGTAGTGAACGACCATGTTTTTGTTCGTTGCGATACCTACGAGCCCCTTTGCATTCAGCGTCACTCCCACTTTCTTGTGAACCTTTAGCTTCGGAACGGAGATGACAACATCCGCTAAAAGAATCGTTCCTGAAATCTCGTAGACATGTCTCTCACCCGAATGGCTTTGGATAGTTTCGTCACGATCGTAAACAGCACCGTAAAGGTGGTCGGCATTTGGCTTGCCGTATAAAGCGCTCGACGTTCCCAAATCAACTTTGATTTTTCCCATCGGATCGCCCGGTAGCAGTTGCTTCATAGAGGGAAAATGGCGCTTCGCAGACCAATATCCGCGAAGATCCCTATATCCTACCGTCGGCCCCGCGTGTTGGTCGTAGAACGCGCATATTTCGGCAAGCCGTGTCTTTTCAAGGAGCTCCTCAAAGTTGCAGTTATACTGGGGCGCATCGGCAACAATTATCTGCCCCTCCCCCTTGAGCGCAATCCAGCAATAGTCCATCACCGCCCGAAGCACTGAGGGATGAGTGATAATGGCAAATAGGTTTTTGCCTTCGGCGTGGCGGCTCAAAACAAAATTAGGCTTTATAACCACGCACATGCCAGGATTGATGATTTTAGACAGCGGGTTCCAAGAAGGCGTTTCATAGGCGCCGGAATCGTATCCTAGTTCAAACAATAGTTTCCGCACACTTTCATATACGAGATTCGGCTCCTTTCCGATCGTCGTACCAAACGGGTATTCCGGATACGGAATCGAAGGATGAAACGGGGGAAAAGCGGGATATACGGCGTGTTCCAGGCGCGCAACACCGACACGTGGCCGAACCGCGTCTCGAGCTTGCTCTGGTTCGCCAATCTTCCCACCGGCTATGGACTCAGGCATCGCCATACTCCAACTTCAACTCCTGGATGAGAAACCTGTGCTTACCCCGAGACGTAAGTGGGATCTCGTCGACACGCTGGAGTGAGAGGTTGATGTCAGAACCCAGTTTTTCCAGGATGCGTTGTTTCATAGAGGAGAGTGACAAAGAATCACACGTTGATTTTGGGACATATTTTAGCGTCACGTTTCCGCGCTCGGTCTGATGGAATTGAAACTGGCGAACGGGATCAAAGGTACTATCGTGCATATTGATCGACGTCATGGAGATTAATCTGCCAGTGTCCGTCAATATAAACTCCTGCAATCTTCCTTCGATACGCTCCCATACCTGATATGGTCTACCACACCTCTCACAGCCAAAACTCTTCAGAACAGCAAAATCTTGTGTCCGGTAGCGAACGAATGGTGTCGCATACATCAAAAACGAAGTTGCAACGATCTCGCCCAACGCTCCGGGCTCCGAAATTTGCAGACCGTTACGATCCACCAATTCGGCAAATCCGTACTGAGGCAAGACGTGGTATGTAGGCGCATGCTCACAGAATCCAGCCAAGACGGCAAGCTCATAGTGACCATAGTGGCTGTAAACTATGCTGCCGAATTGCTTCAGTAGTGCTCTGCGTTGAAATTCGTACAGGTTTTCGGAGGCGCACAAAACGCCTTCAATCGAGGGTATCTTGAGCTCTCTCTCCTCGAGGAAGCGCGCAAATAGGTATCCCGAGGAAGGATAGCATCGCAGCCACTTAGGTTGATATTCCACAGCGCGTCGATAAAAAACTTCCATGTGGGCTGGCGTCAGGTGATAGGAGGAACAGCGCAGCTCCTCAAATTTCGAGACGTACTCCAGATGGTCTATTGTGTGAATGGGTATACCTCTCAAAACCAGCTGGCGATCTCCCTCCTTCCAACCTACGCGGTGATACTGGTGCGCTTTTGAGGCCAGCTCCCGACTGAACGCCACGTCATCGCGATGGAAGCCGAACGGAATGCCGGTGCTGCCGCCGGTGGTTACGTAGGTCTGTCCAGGCCCCGGACAGGAAAACTCCTCGAGTCTATCCCGCAGGTCCTCTTTGGTGACAAACGGAAGTCTTTGAATGTCCTCCAGCGAATGTATCGAGTCCGGGCTTACCCTAGCGTCATCGAACAATTGCCGATATCCGACGGTCTTATTGTAGGCGTGTTCCACAACCTTCTTTAGCTGCTCGAACTGATAGGCTCGGATTTGCTCGCGGCTCCAATTCTCGCTGTGCCGAAGGAATCTCAGCCAGGTGCAGTATTCTGGATTCATTAGATCAGCGTGCATCGTTATGCTTCAAGACTCCCCTGCCTCCCACTACCGCATCTTCTTGCGTGCCTCGTCGCTTCCATCGGCGACCTTGAATCGCTCCTCATAATTTGGGCTCGATCTTAGTCGACGTCCCCGCTCTCCCCGGCATCCGGCTGGCCTTGAATTCAAGGGTGGCGTTGACGGCCCTACTCACCTCTTCGACCGAAATCGTCCGCATACAGTAGGGTTGGTCGTATATGCAATAATCAAAGCACGGCCGGCACGAAAATTCCGGGCGGATCACGATACGGTCTTGTGGGCCCCGCGGACCGAACCAGTTAGGGTTCGTCGGGCCGAAGACCGCGACAACCGGCACGGACAACAAATTCGCCAGCTGCATTGGTCCGCTATCGTTGCATATCAGCAGCCGGCAAAGGGATAACAACCCCAGAAAGGAATGAAAATCGAGGCTCGCCTGATGACAGCGTTCGAATAGCGGGGCCTCGCTGTCGCTCCCTGGCTCTGAAAACCACAGGATGTGCGCATTCCGTTCTACCAGCAGATTCTGCGCTACTTCGGCGAAACGATCGTCACCCCAGCGCCGTATAGGAATTCGCGCTCCGGGATGGATACCGATGAGATATGCATTCAAGGAGATGCCTCGTGACGCCAGAAACGAGCGAGCCGAAGCAAGCTCGGTATCTGTCAGCTGGAATCCCCGAAGCTCTCGGTTCGGCGACTCGTGTACCGCCTCGATTAAATGCAGCCAGATGTCCGCGCGATGCGGGCGAGACAAGTCCGGCGCAATACGGTCAGTCAGAAGAAACCCTCCACCACCGAAACCGTAGCCAATACGCCGCGATGCTCCGCTGAGCCACAAAAGAAAATTGTCCCGCACGTCCATGCGGCCGGAAAAGGCCCAATCGAATTGTCGTCTTCGCACGCCCAAGATCGTGCGTGCAAGCGAAATCCAGTGCCGTGAAAATGGATTGTATTTTTTCCAGCGGTTGAAATGCTGTGCCCAAGGCACGCGCACGGGAATGAATTCATCTACAATCCCCTGGCCCTGCAGAAAGGAAGCAACCCCGGCGTTAACGAGAAGGGAGATTCGCGCTTCGGGAAAGCTCCGGCGTAGGTTTCTCAGGAAAGGCACAAGGATAGCGAGGTCGCCCAAGTTCCAGTATTCGACCACCAGAATGCTCGAGGGCTGGGCACTCGAACTACCGATAACACGCGGTGACGGAACCAGCGGTAGAAGAAACCGCACCAAAGCCTCAAACGCACGTACAAGTTGCCACTTGCGAGGCGGCATCAGCAGAAAGCTTGCGCGCGCTGCAGCCTCGTTTTCTCTAAGGTCTTGCGGCTTGGGATCGGCAGAAAACATCTCAGTCGATCTCCTTGCTGGCTACTATCACGAGATCACCGTACAAGTCATCTACAGCGTAGATCTCTGAATAGAAACTGGGGATCTCGTCCGAAATCCCACTCGTGCATCGATTTACCCAACGGGAGAGCAACGGGTTCACAAATCCGAGGACACCTTGAATGTTTTCACCCAGCCTTCTAAAGGACCGCACAAGCAGCCGCCTTTTGCGCCGGATTGTCCACTCATTGTGAATTTGCAGCCCCTTCAGGGCTGGGGAAATCCGCACGTCAAACGCGGATCGATTGTAGATACGTTGGAAGAACCAGATCGACTTATCTTCTGTCTTCTTAACGGAGTGCGCAAATCCGGTTCTGCGCTGCTCCACGTATCTTTTGCCAAACGGAAAACTCAAGAGAAGTAATCCTCCAGGTCTAAGCACACGAACCATCTCTCTGATCCCCTCTGCGTCTCCTGTATCTCCCTCTATATGCTCCAATACGGACATCGCATACACCACGTCGAACTGACCCGTGTCGTATTGCAGCGACCGGGCATCCTGCAACGCAAATTGCGCGCGCCCCTTTGCTCGCGATTGGATTGCATTCCAGATCATTTTGTATTCATCGAGATTCAAAGGGCTGATATCTGTCAACTCGACCTCAGCCTCCGTCGACCAGGCGAGATAGAGACCGAAACATTTTGGGCTACCCACGTCAAGTATTTTGAGTCGTTCACGGATCGTTGAAGTACTGGAGAAATTGCGAATCGCCTTCTCCATGAGCGCATACTCAGGAAACCGCGTGTATGAATTAATTGGCTGCGTGATCTTGCCCACAGTTTTCTTCAGCCCAAGGCGCATTCGATTTTGCAGGAGATTTGCAAGTCCCATCTGCAAGCCGAACCGATAGTACCGGCGCTCGTTAAATTGCCTTTTTTCTTCGGGGCCTACAGCCCCCGCAGGTTCGCAGCGGCCAACTTGGTTCGATCCTTGCTCACAATTTCCTTCGAGATTTGCCCGCTGAATTCTCATGTTATTTGGCGATCTTGCGGTTGTGGACGCTGATGCTTTTTGCTTCTCAGAACTTGGGGTTCGTGGTTGTGTTGCATTTCCCAATCCAAATTCCTCCAGCAACAGTCAACAGCTCAGGGCGAAACGACAGCAGGACGACTGGAACTCGCGCCGGGTTGGTAAGGTACCCTACCTGGATTGCTCTTTTCTTGAGCCGATCGGTTTCCGAGAATGGCCGGAGCCGCAACCCAACCCGTGATGAGATAGAACGGAACCGCTCCGTATGGAGTTTCGCACAACGCAAAAAACATCCCATACGTCATCGCCGCCATCCAATAAACGGCCCCGAAGGGTTCTCCCGTTGTGCGTTTTGCCTTCCAAAGGAGGCGCAGAATCTCCGCTTGGAGCACAAGAAAAAGAATGACTCCGACCCAACCCGTGTAGCCAAGGGCATAGAAAAACTCGTTGTGAGGGGTTCGAGTGAATTCGCCCCTCAAATAAGGTACCAAGTCAGTCAGCGGAAATCCGTAACCATGTCCCCATATCCACGTTCGAGGATTTTCGTGCACGGAATCCCAAATGGCCAGCCACCAAACTGTCCGAAACGCAATGGTCGCCTCCTCGGGTATCGCTCCTTCTGCGCCAGAGGCAAGGCTCATGTTGCTCAAATCGGTATGAAATGGTGCCAGCGCACGACCGGTGAGCTGCCTCACCGAGAATTTTTCCTCGCCGCGCGATTGCGGACTGGTCAGGCTGAAACTCGAGAGGTACATTAGAGTAAGCAGAGACGCCAGAATTGCTCCTGTCTGCAGAAGCCGTTTTCCCTGTCGCGTTAGAACACACCAAGTGACCACTCCAACGGTGAACGCCAGCCACTCGGCGCGGAACTGCATCCCGAGCATTACAAACGCATTCAGAAGCAGAAGATACCAGCTTCGCCAAAGCTTCTTTTCGTAGGCCATAAGCCCCAGCAAGGCAACGAAGGAGTAGATAGGCTGGGCAAAAATCGGGACTGGGACGATTTCACGATTGACGCCCGGCACGAACCACTCAACACGATCCAAGAAAAGAAGGTATAAAACTCCGTAGACGCCATTAAACCAAGCGAACCCGCGAATAAGCCTGGGTAGGAGGTCCGGCCGTCGCGTGCCTCCCCAGAGTCCTAGAAAGAAGTACATCGGATAGTAGTTAAACGCAAGGTCGCGCAATGCTATCAGGGGTGGGTTTCCTTCCCAGACCCCGTGAAATACCTGGGCGATTCCAAATCCGACAAACAAGGCATACCACGTCGAAAAGCGTTTTAGCTCCCGCAACTTTGTGGCGACCCACGGCCAGCGGCCAGCCCTAGATCTTGGTCCCCACAAGAACAACAGAACTAGGACTGCTTCGCCAATGAATACATTCCATGGCGGGATTCCCAGGTAGGCGAAGGCACGGCTGAGACTCAGATAGCCGACGATGAGCACGCAAGCGATACGAAGCCACATGGTGAGGAAAGCTACGCCCTTCCATTCGTTTCAGATCTTCGTCCAGTACGCAAGCCTCCGTAAGGCCATACTTTGGAGATTAGCTGCTTCAGTATGCTCTGCCCGAATACCCAGTCGAGTCCAGTTCTAAGAATGCTCGCTGGCAGAAACCAGGAGAGTCGATAGAAATATCTTGAGAGGCTAGCCTCCGTTTGAGGGTGTGACATGAGTTTCCGGAACCAGGAAAGCTGAATTTCCCGAGGCTCACCCGCCAGCCTTGACAACACGTAGCGGTTTTCAACAACGAACCAACTCTCGTCCAAATCGTGTAGAGCAATCCCTGGGATTTGCTTGGCAATATGGAAAGCAACTGTTTGGTAGTTGGCCCGCAAGAGGTCTTCGTTTCTCTTTCTCGCTGCCATGAAGTCCTGCAGCGTCCGGTGCTTCAAGCTGGGGTTTGTGGCATTTCTGCTGTGACACTTATAGAAAGTAAGGTTCTCGTCCACCGCGGCCGTAACGGCGAACAGGGAGCCGAGGATATTTACGGCGATGTCGGCGTTTATCTTCAATCGGACATCTATTGGAAAGATGCGCGCGGCTACTTCTCGCCTCAAGGAAATACAACTGGAGCACGTCTGGTTCCTCAGTAAGCCCCCGCTGGCAACCACCTGGGGCCCAAGCCAGCCACGCGCCAGTCGTCCGGTGAGAGGATACCGGCCGCGTTCTCTTCCTCTGGAGTCCACGCGTACCAAAGCATTGGCGACGAACCCCGCCTCTGGAAACGCAAGGAACTCCTGTACCACCTTCTCGATCTTTCGCCGTGCGAAGGTGTCGTCAGAATCGAGAATACAGACAATTTCGCCCTTACTTGTTGCGTAAGCTGCGTTCCAGGCTGCGGCCTGTCCACCGTTGGGTCGGCGCACCAGAATCACCCGAGGGTCTCTCGTTAGGTAGCTCTGGATGACATCGCAAGAGTTGTCTGTAGAGCCGTCATCACAAATGACAATTTCAAAGTTCTGATACGACTGCTGCAACACGCTCTCAATCGCCTGTCCCACATATTTCGCATAATTGAAATTTGCAACCAGCACGGACACTAGAGGCTCGGAGCATAAGGTCGGTAGGACCATGGGCTTCAGCATGCTTAAGGGTTCGGAAACGGCTAGGTTCGGCATCCAGTTGGGTCCCCTCCCTAGAGGATCTCCGCGTTCGGTGCTACGCGATAGCCGCTGATGGGGTCGAGCTTCCTCCATCGCAGGTAGGCGTAAATGCTCACGACCACAAAGAACTCCGCGGTAACCACCGACCAAGCCATTCCCATTGCCGCAAAGGCCGGAGCAAGCAGGGATGCGAGTATGATGTTGAGGATCCCGGCCAAGAGGATGATTCTGTTGAATGCACGATCCTTCCCAAGGGGGAGCATCCATTGGATGCCAAAAACATTGTTTAGGGAAATCAGCGGCGCGAGCAGAGCCAATACCCTTAACACTGGGACTGCGGGACCAAAGCCCGGTCCCAGCGCCACTCGCAGCACCAGGGGAGCCGACACAAAAATCAGAACGCCCAAGCACACGCCGCCGCCACTCATAATCCAGAATCCGATCTTCGCTAGAGTCACGGCCCGATCGCGCGCATGATGGGCAAGGTGGCTCAAGCGGGGATAAAGAGTCTGCGTGATGGGGTTGAGGAGCCCAACAAAAGCCTTACTGACCTTCTCCGCGCCTGCGTAATAGCCGACAATTTGAGGTGAAACAAACAGTCCTAGGATGAACGCATTTCCGGTCGTATAGAGGCTCACTGAATTTCGAAAGAGAAACATGCTCCAGCCCATACGCATCGCGGTCTTCACGGAATTCACACTGGGCAGACGAAAGGCAACCATCCGGTATGCTAGTGCCACTCCGACGACGAAGGAACAGAAAAGACCTGCGCCCTGGATGGCCAAAACTCGCCACGCATCGTCAGGTCTCCGCACAAGAAAAAAAACTCCGATGGTCGCCAGAATCTTCGAGCCAACGTCAAGGATTGCAACGTAATGCATGCGCTCAAATCCCTGGAAGAACCACATCATGTTGAAACCGAAAGCGAGCGCCCAAAACAAGGCCGACCACAGAAGCGCCGGATGTTCGCGAAAGACCGGGACGCAGAGATACGCCACTGCGGCGACCCCCAGCGATGCTAACGCCAGCAACGCCTTGGCTCCTTGTACTCCAGCCACAATCTCAGCTAGTTTCTCCCGATCCTCCCGAGCCTGCGCGATTGCCCGTGTAGCTGAGTAACCGAAACCATATTCCCCAATGAGAGCCACATAGAAGCCAAACGACTGCGCGAAAGCCAGCGTGCCCCATCCAGCGGCTCCAAGCACCCTTGCAAGATACGGGATGGTTGCAAGAGGAACGACATAGCTCGCGATCTGAACTCCATAGAGCGACAAGGCATTCTGGACAAGAGTATGCCCCAGCAGACCTCTGATCCGGTCACCCGCCCTCTGTCCCCCATTCATGTTCGCAATCCGGAAATTCTAGTTTGTCCTTTCCGTACTCTGCGTTCCTGCGTCCGCTCGAGAACCTCGTTAGCCCCGAGAGAATCTGTTCGTGTAGCACCGGATACTGCACTCGCCACGTCTCCAAGTCGCTCGAGTATCTCCTCCTTCGCAACGCACGCTGTTCCCCGCTTGCCGACTGCAATGCCCGCCGCAAGATTGGCGAGACGTGCCGCATCTACCCGGGCGGCTCCTGCGGCTACTGAGAGCGTGAATACACTAATGGATGTATCTCCCGCACCTGTCACGTCATAAACGTTCCGGCTGACTGCGCGGATATCCTCCCGCAATGGTTCTCCATCGGACCTCTCGAAGAGTGTCATTCCGTCACGGCCGCGTGTAACCAGGATGGCCTCCCACTGAAACCGCTCTAGTAAGAACCGGGCCGCAGGAGCAATCCAGGAAGTCGTATCGCCATTCTTTCGGTGCCCAACAAGTCGTCCGAACTCCCGTAGATTGGGCATCAACACGGAGGCACTCGCGTATTTCTGGGGCTGATTGTCTTTTGGCGCCGTAACTAGAGGTACGCGATTCAGCCGAGCGATTGCCGCAGTTTCCTGTAGAACCCGCTGGGTCAATACACCCTTCAGGTAGTCCGAACAGATGATGGCATGCGCAGTAGGAATGCGCGCGCGCAGGCTCTCCAAGATCTCATTTTCTGCTGCGATGGAGATCTCGTCAGCGGTCTCCTCATCATACCGAAATACTTGCTGGTTGTGCTCGATCGACATAAAGCGGCATTTGCGGGTGGTGGACCGGACCGGATCGATCGGCACGCCCGCCCGTTCGATCCCAAGCATGTCGAGTTGCTCAAATAGAGACTGTCCCGCTAAATCTGCGCCCACGACACCGATAACTGTAGCGCGCGCGCCGAGTGAAACAAGGTTGCGGGCCACATTTGCAGCCCCACCCAGCAGTATCTCCCTGTGGTCGAGGTGCATGACAGGAACCGGGGCCTCAGGAGAGATGCGCGTGATTTCGCCCCAAAGGTATTCGTCGAGCATGAGATCGCCTAGCACCACGATGTGGCACCGGGCCATCTCGTTCAACAGCTCTCCGACTTCTCTTGCCTTCGCTCTCAACCCTTTATCCTTTCCTTGAAACCCGGACTCCCAGAATCCATCCCGAGCGTCGACGAATCGTCGTCTCCGGGAGCGCGAGTCCGACCGGGAAGAAACGACTCATCGTCCCGACGCCCGCAAAACCTCTGGGATCGTCTTTGCTAAAATCTTGAGATCTACCCACAGGCTCCACTGTTCGATGTAGTCCAAGTCGAGTTTCATGTTGGTGTCAAACGAAGGATCACGCCGGGCAGTGATCTGCCATAGTCCGGTCATCCCTGGCTTTACTTCGAGCCGCCGGAG
>Ga0126381_100005980_pt1 | contig 13446 bp, 7 predicted proteins | sample PanSoiMetPlot_28_FD_96465 | JGI IMG/M metagenome (GOLD analysis project Ga0126381, IMG submission 96465) | Tropical forest soil microbial communities from Panama - MetaG Plot_28 | ecosystem: Environmental > Terrestrial > Soil > Tropical forest > Bulk soil | place: Panama | collected 2016-02-17
GCTCAGAGGCATTGGCAAGGACGATGTGGAGCGCGGGATGGTGCTGGCGAAACCGGCGTCGATCACGCCGCACACCAAGTTCAAGGCTGAGATCTACGTGCTGACCAAGGAAGAGGGCGGACGGCATACGCCGTTCTTCAAGGGTTACCGGCCGCAGTTCTACTTTCGCACGACGGACGTGACGGGAGTGGCGGAGCTGCCGGCGGGCACGGAGATGGTGATGCCGGGCGACAACGTGGCCTTGACGATCGAACTGATCACGCCGGTGGCCATGGAAAAGGGCCTGCGGTTCGCGATCCGCGAAGGCGGCAGGACGGTGGGCGCGGGAACGATCAGCGAGATTATTCAGTAGGTTGAAGCGTAGGCGGGATCGAGCGAAAGAGTATTGCCAGAATCGCCGTAATTGCCAAAGAATCCAAATTGAAGGCTGTTGTGCAGGCAGTTTGGATGGCAAGGCAAGATTGAGAGCAGAAGAAAGCAAGAAGCGAAGTTCAATTTCGGCGATCTTTGGCAAAGGTTCGCGGTTCTGGCAATTGTGGAGAAAAGGGTTAAGCAATGAGAGAAATCGTGACATTACAGTGCGGCGATTGCAAAGAGCGGAACTACTCGACTACCAAGAACAAGAAGACTACGACTGGGCGGTTGGAGTTCAAGAAGTATTGCAAGCGTTGCCGCAAGCATACAGGGCATAAAGAAGTGAAGTAAGCATTCAGCACTCAGCAGTCAGCATTCAGCCCTACGGCAATGCTGTACGAGCCGGGTGAAATGCGGAGCGAGCGCCGTCCAGCGCGAGCGAAGCATGAGGGCGAAGCAGCGAAGCGTTGCGGAGCCCTTGAATAAAAGGGGCGTAAGCTCAACGGCTAAACTGCCGGTCTCCAAAACCGGACTTGGGGGTTCGAATCCCTCCGCCCCTGCCAGATTTTGGAGTTTTTGCGGGTAGTACCTGGTTGAGGCTTTAGCCGAGGACGCCTGAGGCGGTAATAGCAAGCCTCAACGTGGGATGGCTGATGGCCCAGTGCAGTTTTAAGGATGGAATCAAATGGCTAAGGCGGTAACAATGGCTCGGGAAGATGAGGGCAACAAGGTCACGCAATTCCCGGCGCGCGTGAAAGGCTTTTTGTCTGATGTCCGGAATGAGATGCGGAAAGTTACATTTCCGAACCGGAAAGAAGTCCAGGCGACAACCACGGTGGTGATCATTACCGTGATTCTTTTCGGTATTTACTTCTTCATTATCGATCAGGCGATCGGAAACGGAATTAATTGGGTGTTGCACCGCATGCGGTAAAGACACCGGAAAGCTTGTTGGCAGCATGGCAGAGGAAAACATCAACGGCGGAACGGCCGAAACCGGGCAGGCGCCTCCACCGGAGAGCACCAATCCGAATATGAAGTGGTACATCATCCACAGCTATTCGGGCTTTGAGCGCAAGGTGAAAGAGTCACTGGAGTCGCGGATACAGGCGTTTGGCTTGCAGGAAAAGATCGGCAAGGTGGTGATCCCGACCGAGCCGGTCACGGAAATCCGCGGCGGCAAGAAATATACCGTGGAGAGAATGTTCTATCCCGGCTATGTGCTGGTGCAGATGGATCTCACGGGCTTCCGCACCGGCGGCGAAGGCGATCATGTGTGGCACGTGGTGAAGTCGACGCCGCGCGTCACCGGGTTTGTGGGCACGGCCAATGATCCCACACCGCTTACGGAGGACGAGGTGAACCAGATCGTTTATCGCGTCAATGTAGGCAAGGACAAGCCCAAGATCCGGGTGAAGTTTGAGAAGAACGAGACCGTCCGCATCACCGATGGGCCATTTGCCAATTTCAACGGTACGGTGGACGAGGTGAACGAAGATCGCGAGACGCTGAAGGTGATGGTGACGATCTTTGGCAGAGCTACTCCAGTCGAGCTAGAGTTCGGCCAAGTAGAGAAAGTTGCTTAGCAATTGCCAGAAGTGACAATTGCCAAAAAAATCCAAATTGAAAAGCTGTAACGCCGGCAGCCTGGATAAAACAACTAATTTCGGCGATGTTTGGCAATTTTGGCATTCGTGGCAATTGCAAGCGCAGCCAGAATCGAAGAGTACAGGCAAGAGTGCCTGTGCCACACAGGTCGGGATTGGGATAAATAGATGGCACCGAAAAAAGTACAGACATCCGTTAAGTTGCAGATTGAAGCCGGCAAGGCGACGCCGGCGCCTCCGGTTGGCCCGGCACTGGGCCAGGCGCAGATCAACATCATGGAGTTCTGCAAGCAGTTCAACGCCCGCACTCAGAACAAGGAGATGGCGGGATTGATTATCCCTGTGGTGATCACGGTTTATACCGACCGCTCGTTCACCTTCATTACCAAGACACCGCCGGCGTCAGTGCTGCTGAAGCGGGCTGCGGGAATCGCCAAGGGTTCCGGCGCGCCGAACAAGGATAAGGTCGGCAAGGTAACGGAGAAGCAGGTAGCCGATATTGCCAAGCAGAAGATGCCCGACCTGAACGCCGCGTCGCTCGAAACGGCGATCAAGAGCGTGAAGGGCACGGCGCGCAGCATGGGCATTGAGGTCGTAGGATAGCCATCAGCATTCAGCAATCAGCATTCAGCCAGTGAAGATTCCGCTGCGTGCCCGAAAGCTTAGTTGCTCGAAGGATGTTAAGGGGCTGAATGCTGAGTGCTAATTGCTGAGTGCTACAAATCGATAACACTACGGTTACGGGAAACAGTCCGTCACGGTGGGAGATAAGGAAAAGCAGAATGAGTCGTAAATCCGGAAAGAACATCACGAAAGCAAGGACCGCGATCGAGAAGAAGCAGTATCTTCTAGCCGACGCGGTGCCGCTGCTGCAGAAGGTGAAATACGCCAAGTTCGACGAGACGGTTGAGGTAACGCTCCGTCTGGGCGTCGACCCGAAACACGCTGACCAGATGGTGCGCGGCACGGTGGTTTTGCCGCACGGACTGGGCAAGTCGAAGAAGGTCCTGGTAATCGCTGTCGGTGAGAAGCAGCGCGAAGCGGAAGCTGCCGGCGCCGATATTGTCGGCGGCGAGGAGATGGTGGAGAAGATCCAGAAAGAGAATTGGACGGACTTTGACGCCGTGATCTCAACCCCGGACATGATGCGTTCTGTGGGTAAGCTGGGCAAGGTGCTCGGACCCAAAGGCCTGATGCCCAATCCGAAGACCGGCACGGTTACGACGGATATCGCCAACGCGGTGAAAGAAATCAAGGCCGGCAAGGTGGAGTTCCGCACGGACAAAACAGCGCTGGTGCATGTGCCGGTGGGAAAGATTTCGTTCACGTCGGACAAGCTGGTGGAGAACGCGACGGCCGTGATTTCCAGTGTGGTAAAGGCGAAGCCATCGGTCGCCAAAGGCAAGTACATCAAGGCGGCATATATCTCGTCGACCATGGGGCCGGGAATTGCGGTTGACACCACGCCGGTTGAGGCTGCGTCGAAGGCATAAGTCCCGGGTTTTTTGCCACAAGCGGGCCACAAGAGAGCCCAGCTAAAGAAAAGGATCTGAAAATGGCGGTTACCAAAGCAAAGAAGGCTGAACAAATCGAGAAGCTCAACCAGGACCTGCAGAAGGCCAGCAGCATGATTGTGGGCACTTTTTCCAAGCTCACGGTGGCTAAGGATTTTGAGCTGCGCAAGACGGTCCGCACCGCAGGCGGCAAATATGAGGTAGTGAAGAACACCCTGGCCAAGAGGGCAGCAGCGGGCACCAAGTTCGAGGAAGCTCTCAAGGCGCTCAAGGGCGAGAATTCGATTGCCTACACAGCGGGGGACCCGGTAGCGCTCGCGAAAGCGCTGAACAAATACGTTGCGGATAACCCGGAATACTCCTTCAAGGCCGGCGTGCTGGAAGGGCGGGCGATCTCCCTGCAGGAGATCAAGGCTCTGGCGACGATGCCGTCGAAGGAAGAGATTTACTCGAAGCTGCTCTTCCTGATCAATGCTCCGGCGCAACGTCTGGTTACGGTGATGAATGCCGTGGGCAAGAACCTGGCCGTGGTCGTAAACCAGGGCGTGGAGAAGAAAAAATTCAAGGAAACCGGCGAAGCCGCAAGCTAGCCGGTCCAAAGGAATTGCCTGGGGCGGCTTAGTGCTGCCGCTCGAGGAACGGTTTTATCGCTGTCAGAAACCCGCGTGGCGCTAGTCTGGGCGCATTGGAACGCGCCGGGAGGAAGCGGCGAATCAGCACAAACTGACAAAGAGTGGAGATACAGAAATGGCAGACTTGCAGCAGTTAGAAGATCAAATCGTAGGGTTGAGCCTGCTTGACGCGGCCCAGCTCGTAAAGAAGCTCGAAGAGCGCCTTGGCGTTTCCGCCGCGGCGGCAGCGCCGGTGATGGTAGCCGGAGGCGGCGCAGCAGCCGGAGGGGCGGCAGCGGCTGAAGAAAAGACCGAGTTCACCGTGGTCCTGACCAGCGCTGGAGCCAATAAGATCAATGTAATCAAGGCAGTACGCGAGGTTACCAGCCTGGGCCTGAAGGAAGCCAAGGACTTGGTTGACGGCGCTCCAAAGAACGTAAAAGAGAACGTCTCCAAGGAAGAGGCTGAAACCATTAAGAAGAAGTTCACTGAAGCAGGGGCAACCGTCGAAGTCAAGTAGCTCGGCCGCCGGGGCTAGATCCCGGCACGGTTATCCCAGCGTAAGTCAGGGATTGCAAGGGTTTTAAGGGGCACAGGTCAGGGGTGCCCCAAAAAATCCCTTCAGGTAAGTTGAATCCTGGGGAGCACTTCTGTTATCAAATAGATACGGTGGTTTCTCTCCAAACCGGTGCATACAAGATTTTTTTGACGCAGGACAGGCGTGGTGCTCCAGCAATATTCGCCTTGCTCGGAGTCGTAGCCAGACCTGCCGGTATTGTTCTTTTTGAAACGGGTTCGCGATCGTGGGGTTCCCGGCATGCGCGTTTTTCACGTGTTGGGGCTTAGGTTGCGCGAACAGAGAACGGTCTAGTCAGACGGGCGCAGAAAAACACAACCTAGTCATTGCGATTCGCTGTCACGGCGTCAACGGGAACTTTTGTCTCCGTTGGCCCGGCGTGTTTTATGCGCGTTTGAAGCTACGTTCTTTATGAAGCAAGCATTAGTTAACAGGTTTGCCGGCTGATTGCAAGAAGATTTGAGCAAACCTTTTTCCTGTTCGCCGATCGACTTGAGCGAACGCAACAGAAAAGTTCCAGGAGTTATTCATGCCGAACAAGAATGGCGCCTCCCGTTATCGTCTCGATTTTTCCAAGATTCCGGCAACCCTGCAGATTCCGAACCTGATCGAGGTCCAGAAACGTTCCTACGATCGTTTTCTGCAGATGGACAAACTGCCGAGCGAGCGTGACGACAGCGGGCTCCAGTCAGTATTCCAGTCCGTTTTCCCCATTACCGATTTTCGCAACGTTTCCGAGCTGGCGTTTGTCGATTTCGCCATCGGCAACTGGGAGTGCAAGTGCGGACACCTTAAAGGTCTGCATCATCTGCGTACCACGTGCCGGAATTGCGGCAACACGGTCATCACTGATCCGTTCCATCCCGGAGACGTGCTCTGCCAGAAGTGCGGCACGTACAACGCCAACACGCCTGATTTCTGCAACAAGTGCGGCGACCCGGTTGGCCTGCAGTTGAAATATGACGTGGCCGAGTGCGAAGAGCGTGGCATGACGTATTCCGCGCCGCTCAAGGTCACGATCCGCCTGACGATTTACGACAAGGACCCGGAGACCGGCAACAAGAGCATCCGCGACATCAAAGAGCAGGAAGTTTTCTTCGGCGACATTCCGCTGATGACGCAGAACGGCACGTTCATCATCAACGGAACCGAGCGCGTGATCGTGAGCCAGTTGCACCGCTCGCCCGGCGTCTTCTTTGAGACCGCGAACAATCGCACCTACTTCCTGGGCAAGATCATTCCTTATCGCGGTTCGTGGGTGGAGTTTGAGTACGACCAGAAGAACGTTCTCTACGTCCGCATCGACCGCAAGCGCAAATTCCTGGGCACGATCTTTCTGCGCGCGCTCGGTCTGCGCTCCGACGAAGACATTTTGCGCACGTTCTACACCGTTGACCGCATCAGCCTGAAGGACAAAAAGCTGCGCTGGATGCTGGAAACGGGCGTGGAGAAGCCGACCAACCTGCTGGGCCTGAAGCTGGCGCACAGCATCAAGGACAAGAGCGGGCATGAGATCGCGCATTCCGGCCGCAAGATTACGCCGGCGATTCTGAAGGAAATCCAGAAAGCCAAGATCACGGAGATCGAAATCGACACCACGGACCTGGAAGGCGCCTTCAGCGCGGCCGATGTGGTGGATACCGCCAGCGGCGAAGTGCTGCTGGAAGCCAACAGCGAGCTGACGCCGGACAAGCTTTCCAAGATCATGGACACGGGTGTCGAAGAAGTTCACGTCTTCTTCCCTGAGCGCGACGACGTAGGCAACGTGATCAGCGCGACCCTGCGGCGTGACTCGGTCAAAACTCCGCAAGAGGCTCTGATCGAAATCTATCGCAAGCTGCGTCCCGGCGATCCGCCGACGCTTGACACGGCAACGGCGCTGTTCCATGGCATGTTCTTCGATCCGCGCAAGTACGATTTCAGCCGCGTGGGCCGCTTGAAGTTCAACATCAAGCTGTATGAGAAGAACGAAGCCACCGATCTGGACAAGCGGACGCTCGATCCGGAGGATTTCTACGCCACGATCCGTTACCTGCTGAAGCTGCGCAAGAGTATCGGCGCGGTGGACGACATCGATCACCTGGGCAACCGCCGCGTGCGCGCCGTAGGCGAGCTGATGGAGAATCAGTTCCGCATCGGCCTGGTGCGCATGGAGCGCGCGATCAAGGAAAAGATGTCGGTCTATCAGGAGATGTCGACCGCCATGCCGCATGATCTGGTGAACGCCAAGCCGGTGATGGCGGCGATCCGCGAATTCTTCGGATCATCACAGCTCTCGCAGTTCATGGACCAGACCAATCCGCTGTCAGAGATTACGCACAAGCGCCGTCTCTCAGCGCTGGGACCAGGCGGTCTTTCACGTGAGCGCGCCGGATTCGAAGTCCGCGACGTGCATCCGACGCACTACGGCCGCATCTGCCCGATTGAGACCCCGGAAGGTCCGAACATCGGTCTGATCAGCTCGCTGAGCTGCTATGCCCGCATCAACGACTATGGGTTTATCGAGTCGCCGTACCGCCGCGTGAAAGAGTCGCGCGTGGTCGACTTTGTCACCGTGGTCAATGCCGGCGATAGCGACTATCGCGTAGGCGACCATATCGAGCAGAAAGAAGCAGAAAAAGTTCAGACCGATCTGAAAGAGCGGCGCAAGAAGGGCCTTGAGATCGAACCTTTTTCTTTCTATCTCTCGGCGTGGGAAGAAGACCGCCACGTGATCGCTCAGGCCAACATTGAACTGGACGATAAGGGCCGGATCGTCGGCGAAGTCGTGGATGCCCGCAAAGGCGGCAACTTTGTGCTGGTGCCGCGGGATGAGGTCGATTACATCGACGTCAGCCCGAAGCAGCTCGTGTCTGTCGCGGCCTCGCTCGTGCCCTTCCTGGAGCATGACGACGCGAACCGCGCACTGATGGGCGCTAACATGCAACGCCAGTCTGTGCCGCTGCTTCGTGCGGCTGCGCCGCTGGTGGGAACCGGTATGGAAGGCGTAACCGCCCGCGATTCCGGCGCCGTGGTTCTGGCGCGTCGTAACGGCGTGGTTGATTCGGTGGATTCCGAGCGGATCATCGTGCGCGTGGAAGGCGAGCATCATCCGACCCAGCTCTCACGCGAGGTCGGCAGCGACATCTATCAGCTCACCAAGTTCAAGCGATCAAACCAGAACACCTGCATCAACCAGAAGCCGGTGGTCAAGAAAGGCGACCGCGTAGTAAAGGGGCAGGTGATCGCCGACGGACCGTGCACGGACAAGGGCGAACTGGCTCTTGGCCGCAACGTGCTTGTGGCCTTCATGCCGTGGCGTGGTTACAACTTTGAGGACGCGATCCTGGTCTCAGAGAAGATGGTGAAGGAGGATTACTACACCTCGATTCACATTGAAGAATTCGAGATTGAGGCGCGCGACACCAAACTTGGCCCCGAGGAAATTACCCGCGACATCCCCAACGTCAGCGAATCGGCGCTGCGCGATCTGGATGAGAGCGGCGTGATCCGCATCGGCGCGACCATCAAACAGGGCGACATCATCGTGGGCAAGGTTACCCCCAAAGGCGAGACCCAGCTCACACCGGAAGAGAAGCTGTTGCGCGCCATCTTCGGCGAAAAAGCCGGCGACGTGCGCGACGCTTCACTCACCTGCCCTCCGGGTATCGAAGGCACGGTGGTGGACGTGAAGATCTTCTCCCGCAAGGGCCAGGAAAAAGATGAGCGCGCGAAGGCGATTGAAGCTTCGCAGATCGAGCGGCTGGAGAAGAACCTGGCTGACGAAATACGAATCCTGACCGACGAGCGTTTGAAGCGCCTTGAGGCCATTCTGGGCGGCAAGGAAGTCCAGGCTGACCTGCACGATGAGCGCACGAACAAGCGCCTGTTGACGAAGGGAGCGTTTCTCGATCGCGAAACCATCGAGCGAATCTCGACGCGCAACCTGAAGCGCATCAAGTATGCCGACAAAGATCCGCGGGTGAACGAGCAGATTGACGAGATCGAAGAGATGACCTCGCGCCAGATTGACGTTCTGCGCAAGATCACCAACGAGAAGATCGGCAAGCTGCAGAAGGGCGACGAGCTGCCTCCCGGCGTGATCAAGCTGGTGAAGTGCTACATCGCGATGAAGCGCAAGCTGAGCGTGGGCGACAAGATGGCTGGACGCCACGGCAACAAGGGCGTGATCGCGCGCATTCTGCCGGAGGAAGATATGCCTTACCTGGCGGACGGCACGCCGGTTGAAATCGTGCTGAACCCGCTCGGCGTTCCCAGCCGTATGAACGTGGGCCAGATCCTGGAGACACACCTGGGCTGGGCCGGTCATCAACTGGGCGAGCGCATCTCAGAGTTCCTGAAGGAGAACTCGCGTGAGGAAGTCGTTCGTCGCGAGCTGAAGAGCATCTTCAAAGACACGGCATTCAGCCAGAAGATTGCCGAACTCGAAGACGATGAGGTCATGAACGTGGCCAAAACGCTGACCAAGGGCGTGTTCTTCGCCTCGCCGGTGTTTGACGGGTCGCGTGAAACCGAGATCAAGGCCATGCTGCGTGAAGCCAACCTGCCGGAATCAGGCAAGACCGAGCTGTATGACGGCATGACCGGCGAGAAGTTCGAACAGCCGGTAACGGTCGGTTACATCTACATGCTCAAGCTCTCACACCTGGTGGACGATAAGATCCACGCCCGCTCCATTGGGCCGTACTCGCTGATCACCCAGCAGCCGCTGGGCGGCAAGGCGCAGTTCGGCGGACAGCGCTTTGGAGAAATGGAAGTCTGGGCGCTTGAGGCTTATGGCGCAGCATACATTCTGCAGGAGCTGCTGACCGCGAAGTCAGACGACGTCTTTGGCCGCACCAAGATTTACGAGGCCATTGTGAAGGGCGAGGCCGCCATTGAGCCGGGCGTGCCGGAGTCGTTCAACGTGCTGATTCGCGAATTGCAGTCGCTCTGCCTGGATGTGGAGCTGATCAAAACGATTGAAGGCGGCAAGAAGCAGACTGCCGCAGCGGCAGACTAAAGAATCGAGGCAGGGCTTTTCACGCCTGCCTTTATTCCTCAGTCCAGCCCGTCTCAACTCCGGACCGCTTCCGGACGCGAGTTGAGAGCGAGAGAACGAAGAGCATGCACCGGGAGCCGCTCGCGGTGGCGTAAAGTCCGCAGGAGGACACCTTGTACCGTTCAAGTCCATTTGATCTGGGCAACACGATTACCGATTTCGATTCCATCCGAATCAGCCTGGCCTCGCCGGAAAAGATCCGCAGCTGGTCGCACGGCGAGGTGACCAAGCCGGAGACCATCAATTACCGTACCTTCAAACCGGAGCGCGACGGGCTGTTCTGCGCACGCATCTTCGGTCCGGTCACGGACTGGGAGTGTCTGTGCGGCAAATACAAGCGCATGAAGCACCGCGGCGTGATCTGCGACAAGTGCGGCGTTGAGGTCACGCTTTCGAAAGTCCGCCGTGAGCGGTTGGGCCATATTGAGCTGGCTTCGCCCTGCTCGCACGTGTGGTTCTTCAAGGGCCTTCCGTCGCGTATCGGCCACCTGCTCGATATCTCTTTGCGCGATCTCGAGTCGGTGCTGTACTTCGAGTCGTACGTGGTGGTTGATACCGGCGATGCTCCGGTAAAAGAGCGCGAGGTCATCAAAGAAGAGCAGCGTTTCCGCGAGCTTGACCAGCAGTTCCGCGCCACCGGGTTCAAAGCCATGATGGGCGCCGAGGCCATCAAGGAAATTCTGAAGCGGGTGGAAGTGGAGGAACTCTCGGTCGACCTGCGCGAGAAGATGAAGCATGAAACCTCGCTGCAGAAGCGGTTGAAGTACGCCAAGCGGCTGAAGGTGGTGGAGGCGTTCCGCCGCAGCCAGAACAAGCCGAACTGGATGATCCTGGATGTGATCCCGGTGATTCCGCCGGAGCTTCGTCCGCTGGTTCCATTGGATGGCGGCCGCTTTGCCACGTCGGATCTGAACGATCTCTATCGTCGCGTGATCAACCGCAACAACCGTCTCAAGAAGCTGATGGACCTGCATGCTCCTGAGGTCATCGTGCGCAACGAAAAGCGTATGCTGCAGGAATCCGTCGATGCACTCTTCGACAACGGACGCCGCGGCCGCGTGCTGCGTGGCGCCAACAATCGTCCGCTGAAGTCGCTCTCTGACACGCTAAAGGGCAAGCAGGGACGCTTCCGCCAGAACCTGCTGGGTAAGCGCGTGGATTACTCGGGCCGTTCCGTGATCGTGGTCGGGCCGGAGCTGAAACTGCACCAGTGCGGACTGCCGAAGAAGATGGCGCTGGAGCTGTTTAAGCCGTTCATTTATCACCGCCTGGAGCAAATCGGCCACTGCACCACCATCAAGCAGGCCAAGGAAATGGTGGAACAGCAGGAGCCGATTGTTTGGGACATCCTGGAAGAGGTGATCAAAGATCATCCGGTGTTGCTGAACCGCGCTCCAACGCTGCACCGTCTGGGAATCCAGGCGTTTGAGCCGGTGCTGGTGGAAGGCAAGGCGATTAAGATCCACCCGCTGGTCTGCACCGCATTTAACGCCGACTTCGACGGCGACCAGATGGCGGTTCATATTCCGCTGTCACCGGAAGCACAGGTTGAGGCCAGCGTATTGATGTTGTCATCGCACAACATTCTCTCGCCGGCGTCAGGCCAGCCGATTACCGTGCCTACGCAGGATATGGTGCTGGGCCTCTACTACCTGACCAAAGCCAAGCCGGGTGCAAAGGGAGAGGGCCGCGCGTTCGCGAATATCGAAGACGTGCTGCTCGCGCTGGAAGCCGGCGAGGTGGAGACGCTGACGCCGATCCGCCTGCGCTATAGCGGCGAAGTCATCGACCTGACCCAGGCGTATGACGATCAGGACATAGTGCATACGGAACCGGCCAGCTTCGAACGCCAGTACATCAATACGACAGTGGGCCGCACCATTTTGAACGACCATCTGCCTGAGGGCATGCCGTTCATCAACGGGCTGTTGAAGAAGAAAGGCATTGGCCAGCTGGTGAACTATACCTATCTTCGCTTCGGCCTGGAGACCACGGTCAAAATGCTGGATGAGGTAAAGGAAACCGGCTTCCGCTATGCCACGCGGGCAGGTCTTTCCATCGGCATCGATGACATGGTCATTCCTGAGCACAAGAAGAGCCTGGTGCGGGAAGCTGAAAAACAGGTCATTAACGTTCAACAGCAATACCTGGATGGCGCCATCACCAACGGTGAACGCTACAACAAGGTGATTGAAATCTGGTCGAACGTGACGGAAAAGGTCGCGGACGAGATGTTCGGCAACATGCAAGAGCTGGACAAGTCCGGCCAGATGAACCCGATTTACGTCATGGCTGACTCCGGCGCTCGCGGATCGAAACAGCAGATTCGCCAGCTCTCCGGCATGCGCGGACTGATGGCCAAGCCGTCTGGCGAAATCATTGAAACGCCCATCACGGCGAACTTCCGTGAAGGACTGACCGTGCTGCAGTACTTCATTTCCACGCACGGCGCGCGCAAAGGACTGGCCGATACGGCGCTCAAGACCGCCGATTCCGGTTACCTGACCCGCCGCCTGGTGGACGTGGCGCAGGACGTGATCATCAGCGAGCAGGACTGCGGAACGGTGGATGGAATTTACGTAGGCTCCATCGTGGAAGCCGGCGACATCATTGAGCCGCTGCGCGACCGCATCGTAGGCCGCGTATCGCTGGAAAAGATCAAGGACTACGAAGGCAACGTGATTGTGGATGTAAATGGTGAGATCACGGAAGAGCTGGCCAGCGCAATTCAGTCTGCCGGTATCGAGCGGGTGAAGATCCGTTCCGTGCTGACCTGTGAATCCAAGCGCGGTGTCTGCATCGCTTGCTACGGCCGCAACCTGGCTTCAGGCCGTATGGTCGAGCTGGGCGAAGCGACCGGCGTAATCGCAGCGCAGTCCATCGGCGAACCTGGCACGCAGCTGACGATGCGCACCTTCCACATCGGTGGTACGGCGTCACGCGTGTCTGAACAGTCGCGGTTGGAAGCGCGCAGCAACGGTACAGTGCGCTTCATCAACCTGCAAACGGTGAAGTCAAAGACGGGCGATCTGGTGGTGATGAACCGCGCCGGATCGATTGCCATCGTGGACGAAAAGGGCCGCGAAAAGGAGCGCTACTCGGTTGTGTACGGCGCTCGTGTCAAAGTACAGGACGGACAGGGCGCAAATCTGGGCCAGGTGCTGGTGGAGTGGGATCCTTACACCTTCGCCATCCTGACCGAAATCGGCGGCGCTGTTCAGTTCAAGGACCTGCAGGAAGGCGTGACGCTCCACGAAGAAGTGGATGAAGTCACTGGTCTCTCCCGTCACGTGGTGGGCGAGTCGCCGGACGAGAAGCGCCAGCCTGCGATCGTGATCAAAGGCAAATCAACCCGGCGTTATCTCATGCCGTCACGCGCGCACTTGATGATCCAGGACGGCGATGAGGTGCATCCCGGCGATGTGCTGGCCAAGATCCCGCGTGAAACCACCAAGACCAAGGACATCACCGGCGGTCTGCCGCGCGTGGTCGAGCTGTTTGAAGCCCGCAAGCCGCGTGAAACCGCGATCATCAGCGAAATCGATGGCGTGGTGAAGTTCGGCGAAGTGAGCAAAGGCCAGCGCAAGATCTACGTGGTGGCCGATAACGGAACGGAGAAGGAATACTCGGTTCCCAAGGGCGTTCACATCAACGTGCAGGAAGGCGAGCGCGTGCGCGCCGGCGAGCCGCTGATGGATGGGCCGCTCAACCCGCATGACATTCTTGCCGTACTCGGCGAGAA
>Ga0126381_100005981_pt1 | contig 13446 bp, 10 predicted proteins | sample PanSoiMetPlot_28_FD_96465 | JGI IMG/M metagenome (GOLD analysis project Ga0126381, IMG submission 96465) | Tropical forest soil microbial communities from Panama - MetaG Plot_28 | ecosystem: Environmental > Terrestrial > Soil > Tropical forest > Bulk soil | place: Panama | collected 2016-02-17
GATGGAGGAACTCGGGCAGTTTCTTTCTCGGGTCCCCGCCACATTGAATCCAGAGGGGCGGTGCGTGCTGTTGACCTACCACTCCAGGGAAGACCGCATAGTGAAGGAAGCGTTTCGCGATGCGGCCCGTCAAGGGACGCTGAAGATTCTGACCAAGCATGTAGTGCGGCCCAGTGAGGAAGAACGGCGAAGGAACCCGCGGTCGAGAAGCGCGAAGCTGCGCTGCGCGGAGAGGGTGTTGGCGGCCTAGCGGCCAGCAAGGTGCAGTCATGGCGAGACGGAAATCGGTACCGATGCGAGAGTTCCGTACGGTCAAGCGTATCGACAATTCGCGGCTGGTGCGGCATATGGAGCCGGCAAAGCAGAAAAATCTTTTCAAGACGGCCGGGCTCGGCGGGCTGGTGGCGGTATTTTTTCTTTTTTACATATTTCAGCATTTCCGCTGCATCGACTTGAGTTTTGCGCTCGAGGACTTGAAGGCGCAGCAGGCAAAAGCTGCGGCATTGAACTCCGAATTGAAACTGGAGATTGCGAATCTGCGCGATCCGATGCGCATCGATGTGATCGCGCGGAGGCAACTGGGGTTAACACAGCCGCTGCCGATTCAAGTTCGCGAATACGAAGCGCCGAGCGGCATGCAGGTGGCCGCGGTGAGATTCAATCGGCGCACTCGGGGTCAGTAGCCGCGTTGGGTCGGATGATGCGAGCTTCTGGACCAGTATTGAACTTACAGGCGGAGAGAATCCCGAACGCAGCGGGCCATGCAAGAAGAAAAAGTCCACGTCCGTTTGTTGATCGTTGCCGGCGTGGCTCTATTGTGGATGACCGCGGTATTCGGGCGGCTTGGCTACCTTCAATTAGTCCGGCATAGCGATTACTTGGTTCGCGCGCAGCGTCAGCAGCAGCGCACCATCGAAATCACACCAAGACGCGGCGCAATTTACGACCGCAATATGCATCCGCTGGCGATGAGTGTGCCAGTACAGTCCGCCTTTGCCGTGCCATCGGAAATCGGCGACAACAAAGCGATGGCCGCGCGTCTGCTTTCCGGCGTGCTGGGAATTCCGCGCGACGTATTGGAAACGCGGTTCGATTCGGGCAGTTCGTTCGTATGGGTGTCGCGAAAACTGCCGCCGGACAAAGCCGAAGCGGTACGCGCTCTGAATCTGAAAGGCATCTATCTGCAAGCGGAAAATCAGCGTTACTACCCGAAGCGCGATCTGGCTTCGCACGTCTTGGGTTTTGTGGATCTGGACGAAAAAGGCCTGGGCGGAATTGAGCACGAGCTGGACAGCAGCATTCGCGGTAAGAGCGAAAAAATTGTGGTGATGGCGGACGCCAAGCAGCGCTGGTTCGATGGAGGCGCGGCGCAAAAGGATCAGGGTGCGAATGTTGTCCTGACCATTGACGAAAAAATCCAATACATCGCCGAGCGCGAGCTGGCTGCGGCGATTGCCAAGACGCGCGCCCTGGCCGGAACAGTGATCGTGCAGAATCCCAGCAATGGCGCGATTCTGGCGCTGGCCAACTGGCCGAAGTTCAATCCCAATTCGCCGAATGACGCGAAAACGGAAGCGCGCATGGACCGCGCGGTCAGCGCGATTTATGAGCCTGGCTCGACGTTTAAGTTAATTACGATGGCCGCGGCATTTGACCAGAACCTCATCAGGCCGGAGGAAGTTTTTGATTGTGAAAATGGGGCGGTATATGTCGCCGGACATCGCATCCGCGATCACAAATCGTTTGGCTTGCTGACCGTGTCTGACATTTTGGCGAAATCGAGTGATGTGGGAGCCATCAAAATCGCTTTGCGCATGGGCGCGCCGAAATTTTACGAATATATCCGGGGGTTCGGATTTGGCCAGCAGACGGGCGTCGATCTTCCCGGAGAAAGTAAAGGGCTGCTGCACCGCCTGGAAAATTGGAGTCCAATTTCGATCGGCTCGGTTTCTATGGGCCAGGAAGTCGGCGTGACCCCGCTGCAATTGGTGACCGCGGTTTCTTCGATTGCCAATGGCGGTCTGTTGCACAAGCCGCATGTGGTGGCGGAAATGCGCAGGAACGATCAGGCGCTGCCATTGACCGGCGCACTCGCCCCTAGCGAGCCGAAAGAAGTCATCCGGCCGGAGACGGCCGCGACGCTGCGGCGATTGATGGAGGGCGTGGTTTTGAATGGGACGGGAAAACTAGCGCGTCTGGATGGTTGGACGGCAGCCGGAAAAACAGGATCGGCGCAAAAAATCGATCCGGCGACAGGGCGATATTCGCCGACGCAACTGATCGCGTCGTTCACTGGATTCGCGCCAATCAACGATCCGGCGGTAACCATTCTGGTTTCGCTTGATTCGCCGGTGGGTCAACACGAGGGCGGACAAGTGGCGGCGCCGGTGTTCAAGAGGATTGCCGAGCAAGTGCTGCCATATCTCGATGTGCGGCGCGATGTGCCGCTCAATCCCAAACTGATTCAGGCGTCTTACAAGCATCAGGCGGCAGAGGAGAGCGCGACACTAGAAGACTTCACGCCGGTGGATTTCGCCGGATTGCCGGATGAGCCGCCTGCTCAAGAAAAAAGCGATCAACCGGAGCCGGTGCAGCCAGCGGTGACGGTAGCGCTCGATGAAGGCGGCGACATTGCGGTTCCTGATTTCCGTGGCAAGACCATGCGCGATGTGACGGAAATGTGTTTAGGGCTTGGTCTGGAGCCGGTGCTGGTTGGCAGCGGTCTTGCAGTGGAGCAAGCGCCGACCGGCGGCGCGAGTGTACGGCACGGAGCAAAGATCACGCTACGTTTTGGTTTGGCAGAAGAAGCGGTCAAGGCGATGAAGACGAACACCAACAGGCGCCGATGAGGGCAGGATTGCACGAGACGACAAAGGCATTGGAAAATGAAAAAGTGACGGGAGACCGCGAGAGGACGAGTGAGCGCGCGCAAAGCCACTCCCCTGCGCTAGCCGAAGTGTTCGCGGGCATTGAAGCGACGGTTCGGTCTGACGCGCAAGAGGTGACGGTGCAAGGTATAGCATGCGACTCCCGCAAAGTTTCGCGCGGCCAGATATTTTTTGCGTTGCATGGAGTGAAGGAAGACGGGAACCAATATGTGCGCGATGCCATCCAGCGCGGCGCGAGTGCCATTGCCAGTGAAGGCGCAGCGCCGACCGATTTGCCTTCGCATGTTGCCTGGATCCGGGTTTCCGATAGCCGCAAAAGTCTGGCGCTTGCGGTGGCGAACTTCTTTGGCCATCCAGCAAATGCGCTGCGGCTGATTGCGGTGACCGGCACCAACGGAAAGACCACCACCACTTCGCTGATCGATTCGATCCTTCGCACAGCGGGCGCAAAGACAGGCTTGTTCGGTACGATTGCCTATCGCACGCCGCTCGGTGAATATCCCGCGCCAAACACCACTCCGGAATCGCTGGATCTGCAGAATTTTCTGGCCGAAATTCGCGATGCCGGCGGCAAGTACGCGGTGATGGAAGCAAGCTCGCATGCGCTAGTGATGGATCGTCTATGGGGCTGCCATTTTCAATCAGCAGTTTTCACCAATTTGACGCGCGATCATTTGGATTTTCACAACAATTTCGAGGACTACTTCGCGGCCAAACGGCGGCTGTTCGAAGGCACGGGCGCCGGAGCGCCAGATACGGCCATCTTAAACGCCGATGATCCCTACGGCAAACGTCTCGCCGGTCTCGCCAAGCAGACGGCTACTTACGGAATTGAAAATCCCGCAGACATTGCCGCTAAGAAATTTCACCTGGCGTTTACCGGACTGACCTTCACCGCGCACACGCCGAACGGAAAGATCCAGGTGGTCTCGCCTTTGGTCGGACGAATCAACGTGTACAACATCCTTGCGGCGATAGGCGCAGCGCAGGCCGCAGGCATTGCGAATGAAGTAATCGAAGGGGGCATTCGTGAACTGAAGAGCGTTTCGGGCCGTTTTCAGCCAGTGGACCTGGGCCAGCCGTTCCTGGCAATCGTGGATTTCGCGCATACCGACGACGCTCTGGAAAGTCTCATCAAGACTGCACGAGAGCTAAATCCCAAAGGCCGCATCATCACTCTTTTTGGCTGCGGCGGCGGCAAGGATCGCAGCAAGCGGCCCATCATGGGCGAAGCCAGTGGCCGGCTTTCCGACCTGACGATTCTGACCAACGACAATCCGCGCCAGGAGGATCCACTTAAAATTATCAGCGATATTGTGGTCGGTCTGCAGAAGAGCGCCGGAAAATACTTAATCGAACCGGACCGTGAGAGAGCCATTGGTTTGGCCTTCGACGAAGCGCGCGCAGGTGACATTGTGCTGTTGGCCGGCAAGGGACACGAGGACTATCAAATCCTTGCTGACCAGACTCTCGCTTGGGACGATCGCAAGGTGGCAGAACAACACCTGCGGCAGCGCGGATTCGATTTGCCGGGTGCTGGGGACGCCAAAACCGGCGCAGGGTTTGGCACCTAGCGCGCAGAACAGCTACGGCGGTTCGGGCGCTGGGATTCCAGCTTGGCTGGAATGCCAAAAGCAAGCTGAATAAGGAGGAGCGCAGCGAACCGGTGAGGACCAAACAAGCCTGGGGTTACGCCCGTAAGGGCAACCCTCTGAGGAATTTATGCGGTGGACGATTGCACAAGTGGCTGGCGTTCTACTGGCGCGGGCCCAAGCGGGGCTTGAACCCGTGGCCCGGCTGGCCGGCGTCTCGATTGATTCTCGCACCATTCGAGCCGGCGAGCTGTTTATCGCCATCCACGGACCGAGTCACGATGGACACGATCATGTGGCAGGCGCTTTCGAACGTGGCGCTGTCGCAGCCGTGGTGGCCGCGGCGAAAGTGGGCCAGTTTCCGGACGCGATTCGCGCGAAGTGCATCGTCGTGGACGACACCTTCGTCGCGCTCAAGCAATTTGCCCGCGCGGTTCGTGAAACATGGGGCGGGAAAATTGCTGGTGTCACGGGCTCGGTCGGAAAAACCACCACCAAGGAAATCCTGGCGGCACTGCTTGGCGCGCGGTTCCGCGTTCTAAAGTCGGAAGGAAACTTTAACAACGAGTACGGGCTGCCGCTGACACTGTTCAAATTGGACGAAACGCACCAGGCCGCGGTGCTGGAGATGGGTATGTCGCGCCGTGGCGAATTGGCTCGGCTGGCGGAGATCGCACGGCCGGACGTCGGCGTGGTAACGCGCGTATCGCCGGCCCACTTGGAATTTTTTGCTTCGCTGGATGAAATTGCGCTGGCGAAGCGTGAACTGATCGAAGGACTGAACGGCAAACAATCGACCGCAATATTGAATGCGGACGATCCGCGTGTAGCGACTTTTGGCGCGTTTGCGCCGGGGCGGGTTTTGACGTACGGCATCGAGCAGTTGGCATTCTTTAGCGCAGAAAATATTGAGGATCGCGGCGCTCTTGGAACGACATTTGATTACGTGAGTCCGGAAGGGCGCGCGCGGCTGGATTTGGCGCTGCCAGGACGGCATGTGATTGCAAACGCATTGGCCTCCTTGGCTGCCGCCAGTGTGTGGGGTATCGGAATCACCGAAGCGCGCGGGGTGCTGCCGAAGTTGCGGCCCCCGGCGATGCGCGGCGAACTGTTGCAGTTTTCGAATGGAGCGGCACTGATCAACGACAGCTACAACTCAAGCCCTGCTGCATTAGAAGCCATGACCGGGTTGCTGGCCGCGACACCAGGATTTCGGCGCCGCATTTTAGCTGCGGGAGAAATGCGCGAATTGGGCGAAACCTCCGCGCAACTTCATCGCCAAGCTGGCGCTTTCGCGGCAAAAACCGGCGTCATTGATTGGATCATCGGCGTAGAAGGAAATGCCGCGCAGCTGATTGAGGGGGCGGCCAGTGCGGGAATTTCGCGGGACCATTTGAAGTTCTTTTCTTCGTCGGCTGATGCGGCGCAGTTTTTGCAGAAGGAACTTCGGCCTGGCGACTTGTTGCTGGTAAAAGGCTCGCGCGGCGTGAAGATGGAGCGAATTGTAGAGGCTTTGCTCGCGCAGCATGGCGCGCCGGGCACCACAGCGGAGGTCAGCCACTAGATGCTGTACTACCTCCTCTACCATGTTCTGCAGAAATATTTCAGCCCGCTGAATGTTTTTCGTTACATCACGGTCAGAACGGTCTATGCGAGTCTGACGGCCATGTTTCTGGCGCTGGTATTCGGGCCGTGGCTGATTCGCCACTTACGCGAACTACAAATCGGCCAGTACATTCGTGAGGAAGGACCGCAACAGCACAAGAAAAAAGCGGGAACGCCGACCATGGGCGGCGTGCTGATCGTGCTTTCGACCGCGGTGCCGGTTTTGCTTTGGGCCGATCTGACCAACGCATTTGTACTCATGGCGTTATTTGCATTGATCGGATTTTCAGCGATCGGTTTCATTGACGATTATGCGAAAGTCGCGAAGAAGCAGAATCTGGGCCTCACCGGTAAACGTAAGTTTCTGCTGCAGGTGCTGGTCAGCGTGGTGGTTGGAGTAGGATTGCTGGAGCTTTCCACGCACAGCGCGTATTCCACGCAGTGGATGGTCCCGTTTGTGAAGAAATTTCACCCCGATCTGGTCATACATTCGCTGGTGTCGAGCGACCATTTGTGGCCGCTGGCTTTCGTGCCGTTCTTGTTCTTCGTGACCATTGTTATTACCGGATCCTCGAACGCCGTGAACCTGACGGACGGCCTCGACGGTCTGGCCATAGGGTGCACGGTAATTGCTGCCGGCGCGCTGACTGTATTGACCTATGTCAGCAGCAACGCGCGATGGTCCAGCTATCTGGACATCCAATTCATTCCGCGGGTCGGAGAGCTAACCGTTTTCTGCGGGGCGCTGGTCGGGGCGTCGCTGGGATTTCTTTGGTACAACGCGCATCCGGCCGAGGTGTTCATGGGCGACGTCGGCTCGCTGTCGCTAGGCGGAACACTCGGCGTAATCGCGGTAATTATCAAGCAGGAAATTCTGTTGTTCTTTATCGGCGGGATTTTTGTGATTGAAGCGCTCTCGGTAATCTTGCAGGTCGGATCGTTCAAGTTGCGCGGCAAGCGCATTTTCCGCATGGCACCGGTTCACCATCATTTCGAGTTGCTCGGCTGGAGCGAATCAAAGGTGATCGTGAGATTCTGGATTCTGGCGCTAGTGTTTGCGCTGTTTGCGCTGACTACGCTGAAGTTGCGCTGAAGATTTTGAACAGGATGGCAATGGCGGAGAAGGTCCAACTGAAAGGGAAACGCGTGCTGGTCATCGGACTTGCGCGTACTGGCGTGGCCACAGGGCTCTTTTGTGCACAGCGCGGAGCCAGGGTGACCGCGACCGATACTCGCACGGCGGAGGAACTCGGCGAATCCGTTGCCAAGCTTCACGCGGTGGGAGTGCAACTGCAGCTTGGCGGGTACACCGATGCGATTCTGCACACGCAGCAATTGGTGGTCCCCAGTCCCGGAGTGCCGGCCGATGCGCCGCTTTTAGCCAAGGCGCGCGAGCAAGGGATCCCTGTCTGGAGCGAAATCGAGCTGGCCTATCGCTTCCTCCCTGCAGATAGCTGCCTGATTGGAATAACGGGTTCCAACGGAAAGACCACCACGACTTCTCTCGCCGGGCACATCCTCAGGAAGTACGGCTTGCCCACGGTTGTTGCTGGCAACATCGGAACTCCGCTGGTTGGCGCCCTAGACCGGATTCGCGCCGAAACCGATACGGTCGTGGAGCTGAGCAGCTTTCAACTGGAACTCATTGAATCGTTCCGGCCAAACATCGCCGTTCTTTTGAACCTGACGGCGGATCACTTGGACCGCCACGGATCGCTGGCGGCCTACAGCCGGGCGAAAGCGCGCATTTTCGAAAATCAAGTGCCGGCTGACGCCGCGATCGTGAATGCGGACGACGCCAACGCGGCGGCTCTTGCGCCGGCCGCACCGCGAGTGTATTGGTTCAGCAGAAAAAAGCGTGTCTCCTCTGGAGCGAGCCTGCGCGGCGAAGAGATCGTTTTTCAATTCCATGACCAAGGACCAGCAGAAGTCCTGTTGCGACTCGCAGATGTCAACCTCCTGGGCGCCCACAATCTGGAAAACGTTCTTGCGGCGGTCTCGGCGGCGCGGATCGCGGGCGTTGATCCGAAAGCAATTCCAGAAGCGGTACGAAGTTTCCCCGGCGTCGAGCATCGCATCGAATTCGCCGCGGAAATTCATGGTGTGCGCTACTACAACGATTCCAAGGCCACCAACGTGGACGCCACACTGAAAGCGCTGGACGCTTTCCCCGGGAGAGTCATCCTGATTCTTGGCGGAAAAGACAAAGATAGCGACTACACGCCGCTGCGCTCGACGCTGCGCGAGAAAACGATTCTGGCGCTGCTGATTGGCGCCGCCGCGGACAAAATCGAAAAGCAGATCGACGGCTGCGTGGCCATCAAGCGTGCAGGAAGCCTGAAAAACGCGGTCGAATTTGCCACGCAATCCGCTCACCCCGGCGACATCGTTTTGCTATCGCCTGCCTGCGCGAGTTTCGACCAGTTTCAGAACTATGAACATCGCGGCCGGGTTTTCAAAGAGCTGGTGCGTCGCTGGGCTGGCGGCGGGGATACCTCGCAACACAAAGAGGAAAAAAATCCAGAGCAGACGGAGAAACGGAATGCCGAGACGTTTGGAAAATGACAAGTGGCTGTTCAGCGTGACGCTGGGCTTATGCCTGCTGGGCGCGGTGATGATTTTCAGCGCCTCCGCGGTCACCGCCGAACATGAGTTCCACCAGCCGTATTATTTTCTGCTGCGACAAGCGGCATGGCTGGTGCTTGGTCTGGCCGGAATGTTCGCGCTGATGCGCACTGACTACCGCAAGCTGCGCGAACCTGCCGTAGTCTATACCGTTTTGTGTGGCGTTGGCCTGATGCTGGTCGGCGTTTTTTTTCTAGACAAATCGCATGCCACTCACCGCTGGATTCGTTTTGGCTCGCTGGTTGGCATTCAACCGTCAGAAATCGCCAAGCTGGCCGTCATCCTGTACTTGGCGTGGCTTCTGGACTTGAAGCGGCGAAGCGCGGCCAGCATGGAATTCTGCAAGGAAGACTTTCTGCACAACATTGTTCCCGCAATCGGTCCGATTCTGGTCTGTGTGGTGCTGATTCTTGCCCAACCGGACCTGGGCACCTCTGTGGACATTGTGCTGATTGCTGCCGCAGTCCTCTATGTCGCGGGCCTCTGCTGGAAGTGGGTCGCCGCGGGCGCGGCCGCGTGCATACCGGCGCTCTATCTGCTGATCACCCACGTTGCCTATCGCCAGGCGCGCTTGATGGCGTTCCTGAATCCAGACAGCGATCCGCAAGGCGCAGGTTTTCAATTGCTGCAATCGCTGATTGCCGTCGGCTCCGGTGGATTTACCGGCGTCGGCTTAATGGAAAGCAAACAAAAGTTGTTTTATTTGCCGGAAGCGCATACCGACTTCATCTACGCCGTGATTTGTGAGGAATTGGGATTCATCGGCGCGATGGTCGTCATTGGTTTGTTCGCAGTCTATGGCTGGCGCGGATTGCGCGCCGCGTTCTCAGCGCCGGATAACTTTGGCCGTCTACTGGCGCTGGGAATCACAGCAATGGTGATTTTCCAGACACTGATTAATTTCGCGGTGGTGCTGGGCATGGTGCCAACGAAGGGTATTCCGCTGCCGTTCATCAGCTATGGCGGATCGAGTTTATTGGTGATGTTGTTGGCCACGGGCGTGCTCCTGAACATCTCGCAGCAAGCGAAAACGCGATGAATTTACTAGCCAGTCGCGCGGCGAAGGCGCCCGGGAATGCTGGATTTGGACGATGAAACTACTCATCGCAGGCGGCGGCACCGGCGGCCACGTGTTTCCGGCCATCGCCATTGCCAGAGAATGGCTGTCGCGGGGAAGTCAACGGGAAGTCGTGCTGGTGGGGACGCAACGCGGAATTGAAATGAAGCTGGTGCCGCAGGCCGGTCTGCCGCTAGAGACTTTGCGCGCCGCCGGCTTGAAGGGCAAAGGTGGAATGACGCTGGTGAAAAATTTTTCCATGCTTGCGCCGGGGATGCTGGATGCCTTCGCAATTCTGCACAAACACCGACCTGTTGCGGCCTTTGGCGTGGGTGGTTATGCCGCGGGGCCGATGCTGCTGGCCACGTGGTTGCGTGGTCTGCCCAATGTGATTTTTGAGCCGAACGCGGAGCCCGGGTTCACCAATAAAGTTCTGGTGCAGCTGTCGAAACGCGTGGCCACCGGCTATGACATCACGGCCGCGGCGCTTGGCGAGAAAGCGGCCGTCACCGGCAATCCCGTGCGCGGGGAGTTTTTTGCCATCGAACCACGCAAACCGGAAAAACCCTTTCGATTGCTGATCACTGGAGGCAGCCAGGGAGCGTTGCCCATCAATCGCGCCTTTGTGGATGCCATGGACCTTCTCGCTCTGCGGAAAGACGAACTGAACGTGGTGCACCAAACCGGTGAGCGCGACTACAACGCGGTGAGAACCGCCTATGCCCGGCGCGAATTTCGAGCGGAAGTTGTTTCGTTCTTGGGAAACATGGCCGAACGCTTTGCCTGGGCGGATTTGATTGTCTGCCGCGCCGGCGCGATTACCGCCGCGGAAATTGCCGCCGCGGGCCGCGCCGCCATTTTCATTCCTTTTGGCCGCGCTACTGACAGTCATCAGCTTCGCAACGCGCAGGAAATGGTGAAAGCCAACGCCAGCAAGCTGATCGCGGAGCCGGAGCTCACCGCCGACCGCCTGGCCAAGGAGATTTTTGCTTTGCTTGATCATCCGCAGGAGGTCGAAGAATTGGCTTCGCGTGCGCGTTTGCTGGGCAAGCCGAACGCGGCACGTGACATCGTAAACCTGGTGGAAACGGCGGTTGGCGTGCAAGCAAATCGCCAGGGAGAATTGTCATGATGGTTTCGTTTAGGAACTTTCAACGCATTCACCTGGTTGGTATCGGCGGCATCGGCATGAGCGGCATCGCCGAGGTTTTGCTCACACTCGGTTATTCCGTTTCCGGCTCGGACACTAAGCCCTCGACGATCACGGAACGCTTGCAGGATCTTGGCGCGGTGATTCGTGAAGGGCACAAGGCGGCGAACGTCGAAGGCGCGCACGTGGTCGTGCTTTCTTCCGCAATCAACTCGCAAAACCCCGAAGTTATCGAAGCTCACAAACGCAAGATTCCGGTAATTCCACGCGCGGAAATGCTAGCCGAATTGATGCGCCTGAAATATGGCATTGCGGTAGGCGGCGCTCACGGCAAGACGACGACCACTTCGCTAGTAGCCTCGATTTTGACCGCCGCGCATCTTGATCCCACATTTGTGATTGGCGGCAGAGTCAATCAAGCAGGCACGACGGCGCGTCTTGGCCGGGGCGAGTACTTTGTCGTCGAGGCCGATGAAAGTGATCGCAGCTTCCTGTTGTTTGCTCCCGTCGTAGCCGTGGTGACCGCCATTGATCGCGAACACCTCGATCAGTACAGTTCGCTAGAAGATATTCAGGACGCTTTCGTGCAGTTTGTGAATCGCGTGCCCTTTTACGGCGCGGCCATTCTTTGCCTCGACGAGCCCAACGTCCAGGCCATCATTCCCAATGTCAAGCGCCCTATCCTTACTTACGGCACGTCCAGCCAGGCCGACCTGATGATCACCGACGTGCATCTTGAGGGACTCGCCAGCGAATTCCGGCTGACATATAAAGGTGAGGACCTCGGAATGTTCAGGCTGCCGCATCCGCCTGGCATTCACAATGTTCGTAATGCCGCTGCCGCCGCTGCCGTGGCACTCTACTTGAATGTTCCCGCTGAGCTGATTCGCCAGGGACTCGCGAATTTCGGCGGGGTCGGCCGTCGCTTCGACATCAAAGGTACGGTCAATGACATCACCGTGATTGACGACTACGGCCACCATCCCGCCGAGATTCGCGCCACGCTCGAAGCCGCTCGCGTTTGCAAGTTCAACCGTTTGCTCGTCCTCTTCCAGCCGCATCGTTACTCGCGCACGCAATATCTTTGGGACGACTTCCGCCTGGCCTTCAATCAGGCCGATGTGCTTGTCCTGACCGACATCTACGCGGCCAGCGAGGCCCCCGTTCCGGGAATCACCAGCGAAGCGCTGGCCGCCGCCATCCGTGAGGCCGGCCATAAAAATGTCCATTACCTTCGTTCCATGCAGGATTCGATCGAATTCCTGCTGAAAAGTGCCAGGCCCGGCGACGCCATCCTTACTGTCGGCGCTGGCAATGTCAGCAGAGCCAGCAACGAACTCATGGTTCTGCTCGGCACGGAGCATCCTACCCACCATGCGCATTGAGGACTCCAAACTCAAAGCCGGGCTCGAAACCCTCGGAGTCGATCTCCACTCCGGTACGTCTTTGGCTGAACTTACCTCTCTTGGCATCGGCGGGACCACTGACCTGCTTCGCATCACCAAGCACGAGTCCATCGCGCACCTCATTTCGTTGCTCGAGCGCCACCAGGTCCCCTACAAATTTCTCGGCGGGGGCTCCAACCTGCTGGTGGGTGACGGCGAACTGCCCTGGGTCATCCTGCAACTCGCCAAGCCCGACCCGGAAATCGTTCTTGCAGGCAATCTTGCCCACGTGGACGCTGCTGCCGACCTGGGCCGCACCGTGACCTATTGTGCGAAGCACGACCTAGGCGGGATGGAGGGTCTAATCGGCGTCCCCGGTACGGTCGGGGGTGCTCTCCGCATGAACGCCGGCGCCTACGGCATGCAAATTGGCAGTTACGTGCGGGAAGTCAAGCTCTATCGCGCAGCGGAACGCCGGATAGAAATCCTCAGGGGCCATGAAATTTCATTCGAATACCGTCACACTTCGTTTGCGCCTGATGATATGATGCTCGCAGTGACGCTGGAACTTCCCTCCAAACCGTTCAAGGAAATTCTGCAAGGGATTCGTATCTGCAACGAGAAGCGGCGTTCCAGCCAGCCGCTGGGGCAGAAAAGCGCCGGGTGTATCTTCAAGAATCCTCCGGGAGGCTCCGCCGGCCGCATGATAGACGAGCTCGGCCTCAAGGGCCTGAGCGTCGGCGATGCCAGAGTCAGCGACCGGCACGCGAATTTCTTCGTTAATGCGGGGTACGCCTCCGCCAAAGACATGCTCACGCTGATGTCGGAGGTTCGCGGACGCGTCGAAAAAGCTTTTGGAGTGCAACTCGAAAATGAAGTGGTGGTGTGGAACAGTTGAAGGCTATTTCCAAAAACGCAGCCGTGGCGGACGCTGAATCTTACCGGCCCGAGCTTATCGAAGGCGACGAGCCGCGCTACCTGCGCCGCCAGAAGCCAGTTGAGATTCGGCGCAAGAAATTCGGCGGCAAGAATCTTTCCCGCTATCGAACAATTTTCGGCGGGCTGCTGATGGTGTCCGGATGCGCTGGCGTTGCTTACGTTGCTGGAAATTTTCTGCTGCACTCTCCGAAAGTTCTTCTGTTGA
>Ga0126381_100005982_pt1 | contig 13442 bp, 9 predicted proteins | sample PanSoiMetPlot_28_FD_96465 | JGI IMG/M metagenome (GOLD analysis project Ga0126381, IMG submission 96465) | Tropical forest soil microbial communities from Panama - MetaG Plot_28 | ecosystem: Environmental > Terrestrial > Soil > Tropical forest > Bulk soil | place: Panama | collected 2016-02-17
AATGAAAATACTTGCTGGCACCGGGATTGCGACTGAAATTGAAGCAACCTGCCTCGTCGGCGAAAACAAATAGACGGCTCATGCTCAACGTGATCCCAGTGCACCATGCCCGACCGTGCAGTGTTAGCACGACGATAGGTCTTCGGATCGCATTGCGCGCTGGCCGGATAATCGAATCCGCGGCAACTTGCGAGCCTTGCAGCCGCCATTTCCCGTCGCTTGTGGTGTTTCCCTGGTGCTTCCCCGGAGCGTGCGCCCGTTCCAGCGACTACAGCGATGCTGATATTATTGGCGGTCCCGACAGGACTCGAACCTGTGACCTTCGGTTTAGGAAACCGCTGCTCTATCCGGCTGAGCTACGGGACCGATTTCGAGAGTGCCCATTCTAATCAGGCGGCTCAAAAGTGCCAGCGCTTCGAAGGGGTGACTCAGTCGCTAAGAGCACGCGGGCACAAGACAAAATTGCGGTGCACACGTGGCGTGATTTGCCAATAACTCGTTTTGCACACCGTGCATTGTGGTCAAATTCGAATCAGAAATTTTTTAATTACGGCAATAATGTGCCGCCGCGGAGAGTGCCAGGTCGTGCGCTTGATATGGCGCACTGGCAGAACCCCTTCAGTGCAAGTCATCGTGCAATGGTATTATGGTAAGGCATTTTAATATTACGTCAAACACCACTGCCTAGTTTAATAATTGCGCAACTAAGGTATTTCAGATTAGAAAATTTCGTTATATGGAAAAATACCTCCGCCTGGCGGCTTAGCGTTGGCAGATCACAACGTCGGAGCCGCAACAATTGTTGCAAAATACGGTATGCTCTGGATAATATCGCTGCGCTTCACGACCAAGTTTTGACATCATCTTATGGCCTCATTCTGTCCGGATGCGGGGGACATCAACATCTGCCCACAAGCTTGACGCAGTATAAAGGCTTCGCTTTCTACGGAGAGCGGCCTTGACATGAAGCCAAAGCATCGCCACGGGGAGCGCGGCGAAGGGGGCGGATGGCGAATGTTCCGACCAACGACAAAAGGTATCGCCGCGTCTTTAGCGGCGTGAAGCGTTGTTACGTGCAACATCGTTTAGACGTGATGAACTTCAGGCGACCTATGCTTTCAGCAGCGACCCTGGCCTTCGTGGCGGCGATCACAGTGTTTGACGCGCGCGCGCAAGCGCCGCGACCTGTGGATTGCGGGGGTAACAGCGAGACGTCGGGCGAGGTTGTACGCGTTATTGACGGCAGATCGTTTCTCTTTGCGGATGGCCGAGAGAGCCGCTTGGCCGCGATTGAAACGCCGCTCCCGGTTCCGGGCGATGAAGACGAGGCGCGTGTGGCGGCTGCGCTGGCCGCCAGGAGAGCGCTTGAGACCTTGACGCTTCATCGCGAGATCGGTTTGCGTGTCTTGGGGGCAGGTCCCGATCGCTATGGTCGACTGGTTGCCTATGCGTTCGTCCGGACGCCGACAGGTGAGACCCTGGTGCAGCACGAATTGCTGGCAACCGGCCAAGCGCTGGTGTCGCCCGCTCCCCTGGCAGCGAGGTGCCGCACTTACCTGCAGGACGCAGAACGGGACGCGAGGACCAGCAAGCTTGGCCTGTGGGGCGATTCATATTATGCGGTCAAGCGTGCGGATAGCCCCGTAGATGTCCTTGCCGAACAGGGACGATTCGCTCTGGTGGAGGGCAGGGTGACGTCGGTGCGCGAAAACGGCGGCATGGTGTATGTCAATTTCGGGCGGCGGGGGCCGGAACACTTTACCGTCGCGCTTGTTAAGCGGAACGAGGGTATTTTCGCGGGCGCGGGACTTACACCAAAAGCGCTCGCAGGCCGCAATATCCAAGTGCGCGGCTGGATCGAGGAGCGAGGCGGCCCTGCCATTGAGGCGGTGCGGCCGGAGCAGATTGAAATCGTCAACTAGGAACCGGCGAGCGTAGCGTAGTGTTGAAAACGGGAAGGCATCGCAAATCATGGAGGCCGGCGGCGGGAGCAGCTGCGGCGGCTGTGATGGCGCTCGCCGTGGCGGCGTGTTCCGCCATTCCCGGGGGGCGGCAGATTTTCTTGCCCGATCTACCCAAGAATGCCGAATCAACTTCCGCGAGCATCCGCGAGCATCAGCGTGTGCTTTCGGCCTACGGGGGCGCCTATGAAGACCCTAAGCTCCACGCCAAGCTCACCAGCGTGATCAACCGGTTGGTTGCAACTTCCGATCGGCCGGATCTCTCCTACAAGGTTACCATCCTCAATTCGCCTGCCGTCAACGCCTTTGCACTTCCGAACGGACAACTTTATGTAACCAGGGGACTGCTCGGCCTCGCCAATGACAGCGCGGAGGTTGCCTCCGTGATCTCCCACGAAATGGCCCACGTAATCGCGCGTCACGCGGCAACGCGGGAGGAGCAGGCACGCAAGACCGAGCTGATCAGTAACGTCAACGATATGTTGAGCGATCCCCAGGTCGGCGCGATGGCGTTGGCACGTTCGAAGATTGCGTTGGCAAGCTTTTCACGTTCGCAAGAGTTTGAAGCCGACAGCATCGGCGTCGGCATTGCGGCGCGCTCGGGCTTCGACCCCTTTGGCGCCTCGCGGCTGCTCGCTTCCATGGGGCACAACGCTGAGCTGCGCGCGGCCATCCACGGAGGCGATCCGCGTTCGCTCGACTTCCTGTCGTCCCATCCGGCCACGCCGGAGCGAGTCAAGAACGCCGCGGTCACCGCCCACCAGTTCGCTACCGCCTCAACCGAGCGCGACAAGGCCGCCTACTTGGCAAGCATCAACGGCATGATTTACGGGGAGGATCCGGTCGATGGCTTCGTGCGCGGCCGGCGTTTCCTCCATCCCAAGCTAGGCTTCACCTTCATGGCGCCGGAGGGCTTTGTGCTGGACAACACTGCGCAGGCGGTGCTTGGCATGAAGGAGGGGGCCGGCCAGGCACTGCGGCTCGATGTCGTGAAGGTACCGGCAGAACAGTCGCTGATCGAATATCTCAACTCGGGCTGGATCGAGAATATTGAAAACGGATCGGTGGAGGAGCTTGTCGTCAACGGCTTCCTGACCGCGACTGCCACCGCCACCGGGAATCAATGGGCGTTCCGGCTCTATGTCGTCCGATTCGGCAGCGAGGTCTACCGCTTCATCTTCGCCGCCAAGAACCGTACGCCTGAAGCTGATCATACCTTCCGGGAGTCGATCCAGACCTTTCGTCGTCTGTCACCACAGGAAATTTCGACCAAGCCGCTGCGCCTGAAGATTGTGAAGGTACAGCCGGGCGACACAGTGGAAACGCTGGCCACGCGCATGGCGCTCCTCGACCATCAGGTCGAACGGTTCCGGGTATTGAATGGCCTTGGTTCCGACGAGGCGTTGAAAGCCGGCGATCTCGTCAAGATCATTGTCGAGTAATTCGTGCCGCCGCCGTTGATTGGAGGTAGGTCATCGCAGAAAAGCCCGGCTTGATTGCCGGGCTTTTGAAAATCCGAGCAGGATTTCAACCGCCTCAGGCCGCCTCATCCTCAATCATGGGATCGTCGCCTTCCGGCGACTTGCCGCGGCGCGGCCCCTTGGCGAGCGCTGCTTCGATTTCCTTGACAGCCTCGGTCTCCGTAATGCGTTGCACCGCCGAAATCTCGCGCGCCAACCGGTCAAGCGCCGCTTCGTAGAGTTGGCGCTCGCTGTAGGACTGCTCGGGTTGTGTATCGGACCGGAACAGATCGCGGACCACCTCGGAAATGGCAACAATGTTGCCGGAATTAATCTTTGCCTCGTATTCCTGCGCACGACGCGACCACATGGTGCGCTTGATTCGGGCACGACCCTTCAGGGTCTCCAGCGCACGCTTGACGATCGGCGGTTCAGCGAGCTTGCGCATGCCGACTGCCGCAATCTTCGCGGTCGGAACTCGCAAAGTCATCTTATCCTTGACAAAGTTGATGACGAACAACTCAAGCTTGTATCCGGCAACTTCTTGCTCTTCGATCGCCATGATCTGTCCGACGCCATGCGCCGGATAGACAATGAACTCGCTGGTCTTGAACCCCTGTCGCTGGGTCGCCTTTTTGGAGGTCATTCCCTGATCAACTCCTTGGCCCGGCGGCCTGTTGCGACCGCCAGGCTTTGCCACGGGAGCTCCACGGCGGCCTGCGCCCCGAGAAGCTTGCGTTGCCCTGCGACGGTTTACCGACGAGGGTTTGGTGGTCTTTTTCGTCCTAGACCTATGACGCGTTTTGCCTGCCACTGCTGATTGCGTGGATTACACGCCCCTGTTTGACGGTTCCCTAGGAAAACTTCGAAAAAATACGCTCCTGAAGGGAGCGTCGAAGCGATGCTTTTCTTACTTGCAAAGTATATATCACATTATCCGCAGAAATCAAAGCCTTAGAACGTGCGAAAGTGTCGATTCAGCCCTGCATTTGCAATAAAAAACCGAAAAACGTTAACTGTCCGCAGGTGTGGTGCAAAACACCGCATCCGCCTAATACCTCGGCGCAGCGATTTTGACTCTCTCAATAGGTTCGAAGGCTCGGACGCCTGTCACAGCCCTAGTCGCCGGTACCCGGCTCCGGATTGAATTCCTTCAGCTTGCCCTTGACACCATCCCATTCCTTGCCGTCGGCAGGTCCTTGCCGCTTCACCGTGATATTCGGCCAGGACTTCGAATAGTCGGCGTTGAGCTCAAGCCATTTCTCCAGCCCGGGCTCGGTATCGGGCTTGATGGCTTCCGCCGGGCATTCGGGCTCGCAGACGCCGCAATCGATGCATTCGTCCGGATGAATCACAAGCATGTTGGCGCCCTCATAAAAACAGTCGACAGGACAAACCTCGACGCAATCCATGTATTTGCACCTGATGCAATTTTCGACAACCACATAGGTCATGAACAAGCTCCGGCCCCAGAGTGTGGCTTTGCTCAGTGGGTGCTAGCGCAGGCAGGCCGCGCGTGCAACCCTTGGCGCTCTCAGTCATGTAGGACGGACGCAATGAAAATGCGATCCGGCGCCTTTGAGCCGGTGCTTTTCAGTTCTCGCGGAACAGCGGGGCACCGTGATGGGATTTGCCAAGTTCTTCGTAGAGTCGCACCGCAGCCGCCGCATTGCCACGTCGCAATGCCAGCCCACATACCTTGAGAATCCGAACGCCGCCATCGAGCGCGACCGTAACCACATCCCCACATTTAACGTCACGACCGGGTGCAACAATCCGGACGCCGTTGACCCGCACGCGGCCCGCAACGGTCAACGATGCGGCGGCGCTGCGGGTGCGCACGATCCGGGCATTCCACAGCCACCGGTCGATCCGCTGTCGGTCCGCCGACACGGGACAGCCCGCCTTAGCGGCGCTCCTTGGCGTTCGCCTCGAGTTGGGCCTTGAGGGCCGCAAGCTTGGCAAACGGCGAGTCGGGGTCGGGCTGCTTCTCCCGTTCGCGACGCGGGACGTAGTCGCGGCGGTCCTTGGTGGGATCGCTGCGGTCTTTAGCGAATTGCGGCCGCTCGCCGCGCGGGCGCTCCGGACGATCACCCTGACGTTCTGAACGGTGCTCCCTTTGGCGCCGCTCGCCGCCATCGTCGCGTTCGCGCCGAAATTCGCCTTGCGGGCTGTGCCGACGGCGATGTGCGGCGGCCTTTTCGATCGGCGCGGCCGCCTCGACGGGTGCGGCGCTGCTCTCCCCCGCAAAGGCGTGCCCCGCCGTTGAATCTTGCGCTGGCGCTGCACTCCGGGTCTGACGTGCGTGCTGCCGTCGGGGCGGGCGCCGTTGTCCGCGCCGCTCATCGCCGCGGCCACCTGGGCGCCATACATCGACCAGCTCCGGCTCGACCGCCACCCTGGGCGCTTCGGCCGATGCCGGATCGGCGGCGGCTTCGCCTGGTGCCGCAACCGCGGCATGGGATGCGGGCACTTCGGCCACAACTGCCGTCTCGACAGCAACTTTGGTGGCCGCATCCGATACGCCTTGAATCTCCGCGATTGGGGCCGCCTCCGCGGCGTGGTCGGGCGCATCCGATGCCAAGTCATGAGACGCGAGGCTATGGGCGGTCGCGTCGCGGCCAGTGGAAATTTCGGCTGGTGCCTCAGGGGGAGAATCGGTTGTGGTATCCGCAGCTGGTTCAACTCCGGCCACGATTTGATCGCTCATGAGCGCAGCCGCATCAGGTGCGGGCGGCGTTGCCGCCTCGGCCTCCGCTTTGACGGGCTTTGGCCGCTTCTCCATTCGATAGCCGAGCGCGCGCAGGATTGAGGCAAAATCTTCCCCCGAAGAACCTGTGAGCGACGTCATTGCCTGGGTGACGGTGAAGCCGATGCCCTCGAATGCACCGGTAGGCTGGGGCGAGGGCGACCCCGGCCGCCAGCTCAGCGCTGGACGGATCAAGTCGGCAAGACGTTCCAGAATATCGACTCTCACGGCTCGCTCGCCGCACACACGATATCCGATGGTGCGGTAGAGCGAACGCTGTACCTCCTTGTCAACAGGAAATGAGGTGCGACCGCTCGATGCGAGCCGCTGCACCTCGTCGAGTCCCTTGATATCGTGACCGCCATGCTTGAGCGCCCAAAGCTGCGCCGCCAAAGCGCGCGGCGCCGGCTTGAGCAGAGCCGGGACATAGACGTGATAGGCACCGAACCGCACACCATGCTTGCGCAGGATGGCCCGCAAAGCCTGGTCGAGGCTCTTGAGATCATCGGCGAGCTTGCTGCGCTCAAGAACTCCGAGCGCTTCCACAAGCTGATAGGCAATGCCGCGGGCGAGCCCCGTAATGTCCTCGGCCGCACCCAGCACGAACAGTGGCGCGAGAAGCCGCTCGATATGAGTGCGCGTCCACAAGTCGAGACGGATCTGCACGGCATCGAGCGCGGCTCCGGTCAACTGTTCGTCAGCAAGGATACGCACCCGCGGACGCAACACAGTGTCGCCCGCCACGATCTTGGCGACCGGTTCGCCGATCCAGCGGATCGTCGCATCCGCCGTCAGCACAAACTGCGAGTCGGGTGCGTGAGCGAGCTTGTTGGCGCGAGTCTCGATTTCGCCAGCCAGCGCCTTTTGCGCCGCCGCGGACAGCGCCTTTGCGTCCGTCCCGCCCGATGTCGGGTCAGGCGCAAAGCGAAAGCCGTCGAGCCGGCCGATTGTGTGGCCTTCGACCACGACTTCGCCGGTCTTGGTGATTTCCGTTTCCAGCATCGCGTTCTCTCGCAACCGCCGCATCAACACGCTGGTGCGCCGGTCGACAAAGCGTTCTGCCAATCGCTCGTGCAGCGCATCGGAAAGTCTGTCCTCGATCGCGCGCGTGACGCCCTGCCAGTGATCAGGATCGTCAAGCCAATCCGGCCGGTTGGCCGCGAAGGTCCAAGTCCGGATATGTGCGATGCGCGTCGAGAGCGTATCGATGTCGCCGTCGATGTGATCTGCCTGCGCGATCTGGCAGGCAAACCAATCGTCCGAAATCCTACCCTCTCGGCGAAGAAAACCATAGAGGGTCACCACCAGTTCGGCATGCGCGGCAGGAGATATTTTCCGATAGTCGGGAATTTGACACACGTCCCACAACCGCGCGATCGCAGCTCGGCTGTCGGCGAGCGCGCGCACTTCTTCATCGCGGGCCGCGTGCTCAAACACCAGAATATCCTCGGCGACTGGCGCGCGGGTCAATGCCGGATGCGCCGGCAGCGCCGCAAGCGAGGCCGCAAGCGCACCGAGCGTGGAAAAATCGAGTTCCGAGTTGCGCCACTGCAGCACTTTGACGGGCTCGAAACTGTGGCTTTCAAGTGCATGCACAAGCTCGGCGTCGAACGGTGCACAGCGCCCGGTGGTGCCGAAGGTGCCGTCGCGGGTGGCGCGGCCTGCGCGACCCGCGATCTGGGCAAATTCAGCCGGATTGAGGCGACGAAACTGGTAGCCGTCGAACTTGCAATCTGACGCAAATGCCACGTGATTGACGTCAAGATTGAGCCCCATGCCGATCGCATCGGTGGCCACGAGATAATCGACGTCGCCCGACTGGTAGAGCTCGACCTGGGCATTACGGGTGCGCGGCGACAGTGCGCCGAGAACGACGGCAGCGCCGCCGCGCTGTCGCCTGATTAATTCCGCGATAGCGTACACCTCGTCAGAGGAGAACGCCACGATCGCAGTGCGGCGCGGTTGACGCGTGATCTTCCTTTCGCCTGCATAAGAAAGCTGCGATAGACGCGGACGGCTGAGGAGATTGGCGCCCGGCAACAGCTTTTCTACCATCGGGCGAACCGTGGCGGCGCCCAGCACGAGAGTCTCCTCGCGACCTCGGCAATTGAGCATGCGGTCGGTGAAGACATGGCCGCGATCGAGATCAGCGCCGAGTTGGACCTCGTCAACCGCCACGAAGGCCACATCGAGATCGCGCGGCATCGCCTCGACGGTCGATACCCAGAAGCGGGGATTGGCGGGCTTGATCTTCTCCTCGCCGGTGATAAGCGCGACGGCATCTGTGCCGACGCGGTCCGCGACCTTGTTGTAGACTTCGCGGGCCAATAGCCGCAGCGGCAGTCCGATCAGCCCCGAGGAATGCGCCAGCATGCGCTCGATGGCGAGATGCGTCTTACCGGTATTGGTTGGCCCCAGCACCGCTGTGACGCCGTGGCCTCGGGCACGCGAGTCGCGCTCCGCGGGGGAACTAAACGAAATGGGCATCGAAGCCTCCGCCGGCGCGCGGACCGGCCGGCGCGTCAAACGAGGTATCTGTATCATAACGTGACGGAAGCCAAGGGGTGATGGTCAGGCCCTTAATATTTGCGAACTAAGCCGGAACAAAGCGCGCCCGAATCGCTGACTCGGTTCCCATTGAGATTTGTTCTCATCCACATGTAGTAAGCTGACGCATTGACCTACTAGACCATCCACAAATTCGATGCGAATGTGCACCGTGACAGGACTTAAATCGTAGACCGCAACAACCACCCGTGTGGATTTCGATTCCGTGTTGTCAAGTCCAATAAACGACGAGGCGGTAGATTTTTTGATTTTTGCACGACAAGCGGCTCAGCGCGCCGCAGCGGTAGCCGGTGTCGAGCGAGGGGTAGCGGCTGTGATGAATTGTGTGGCCTCGAGGCTCGCCTGGCCCAATGGAGTCTGAAGCGCAATCCGATATGGCACCACGACCCGGGTTCCAGCGATCGGCGCCAGCCACATTTCCATGTTCTGCTGCGCCATCAGGTACTTGATTGCCGGTCGTTCGGGCACATGGCCCGCCAGCGGCATGAATTGAACGCCGCACACTGCGACCGGCCCCTGGTAACCCTTCTGAGCTTGAACTGTGTCGATGCGCTTGAAGCTCAACTGCAAATCGAACCGCATGCGCCCGTCGAACACCGGAAGGGTGCGCCGGCACGCCTCGGGTGAAACCGGATCGCCGTTGCCCGATACCCGTATCAGCCCCGCGCTCATAGGATCGATGACGCCGCGCCGATGGGCATCCGTCAAAGGGATTCGGTCAGGATTGGGCGTGGTTGGCGGATCGACGACCAGATCCTTGACGGTTCCGGCACTCAGCACAATTCGGAGCTCTTCGACTCGTCCGCCGTTGTTGATTGTCGACACAAAGGCCGTCGGCGCCAGATTGTCGCTGCGCACGGTGCCTCGGGAGGCAGCGTTGCCGTGGCCGGTCGCAAACACCCGCAACAACCCAGCGGTCATCCCGCTCGCCGCCGCGGTGAATTGATCGTCGCCGATTTCAATGACCCAGGCACCTTTGCCGATTGGTACGCCCGCCAGGGTGGCGGTGTAGCGGGCATCGAGCTTTCCTTGCGCACATGCGCCGCCGCTTACCAAGCAGACGACCACGATCGCCGCGCCGGCCAGATGAAAACCGCGACACAACCTAGTCAGCCTCAAATGCACTGATGATCCCTTCGCTCACGCGCAGCAGCTATTTTGGGCAGAATATCCTTCTCAGAGCGGATTAAGTCGATTGTGTGATCCATTCTCGGGCGATCGAAATTTCTGCGCGCCTGGGCGAGACGCGGTATCGAACCTTCACCGGATTTTGCCCGCCATTGAGCTCCGACAGGGCTAACGCGGCCCGAACTTGACGGCGTTGGCGCCAATCATTATAGGTCCGCGGTCCAAACGAGCCTAAGATTTCCACGCTCTGCGCAATTTGGGGCGCAAGCGCGTGATTGCCAGAGGTACACCATGTCGCGGCGGTGCGAATTGACCGGCAAATCGGCCCAGGTCGGCCACAAGGTCAGCCACTCGAACATCAAGACTAAGCGGCGCTTTTTGCCGAACCTGATAAATGTCACCCTGATTTCCGACTCGCTCGGCCGCTCGGTGAGACTTCGGGTTTCCGCCAATGCGCTCCGCAGCGTCGATCACCGTGGCGGGCTCGATGCCTTCCTGACCAAGGCGCGCAACGCCGAGTTGTCTCCGCGAGCGCTTGAACTCAAGCGCCAGATCGCCAAGAAGCTCGCACCAGCAAACTGACGGCCGGCCCATGCAGAATTTCTCGTAAACAACACCCCTATTCGTCAACAAGCTTGAACTGCAATAGTACGGTGCGCTGCAGGATCGAAAAGTTATCGTCCGAAATCAAGGTCAGCACAGCGTCGCCGGCCGAATCCACATGGATGCTAAGCCCCTCCATGTTGTCGATCTGATACCTCATGTCGGCAAAGAGCAGGTCGGCCCCGTCAACCAGTGCACCGGGTGAAATGTCCGCGATCGCGATCCGGCGCAGCCGCATGGCGATGCCAGTCCACCAGGTGAATCGACGTTCCAGCAGTAACACGTCGCCGGACGGCAGAGTGGCACTGTCACTGATGTCGAAATCGTCCCGGCGTTTGACGGAGAATTCCGCTGGCGTCGCGCCGCCGATCAGAAAGGCCTTGAGATTGCCGTCGGGATCAAGGCCGCGTTCGGAAAATGCCATCAAGGCCCCGGCAAGCTTGCCGTTGCGCGGCGCGAACGTGAGCGCCTCGAGACCCTTGTTGTTGGGCAGACGTGAGATGCCCGGCGGTGCCGAGACCACTTCGGCGCGAGCCAATACGCCGTGGCGGGCGAAATCAAAGCGTACGATGCGGTTCACCCGCTCAATGCCCACATAGAGCCACCCGTCCCGCTCGGCTAGCGACTCGGTGTCGTACCATCCACGCGCTGCGAGGGTGCGGCCGTCGGGGCCGAGCATCGGCGCCATTATGGCGTCGGCAATGCCGATCGGCCGGTCGCCTTCATGGACAATGCGGGCCGTGAGCCAGCGTCCTTTGTCGGTGAGGGAGACGAAATGCTCGCCATCCGGCGCGACACGAATCGCCGAAAATCCTCCGAATGCCGAATAGGACGACTTCAGGTCAAGCCCACCGAGATATTCCAGCTTACCGAAGCGGCGCTGGTCGGGTGCACCGACGCTAAATGTCGCGATCGGCCTAGCATCAACCGTGATGCGCACCGGCGAATCGACCCCGCCGCGCTGGGCCTCGACCCGCGATACGATCGCAACGGCGAAGTAGGCGACCAAGGTAACCATCAGGCGCCGGCTTGACACGAAACGGTAATGAGTCAGAGCGACCGCTTCCCCGCAATCGTGTTTGCGGTCCCGGCAGGCCGGCGTCGGACAATTTCCAGTCACGCGTGCAGCCGCCGCTGCGGCCGCCGTACGGGCTCGAAGTCCGGTCTTTCGTCGAACAGCTCTGCGAGTTTTTCGATCATGACGCCGCCGAGTTCTTCGGCGTCGACTATCGTGACGGCGCGTCGATAATAGCGCGTCACGTCGTGCCCGATGCCGATGGCGATCAGCTCCACCGGGGAACGCTGCTCAATGTCCTCGATGACCCAGCGCAAATGGCGCTCCAGATAGTTACCGGCATTGACCGAGAGCGTGGAATCATCGACCGGCGCGCCGTCCGAGATCATCATCAGGATCTTGCGCTGTTCGGTGCGCCCCAACAGGCGCTTGTGAGCCCAATCCAGCGCCTCGCCATCGATATTCTCCTTGAGCAACCCTTCCCGCATCATCAACCCGAGATTGCGCCGCGCACGCCGCCATGGCGCGTCGGCGGACTTGTAGATAATGTGCCGCAGGTCGTTGAGACGGCCCGGATTGCTGGGCTTGTTTGCCGCCAGCCAGGCCTCGCGCGACTGGCCACCCTTCCAGGCCCGGGTGGTGAAGCCGAGAATCTCCACCTTCACCCCGCAGCGCTCAAGCGTGCGCGCCAAAATATCGGCGCAGGTCGCCGCCACCGTAATCGGACGGCCGCGCATCGAGCCGGAATTGTCGAGCAGGAGCGTCACCACGGTGTCGCGGAAATTGGTGTCCTTCTCGCGCTTGAACGACAACGGGTGCATGGGATCGATGATGACGCGCGAGAGCCGGGCCGGATCGAGCAACCCCTCTTCCAGATCGAATTCCCACGAGCGGCTCTGCTGCGCCATCAGGCGGCGCTGCAGGCGGTTCGCGAGCCGCGCCACCACGCCCTGCAGGTGGGCGAGTTGCTTGTCGAGATAACCGCGCAGGCGATCGAGCTCTTCCAGCTCGCACAGGTCTTCTGCCGCCACGGTCTCGTCGAACCTGGTAATAAAGGGCTTGTAGTCGGGGCCGCGGGGTTCGTTCTTGCCGCCGTGGCGCGGGCGCCACGGCTCGGCGGGGTTTTCGGAATCGCCCATTTCGGAATCGTCGGGCAAGTCGGCGTTCAGCGCGTCGGTCGCCTCGGCGGCACTGTCGGGAAGATCCTCGGTTGACGCGTCTGCCTGCTCGAGGCTCATGCGCTGACTGTCCTCGGACTCGGACGATTCCCCGTCGTCGCCCTTCTCGTCCTGGCGCCCGTCCTCGTTGCTCTCGTCGCTGTCGTCCTCGTCGTCCTCATTGCCGCGGTCATCGCCCATGTCGAGCGAATCCAAAAGATCGTGGACGGCGTCGCCGAACTTGCGCTGGTCCTCGATCATGTCTTCGAGACGGTCGAGATCGCGACCGGCGCGACCTTCGATCCAGCTTCGCCACAGCTCCACTAAGCGCTGCGCGGCCGGTGGCGGCGCCTGGCCGGTGAGGCGCTCGCGCACCAGCATGGCGAGCGCCTCCTCGATCGGCGCGTCGGCGCGATCTGTGACCTCTTCGAATTTGCCGCGATGGAACTTGTCGTCCAGCATGGCAGCAAGATTCTTGGCCACCCCCTGCATGCGTCGCGCCCCTATCGCCTCGACCCGGGCCTGCTCGACCGCCTCGAAGACTGCGCGCCCCTGCTGATTACCGGGCAGCAGGCGGCGATGGATCGCTTCGTTGTGACACGCCATCCGCAATGCAATCGCATCCGCATGACCGCGCACGATCGCGGCATCAGCGGCCGTCAGCTTGCGCGGCGGCTCCGGCAGCCGCGCCTTGCCGTCGACCATGCCGGGACGCTCGGCCGCGAACGCGACTTCGAGCTCGGGATGGCGCGCGATCGCGCGCAGGCAGCCGGTCACCGCGCGCTTGAACGGCTCGGTCGG
>Ga0126381_100005983_pt1 | contig 13441 bp, 11 predicted proteins | sample PanSoiMetPlot_28_FD_96465 | JGI IMG/M metagenome (GOLD analysis project Ga0126381, IMG submission 96465) | Tropical forest soil microbial communities from Panama - MetaG Plot_28 | ecosystem: Environmental > Terrestrial > Soil > Tropical forest > Bulk soil | place: Panama | collected 2016-02-17
CAACCCGTCCTTGTTCTTCTCCAGTCCATAGGCCAGCGCCGCGGCGGTAGGTTCGTTCACCAGCCGCAGAACTTCAAGTCCTGCGATCCTACCCGCATCCTTCGTCGCCTGCCGCTGCGCATCGTTGAAGTACGCTGGAACCGTAATGACGGCCTTCGTTACTGGAGCCCCAAAAAACCGCTCCGCATTCTTCTTCAACTGCGTCAGCACGTAGGCCGAGATCTCGGGAGGCGTCAGCGTCACCCCTCCGACCTTCAGCTTCAGCACCTCGTCCTGCTTCAAGCCCTCGACCAGCTTGAAGGGAAACAGCTTCAGCTCTTCCTGTACGTCCTCAACGCCGCGCCCCATCAGGCGCTTGGCGGAGTACACCACACTTCCGGCATCTTCCAGCAGGGTGCCTCGCGCTCCATTTCCCACAACAACGCCGTCTGCGGTTACCGCAACGACCGACGGGAGCAACCGGTCCCCGTCCTCTCCCGGGATGACCGTGGGAATCTCTCCCTGCATATACGCAACCAGGGAGTTCGTCGTCCCAAGATCAATTCCGACAACCCGCTCATCAGCCATGGATAAGTCCTTTTTTCTCTATTGTCCTACAATTACAGCACTGCAACGCGTCCCGCGGCCGCTGCCATTCCTGCAGCGTTCGCCGATTGGATGCGGTTCGCTGAGAGGCCGATGCCATGCTCTACCTCGAGCGCGCCCCTCATCCCGCTCTCGCTCCCTTCGTAAAGAGGCTCTGGTACTCCTGCGATCCGAACTCAGTCCACCGCCATCAGCGTTTGCTTCCCTCTGGTCATGCGCAGGTCGTCATCTCGCTCGCTCGCGACTACTTGACCGATGCCAACCATCCCACTGATCCGCTCCAGCACACCCCACCTGCTCTCTTCCTCGGCCAGTACTCCCGTTACCAGTTCATCGATGCCATCGATATGGCGGAGTTGATCGGCGTCCTCTTCCAGCCTGGAGGAACGCTCGTCTTCTTCCCCGATGCTGCGTACCTCTTCAGCGACTGCGAGACATCGCTCGAAGACCTCTGGGGTTCCGCGTCCCGCTCCCTGCGGGACAACCTGCGCGATGTCCCCACGCCCGCGGCAAAGTTTGCTCTCCTCGAAGCCGATCTGCTCGCCCGGCTAAGAAGCGCCGCTGCTCCGCCCCGCAACCGGATCGTCGACTTCGCGCTCAATGCCATTCAATCTTCTCCAGACACCGCGACGATCTCGGGTCTCACCCGAAGCATCGGCTTGAGTCCGCGCCGCTTCTCACAGATCTTTGGCTAACATGTTGGCGTCGCCCCGAAGCTCTACTGTCGCATCCAGCGCTTCCAGCGAGCCGTGCAGAGCCTCCACCGTGGCGCGGACCTCCCCTGGGCCGAACTCGCCCTGGCCTGCGGATACTACGATCAGTCCCACTTTACCAACGCCTTCCGCGCTTTCTCCGGTATCAGTCCCAGCTTTTACACCGCCGCTCACCGTCCCTGGTCCAATCACCTGGAAGCGCCGGATTCATTCCCCAAAGAGTGAGAAGTAGCGTGGGTAAAAGAAAACGTGGCGCTCGCACGCGAGTTGAGCGAAAATGTGCGTGCGTATTGCGCACCTTATTTCTTGCTTCCGCTTCATGCAGGGGGATTGCATGCCTTTCCGAAAGTTCATGCTGTTGGCTGCATCGGTTGCATTTGTGCTCGCGACGATGACGTCGTTGGCTAGCGCCAGTTCGTTTCCCGCCGTGGTCGTCTACGGAGACAGCCTGTCGGATAACGGGAACCTTTACTCCGCCATCGGGTATCCGCCTTCGCCCTATTACCAGGGCCGTTTCTCCAACGGGCCGGTGGCCGTCGAACAACTCGCTGCGATGTGGGGCGTCCCGCTCTATGACTTCGCCTATGGAGGAGCAACCACTGGCGTGGGGAACTTTGTCGACAACGGCACGCAGACCACCCCGGGAATGGTTGGCTTGCCTGGAATGCAGGTCGAATTGGCCGCCTCCGCTCCCCTGTTGACGCCACCACTGACCTCGAGTGCCCTGTTTGTAGTGTGGGGCGGAGCCAATGATTTCTTTTCCGGCGGCTCGGTCACGACCGCCGTCAAAGATATCGATGGCATCGTCGCTGCGCTCCAGAGCGATCATGTTCAGCACATCCTGGTGGCGGGCTTGCCTGACATCGGCTTGACCCCCGAATACAATGGCGATCCGAATGCGACGGCATTCAGCCAGCAATTCAATGCTCTCCTGCTTTCCACCCTTCCATCGGGCGTGAACTACGCTGACACCTACACCCTTCTGAACCAGATGCACAATAATCCCGGAGCTTTCGGGTTCACCGATGTGACGGATCCCTGCTTCAACGGAACGGTCTGCGCGAATCCGAACCAGTATCTCTTCTGGGACGGAGTCCACCCCACCACCGCTACAGACTCGTTCCTCGCGCAGGAGTTTGCTGTCGCCTCAACTCCGGAGCCCACATCGATCATGCTGCTCGGCTCGGGAATGTCCGGACTGATGGTCTTAGCCCGGCGTAGGTACAGGAGAGCGGCGTAACTTTTGCGCCTTCAGCCGCAGCCTTGCCATAAGGTACATTGACCGGCTGATAACCTTGATGAAGAGAGAACAAAGCCCGGCTGGGTTGGCCGGGCTTGTTTCTTAGGAAGCGCTGATTGTGTCCGGACTTATACTCTTTAGTTTGAATACCTTGCACGAAAAAGATAGAAGGATGGGTAGGCAGATGCAGACACCAGACTTCAGCCGCTGTTCTCAAGGACCGCCGTTTTTTCCAAGACGGTCTCGCTCGAAGGGTGACATTGTTCTTCCATCATGAGCGCCAGCCACGCAAAGACCTGCACTTCCTCCGTGATCCCAAGCCTCCGCTATCGCAACGCTGTCGCTGCCATCGACTGGCTCGTCCGCGCCTTCAGCTTCACCAAGAAGGCCGTCTACATGGGACCGAATGACACCGTCGCCCACGCCGAACTCACCTTCGGCAACGGCATGGTGATGCTCGGCTCGGCCTCGAACGAAGGAGAGTACGCGAAGCTCATGGTTCAGCCGGACGAGATCGGCCTCCGCGAGACCAAAGGGATCTACCTCGTCGTCTCCGACGCCGACGCCATCTACGCTACTGCGAAGGCCGCCGGGGCCGAGATGGTCATGGACATCCGCGACATGGACTACGGAGGCCGCGCCTTCACCTGCCACGACCTCGAAGGCCACCTCTGGAGCATCGGCAGCTACGATCCGTGGGAGGCGAAGTGACGAAGCGCAGACAACAGAGGAGAGCCTTCGTGATAACGTCGGCCTATGGAGCTAAACCCCTATGCTAAGTTCCTTGGTGATGCCGAGCCTCTCACGGTCCTTACCAATACTGCTGAGCGCATCCGCAACTTCACCACCCCACTCACGGCCGTTCAGATCAACCGGCAGCCTGCACCGGGGAAGTGGAGCATCTGCGAGATTGTCTCCCACCTCGCTGACACCGAGACGGTCTTCGCCTTCAGGTTGCGCCAAACCCTCGCCGAGGATCACCACATCATCCAGCCCTTCGATCAGGGACGGTGGGGAGAACGCTATGGCGCCTACACGTTCGATCGCGCGCTGGCGCTCTTTGAATCTGCACGCAACTGGAACCTCAGGCTCCTGAACACCGTCACCGAAGCCGACCGCCGTCGCCCGGTCACCCACCCGGAGCGCGGAACCATGACCTTCTGGACCATCGTTGAGACAATGGGCGGCCACGATATCAATCACCTGTTGCAGATCGAACGGCTGGCAGCAAACAAATAAACTGGAAGCAGGCATGTCCTCTCTTCCCGTACTCTTCGGTACTGTCGCAGCCGCTACCGCCGGCACGCTCGCCTACGCGGCCCTGTCGCCGCAGTCGCAGCTCTTCGGCCCCACCCTGGTGGCCCCCGCCCAGCCCGGCGAGATCGCCCTGACCTACGACGACGGTCCCAATCCAGCAGCAACGCCGCAACTTCTCGACGTCCTGGCGCAGCACGGAGTTCGCGCGACATTTTTTCTCATCGGCCGCTTCGTGACCGCGCAGCCTGCGCTGGTACGCGAGATCGCTGCGGCCGGTCATCTTATCGGGAACCACTCGACGACGCATCCCTGGCTGTCCTTCGTCTCTGACGCGCGGATCCGTCGCGAGCTGAGTGATTGCAACGCCGCTCTCGAAGACACGCTTGGAGCGTCGGTTCGCTACTTCCGCGCTCCTCATGGTGCGCGACGGCCATACGTCTTGCGCGTAGCCCGAGAACTGGGATTGACGCCGGTACAGTGGAACATCATCTGCGGCGACTGGAACCCGGTCTCGCACGACGCGATCTTCGCCAGGGCAATGCGAGGCATCAGCCGGAACGATCGCTCCGGTCGCGCTTCGAACATCGTCCTTCACGATGGAGGCCATCGGGCCCTCGGTGCACCGCGTCTGAACACCCTTGCGGCCACAGCAAAGCTCATCGAGTATTACTCGGCGAGCAAGCAGTTCGTGACCCTAGATAAATGGGCTGAGCAGCACTAGCTACGAAGCGCCTTTCGCGCCGCTTCCAGGGTAGCGGCGATCTCGGCGTCTCCATGAGCCGTCGAGACGAACGCCGCCTCGAACTGGCTCGGAGGCAGCCAGACGCCAGCCTCGAGCATTGCGCGGTGAAACCTTCCAAAGGCCTTCGTGTCACACTTCGCGGCCGCGGCAAAGTCCGTCACCGGACCGGTAGTGAAGAACCAGGTAAACATCGAGCCCACCTGGTTGGTGGTCATCGGTACGCCATTCTCGTGAGCGATCGCGGCAACACCACCAGCGATCGCCGCAGTGCTCTTCTCGAGCGCAGGATAGATCTCGCCTTTGCGCGCGATGAGTTCCTTCAACGTAGCCATGCCAGCGGCCATAGCCAGTGGATTGCCGCTGAGCGTGCCGGCCTGATACACCGGTCCAACCGGCGCCAGGAGATCCATCACATCGCGCCGTCCGCCGAAGGCCCCGCACGGCAGTCCGCCGCCTATGATCTTCCCCAGCGTGGTCAGATCGGGCACAACGTTGTAGCGCTGCTGAACTCCACCCAACCCGACGCGGAAGCCGGTCATCACCTCGTCGAGGATCAGGAGTGCACCATGTCTTTGCGTCAGCTCGCGAAGGCCGGCGAGATAGCCGGGACGTGGGGGAATCGTGCCCGCGTTCCCGACGACGGGCTCGACGATGACGCAGGCGATCTCATCCGCCCGCGCCACAAAGGCTGCCTGTACGGCTTCGAGGTCGTTGAAGGGCAGCGCCAACGTGTGCTGCGCCGTCTCCTCTGGAACTCCGGCCGACCCGGGAATCCCGAGAGTCGCGACGCCGGATCCCGCTTTGACCAGCATGGCATCGGAGTGTCCGTGATAGCAGCCCTCGAACTTGATGATGAACTTGCGACCGGTAAACCCACGTGCCAGCCGGATCGCTGACATACAGGCTTCTGTACCGGAGCTGACGAATCGCAGCTTCTCGACGGATGGAAAACACTGCCGAATTAGCTCTGCTAGGTCGCTTTCCGCAGAAGTCGAGGCGCCAAAGCTGGCTCCGCTCTCAGCAGCCTTGCGGATGGCCTCGACGACCGTGGGGAAGGCATGTCCGAGGATCATCGGGCCCCAGGACGCGAAGTAGTCGATGTAACGATTGCCGTCCTCGTCGAAGAGATAGGCCCCCTTCGCTTGCTTCACAAACGGTGGTTCGCCCCCCACCGACCGAAAGGCCCGCACAGGGGAGTCCACCCCTCCCGGAAGAAGCTGTTCAGCGCGACGTTGGAGTTGGCGGGAGCGATCAAGTTTCAGCGGCATTCAGTTTCAGTATAGAGTCCCGGCGCAGACCGGTGAGCGACTGGGGCTTCGTTGTGCCGCAACGTCAGCTGCTGTCAACCCCTGCTAAACTTAAGCTTCCGTTTCAACCGCAAAATCTGGAGAGCACTTTGCCGGAGACCTTCCCCACCCCCGACTCGACCGCACTCAACAACAAGACAAAACAACCTGCCAAGACAACTCCTGCCGCCAAGCCGGTCAGTTATGCTGACGCCGGCGTGGATATCTCTGCGGCTGACCGCTCGAAGCACCGTATCAAGATGCTGGCGCGCAAGACCTTCAATAAGCAGGTTCTCAGCGAGATTGGCGGTTTTGGCGGGCTCTTCGGACTCGATGTCCAGAAGTACCCCGAGCCGGTTCTGGTGTCGTCCTGCGATGGAGTAGGCACCAAGCTCAAGGTGGCATTTGAACTTGGTATTCACCATACCGTTGGCCAGGACCTTGTGAACCACTGCGTCAACGATATTGCCGTTCAGGGGGCCACCCCCCTCTTCTTCCTGGACTACCTGGCTACGGGCAAGCTGGAGAACTCCATCGTCGAGACGGTGGTGCAAGGGCTTTCAGATGCGTGCCGCGCCAACGGCTGTGCGCTTATCGGCGGTGAGACGGCTCAGATGCCCGGCTTCTATGCCGAGGGGGAATACGATCTCGCGGGAACGATCGTCGGGGTTGTGAACCGGGACAAGATCATCACGGGCGACACCGTTCAGGTTGGTGACGTCCTGATGGGGCTGCCCTCGAACGGCTTGCATACGAATGGCTACTCGCTGGCACGTAAGCTGCTGTTTGAGGTGGCGAAGTACAGCGCCGATCACTACGTCAATGAGCTTAAGGACAAGACCGGCGCTGCGCTGATGCGGATCCATCGCAGCTACCTGGCGATCATCAAGAAGCTCACGAGCGCCGAGGTCGTGAGCGGGATGGCTCACATCACCGGCGGCGGCATCACTGAGAATCTGCCGCGGATTTTGCCGAAGGGAACGGGCGCTCATGTTGATCTCGGATCATGGACGGTACCGCCACTGTTCGAGCATCTGCAGAAGCTGGGCAATGTCGAGCCGGATGAGATGCTGCGAACGTTCAACATGGGGATCGGCCTCATCGTCGTTGTACCTGCTGAAAAGGTGAAGAAGACGAAGGCGATTCTGAACCGGGCCAACGAACGTCATTACATCATCGGGCGCATTGTTCGCGGAGAGCGCAAGGTCATCTACAACTAATCGGTCAGTCGTATGGCTTTCGGGGCGGATATCTGCTTCACTCGCATCAAGTGTCACTAACGGACGAGGGCGATTGATCTGATTGGGACAAGGGACATCCCAAGTGTGTTTGCTCAGCCGCGGATAGGTCGGCTGACGAGCGTACTCGTCCTCCTGACAGCCTTGTTTTGCGGTGTGGTCGAGGTTCGTTCCCAGCAGGCTCAACTTCCTGAAGTTCCGTTGCCACAGACAACCGGCACGATCTCCGGATTCGTGGCCGATCAGGATGGAGCGGTCATTCCTGGCGCACGAGTGAAGCTCACGACTGGCGGTGGCGAGCGAGTGGTGGTCTCGGGGGCGGACGGGAGATTTTCCTTCGAGGAGGTTGCGGTTGGGTCGTTCAGGCTAACGGCGTCTGCGAACGGCTTTCGGATGCAGGAGGCTTCAAGCGAGTTGCAGGCTGGTCAGAGGTATGAGGTTCCTCCTTTCTCGTTATCTGTCGCGACCGATATTGAGGTGCAGGCGATTTCGGTGCACGAGTTGGCGGAGGAACAGATTCGGGTTGAAGAGAAGCAGCGCGTGCTCGGCTTTATTCCGAACTTTTATGTCATTTACGAAGCGAACCCCGTTCCGCTTGCACCTTCGCAGAAGCTGGAGCTTGCGTGGAGGAGTTCGATGGATCCGATTAATTTTGCTTTGACCGGCGCGGTCGCCGGGGCACAGCAGGTTCAGAATAGGTTTGCGGGATACGGGCAGGGGATTGAGGGTTATGCGAAGCGGTACGCTGCCTCCTACGGCACGTTTCTCACCGGCACCATGCTCGGCAATGCGGTGCTGCCCATCGTCCTCCATCAGGACCCGAGGTACTTCTACCGTGGGACCGGCAACACCCGCTCGCGAGTGATCTATGCCATTGCGAGTGCGGTGAGGTGCAAGGGCGACAATGGCCGGTGGCAGCCGAACTACTCGAGTATTCTGGGTAGCCTGGCTGCGGGCGGTATCGCCAACCTTTACTATCCGGCGGCGGATCGCGACAGTGCCGGGCTGACGTTTGAGGACGCGGCCATCGGGATGGCGGGGAGCGCGGCTGCGAACCTCTTCCAGGAGTTTGTGGTGCGCAAGCTTACGCCCCATGCTCGGGAGACCGCGTCCGGGCAGTGACGCGGCCCTAGCTTGGCTTCCAGATTCGAAACTCTCCGCTGCAGTGCAGCAGGCTCATCATGTAGAGCATTCCGTCGTAGTAGCGGCTGTGGCCGGAGGGGATGGGAGCCTGCCAGAGTGCGTCTACGAAGAGCCTCGCCTGTTTCGTGTTGGTGCTTGCGAGACCGGCGACCGCGTTTGTGCCTACCAACCCTGTGGGTGAGTCGGTCTCGGGTGTGAGTTTTGGAGTTGATCCGAGCGGCTTGCCGTCAAGCGTGTAGACGGGGCTGTATTTTCCAATGCCTTGTCCGGCAAAGAAGGTGTGGATGCGATCGCTGAGGGCTGGTTCGGTCGCGGATTTGCGCCACCACGACCAGTCGACCGACCAGTTGCTTGCGGTTCGCCATGCGTCGTATCCGAATTCGCCTGATTGGACGAACCGGGTTTCGTGCGGGGTTCCGTCGAAGTTGGCGTAGACGGGAGTCAGTCCGGTCTGTGGATTTGCTGTCTTTGCGAAGAAGGCGCGGCTTACTTCGGCGGCCTTCGCCCAGAAGACCCGGTCTTCCTCCGGTCCCCAGCGCGCCCAGAGTTCGTAGAAGGCGGGGAGGTGGTAGGAGGGGTCAGTGAAAGGGTGTTCCATGATGCCGGGAACGAAGAGGATCATCGCGTTCTCCTCGTTTACTTCGGGACCGACCTTTCGCGGGCCGAAGCGGGTCTGCCCGCTCTTGATCTCGCGGTGACGCATGACTCGCAGGAGCCGTTCAGCCTCGGCGTGGTAGTTGTAGATTCCCTGGCCGCTTCCCCAGCGATTTGCGGCGAAGAGCAGCGACATGGCGAAGTACTCCTCGCCATCCGGCGCGGGAGTCTCCTCGTTCGGTGCGCCGTCGGTCTTGCAGGACCAGGAGAAGTATCCGTACGACGGATGGGCCGGGTCGGAGATGAACATGTAGGTCATGACCCAGTTCCACAGCGCGTCGAACTCGGCCTTCTTGTTCATCTGGACGGCGATCATCATCCCGTAGGACATTCCCTCGCTGCGGACGTTGTGGTTGGCCCAGTCGGTGACGTAGCTCAGCGGCCCGTTTGCGTTGCTTCCGGCGGAGAAGTAGATGGCCTGGGTCTCGGGATCACCGTGAAACAGCTGCTGGTATGCGGCGTCAATCTTTTGTTGTATCTCTGCGTGCGAGTGACCGGCCACAGCGAAGAGGTTGCGGTATTTGCCGGTTTTGTAGGCTCCGTTGCCGTCGCCGGATTGTGCGGGCGCTTGTGTGCAGACGATTGCTGCTGCGCAGACGGCTAGCCTCAACTTGAATCGAATCTTCATCCGTTCCTCTCCATTCTTTTGTCCATGGGCGAGTACGATACTACCCACCCGGCCCCTTGAATCCCCGCTCTACAATGCGAGGAGACACATGCACCGACTAGGGATTCTTCTTTCTGGACGCGGATCTAATTTTCTGGCTATCCATCGTGCGATCGACGAAGGGCGTCTTTGCGCGGAGATCGTGGTGGTTCTTTCGAACAAGCCTGAGGCACCGGGTCTGGTCGCCGCCCGCGATCTTGGCTACACGGCGCTCACAATCACGCAGCAGGGTAAGGGCCTCGAGGCGCGTGCGGCGCACGACACCCTGATGATTGCGGCTCTCACCGATTATTCGGTCGATCTCGTCTGCCTGGCAGGGTATATGCGCATCATTACTCCGCCGTTCGTGCAGGCGTTTCCGAACCGGATTGTGAATGTTCATCCTTCGCTGCTACCGGCGTTTCCGGGATTGGATGCTCAGCGCCAGGCGCTCGACTACGGGACGAAGGTGGCGGGGTGTACCGTTCACTTTGTTGATGAGGCGGTCGATCATGGTGTCATTATTTTGCAGCGGACGGTGCTGGTGGAGGATGACGACACCGCCGAGGTCCTCTCGGCGCGGATCCTGGAGCAGGAGCATGCTGCCTATCCCGAGGCGATTGCCCGGGTGCTCAGCGGACAGTATGAGGTTCAGGGCCGAAGGTATGTGCGGCGCGCAATATCGTTCTCCAGCCTGAGATAGTTCACGCGTCTGAGGATCCTATATTCCGGGTACCCCTCCCCGCGATCTCTTTGTGCAAGGCATTCAAAATAGATGCCTTAAATAAGAGCTTCGCTCGTAAATTATTCATCTCGAAGACCTTATCTTCAAGGATTTGAAAATAAAATAGTTATTCCTCTTAGTGGGAGGAGGATGGTGTTCCCGAGCCGTCAAGTGTGCTTGGGGAATCGGGTGGAGGCGTTTGACACTAGCGTGTCCTCAATCTCGATGGCTCGCCGGCATTACCGTGAGAATGATTTAAGGTAACCACTATCCCTCCCATAACGGGGCTGAGAAACCAGAAGGTTCGGCAGAAAGAGTTAATCTGCGCTGCCCCAGGTATAGCTTTCGCTTCGCCGGAGCGAGTCCTATACTTTCCCAGATCTTCTGGGACGGGAAATGCTGGACAAGGTTAGTTCGGGACTAAAGAAGCATGCCCCTGCGATCCATCAGGTGTTGAAGCGGGGGATGGAGCGGTCGCGATTTCCCGTCCCCAAGATGGTGATGGGGAGACCAGTGTGGACGCAGGCGCGCCTGGTGAGAGAGACCATCTGGGGGTCGCAGGTTCTGCGCTGGATTGTGGATGGCATTCGTCCAGGTGATGTCTTCTTTGATGTTGGCGCGCACCATGGCTGGATGTCGTTGGTGGCGTCGCGAAGGACCGGGCGGACAGGGAGAGTTGTGGCGTTTGAGCCGTCGCCTCCGTCGGTGGAGCTTTTGCGCTACCACAAGCGGGTGAACCGGCTTTCGCAGATGGAGATTGTGCCGAAGGCGGTGAGCCGTGAGGACGGAACGCGGCCGTTCTTTCTCGTGGGTGATGGCAATGCGGTAATGAACTCTCTTGTGGAGATAGAAGAGGCGGCGAATTCACCTCGCGGCACGTCTGCGATGGAGGTAGAGACCGTATGCCTGGACAGTTTCTCGCGGCAGACGGGGCTGGTTCCGAGGATGATCAAGATCGATACGGAAGGGGCGGAGTTAATGGTATGCGAGGGAGCAAGGGAGCTTCTTGCGCGGAGACACCCAGCCTTGATCATTGCCACCCACCCTACGTGGCTACCGGAGGGGCGGAAGATCGAAGACCTCTTTGAGATGTTGAAGGGCCTGGGGTATCGCGTGGCTGGCTCGGACGTGCTGAAGTATAACGGGGCCGATTTTGGAGACTATCTGTTCGTCGCTTGACCGGTTTCTGCCGAGGAGTCTTATTTGAGCTGAAGGTCGATTCCCGTGCCTGGATCGTCGACCGTCAGGGCGATCGTTTCGGAGCTTTGGTCGAGTTGGGTTGGGGTACCGTTTGCGGTTGCGGTGGTAGATGGGGAGTGCCAGCCGTGGACCTCGACTCGGAGTTGTTTCCACCAGGGTTGGAAGGTTCCCTGGTGGGCCCCGACGTGGATGTGGAGCTGGCCGTTTTCGATCGAGCAGGTGGAGTCCATGCGGAGGTAGGCTCCCTGCTTGTAGTTGAAGGAGGTTCCGTCGTCCTGGTAGATGGTACCGTGACAGTTGTTGCCGGGCGCGGAGGCGGCTTCTGGAACATAGACCCGGAGGGTGAGAGGGCCCTTGGGGGTCTCTTCGGTGCTTTGGACTAATGGTTGGATGGGGAGGATAGAGCCTCCGTGGACGTAGACGGGCAGGGTTTCAAGTGAAGGCGTGATGGTGATCGGTGGAGGAGGCGGGGTGGCGCTCGATGGATGGGTGGGTTCGGGCGTGGTCGCGATGGCGGTAACGGGTTGTTCCTGGTCGCGGGTGGAGGTGGCGGTGATGTGGGCTACGAACTTACCGGTCCAGTAGTCGTACCAGTCGCCGGGAGGGAGCTTGAGTTCGTAGGGGTCGAGCATGTCGGGGTATGGTGAGGGGGCGACGAGGATGTCGGGCCCGAAGAGGAATTCGCCGCCGGCATCAAGGTCGAGCGGGTGGCCGTCGGAGGTGGCGTTGGGGAACTCGAGGAAGAGCGGACGGACGATGGGGACGCCTGTGCGGGCCATCTCCTCGGCGAGGGAGTAGAGGTAGGGCATGAGGCGGTAGCGCTCTTCGATATAGCGACGGCGGATGGCTTCATGAGCGATGCCGTGGACCCATGGTTCCTGATCGCCGGTTCCCTTAGCGGTGTGGTCGCGGTCGATAGGCTGGAATGCGCCGATCTCAAGCCACTTGGTGAGAAGGTCGGGCTGCGGGGTTCCGGCGAAGCCTCCGACGTCGGCGCCGGACATGCCGAAGCCCGAGAGGCCGAGGTTGAGGAGCATGGGCGTGGTGAGGCGGAGGTGATTCCAGGTGGAGGAGTTGTCGCCTGTCCAGGTGGCGGCGTAGCGCTGGCCTCCTGCGTAGCTGGCGCGCGTGAGGACGAAGGGACGCTGGTTGGGACGGAGTTTGAGAAGGCCTTCGTAGGTGGCGCGGGTGTTCTGCATGCCGAAGATGTTGTGAATCTCGAGGTGGGTTGCGGTGCGAGGGGTGAAGCCGGGCTCGTCGATGCGGTGCTGGATGAGGTCGGGCATCGTCTTGGTGGGAACATTGAAGATGGCGGGCTCGTTCATGTCGTTCCAAAAGCCAGCGATGCCGAGCTTGGCGAAGTCGAGGTAGAGGGTCCCCCACCAGGCGCGGGTGGAGGCTCGGGTGAAGTCGGGGAAGACGGCAAGGCCGGGCCATACGGTGGCGGTGTAGAGGGAGCCGTCGGGATTTTTGACGAAGTGGTCGCCGGCCATTCCGGTGTCGAAGGGGGCGTAGTTCTGGTGGGGGAGATTGGCGATGTGGAGATCGGTGATGGCGACGACGTGGAAGTGGTCGGCGGCAAGCTGCTGGATCATCCGCGAGAAGTTGGGGAACCTGATGGTATCGACAGTAAAGGGGCGGTTGTTCTCCTGGTAGTCGATGTCGAGGTAGAGGGCGTCGGCGGGGATGCGTTCTTCACGGAGCTTATTGGCGATCTCGAAGACGCGCGACTCGGGGTAGTAGCTGTAACGGGACTGCTGAAAGCCGAGGGTCCAGAGCGGCGGCATGGGCGGGGTTCCGGTGAGCCAGGCGTAGGTTTCGACGACGTGGCGCGGAGTGGGGCCGTAGAAGACGTAGTAGTCGATGGGGCCGTCGGGGGCTCCGAAGGAGTAGGCGTCGGAGAGTTCTTTGCCGAAGTCGAAGGAAGCGCGGAAGGTGTTGTCGAAGAGGATTCCGGTGGCACGGCCCGCGTTGAAGCTGATGAAGAAGGGGATGGACTTGTAGATGGGGTCG
>Ga0126381_100005984_pt1 | contig 13441 bp, 8 predicted proteins | sample PanSoiMetPlot_28_FD_96465 | JGI IMG/M metagenome (GOLD analysis project Ga0126381, IMG submission 96465) | Tropical forest soil microbial communities from Panama - MetaG Plot_28 | ecosystem: Environmental > Terrestrial > Soil > Tropical forest > Bulk soil | place: Panama | collected 2016-02-17
ATATCCGGCCAGCGCAATCGCTGTTCATGGCGCGTTCGGTCAGAAGGTTCTAGGGCGGCCATGGTTCGGGTAGTGCTCAGTTTAGGAGTGATGTGTGGATGTCTTTGCTGGATGCTACAGGGCTGGATCCAACTGTTTATGCCTTACTAGGAACGAAAGTGAGATGGCTCAGTTCGGAATTGTCGTGTGCTGGATGAATTCATATTGGGGCGGTGCGGTGCCAGCAATGGGAAGGGCTCTTTTGCTTGGCGCCATGGCGCGGCGGGCCGATATAAAGGCCGCGATAGCTGGCCCGCCCGGGGCAATGTCGCTGGCAAACAGCCGCCCGTTTGAGGGCCTGGTCACGGCACTGATCAACGAGCTGGCTACCGAACCCGGGACGGACGAGGTCCTCTTTGTCCTGGATGACTACCACCAGGTCAGTGCCGGGCCGGTGCATGCCTCGGTGGCATTCTTGCTGGAGTACCTGCCGCCGGGTCTGCACCTAGTGCTGGCCGCGGGCGTGGACCTGCGCACGGTGCAGGACATGCTCGGCCACCGCCGACCCGGAAGGGAAGCTAACAGAAGACACCAGCGCGCCGCCGGCCAGCACGCCACCCGGCCGGGGATCAATGCTGCACGCTATGCCGCCCTGCGCAGGCGAACCCGGAACGGACCGCTCAGCTGGTGTCGGCGGCCTCACGATGCCCCCAGTCCGGCCTCACACAAGATCAACGCTGACGCCGGGAGCCTGTATCAGTGCAGTTCAGGACGGGTGAGCCGCCAGGGACTTGAACCCCGAACCCGCGGATTAAGAGCTCGGCCGGCCTAAGTTCACCCGGGTTCGCAGAAGGTCGTGGCGCAGCTCAGGCTGGCGGCGCGTACGCCTGCGGACATGCACGCACGAGGGCGAACTGCAACTAAAACTGCAACTAAGGATGATCATCTGCGTCCGAAGCGCTAGCTACCTGATAACTCAACGGTGCGCAGGCACGGACAGGACCCACACTCGATCATGAGAGGTCCAGCATGGAAGAAGATCGCGGTGGCCTGGAGGAACAGGATCAGCTAGTTGCGCTGCAAGCTCAGGGATGGGATGGTGCCGCTGTGAGCGGGGAGTCCGGGTTCGGCGCGTCCCTGGACAGCTTCAGTGAGATGCGCCGGAGCCTCGAAGCGTCCGTCCTTCCGTTGGCTACCTCGGTGGACGGGCGCCGGTTCTCTGTTCAGGCCTCGCTGTTCGGCCTGCAGCTGCAGGCCGGCGGCTATGTGGTGCTGGAGGGTGGTGGCACTTCGCGGCTGGGCCGGGTGCTGACCCTGGAGCTGGGCCGGGAGCTGAGCACGGAGCTGACGCTATCGGCCCACGCGGGGGAAGCCCGGGAACAGACCCGGGGGCAGGTTCAGATCCGGTACGCGCGCGGCGAGGGCATCATCCTGGAGGGTGATCCGGCCCCGTTCCACGATGTGCCGGTCCGGGTGGCGGCCGGCCCGGAGGTACAGGCCTGGCTCGAGCGCGGCCAGCGGCCGGGCGCGAGACTGCGCCTGGGCGAGCTGGTGCTCGCCGAGGGCGTTCCCTGCCTGGCGGACGCCAGCGGGTTTGACCGGCACACGTTCCTGTGCGGCCAGTCGGGGTCGGGGAAGACGTACTCGCTCGGGGTGATCTTGGAGCGGCTGCTGATCGAGACCGGCCTGCGCGTGGTGGTGCTCGACCCGAACTCCGACTTCGTCGGGCTCGGGCAGGTACGCGCCGGCGCCGACGCCGCCCTGGCCGGGCGTTACGCGGCGGCGGCCCGGGGCGTGGCCGTGTACTCCGCGCACGCCCGGGGACAGCGAAGGCTGCGGCTGCACGCGGCCGAGATCGATCCGCCCACCCAGGCGGCGCTGCTGCGCCTGGACCCGGTCGGCGACCGCGAGGAGTACGCCGCGCTGGCCGCGCTGCTGGCCAGCCACACCCCGCCCACGTTCGAGGCGCTGGAGCGAAGCGACCTTCCTGAGGCGCGCCGTCTGGAGCTGCGCATCCGTAACCTGGGCGTCGACCGTTTCGCGGTGTGGGCGCTCGGTGAGGAGGGCTCGGTCCTGGACGCGGTCCACGATCCCGCCATCCGATGCGTTGTCATAGACCTGGGCTCGCTGCCCACGCGCGAGGAGCAGGCGCTGGTGGCCGGGGCGGTGCTCGGCGACCTGTGGCAACGGCGCCACGATCGCAGCCCGGTCCTGATCGTGATCGACGAGGCGCACAACGTCTGCCCCGCGCAGCCCGCCGACCCGCTCGTCGCGGTGGCCGCCGGGCACGCCGTGCGGATCGCCGCCGAGGGCCGCAAATTCGGGCTGTACCTGCTGATCTCCACCCAGCGCCCGCAGAAGATCCCCGAGAACGTCCTGTCCCAGGCCGACAACCTGGTGCTGCTGCGGCTGAACTCGCTGGCCGACTCGGCCTTCGCCGAGGCGGCGTTCTCGTTCGTCCCGCCGAGCCTGATCGACCGCTCGGTCACCTTCCGCCAGGGCGAGGGCCTGATCGCCGGGAAGATCTCACCCCAGCCCGCGCTGCTCCGCTTCGATCACCGCATCACCGAGGAAGGCGGCGCCGACGTGCCACAGACGTGGGCCAGCACCCGCTGACCCACAGCGGCCCCGCTCAGCCCCAGAAGTAACGTCGCCTGGCGGCTGGCGTAGGCACGGCCAGCGCTAGCCGGTCCCGCCCAGCTGGTCAGCCCAGGGGGAGTACAGGTAGGCGGACGAGGAGACTGCGCCGGTGAGGCCCTTGGCGAGCACGAGTACGGTGTCCGGCTGCACGGTGGGGATGTACGGCAGTTGCTGCGCGGTCAGTGCCTCGGCCTCGGCCACCAGCGCCGCCCGCTGGGCAGGGTTGGCGGTGCTGCGCGCCTGCTCCAGTGCGGCGGTGATCTTCGGGTCGTTGAAGTTGTCATAGTTCTGCGACCCGCCCGGGAGGACAATCGCGGACAGCAGCGCCGCCGGGTCGGCATAGTCACCCCAGTCCGGCGCCGGAACGCCATCGATGCCCGCCCGGAACTTCGGATCGGCGAAGAATTCGATGAAGTCCTGCGCCGACACCGACTTGAGCACGACCTTCAGGCCGATCGCCTGCGCGGCCGCCAGGTACGCGCCGGTGTCGGCTGCGATCACCGCCAGTTGGCTGGTCGTGCCGATGGTGATCGTCTTCCCGGTGGCCCCGGCCTGCTTGACCAGCTTCCTGGCCTCGGCGATGTTCTGGGTCAGCGTTGGCGAGGCGTCGTAGGCCTTGGTGAACACCGGCTTGCCGTACCCGAACGTGCCGGGATTCGACAGCCAGCGCGGCATCAGCGCCGCTCCCTGGTAGGCAGAGCTGATGATGCCCTGCCGGTTGAGCGCCAGCGACAGCGCCCTCCGCACGTTCAGGTTGCCTAGTACGCCCTTGAGACTGGTCACGGTGAAGACGTCGGTGGTCCAGCCCGGGCCAAGGTAGACCTTGACGGTGCCGCTGTGCGTCAGCTGAGCGAGGGTGGAGTCGCTGGTGGCGTAGTCCCCCTGGATCGCGCCGGTTTCCAGGCCCGCGGTGAGCGACGCGATGTTGGGGACGCCTTTGATGGTGACCTGGCCCACCAGCGGGTGGACCGCGGGGTTCCAGTAGTGCGGGTTGCGGATCGCGACCACGCCCACCCCCGGTGTCCACGACTTGAGCATGTACGCCCCGGTGCACATGGTGCCGCCACCGGGGGCCCCATAGTTCGCGCCTTCCTTCTGGGCGAAGCTTTTCTCGATCACGATTCCCGGCATCGAGGACAGCTCGCCTTCCAGCCAGTAGTCCGGTTGCCTCAGTTTGATCGTCACCTGGTTCTGGCTGGTCGCGGTCATCGAGGCCACCCGGTCAAATACCGGCCCGTAAAACCCGCCGAGCTTGGGGTCGATGTTCCGGTCCAGGCTGTACACCAGGTCGGCGGGCGTCACCGGATGGCTGTCCCAGAACCTCACCCCCGGCCGCAGCGTGAACACCAAAGTGGTGGGAGACGGACTGGCCACCGTGGCCAGGCCTGGTTCTAGCGACCCATCTGGTGCCTGACGCAGCAACGTCTCACACATCAATGAGATGGCCGTGAACTCCGGGAAGCCGAGCGCGAAGATGGGATCAGTCGATATCACGTCTCGGTTGGTGGCCCAGATCACCGAGGACACCGGCTTGGTGCCCGGCGGAGTATTGGCCCTCAGGCCCTGGGCCGGTGAGACACCACTTGACGATGATGTGGATATCGCTACAGGCCGCCCGCACCCGGAAGTCACCAGCGTGCACGCTGCCGCGACAGCGATAACCGCCCGTCGGCTGCGCCTGTAGTCCACCTCGTGCCCCTGATGCCACTCCGGAGCCGCTATCGCCGCTGGTATGCGACCGGTCCCCAATCCAGCACAGCAGCCCGCGAGTAAATCATCCGGGCAACCAACTCCGCTGAAACCACCCGTCAGGAGTGAATCTATGCATTTGCCCATCCGTTGCTGTAGGGCTGTCCGGAGGCTCCGGGTGACGTAGCGGCAGGTCAGTGGGCGCATCCCACCATCCGTAAGGGGTTCATCTATGTCCCGCTTGACCTGATTCCAGGCATCGGAACATCATGGGACGGGGGATGTTGGCGGACACCATCGTGGGGCATGACCAACACCGACGTACGTCAGCGGGCTGACCGGCCACGCCACGCTAGTGGGCCGGTCTTTGACCTTTCTGCGGCGAAGCTTCTGCGGCCGGTGGTGCGGCCCGGGTCTATCTGCCGTGCTTCGCTGATCGAACGGCTGGCGCGGGGTGATCCCGGCCCCATCGTGTCGGTGGTCGCGCCGGCCGGCTACGGCAAGACGACGCTGCTGTCGCAGTGGGCCGAGCGCGGCGGCCAGGCCTTCGCGTGGGTGTCGGTCGACGCAAAAGACAATGACTCGAAGATCCTGCTCACCTACGTTGCCGAAGCGCTCGACGCGGTGGAGCCAGTCGGGCAGGCGGTGTTTGACGCGCTGGCCTCCCCCGCGAGCTCGGTGCCCGGTTCGGTCGTCCCGCGGCTGGGGAACGCGTTCTCGTCGATGACCTCGCCCGTGGTGCTGGTGCTCGATGACGTGCACCTGCTGCGCGACTCCGAGTGCCGGGCCGCGCTGTCGGTGCTGGCCGATCACGTGCCGGCCGGGTCGCGGCTGGTGCTGGCCGGCCGGGCCGAGCCGCCGCTGCGGATCGGGCGGCTGCGCGCCGAGGGCAAGATCCTGGAGATCGGCCCCGGTGACCTGTCGCTTACCTGCGAGGAGGCGTCCTGGCTACTGCGGGCCGCCGAGGTGGCGCTGGCCGAGGATGAGGTGGCCGAGCTGCACCGGCGGACCGAGGGGTGGGCGGCCGGGCTGTACCTGGCCGCGCTGTACCTGCGGGAAGGCGGTTCGCCCGCCGGCGCGGCGGCCGCGTTTGGCGGGGACGACCGGTTCGTCAGCCAGTACATGGAATCGGAACTGCTGGCCCGGATCTCCCAGCAGCAGCGGGCGTTCCTGACCCGGACCTCGGTGCTGGAGCGCATGTCCGGGCCGTTGTGCGAGGCGGTGCTGGAGCTACCGGGATCCGCCGCGACCCTGGCCGATCTGGCCCGGTCGAACCTGCTGCTGGTCCCGCTGGACCGGCGCGGGCAGTGGTACCGCTACCACCACCTGTTCCGCGACATGCTGCTGGCGGAACTGGAACGCCTGGAGCCCGGACTGATCCCGCTTCTGCGGCGCCGCGCCGCCGGGTGGTACCTGCGAAATGACCTGCCCGAGGAGGCGCTCGAGTACTCCATCGTGGCCGGGGACATCGAGGAGGCCGCCCGCCTGGCCGAGCAACTCTGGCTGCCGGCCGACCGGCAAGGCCGGCTTACCACCGTCCTGCGGTGGCTCCGGTGGCTGGAGGACCGTGGGGGGATCGAGGGGCATCCGAGCCTCGCTGTGATAACTGCATGGGCATACGCCTGGATAGGGCGGCCGGTCGAAGCCGAACGGTGGGCCGACGTGGTCGATCGCTGGCAGTCTCAGGACACGGCCCGTCCTGATGACCCTGTTACCAGGGCGTGGGCCACCGTGCTCCGGGCCAGCTTCTGCCGGTACGGAGTCAAGCAGATGCGCGCCGACGCCGACGAGGCCGCGCGCAGGTTCGCGGCAGCGGTCATCGTGGCGCCAGTGGCGGTGCTGATGCAAGGGATCGCGCGGGTTCTTTGTGGTGATCCCGACGGCGGCGACGCGTTCCTGGCGGATGCCATCAGCCTCGGGGATGTCAGTACACCGGAGGTTTTCGCCGGCGCGCTGTGCGAACGGTCGTTGCTGGTGATGGCACGCAACCAATGGAGCCAGGCCGAGGCCCTCGCGAGCCAAGTACATTCGGTGTTGCGCCGGACCGGGATCGAGGACAGCTACGTCACCGCGCTCGTCTGCGCGGTGCAGGCTCGTGTAGCCCTGCACCGGGGAGACCTACCGACGGTGCGCCAGGAACTCGTCAGCGCTCAGCGGTTGCGGCCATTGCTGACCTACGCTTTCCCTCCGCTGGCCGTTCAGGCCCGGATCGAGATGATCCGGAGCCACCTCGCGCTCTCCGACCTCGCGGGGGCCAGGACGCTCATGCAGGAGGTCGATGAGCTGCTTAAGCGGCGGCCCAGCCTGGGGACCCTCGTCGGTGAGGCCGAAGCGCTCCGGGCCCGGCTGGCCAAAGAGCGCGGTGCCAGCGTCCCTGGCGCGTCCGCGCTGACCGCGGCTGAGCTGCGGTTGCTGCCGTTGCTGTCCACCCACCTGTCGTACCGGGAGATCGCCGCCGAGCTGTTCCTGTCGCCGCACACCGTCAGGTCGGAGATGAAGTCGATCTACCGGAAGCTGGATGCGTCCACGCGCAACCAGGCGGTCATGCGAGCGCGTGAGCTGGGGTTGCTGGAGGGCTGAGGCCGGCTTTTACCGCAATCTGCGGGGTGAAATTCGTCCCTGCGCGCCGTCGAATGGTGCTTGGCGGCGAGCGGAGGCGCATCAACCAGATGACGGGATTCCAGGACACCCTGCGCAGGCTGGCGATCTTCGACGAAGGGTTCGCCGAGGCCGGGTTCGGGCTGGGCAGGGCCGAGGCCTCGGCCCTGGACGGTAAGACCTTGGCGCTGCTGCAGGTAGCGGTTTCGGTGGCCATCGGGTCGTCGCCGGTCTGCCTGCAGTGGAGCGCCGCCCGGGCGCTTGCGGCCGGGGCGACCAAGGACGAGATCGCCGACGTGCTGCTGGCGATCGCCGCGGTGGCCGGGCTCGGCCGGGTGGTCTCCGCCGCCCCCGATGTGGCGACCGCGCTCGAGTACGACGTCGAGGCCGCGCTGGACGAACCGGACGGTCGCTGACCGCCATGGACGATATAGAGCTCCGGGAGTAGCAGATGGCCTCGAAGACCGAGCGGACGGTTGTCAACGCGGCCGGGCTGGTTCAGGGCATCGTGCTGGTCACGTTCCCCGCGGCCAGCACCATCTTCACCGAGAAAAGCGAGTACGGGCTGTCCAGCACGCAGTACGGGGCCATGTTCCTGCCCCAGGTCGGGCTGGCCATCGCCGCGTCACTGCTGGGCGCGGGGCTGGCCCGGCGGATCACCACCAAGCGCGTCTACCTGCTCGGCCTGGCCTGCAGCACCGTGTCCATGGTGCTGCTGCTGGCCAGCACGCTGGTCAAAAGCAACCAGGCGGCCGCGTACCCGCTGCTGCTGGTCGCGACCGCGTTCCTGGGCGCCGGGTTCGGCCTGACCGTCCCGGTGCTGAATACCTACACCTCGGTGTTCCACCCCGACCGCGTGGATCGCTCGGTGCTGGTGCTGAACGCGCTGCTCGGACTGGGCACCGCGCTGGCGCCGGTCCTGGTGGCCGTGTTCGTGGGCCTGGGATTCTGGTGGGGCCTTCCGATCGTGTCTACGACCCTGCTGGTGATCTTGCTGCTCGCCAGCCTCCGGCTGCCGCTGCGGGCCGAGGCCGCGGCCCCGGCGGGCCAGGCCGCCGGGCGGGCCAGGCGCGGGCTGCCGGCCCGGTTCTGGCTGTATGCGGCGTTCGCGGTCGCGTATGGCATCTGCGAGACGATGAACGGCAACTGGTCCCAGCTCGACATGACCACCCGGCTGGGCGCGTCGGCGACCCAGGCCTCGCTGGCGCTGGCCGCGTTCTGGGCCATGGTCACGGTCGGCCGGGTGCTGTTCGCCGCCATCAGCACATGGCTGCCCGAGCGGGTCACCTACCGCATCCTGCCGTTCATCCTGGTGGCGACCTTCCTGCTGACCGCCGCCCTGACCCGGCCGCACGCCGCCGCGGGGATCGCGGTGTTCGCGCTGGCCGGCCTGGGATGCTCGGCGCTGCTGCCGCTGACCATCAGCTTCGGCGGGGAGGACCTGACCGCGATGTCGGCGGCGATGGCCGGGGCGGTCATCGCCTGCTACCAGCTCGGGTACGGGATCGCCGCCTTCGGCGTCGGCCCCCTGAAAGACGCCGGCGTCAGCCTGTCAGCGATCTTCGGTTTCACCGCGTTGGTCGCCGCCGCGATGGCGCTGTTGTCCTTCTTCGTCACCCGCCGCCGGCCGGCGCCGGCCGCAATCACGGCCGCCGGGCCAGGTTCGCCCCGGCCAGCACGTCTTGAAGGAAGGGAATCGACATGACCACTGCTACCGAAGCTGAAAAGCGTCCGATCCGGAGCCTGATCCCGGCTCGCCTGGACCGGCTGAACTGGTCGCCGTTCCATACCCGGATGGTCTGCGGCCTGGGCGGGGCGTGGATCCTGGACGGGCTGCAGATCACGGTGGCCAGCTCGGTCACCGGCGAGCTGACCAAGTCCTCCACGCTGGGCATGACCTCGACCCAGGTCGGGCTGATCGCCTCGGTCTACCTGGTCGGGGAGATGGTCGGCGCGCTGGTGTTCGGCAAGATGTCCGACCGGCTGGGCCGCAAGCGGCTGTTCGTGCTCACCTTGCTGCTGTACCTGATCGGCACCGGCCTGGCGGCGTTCGTCACCGGCCACCATACCGGGTGGCTGGTGTTCTTCTACGCCACCCGGTTCGTCGCCGGCATGGGCATCGGCGGCCAGTACTCGGCCATCAACTCCGCGATCGATGAGGTGATGCCGTCGAAGTACCGCGGCCGGGTGGACATCTGGATCAACGGCAGCTACTGGGCCGGCGCCATCCTCGGCTCGCTGGTGTCCTACATCTTCCTCAACCACTTCGCCCCGAACGTGGGCTGGCGGCTGTCGTTCCTGCTCGGCCCGGTGCTGGCGATCTTCGTCATCATCGTGGGCCGGGTGCTCCCGGAGAGCCCGCGCTGGCTGGTCACCCACGGCCGCCAGGCCGAGGCCGACCAGGTGATGGCCAAGATCGAGCAGCAGGTCCGGGCGTCCGGGCAGCAACTCGCGCCGATCGATGAGAGCAAGGCGATCGAGATCGTGCCGGAGACCCGGTACGGCTACCTGACGTTCCTGCGGCTGGTGTTCCACCGCTACCCCAGGCGGGCCATCCTGGGGGCGACGCTGATGATCACCCAGTCGTTCCTGTACAACGCGATCTACTTCACCTACGCCCTGGTGCTGATCCACTTCTACCACGTGCCATCGAACAAGGTCCCGATCTACGGGCTGGCGTTCGCGGTCGGCAACCTGTGCGGGCCGCTGATCCTGGGCCCGCTGTTCGACTCCTGGGGCCGCAAGCAGATGATCGCCGGCACCTACATCATCTCGGCCGTGCTGCTGGCCCTGTCGGCGGTCTTGTTCGACGCCGGCGTGCTGAACGCCGCCACCCAGACGGTCGCGTGGGTGATCATCTTCTTCTTCGCCTCGGCGGGCGCCAGCGCCGCGTACCTGACCGTGTCCGAGACCTGGCCGATCGAGATCCGGGCCGAGGCGATCGCGGTGTTCTTCGCGATCGGCTCGGTCGCCGGCGCGCTCGGGCCGGCGTTCTACGGCGCGCTGATCGGCAACGGCTCGTCCCGGACCGGCCTGTTCGTCGGCTACCTGGTCGGCGCCGGCATCATGCTGATCGGCGGCCTGGTCGAGGTGTTCCTGGGCGTCAACGCCGCAGGCAAGTCACTGGAGCAGGTCACCAAACCGCTCACCTCCGTGGACGAGACGGCCCCCGCCGCGCCCGCCGCACCCGCGGCCGCGTAAGCGCCGGCGGATTCGAGGGAAGGCGAGGCACATGACGACCGAGGTGGCCGAGCCGGCGGCGGCCCGCGGGCCACGGCTGGCCGTGTCCGCCAGTGATCCGGTCCTGGTTTCCAAGATCACGGTGCCGGGCGTGCCGGGCTGGGCTGTGCCGCGCCCGCGGATCACCAGGCTGATCGCCGAGGGCGCGGGGTGGTGCCCGCTCACAGTGATCACCGGCCCGCCGGGAGCGGGCAAGACGGTGGCCCTGGCGTTGTGGGCGGCGGCCGAGGCCAGGCCGGTGGCGTGGGTCGGCCTGGACGGCTACGACAACCAGCCGGGGGTGTTCTGGTCCCACGTCCTCGCGGCGCTGCGCCGGTGCAGCGTCGCGGTCCCGAAGGCGCCGCCGGCCGCCGCGCGCGGGCGGGCGGGCGATCACGGCTTGTTGTCGGGGCTGGCGTCGGCGCTGGCAGCCGCCGATCCGCCGGTGATCCTGGTCCTGGACGACCTGCATCTGCTGGCCAACCCGAAGGTGCTGGACGGGCTGGACTACGTGCTGCGGAACACCGGGCCCGGGCTACGGCTGGTGGTGTCCTCCCGGATGGATCCGCTGCTGCCATTGCACCGCTACCGGCTGGCCGGCCAGCTGGCCGAGATCCGGGCCGGCGACCTGGCGCTCAGCATCGGCGAGACCGGCGCCGTGCTGGCGCAGCACGGCGTCACGCTGCCGGTCGGCGCGCTCGAGCGCCTCACCCAGCGGACCGAAGGCTGGGCGGCCGGCATCCGCCTGGCCGCGCTGTCCATGAGCACCCATCCCGACCCGGACCAGTTCGTCCAGGAACTGGCGGCCGAGGACAGCGCCGTGACCAGCTATCTTGTCGAGGAAATTCTCAACACCCAGCCGCCCAAGGTCCGGGACCTTCTGCTGTGCACCAGCATTCTAGAGCAGGTCAGCGCCGACGCCGCCCGCGAGCTGGGCCACGAGCAGGCCGGCCAGATCTTGCCCGCCTTGGCCCGCGCGAACACGTTCGTCGAATCGGCCGGGGGCGGGTGGTACCGCTACCACCCGCTGTTCGCCGAGGTGCTACGGCTCAAGCTGCGGCGGGAACATCCCGGCCGGGTGGCCGGCCTGCACCGGCGGGCCGCCCGGTGGTACGAACGCAACGGCCTGCTGGCCGACTCCGTGCGGCACGCCGCGGAGGCCGGCGACTGGCCGCTGGCCGCCCGCATGGTCATCGATAGGCTGGCGATCGGCGAGATCATCGACCCGCGGGACAGGCCGTCCCTGGCCGGCCAGTTCCACGACATGCCACACCGCCAGGCCTGGACCGAGGCTGCGCCGTACCTGGTCCTGGCCGCATTGTGCGTTGGCCAGCCTGAGGCGTCCGCCGCTGCCCTGGAGGCCGCGGAAAGCATCCTTGAGCGCCTTCCCGCGGGTCAGGAGACCGCAGGCCTGCTAGCCGCCGCGATGATCCGCTTCGCCGGGGCTCGTTGCGCCGGGGACCTCACCGTGGCGGCGGCCGCTGCCGGCCGGGCCGAGGCACTAGCCCGCACGGTCAGCTGGGACCAGGCAGGCCGGCCCCAGGCAATCGGGGCGCGCGTGCTGGTCGGCCGCGGGCTAGTTGAGTTGTGGTCGGGCCGTATCGGCGAGGCAGCCCGCATCCTTGATTCGGGCGTGGCCGCGGCCGCCGCAGCGGGGGCGGAGCACGAACGAGCGAACGGCCTGGGGTATCTCGCGCTGGCGGAAACGCTGCGCGGTCGGCCCGGCCGCGCGGCTCAGCTGGCCGTCGAGGCGACAGTAGCCCTTACGCCCGGCGAGCACCCGCCGGCCGTCCACCATCCGAGCCCCGCTGCGCTCGTAGCACTCGCCTGGACGCATTCGGAGCGTGGCGAGCTGCACGAGGCGCGCAGCCTGCTCAGGCAGGCCGACACTGCCCTCAGTGTCACCCCGGACAAGCTGATCGGTGCCCTGGCCTGCCTGGTCGCGGCGGGCAGCGCCCTGGCCGAGGGGCGGGGCGAAGAGGCCATCCAGGTCGTGGCCAGGGCACGGTCCGGGTGGCCCGTCCCCGCCTGGCTCGGACACAGGCTGAGCGTTACCGAGTCGCGGGCGCTCGTGGCCGCTGGCGACATCGGGGCCGCGCTCGCCGCAGCCAAGCGGGCCGGCGGCGATGAGTCGCTGGAGACGGCGGTCACCCTCGCGTACGTGTGGGCGGTGGCCGGGGACAGCGCCAGCGCACGCCGGGCGCTCGAGCCCGCGCTGGCGGCCGGCAACAGGGCGCCCGACCTGCTGCGGCTGCAAGCGTGCCTGGTTGACGCCCGGATCAGCTACCACGCCGGCGACCGTGCGCGCGGTCGGCGGTCGCTCGCCGCCGCGCTGCGGCTGGCCGAGCGCGAGCAGCTCACCTTGCCGCTCGCGCTGGAGCGCGGCTGGATCGCACCGGTCTTGCGGCGTGAGCCGGAACTGACCGCCGCCTACCGGAGCCTGCTCAGCCCGGTCCTGCGCGGCGATCTGCTCCCCGCCCGGGAGGTCCCGGGGCAGGCCCCGATTCCCGTGATCGAACCGCTCACCGGACGCGAACAGGAGGTACTGCGCCAGTTCTCCGGCATGCTCAACACCGCCGAGGTCGCCGGCGAGCTATGCATCTCGGTCAACACCGTCAAGACACACCTCAAGAGCATCTACCGCAAGCTGGCCGCGACCCACTGCGGCGAGGCCGTCCGCCGGGCCCGCCAGCTTGACCTGATCTGACGCTCACCTGATACAGCAGATAAAGAGTTCGGACAGATGGCACGGCTTGGAGGTGAAGACAATGGCTAGGCAGGTGACCGGGGCCGGAACTTCGGCGGGCGCCGGGGCGGGTACGCCGTAATGTGACGAAAGGCCGCTATCGCGCTGGCAACCGTACTCATCGCCCAGGCCCTGTCCGTGCTGTGCCGGGTCAGCGCCCTGCAGTTGCTGGCCCAGCGGGTGCCCCTCGGCGTGGTCGGCCCTTCCGAGGTCGTCACCGCGGTGACCTCGAAGATCAGTGATGCACCAGCGCGGGATGCGGCGACACGTCCTGTGGAAGGATGACGCATGTCGGGCTGGCACGATACCGAGCTAGCGCTCACTGCCCTAGCGGCCATGCTCTCGCCGACGACGCTGACCTTCTCGGTGCTGATCCTGGTGCTGTCGAAGCGGCCGCTGCGGTCTGGGTTCTGGTTTTACCTCGGCGCGCTGGTGGCCACCGTGGCGGTAGGGGTGATCGCCGCTTTCGTGATCGGCGATGCGGCCGCGCCAGCGCAACCGTCTGGCCCCCCCAAGGCCTGGGTGGCGGTCATCGACGTGGTGGCCGCCGTGCTCTTGGTGGCGCTGGTG
>Ga0126381_100005985_pt1 | contig 13440 bp, 18 predicted proteins | sample PanSoiMetPlot_28_FD_96465 | JGI IMG/M metagenome (GOLD analysis project Ga0126381, IMG submission 96465) | Tropical forest soil microbial communities from Panama - MetaG Plot_28 | ecosystem: Environmental > Terrestrial > Soil > Tropical forest > Bulk soil | place: Panama | collected 2016-02-17
AACACGCTGTCGCCCGACGTATACACAATCGGGTAACCGGTTCTCACGTGTTGCTCGCCCAATTCCTTGATGATTTCAGTCCCCGAAGCGGGCTTGTTCCCCATGGTTTTGCGGCCAACCTGTTTCTCGAACGCGTCTATGATTTCCGGCGGAAAGCCGTGCTTGTAGATGGGGAAGGAGTTACCGGCGTGTGTTCCAAGATAAAGAAAGCACCGTGAACAAGATCACGAAGTGGGGCAGAACTTGCGTTTGGTTTAGAAGCTGCAACGAATTTTTCATTAGTTACCTGCAAGACGTATTTTTCGGTTTCGAAGTGTTGGCGAACTAACCACTCGGGCTGAAAAATTGTGGGATTAAATGTGCCCAGCAACACTATCGAACCGCCGCTAATTTCTGGGATATAGTCTGGCATGGCGAACTTAATATAATCTATGGTGTTCGGTTTTCAAAAGCCCGAGTAGGTGTCAGTTCTGGTGTCAGTTCAGTCTGCATATTGATACAGGTTAGAGCAGCGTGGCGCAATCATGTAATCTGCTAAACAGCAAATTTTGCAATTTGACGCAGCCTCATGCAGTTTAGTGCGAATGGTCGTAACAAAATCCTAAGTCTTGCGCGTCTGCCAGTTCCGCCACTCCCGCACATTGAAACTAAAGAGCTTCCGAATCCTCTTCGGCCCCGTTCGTCAAGCGCAGATTCTCACAAAATTTCACCTTTTTACGGTGCGCTGCAGGGAAGTACACCAGTCACGGTTAGAATCCGGGCCGTCACCTCCGGAGAAGATGCAGCCGAAATCGGGCCGCATCGTCTCGCGCGGCATTCCGTCGGAGAGTATTCGAAAAGACCACCCGCTCACCATAAAGCAGCGTTGCAAAGGCACCAGGCCGTTCCCTTAATGCCAAGACCTACGCTAACCGACCAATGGCGGTCGTCCGAGGTTCTTCACAATGAACGAAAGCAGACTGTTTCTGCTGGTGCTCGCGTCAACAGCGAGATTCCAAAAATGACAGGGAATCGCGCGCTGGTCGAAGGGCAGTCCTGTTCATGCTTTTAGACCGGTCGATGGAGCTTTCATTTCGTGCGCCATTCTCACCTGTATCTGCGGCCACTGAGGTGGTCCTTGATATCTGGCCAAAATTCCCTGAAAACATTCCAGCCCACTGTCGCGGACAGAGCCGTGGTGCCCCTCAACAGAGCGTTGGTCGTGTTAGCTCTGCTTGTTGGATACCACGCGTTGGAAATGAATGCAGCCCCATAGATGCCTGCGAATCGGGAAAAGGCGGGAATTTGGGAGCCTCTATCTGTGGGCACAACAAAGACATGAAATGTGGCGGATTCCACGCGCTGCAAGAATCCTGTTTCATTTGATGGGTGGAAACGCGGATCTTCATGATCGAGGGCCGCAACACCGAAGCGAATGGTGCGAGAGATCAGCACTCGCCCGTAGCCCGACGCGAAACGGTCGGCGTATCCCGTTGCTCCCTGGCCCCATTCCGGAGGCTCATTACGCGCCTGATTTACAGCGGCAGCGAAAGCAGGGTCCAGCAGCGAGTCGACATTTGTAATCGAGTGCTCGTAAATGTGCAGGCGCTCAGCAAATCCTAATCTAGCAGGAGGAACTGGGGCGTTCGATGTTCGCGGCGCGGGTGCATCTGGGATCGTCCGCTCCGCAGCAGTTGGTCCAGAGGTAGCGGGGCGTAGTGGTTGTTGTGCAGACGCTGAGTGTTGCCACGTCTGCAACAAAACGCAAAGCAGAACGCACTTTGCTGGGATCGAGCGGCGTGATCCCAAAAGCATCATGGGCATGCCAATCACAAAAGCTTTCTGAGGCACAGAGATTGCTTTTCTGTGCTCCTCGTGTTTCAACTGAGCATTCTGCTCTCCATCCGGGCATAAGAAATTCCAAGCCGCGTCAAATACTTCTAACCATCTTGCCGTTCGTGCTGGGTATTTCCTACAGGGGCGATACAAATCTTTCGCGATTCAGAAGTACTAGAGGGGCTCAAATACAGTGAAATCCCCGGCATTTGTAAGGGGAAAAAGGTATGGAGGGCGCGCAGGTTCGAGGCGAATCATCAGCACGAGAAAACGTTGGTTGGCACGCGGATTGCCTCGATGACAGTGTGGATCCGCACCTGAGGAATGGAAAATTGCCTTTTTCCATCACCCCCTCTACTCATCTGCGGCGGCACATGGGTCATCGAAGGAGCTCCGCGACATATTGGAACCACTGTTCCAAAAGTATGGCGTTCAGGCGGTGTTTTCCGGGCACGATCACGTTTACGAACGTATCTTGCCCCAAAAAGGTATCTTGTACTTCACAGAAGGATCATCGGGGCAACTTCGACGAGGAGACGTTCGCGGTTCAGCATTTACCGCAAAAGCATTCGACAGCGATTGTGCCTTCATCCTCGTCGAAGTCTCTGGGAACGACCTCTTCTTTCAGACGATTTCTAGGACCGGTAGAACGGTGGACTCAGGGACGATGACTCGCCCTGCCGCTTCAAGTGCAATTGGCGATTCACCGGATCCTAGTGTAAACATTAGCTGCTGGCATCTCGGGCAGGTTAGTGCAAGCATTTGTGTCACAACATACATCGAGAGATCAGCGCAGCTAAAATAAAGTAGCAATTTGCGGGAGTGTCGCAACTCAAATCAAAAAGAAATGGGCCGCAAACATGAAGCTAATCATTCAGCCTGATGATGGACCAGGTCCGTTGCTTGCAGCTCTCCGGAACTCGAAGAAAAGCGTAGAACTGGCGATATTTCGTTTTGACCGGAGCGACATCGAAACGGCATTAAAGGAACTTGTCGCTCGAGGCGTGCGAGTGACAGCACTGGTCGCTGAAGACAATCGTGGAGGAGCGGGTAATCTCCGTCAGCTGGAATCGCGATTTTTGGAAGCTGGAATCACCGTGGCTAGGAGCGCCAACGATCTGGTACGGTATCATGAGAAGTTGATTCTGATCGACCGCCGCTTCCTGTTTGTGCTCTCCTTTAATCTGACCTATCTCGACATCGATCACAGCCGCAGCTTCGGGATAAAAACGCAAAACCCATCGCTGATTCAGGAGGCGGCCAGACTTTTCGAGGCTGATTGCGCCCGTCGACCCTATACAGCGGGTTCAGATTCCTTTGTCGTCAGCCCTGTAAATTCTCGGAAAGTGCTGCGTACTTTCCTTAAGAGGGCAAAAAAACAGTTGCTGATTTATGACCAGCAAGTGTCGGACAAGGAGATGCTGCGCGTGCTCCAGGAGCGAACTAAAGCGGGCGTCGAGATTCGGGTGATCGGCAAGACAGGTAGTCGCTCCAACCTAAATGTCCGAAAGTTGACGCAAATGCGTTTGCACACTCGCACCATCATTCGCGATGCCCGTCAAGCGTTTGTCGGTAGTCAGAGCCTGCGCACGGCTGAGTTGGATTCCCGGCGTGAGCTCGGTCTGATTGTGCGCGATCCGAAGGTTGTAAAGCGACTGCTAGCGTCGTTTGAGAGCGATTGGAGCACCGCCGCGGGAATCAGGGACGAAGTGAAGTCAGCAAGGGAGGGGATCGTGTCCAAAAAAGAAGCTGAAAAAGCGGCCCAGGTTTTGATCCGTGAACTCCATCCCCTTACGGCGACCGTGAAAAAAGCTGTGAATAAGGTGGTAATGCAAGCTGGGGAAGACGTTCTACAAGATAAAGTGGTGAAGGCGACGATGAAGAAGGTAGTGAAGAATGCAGTCAAAAAAGCGGTGCGTGAGGCCGCCAGCGAATCCACAGACAGCAAACTCCCTGCTGAAAATTGAGTAATCTGCCGGAATACTATGAGGTCCTAATCGGAATACTTGTCTTGCATGGCTGAATCTCGAAGTCTAACCAAGGTAGCTGTTTCAGTAAACGCGCGAAGAATTGCTTGAGCATGGTGGTGTGCGATCCGCGAAAAAACAAGTCCATGCGGGAAGGCAAGCAGAACGACAAGATCGATGCTCATCAGTGCACAGTTTTCGAATTTGCCTGGGCAACAATCAAATCCTCTACAACCGTCCAACCTTACGGAATAAGGAGCTCTATCGTGACGAGCGCGATCGTCTGCGAGATGACGGAGATCTGCGCGATGGGACCTTCGCGCCCTTTTTACGCGCCTCCGACAAGCCGATGGCAATGGCTTGTTTTCTGCTTTTCACCCGACCACCTTTGCAAAGTTCGCGCTCCGGCCCGGCACCCACGAAATCGCCTTGCGAAGCTCTGATGGCGAGACGTTCTATCATCAGCGCGTCACGGTGGTGATTGGTCAAACGACCAAGCTGAGCATTTCTTAGGGACGGACCGGCAAGAAAAAACTCGGGCAGGCCCGTTAGGCATGTACACACGATCCCCCTCTACGGGCCTGCAAGGTTCATCATGCGCAATGGAATTTACTCGACGCTGTTCTGCGGCCCAATGTTACTGATCTTGTGCCCATGCTCCGGTTTTTCGCGAGAACAGCCAGAGGCCAAGTCGCCGGTCTTCACGACCATGCCGGAACTCCGCGCCGGATTCGATTCGCTGTCCGGCCAGAGGTTCGCTGAAGGGCGTCATTCGTTTCCTCCTGGCAGGACGGTTGGTTTCTCGAACGGCCGTGAGCGCATTCGGATTGGGTGCTCGTCGCCAAACCGCTAGAGCGACTTCAGGTATTCAACCAAGTCGCTTTCTTCTTGGTCTCTGAGTCCTAGATTGAATCGATCGTTGTAGCTCTTGACGACATCCAATAGCGTCAGAAAGCGGCCATCGTGATAAAAGCGGCCCTTGTTCTGCGGATTCATGAATTGCACAGAAGGCAGGGCTAGCTGATAAAAGTGCAGCGCGGCCAATTTGCCGGTGACGCGATCCGAATCAGGATCGGTGGAAATATGGCCCAGTCCAGCCTTTGCAGCAATCGGGAACTGAGAAGCGTTGTCAAAGCGTTCGTCGAAGAAGGTCCCGGTTCCGTGTAGTTCGTTTACGGCCACTAACGCATTCCAGTACGTCACGGTTCCCCATCCGCCCGTCCAGGTGTGCAGGTTGTGACCAGACAGTCCTCGTGCATTGGGAAGTAGTGTGGCCCCCGTGACATTCTGGCCGGTGACGAATCCGTTTGTCGTTTGTTGTGGGTTGACCGCTTTGCCGTCAAGGAACAACTCGGCATCGAACTTGCCGGGCCCCCAACTGTTGAGTACCGCCTTTACATTCACAACTGTAATTCCGGGATCAGCGAGGCTCAGCAGGTTCACGGCTGGTTGGAGGTTGGGTGCAGCGGCAATAATTGCATCTACGTTTAGATCACGATTGGCCAGCCCATCGATCCGAGCGCCAATGCCCGGTGCGACCGAGTCATCCACAGTTGAGTGACACACCGCGCAAGTCAACCCGATCGAGCGCAGCATGTTGTTGCTATCGAAGAAACCGACGACGCCGAGAACCGCTTGCTGCTGAATTAACGCCCGTGTTACTGCAGGATCGTCGAGATCGATTTTCCCATGCTTGATCGCCTGCACTACGGAAGGCGAAAGTGCCTGCGAATCGACCTTCAGCCCTAACGTCAGTGCGTTTCGGGGCGCTAGCCCATTAATTGCTTGATGGAGTCGCAGTTGATCACCCCAAAACGCTTCGTCTCCAAAGGTGTCGAAACGAAAGATTTGGCGTCCTTGCTGGATCAGTTGAGCTGAGTTGTCTTCGGCGCTTCCAAGGAACTGGGAGGTGTGGCTGGATGAATTCCTCCCACTGGATATCGCGATTGTCCCCAGAGCGAATAAACAAAAGCTGAATATAGAATGATTCGACTTTGCATTTGACTGACTCCTTTCAACTCATCGTTTAGGCGCGCCGACCGTTCGATTCGGCGCGGTTCGAGCTTTCGTGGAAGTGTGATTCCGGGCCGGTTGCGGCGCGGAAAACGATATGGAAATCGATCTGTAAGACTTGGTTACTTCTTTTGTCTGCCCGTTGCCGTTTGGTTGGCTTGGAGAGAATCGTCGCTGGAACGCCGAACTCCTGCCACAGTTTTTTCGGAGGGAGTACTCCAATGTTGTGCCTGCTCGGACACGTGCGAGCTGAAGAACAGGAAGAAATTAGATCCGACCTCGATTGCACGGCCAGCCTTCTCGGCATCATCCATCGCGTGTGCTGACGTGATGCCGCTGCTGCCATCTGCGGCCGGCCAATCGCTCTGCTGCAAAATCAGGACCGGCCGGACTTCCCACCAGATCGGCAGAGCGTTGACACGGCTGTTATCCACAACATGACTGTGATTTGGAGTTGGCACAAAAATGGGAGCGGTGGCCGGGCCAGGGATCTTGCCGAGTGCGATCAAAGTCTGCGACAGGTCTACCGACGAGGCATGCATCGTGCATGTTCCCGGAACAGGATGGTTCGGGTCAGGACACTGCGTGGTGATCGCCGGATTCACCTTCGCTTTCCAGGCCTCAGGGACAAAGCCAAAAAATTCGATGAGCTTTGTCCCGAGCGCCGTTCCACACAGCTCGGTTGGCCGGCCTCCGTCGGGACAAGGCATCGCATCAGCCGGGTTCGTGTCGTTGTCGACAGAGAACATCGGAAGAAAGACGTAAAGGTGTGCGGTGTGCTTGATGTCTCCACCGGTTGGGTCCTGTGTCGGCTCTGTGACCGGTTGGCAGATTGGCGTTTGCATCTCGTTCGGATCCGACTGCGCCATTATGTGGTTGAAATCCAGGTCCATTGTCGGCTGATCGACGCAATCGAAGTTCTGAAGGTAAGTGAATGTAACTAACCTCCCGTTCCCAAAACCGTTTGTTTGATTAGGCGCTAACTGCGCAAACGAGATGAGCGGCAGAGCAAGAAACGTCAGCACAAGCATGATGCAATACATAAGCATCGTCTTCCGCAGTGAGGGCCTCAAGCCGGTCAGACGGTGCCTGATGATAAGGCGCGACAAGGGTGGCGAGTTTTTCATAATTTCCTCCTTGAGATTGTTGAGAAATCACGAGGAGGAGCTGAGGACAACCCGCGATATTTTTTATATTAAGTGCAGAAAGAATTAAGAACAGGTCAAGAAAAAAACAAGTTCCTCGCAATTGATATGCAGCACAAACAGAATGCACTTGGCCCGACATCGAACGTTGTTACTGACCTACAAGTTTCGCGCAGATCCCACCTATACAGGATTGTCGGTATTTGCCCGATTCAGCACGGTCCATCGAAATGTCGAAACGTGTACTCATCTCGGATGCTCCCTATAAGGTCCTCGAGCGATTTCACGAACTAGCTACCGGCATGTTCTGGACGCAAAAGAACTGGCGGACGCAATACAGTGAAGTTCCACGATACGGTAGGCCAGTATATGGCGCACGCAAAAATGGGCCTCGAATCGTTCATCAAGAAACTCGACACGACGAAAGACGGCGGGCAGGACCTCTCGGTGATCGTCGGAACCCTAGACCAATGCCAAGCATCGAAATAATGGGAGAGGTTCGCCGCAGGAGTAGCCCTCAAATCTCCTCGAGGAGGCGCTATGCCCGTTGATTTTTCGAATCGCGTGGAAGACCGGAGGGAGGGACCCATGAAAACGAAACCCCGGGTTCTGTTCTTCTCAACCGGTGATTCGACGCGCAGTCGAATGGCCGAAGCGTTTATGAGGAAATTTGCCGGCGACGAAATCGCGGTTGCATGTACTGCTGTTCAATCCACGGATTACGACCCATTGGCCGAAGGGATCATGAAGGAAGAAGGCTTGGACCTGTCGATATCGTCATCCAAGAACGTTTCCGACGCCTTGAAAGAACATTTCTCTTACGTCGTGACGGTTTGCGATGCGTCGAGGGAGAAATACCCGGTTTGGCCGTTTTGCCGCAATTTGATCCGATGGGATTTGATCGATCCCGAACAAATCCCCGTATCGGCACCCGAGAAAAATCAGATCTATCGAAATGTGCGAGATCAAATCCGGCGCAACGTATGGCTTCTCCTGGGGCAAATACTGCCTCATACCGCGGGATGACCTGCGTCGGGCGGCCTGCATGCTGACCTATTTAGGACCGGGATTTCCGGCGCGGGACCTTGGCGCCCTTCTTTCGCGCCTCGGATAGGCCGATGGCTATGGCTTGTTTCTTGCTGGTCACCTTCCCACCCCTACCCCCCGGTCCGGAGCGGAGCCTACCCTTCTTCTTGCGATGCATCGCAGTTTCAACCGATTTGCGGGACGCTGGTCCGTATCTAGCCATTGGCTCCTCCTGGAATAGACCCTGCGGCGATGAATTGGCTGGGACTAGGACGAACGATATCCATTGTACGAACGAAAGACAATGAATCGTTTACTGCAAAAAATATGGTAAGGGAAGCCTGTACAGACGAAGCTCACCATTGGCGGATCGAGCCTGCGATAAACAACAGAGATGCCATAAACATCATCCCCGTGGCTATCCACCCCACAATCCGGAGATGGGCTGGAAGACGGAATTGGCCAACAACGGTGGGATGTGTTGACAGCAGCATGGTGAGAAACATCAAGGGCCCCGCCACGATTCCGTTGGCCACGGCCGACCAAAACAATGCCCGAATCGGATTGATACCGGAGAAATTCAGACCTACGCCGGCGATCGTTGCTATCGCTAATACCGCGTAGAATTTGGGAGCCCGCTCCGCCTTCTGTTCCAGGCTCGCCCGCCAGCGAAACAACTCGGCGACCGCGTATGCGGCTGACCCCGCAAGGACAGGCAGCGCCAGCATCCCGGTACCCACAATTCCGAGGGCGAACAGCAAGAACGCTAACTTTCCCGCGACTGGCTCCAAGGCCCGGGCAGCATCCGCGGAGGATTGAATCACGCTTCCCGTCGCCGATACATGTATGGTTGCGGCCGTCGTCAGCATGATAAAGAAGGCCACAACATTGGAAAGACCCATACCCACGCGCGTGTCCAACGCGATCCTGCGGAAATGCGGCGCGGCTTTCCAGGGTTTTTTCTTGAGCGGGAACTCCTGCGCGTGGACGCGAGTTTCCTCGGCTTCCTCGGAGGTCTGCCAGAAGAACAGATACGGACTGATCGTCGTTCCGAGCACTCCGACGAGCGCAATGAGGTATCCGCGGCTCAGCGAAATTGAAGGAAGCAGCGTGGAGCGAAGCGCCGTGAGCCACGGTATATGAACGAGAAACGCAGTTGCCACATAGGCAGACAAACTCCAGGTCAGCCAGCGGAGATATCGTACGTATTTCCGGTACGGGACGAAGATCTGGAGTAAGAGCGACAACCCTCCGAAGACCACCGCGTAAAGCGTCGCGGATCCGCCCAACACTAGCTGTGTGGCTGAACCCATTGCCAAGATGTCCGCGCCGACATTGAATAGATTCGCTATGCACAACAACAGGACACCCAAATAAACCCAATGCTTCGAATAAACCTTTTTCAAGTTGGCGGCAATTCCGACGCCGGTAATTCGGCCGAGTCTCGCGCAGATTTCCTGCATAGCGGCCATGAGCGGGAAACTGAACAGCATAGTCCAAAGCAGGGCATAACCGAATTCCGCTCCGGCCTGGGAGTAGGTTGCGATTCCACTGGGGTCATCATCGGCTGCACCCGTTATCAGACCGGGGCCCAGACGCACAAGAAAACCGGTTGAGGCGCACCTGTCTTCCTTCTGAATTCTGACGTCGGGTATCATTGATTCCGGCATAAGGTGGGACTGCCCTCTCACCTTCATTATCATCCAGGATCATCTTCAGGCAGGGGTTTTGGCGGAGTGGGTCTCGTCGGTTAATGTCTCTCTTCAAAGAAAGATTCTCAACTCCGGGTGCTCGTGTTTTCCTAACCGGGATTCGGATTTTGCCTCGGCGTCCGCGTATCGCTACATTGAAGAAACGATTAGGAAAAGAGAAGAAAGCGAAGAGCAAAAAATACGAGTTCTAGTACGACTGAGTTCTGCCCTCTAGAAATTCAACGACTCTCATGTGTCTGAGCCACAAACCGCTTAGAAATTGTTCGGCGACTTGGCAGTTTTGTTGCTTCTTTACCCAGCAGCCAGCCAGACGGTTCTACAGGAGGTGCGCACAAAATCCCGCGGCTACATCTTTACTTTCGCTTTCTCTTGCCCCCGTGGGAGCTTTTCGCGCCGTTCGTGCTCGTTGTGCTGCACTTAATCTATCGCGAGGCCATTGCGGATTTACCAGGGTGGGATGAGCGCGACGAACCGGCTTATCGGCCGTACTTAGCAGAAAAGAGTGCGGAGCGTTGCAAGTTTCTCCAGTTAGTTAAGTACCAGTAAGTGCCCTGCCCGGATTGAGCGTTAGCGATGAAAGCGCAAGTCACGATCCTACTGCTTGGGATTGCCTGCTCGGCAGCACACGCGACCCCGCCCAGTCAGCTAAGAGCTTTCGTGGCTAGCGCCAGAGCTTCAGTGATCAAGTTCTTCGAATGGTTCGGTGAGTGGGCGCTGTTCTGTAGTCGTCTGACCCGTGCGGCTTTTGTGCCCCCTTTTGAGCTGCGGGAGTTGGCTCGTCAACTGGATGAGTTGGGATCGAAATCGCTGCCGTTGGTAGCCTTTGCGGGCGCGGCAACGGGTGTGGTCCTGTCTCTGGAAACGCGCGATAGTCTCCTACGGTTTGGGGCTAAGTCGCTGCTTCCCGCCGTCATCGTCTTTTCCATCATTAAGGAAAGCGGGCCCATCATCACGGCGTTGGTGGTGAGCGGCCGGGTGGCGGCCGGCATCGGCGCTGAGTTAGGCGCTATGAAGGTCACCGAACAAATCGAAGCTATTGAGGCCGCCGCTGTCAACCCGTATAAGTTTTTGGTTGCGACGCGCGTCTGCGCTTGCATGCTTATGCTTCCTTTGCTCACTTTGGCGGCAGATTTCTGTGGCATCTTCATGGGTTGGGTTGCCAATACTCTGACGGACCCAATTTCGCTGCGCCTCTTCGTGAACGACGGATTTAAGGCGGTGACCTTCAACGACTTTCTGCCGCCAACATTCAAGACCATCGTATTTGGTTTGATCATAGGAGTGGTAGCTTGCTTCCAAGGAATGCGGACGCAAGGAGGGACAGTAGGGGTGGAACGAGCCGCCGCCAGCTCCGTCGTTCTCTCGTCTCTGTTTGTCATTCTGGCAGATGTCTTGCTTGTTCGATTGATCCTCATACTTTTCCCGTAGAGGCAAATCATAACGGAAGAAATGGCACCGATGTCAAAAACAAACGAAAAGACTCAAACGCCGATCCACGTGAAAGGCCTGCGCAAGTCCTTCGGCGATCAGACGGTGCTGAACGGAATCGAGCTGGAGGTTGCTCAAGGAGAAACCTTGGCCGTGCTCGGGCGCAGCGGCACGGGCAAGAGTGTCCTATTGAAACTGATCGTCGGCTTGCAAAAACCTGATTCGGGCACTATCCAGATTCATGGTCAGGAAATCAGCGGCCTCTCGCTGGACCAGTTAAATCAAATTCGAAAAAAGATCGGTTTTCTATTTCAGTATTCGGCTTTGTACGATTCTCTAACGGTTGAAGAAAACGTAGAGTTTTCACTGAAGAGGCATACCCAGATGGCCGCCACCGAACGCAAGGAGTGCGTGCGAACGTTACTTGGAAGTGTGGGGATGGAGCAGGATCTCAGCAAATTGCCCGGAGAAATCTCTGGGGGAATGCAAAAACGTGTCGGCCTAGCACGCGCGCTGGCATTGCGGCCCGATATTCTGCTGTTCGATGAGCCCACAGCGGGCCTCGATCCGATTACAGCACGAGAAATCGAAGAGTTAATCGTGCGGTTGCAAAAGGATCGCAAGCGGGCATCCATTGTCGTTACGCATGATATCCATGGTGCTCGGACCGTCTCGGACCGTTTTGCTCTGATGGATCATGGAAACATCCTGGCCCAGGGAACCTTCGAAGATTTACAAAAGAGCCAGGACAAGTTTGTAACTCAATTTCTGAATGGCTCTTAGGTGGCAACTATGTCCACAGCATTTCGGCTTGGCTTCTTTGTCGTGACAACGCTTCTCATCCTTGCCACGGGGATCTTCTTGATTGGCAACAAGAAGTTCCTCTTTAGTCCAACCTACCGTGTGAAGGCTGATTTTCCAAATGTCTCAGGCCTGAACAATGGCGCTGATGTTCGGGTTGGGGGAATTCATGAAGGGACCGTGACACGAATCGATTTGCCCAGTCGGTCGGACCAGAAAGTGACCGTGGAAATGAGTATGGAAAGGTCGACTCAGAATGTCATCAAAAAGGACTCCATTGCTTCGATCAAGACGGAAGGGCTTTTGGGTGACAAATATATCGAAGTCTCTTTTGGATCTAATAAGATGGCAACGGTCCGGGACGGTGATGTTATTGGGGGGCAGCCTGCGGTAGATGTCTCTGACCTCGCCACGTCCACCGCTGCCGCCGCGAAAGCAGGCGCTACCTCTTTCCAGGAAGACATGGAGGCTTTAAGGCACAATCTTTTGCTGAGGGGGTTCTTTAAGAAGCGCGGGTATAACGACGCAAGTGAACTCACCAAGTATGAAATCTCCAAACTACCTGTGAAACCTAGCACTAAGCAGTTTCTATTTGATACCGACAAACTGTTCGATAAGGCGGACAACGCGAAGCTCAAGAATCAAGGTGTGCATGTGCTCAACGAGGCCGGAAAGTTCCTTGAACAGAATGAGTTCGGCCTGGCGGTCGTAGTAGCTAGTGAAAGGGTTGGGGATACAGACCAAGACCGGATACTTACGAAAGCACGTGCCAAAGTTGTGCGCGATTATCTCGTCCAAAACTTTAAATTAGATGACACGCGAATCAAAACCAAGGGGCTTGGAAAAATTACACGCGAGGGTGAAGCCGGGAAAGTGCAGATCCTCGTCTATCCCCCTGGGGAAGCTGAGCCAGCGGTCAAGACCAAATCGGATGCATTATAGAAGAGCAGCTGGGTAACCCATGCCTGGGTAGCCCGAAAGGCGATAGGGATAGAATCGTTGGATCCGCTGTGCCATCTCTATCCTTCACAACTTGCCACATGTGAATCAATGCAGTCTGCTCGTGCCCGAAGTCCACTTGCAGCCGAAGACCGTCCGTACGTTCAACCATCGCATGCCCTATTCCCCGGGCGAAAATACAGGTTACGCAGTATTGGGGAAATCGACGCGAGAGTTGAAACTTTAACTAGTGCTGCCACGACGGAACCCGGAGAGGCACTCCTGCACTCCTCACTCCGTTATAACCTGACTAACTGGCTTCTCCGGGTTCCACCAATTCAATGCAGACATGTTAGCCAACTGGAATTTGCGTTCCGGCTAATTTTGCTTGCTGGGAACAGGCGGATTCCATCTGACCATAGGAACTGAACGCACACGGACTGTATAGACGGTTGGATTGATTGAACTGAGCGTGACGGACTCCACCCGCATCGTGCTAGGCCCGATGGAAATTACTTGTCTAATTGCGGGAATCGGAAGCTCGTCTTCCGGGTCATTTATCGTGTGTAATTCGCATCCCAAGATATCGATAAA
>Ga0126381_100005987_pt1 | contig 13439 bp, 10 predicted proteins | sample PanSoiMetPlot_28_FD_96465 | JGI IMG/M metagenome (GOLD analysis project Ga0126381, IMG submission 96465) | Tropical forest soil microbial communities from Panama - MetaG Plot_28 | ecosystem: Environmental > Terrestrial > Soil > Tropical forest > Bulk soil | place: Panama | collected 2016-02-17
CCGGGGGCCACTGTCGCCGATCCAGTCTGGCTGGCCGCGTTTACAACGGCGTCCGAAGACGTAGTCGGTCCGACAAGTGTCGTACCGGTGATGGTGACTGAGAACCCCGTGATCCAGCCGGTACGGCTATCGCTCGTATCGTTCTCCACGGCAAGCCTCCAAGTTCCATAGGACGAAGCGTCACCATAGACGTTAGAGAGGGGTTGATCCGATTTATAAGGCCCGCGTCCGGCTTCCACGGGGCAGAAGTCTTTCCAGTAGGACGGAGCGGAATCGTCGAAGGTGGTGTCTACGTTTTGCACGCCGCAATCATGCTGGAGAAGGATGGACCGCGTTCCCTGTGGCGAATAGAGAAACACCTGCAGGTCGCCGGAATTCGGATACGCGAGCTGCACCTGGACGGTCACCTTCGACATCTTGATCGCCTGCGGGACAAAGATGCCGGCGATCGTGACGATGTTGGAATAATCGGGGAAAATCGGCGCCGGCAGGGCGCTATAGGTGTAGGTCACTGTTACAGTTTGCTGCGCGAATGCCGCGCAAGCGAGCAGTAAAATGAGCGAGCCTGTCTTCGCGAAATTGCACTTGAACATAGTGGTCCCTCTTGTTTCTTAGAGCCGTTTCGGTCGCCATTCGGAGCGGACACATGAGTGGCTCTCATGTGCACGTGGCTGCCGGAACGATGTCAGTTAGAGGGACGTTGGTGCAGAATCTTCTTGTCGTGCGAGTTCCAAGGGGAGTTCCGGAATTTTGAAGCCGGGTGCTATGATGCGTAGCGTATGTCTCTTGAATCCGCGCTGCGCTCCCTCCAGAGCATTGGATTTCTTACGGATTTTCGGGGATCGGCATTGGTCTATCCCGTCGTGATGTCTACGCATCTGGCGTGCATCGCGGTGTTCGGCGGAATGATCCTGATGACGGATGTGCGGCTGTTGGGGTGGGCTTTAAAGGACTACTCAGTTTCGAGCGTCGTGGAGGGGCTGAGGCCTTGGAAGCGGCTTGGCGGGACCATTATGATCCTGATGGGTCTGATGCTCGGCACCTCAGAGGCGGACAAGTATTATCCCAATCCGTTTTTTTGGACCAAGCTGATTTTGATCGCCTGCATCGGAATTCACGCGCTGATTTTCCGGCCACTGGTGTACAACAAGGCGCGGGAATTCGACAGTCTTCCCACGCCTCCCACGATCGCAAAGACTGCGGCGGTCCTGTCGATGGTGCTGTGGATCGGCGTGCTGACGATGGGCCGATTGATCGGCTACTGGGAGCCGAAGCGCGAAAACGCTCAGGTTATTTACAGCGGACCTTCACTTCACGATACTTATCGTGACAGTGGGAGCACGCGTTAGTCATCGCTTCGGCCGCTTTATCGACGAGGTCTTCCTGGTTCTTAGCCTGCGCTACTTTGTAGACTTCTTTCCCGGCGGCGCGCAACTCTTCCACGAACTTCGGCCAATCCGCATTGGTCATCGGCACAGGATTGCCGTTCGAGCATTTTCGCCCCGGGATCATAAGGAGGTTCGCGGCTTCCGATAACGCCATGCCTGCGTTCTCTACGGCGGTCCATTTGCCATATGCGCTTTCGAGCGGATTGACAGCCATTGCGGGATCCTTCGCGGGCTTCACGTCATTCGGGTTGACGTCCTGGGCGGCGAAAACAACGTTCGATGCGGGGTAGATGATGCCTCGCATAACCTGGAGCAGGTCGGCTGTGACTTGTTGACGGCCAGCCGGCGCCGCGGCGGGCGGTGCTTTGGCAGGCGTGGGCGCAGCTTTGGGCGCGGCTTTGGGCACTGCTTGCGTCTGAGCATAGAGCGCGGAAGCGGCGCACAGCATGAAGATCAAGGTTTGAGTTCGCATAGGATTCCCTTTTGATGTTAGGTTTCTACTGCTAAATCTTCTCCGGATACCAAGCCGCCGAGCTTGCGACGCAGCACGCGCCACGCGAGGATCACGGACGTCACGCACAGGGCGACGCCTCCGGTCATGAACGAAATCACGACGATGTCCCACAGCGGCCGGTATTTATACAGCCACGGAAAGTCGAACGAATGGAGACCGTGATAGAGCCACCGTGTCATCCATTGGGAGGAGCTGTAGCCTCCTACGATTCGCAGGGTCTTCGGGTCGATGTAATAGCGGGTGCTCTCGGCGTCGTTGAATCGCACGTACATGACGGGAAGAGGGCGCTCGTGATGGCGGTCCAGATAGTAGACGTCGTAGTCGTTTATGACGCGCAAATCTGCCAGTTGATCGCCGGCCTGTTTCCGGATGACGCTCATTAAGCGATCAATGGGGAACTGCTCCATCGGTTCGCCGTTGACAGGAATAATTCGAGTCGCGCCATGGTCCAGCTTCGCGAGGTATGCGGGCTCACCCTCAAAGGACAACAGATCCAATTCCTTTACCTTGAAATTGCGCAATTGCGCGAGCGCTTGCGCCGGAGTTTTCGACGCGAAGCCTGCCAGCTCAAAGCCCCGCAGAGTTGGAGGGATATGTGGCTCGGTTGTCTTTTCGGGAAACGGCTCCATAGAGAGGAAACCGCTGAATGCCCATGTCGCTGCGGCAATCCCCACGATCAGTCCGAGGATGGTGTGCCAGCGCTTCTGGCCCCGATAGGGAATACTTGTCGGCGAACCGTCATATCGATAGCGTTTCGACGGCGAATACATCCAAATGCCGATAGTGATCCCTAGAATCGCGGAGGCGGTTGCGATCGCTGACGACCAGGTGACAAACCTGCTCCAGGCGAGTCCGTTCTTGCGTAAGGGTGTGAAGTAGAGCCAATGCGGGATCGCTCCGAGATAAGCGCAGAATCGCGATGAAGAGGTGGTGTATTGCTCTACACGGCCAGTGACGGTCGATACGTAAACCTGTTGCCCATCCGGCCACGAGTACTTCCAGAGAGGACGCAAGTCTCGAAACTCGCCTTGCACGGTCCACTGATCCACTCCCTTGATGAGTTCGGCTTTAGCGGCATTCCATGGCAAGCCAGTCCACTCCGCGGCGACCCGTTCAAAAACGCCGGGGGGAAGGTCCCCGATTTCCTCGCCTGTGTCCGCGGACACGTTGCTGCTCTCGAATTGATAGATCGGCTTGCCATCGAACATGAAGATTCGAGTTCCTGCGGGGTGTTCCAAATGCGCCCTGCGTGCTGCGTCCGATGGGGACAGCTTGATTTTGGAGGGGTCGAGCGGTGGGGAATGGTCGAGCCGATCCTGATCGCTGACACTCGGGAAATCCCAGTACATCATTACGATTCCCGAAGCGAACCAGAGTAGAAAGAGCAGGCACAGGGCCACGCCCAGCCATCGATGAACAAAAATCAGCGACTTCTTGAGCAGGACTGAGGGTCGCGCCTTCAAACCGGGATGATAGCACCGCCTTCGCAAGATTTTTGCCTATCTTTTGGCTTGTCCCGTGAGATGGCGCACACGGCTTGTGATGAGGGCACGGCTGGTTCGCAGCCCACGGGATTTCGCCCGCTCCGGCGTGGCATGGGCGCATGAGGGTTCGCTACTCTTAGGAGCGATGCCCCATCTCAGGCTGCATGTTCCCGAAGAGTGGTTGACCGAAGAGTTCCAGCACAACATGGGCTTTGATGCTCGAAAGCTGCTTGATCATTTGGTGCAGGTAGTTGCAGGGATGAGGATGCCGAACCCGAAAAAGGGCGAGGGTCAGCCGGACATGGTTCCCATGATCAATCTGAGCAACCTGAAGCACGGCATCATTCCTCTTCGATATGCCCATGTTGGAGGCGATTCTTCTAAGCGCTTCTTGCATGTGACGCTCGCCGCGGGAAATGATACGCCGGGGCGCACGGCCGAGGTGCGCCTGAAGGCTTCGCATGTGTTGGGGGATGAGGTCGACCGACTGACGTCCGGGTTGCCGGGCTTGGCTTCCGTTACGGTACACGTGCAGGATATTGATCGCGATCGCGGCTACTCGACCACTGCGGAACGGAAGAAGCGCCGCGAGCAGAAGACTTAGCAAAGATCACAGGCTAAAGCCTGTGCCACAGGTTAGGTGCTGACCTGTGTCTTTGTACAAGTGTTAGGGCCGGATATAAGATAGCGGAGTGCAAGACCGCGAAGTCCCTGTACTGATTGTCGGCGGCAGCCTGGTCGGAATGACCACTGCGATGCTTCTGGCGCATCATGGCGTGAAACCGCTGGTCATCGAGAGTCACCGCGGCACCGCGATCCATCCGCGCGCGGCGATGATCAATCAGCGCTCGCTCGAGATTCTACGGACGGTGGGAATCGAGCAAATCGTCCGTAAGAAATCGGAAGAGCAATTCGTGCAGGACGGCGCGATTGTCGCCGTCGAATCCCTCGCAGGCAGGGAACTCGCGGCTCACATCCCCAACCTTAACGAAGGCGTTCGCGACGTCAGCCCGACGGTGCGTCTCTTCATCACGCAGAGCTTGTTGGAGCCTTTGCTCAGATCCAAGGCCGAAGAACTCGGCGCGGAATTGCGCTTCTCGACCGAGATGCTTTCGTTCGAGCAGGATTCCAAGGGCGTCACTGCCGTTATTCGGCATCGCGACACTGGAGAAACGGAACGCATACGCGCAAAGTACATGGTCGCGGCGGACGGCGCTCATAGCGGAATCCGGCAACAGCTAGGCATCGCGCTCAACGGGCGGGGCGTGTTGTCCCACAGCGTGACCATCTATTTTCGGGCCCCTGTGGCTCCGCTGCTGCGCGAACGCAACCTGACGGTGATTCTGGTTCGCAATCCGACTCTGCGCGGCTTTTTTCGCATCGAGAAGCCTTTTGAATCCGGATTCCTCGTGGTCAACACTGTCGGCGATCCCGCGAAGCCCAACACGGATGTATCCACCGGACTCACGGATGAACGTTGCCTGGAATATCTCCACGCGGCATTCGGCACCAGCGAAGTGCCCGCGACGATCCAGAGCGTTATGCACTGGAAGGCGACGGCGGATGTGGCCGAACGCATGCAATCCGGCCGCGTTTTTCTCGCGGGGGATGCCGCGCATGTCATGCCTCCTTACGGAGGTTTCGGCGGCAATTGCGGAATGCATGACGCGCACAATTTGGCATGGAAGCTCGCCATGGTTCTGAAAGGCGAAGCTGGAGAAGGGCTGTTGGATACGTATGAACTGGAGCGCCGGCCGATCGGTCTCTTCACCACAGAGCAGGCATACACGCGGTATGTGCTGCGCGAGGCGGCCTATCTCGGCAAAGACGGAGTGCAGGCCCAAGAGGACGATCTGAACGTCGAACTCGGGGCCTGCTATCGCTCATCGACCGTTCTTGACGAGGGGGGAAACGGAACCTGCCACGTGCATCCGCGGGCGTCGAAGGGAGCGCCGGGGACGAGGGCTCCTCACATATGGATCGACGAAGAAACTTCGACGCTGGACTTGTTTGGAGGCCGATTCATTCTACTCACCGATTCACAAGATTGGAGCGATGCCGCAGGGCAGGCGCCGCTCGAATCACACGTTATCGCAGATGCGCGATTTGCGGAGTTGTACGGTTCGGAAGCTTCTTTGGTGAGACCGGATGGATTCGTAGCCTGGCGCGCGAAGCCCGGTGAAGAGCCTTCGAGCGCCAAGCTGAGGGATGTCTATAGAAAGGTGACTAGCTCTTAGCGGGCCCGCCCGCCGCGCCGTAGGCTTCCACCGGCGGAGTGCCGTACGTGTGGAAGGACTCGATGGTCTTCAAGCCCCACGCCTGACCCTTCTTGCGTTCGGCTTCGGACCAACGGATGGTCTTCCAATCGGGCGCGAGAATCAGACGAGCGCCTGCGTTTGCCACTTCGACGCGGTTGCCGCCCGGTTCGTAAACATAGAGGAAGAACGTCTGCTGAATCGCGTGCTTGTGCGGACCAGTCTCGATGAAAACTCCGTTTTCGAGGCAAATGTCGGCCGCGCGCAGAACTTCTTCACGGTTATCGAGAGCGTAGGTCACGTGATGGAAGCGGCCCTTGGTGCCCGTATGGTCGCGCGTGTAGGCGAAGTCGTAGCTCTTGTTGGATACCGTCATCCACATCGCAGCTTCGACACCTGAGTCAAGCACAATCTGCTCGGTGAGCCGGAAGCCCAAATACTGTTCGAAGAACTTGCGATTGGCTTCAATGTCCACTGCGAGACCGTTCCAGTGGTCGAGGCGGCGGACGTTCGCGCCGCGGGCAGGGAAGCGCTGGGCCTGGTTCTTGAGCGCGGGCTTCAGCTCGGCGGGCGCTTCGTACCACTCGGTGTCGAAATAAAGTTCTATTCTGTGATCGTCAGGATCGCGGCAGATGAAGGTCTTCCCATGGCCGAGATCGCCGTCGGACCAGCCGAGGTCGAATTCGGTGCCTTTCAATGCGGCGGCGCGGCGCTCCAGCGCTTGTGGAGTGCGCGTGCGGTAGGCGACGTGTCCCATGCCTGGATACTTTGATTCGGTTAGCTTCAGCGTGTAACGCTCGTAATCGTCCCAGCCGCGGAGGAAGACGGATTGGCCTTGGCGGCCGCTTTCCGTCATGCCGAGCACGTTGACAAAGAAATTCAGGCTTTCCTGCGGTTTTGGAGTGAGAAGCTCCAGGTGGGCAAGGTGAGCCAGATCGTAGATTGGTTCCTGCATAGTCTCTCAGGATAACGCTCGGCTGGGGCAAGTTGCGGACGTATCAATTCGGTTGATGTGCCATGTAGTGCAGGATGGCATCCTGCGGCGGATTGGCAATCCGCCTCTTTGGGAGTCTAAGACGCTTGTGGCAGAGACCGATTACCAATCGGCCGCAGGATGCCATCCTGCACTACATGGCGTCCCGACATTATGGAAGAGCAATGTTTGTTTAGTGTGGGAGTCGTGGCGAGCACGTAGAGACGTGCGAGCCCGTGCCCTTTAAACGGAGCGCCGATGGCGTACACTACGCTGTTATAGATGTAAGGCTGTTGCTCCACTTTGATCGTCGCGTTGTGCCACGCAGGCTGGGCGATAGGACCGCTGTAGGAAGGCCGCAAAGACCAAAACTGTAGCGGTTAATGTGAGCTGCCTAAGCCTCAGCGCGCGTTTCATCTGACACGATCACTGGCGTCCGACGCTCCAGCAATAAATACAGAGCAGGGAGCAGGAATAACGTCAGAATTGTAGCCGAAATGAGCCCTCCGATGATAACGGTGGCAAGGGGGCGCTGCACTTCAGAACCAATACCGTGGGAAAGCGCCATCGGCAGCAATCCGAGCATCGCCAGCAGCGAAGTCATTGCCACGGTTCGCAGCCGGACCATCGCTCCTTCATGCACGGCTTCGCGCAGAGGAACTCCGGCCGCCCGCCGCTCGTTGAAGTAGCTGACCATCACCACCCCGTTGAGCACGGCCTGTCCGAACAGTGCAATGAAACCAATAGCCGCGGAGACGCTCAGGTGGATGCCGGTGAAGAGCAGTGCAAGGATGCCGCCGATCAGCGCGAACGGCACGTTCAGCAGAATCAAGAATGCACTGCGCACGGAGCCAAACGCTTCGAACAGCAGCAGGAAGATGAGCAGCACGCTTACCGGTACGATCAGCGCAAGCCGCTTCATCGCCCGTTGTTGGTTTTCGAACTCGCCACCCCATGTGAGCCGGAAACCTGCAGGAAGCTTGATGTTCTTATCCACGCGCTGCTGCATTTCCTCGACGATGCTTCCCATATCGCGGTCGCGGATAAAGACGCCAATCGACGCCACGCGGACTCCAAGTTCGCGGCTAATGTTCATGGCTCCTTCCGCGACTTTAATAGATGCAACGTCTTTCAGCGGCACGTGGGCGCCGTCAGGCGCATCGACCACCAGGTTCTTCAACTCGTCCACGTTGCTGCGCTGGGCTTCATTCAGGCGTACGGCAACGGAGAATTTCTTCTCGCCCTCCCAAATCTCAGTGGCGACGCGTCCGCCGACGGCTGTCTCCACCAGTTCATCAATATCGGCGACATTCAAACCATAGCGAGCCGCGAGCGCCCGGTCGATTTCGATTTCGAGCTGCGGAACCTGCCCGGCCCGGTCGATGAACGCCCGCGCCACACCGCGCACGCCAGATACCTCGCGCAGGATCTCCTCGGCTTTTTCACGCATGTGCGAGGGATCGGACGCGAAGACTTTAATAACGATCTGCCCATCGATCTGCGAAATGCTTTCAAGAACGTTGTCACGGATGGGCTGCGAGAATGACGGCTCGATTCCCGGCAGCACCTGCAGGGCCTTGTCCATCTGAACGATCAAATCTTCTTTGCTCAGATGTGCAGGCCATTCCTTCTGCGGTTTGAGATCGACGTAGAACTCGGCCATGTTGACGGGCTTTGGGTCACTGCCGTCTTCAGGACGTCCAGCCTGGCTGATGACGGCTTTTACTTCCGGAAACTCACCCAGAATGCCGCGTACCTTATGAAGAATTCCGCTTACCTGCGTAAGCGAGATTCCAGCCGGAAGGTTCAGATTTACCCAGATTGCGCCTTCATTCAGCTCCGGCAAAAACTCGCTGCCGAGCTGCGGTACAAGCGCAAGACTTCCAGCCAGCGCCACCACAGCCAGCATCACCACGATGAGCGGCCGCTTCAAGGCCCCGTTCAGCAGCGGGCGGTAAAGATATTTGACGAACCGGATTACGGGACTCTCACGCTCCGGCAACCCCTTACGAAGCATAAAGAAGCACAGAAGCGGAACCAGCGTCAGCGAAAACAAGAGCGACCCGATCAGCGCCGATACAACCGTGTACGCCATTGGCGCAAAGATACGGCCTTCGTGCCGCTGAAGAGTGAAGATCGGAATGTGCGCCACAATCACGATCAGCATTGAGAAAAACGTCGGCCGACCGACTTCAAGCGCAGCCTCTTCGATGGTCCGTTTGATGCTCTTTGCGTCGTCGTGCGCGTGCTCGGAAAGGCGACGGAAGACGTTCTCGACCACGATTACCGCGCCATCGACGATGATCCCGAAGTCCATGGCCCCCAGAGAAAGTAGATTCGCGGGGATTCCACGGATCGTTAGACCAATAAATGTCGCAAGCAGAGCCAGCGGAATGATAATGGCTACGATTGCCGCGGGACGCAGGTATCCAAGAAATAGATACAGGACCACCGTCACGAGAATCGCGCCCTCAAGAAGGTTCGTAAAGACCGTTTTCAGCGTCGTGTCGATAAGCGTGGTGCGGTCGTAATAAGGAACCAGCGTTACGCCCTTTGGTAACACGCGAGTGTTCAGCTCCTCCACGCGCTGCTTAATGGCGGTGAGTACTTCCGTTGAATTTTCGCCGCGCCGCATCAGCACGATGCCCGTGACGATGTCATCGGTCTTGCCCATCCCGACGAGCCCCTGGCGCGGAACGGCGCCGGTCTGCACCTCGGCAATTTCCTTGACCAATATGGGAACGCCGTTGCGCTCGGCGACCACAATGTTCCCGATCTCTTCGGGCGAGCGCAGCAATCCGATACCGCGGATAATATGTTGCTGCTCGCCCTGCTCCATGTAGCCGCCGCCGGCATTGGCGTTCCCGCGCTGCAGTGCTGTGAACAGCATCGGCATGGTAAGCGAATAGGAACGCATCCGAGTGAGATTCGGCACCACCTGGTATTGCTTGATGAATCCACCACGGCTGACAATGTCCGCCACGCCCGGGACCACCTTTAAGTAGCGCTCCACGGTCCAGTCTTCGATGCTGCGCAGGTCAGTCGGACTGATGGTGTCACTCTTCAGATAGAAGCGATAGATTTCGCCTATCGGACTTGCGAGGGGAGCCAACTCTGGCTTAACTCCGTCCGGTAGGTCCGCGTTCTGCAATCGCTCCAGCACCTGCTGCCGCGCGAAATAATCCGTCACGGCATCGTCGAATGTGATGTAAATGAAAGATAGGCCGAACTGTGTGTGGGAGAACAGTCGGACGGAATGAGGAAGGCCGCTGAGTTCCGTCTCGAGCGGAATTGTTATCTGCTTTTCAACCTCTTCTGGCGCGTGGCCAGGAAACAGTGTAATAACCGCAGCCTGCACGTCGGTAACATCGGGAAAGGCCTCGATCGGCAGCGAGCGGAAGGCCATCACTCCAGCGCCAATAAAAAGAATCACTAGAAGGATGAGGAACAGCGGCTGGTGGATGGCGAATGAGATTACTTTGCGGATCATCTGCTAACGCAGGTGCAAGTTTATCTCACGTTAGGTCATTACAAGGTTATTAAAATGTTTGGCATCGTTTCTTCTATATCAGACGCCTGACGGATGCTCTCCCGGCGGAAGCGCAAACTCTCCCGGGTGCTTCAACAGAAGCAGTGTTTTGGTGTGATCTCGGGATTCGATCTCCACAGTCATGCGAGCAGTATCGGTCCTTCGAACAACTCGCACAGCGTCAACATTGTGGATTCCGTGAGTCAAGTGGTCCGACATGGCGGAATTCGGAAAGCCTCCGAAGCTGATCCAGATAGTCCGCTCGTTATCTTTCACGTCCCCTGAGATTCCCTCAAACGGACGGTCATTCGTTTCGATCTGATCTCCTACATCGTTAGCGATAATTTCCAATGTCGCGTGCGAGCCACGAGCTTCTTGGGTTAATTCTCGAAAGAACTCGTTCCATTTGTCGGGCGCGATGGTTTCCATTTGGGTTTGGGTATGAGTCGCCATAACCAATTGGATGCCCTCCCGCGCCCGATTGAAACATTCTCTGCGCCCGGATGCGTCAGATTGAAAGATGCGTCAGATCGAAAACCGCGTAAGATCGAAAGATGTTCCGCTATCTCCCTCTGGGGATGATCTTCACCGCTTGCGCATCTGCGCAATGGATCGGCTATCTTCCTCCTGGGACGCCAAGAACGCGCGACGGCAAACCCGACCTCTCCGCCCGCGCTCCTCGTATTGGCGGTAAACCCGACTTATCCGGAGTTTGGCACGTAGAGCCAACTTCCATGACAGAAATGAAGAAGCTCTACGGCGCGGACGTTGACAAGCTCGACATCCCCGGCATGGAAGCCGATACGATTTCGAAGTACGCGGTAAATATTCTGTTGGATTACAACGATCCGATTGTTCGGCCAGAAGCCACGAAAATCTTGCGTGCCCGGGTGAACGGGACGAATCCGTCCGACAATTGCCTGCCGATGGGGATTCCGTTTGCGATGCTGGTTTCCGAACCCGACAAGATTGTGGAGACGCCCGGCTTAATCCTCATGCTGTTCGAGTCAACGGATGCGCACCGGCAGATTTATATGGATGGCCGGACGCTTCCGAAGGATCCATTTCCGTCGTGGCTCGGGTATTCCGTGGGCCGGTGGGACGGCGATACGCTAGTCGTCGAGACCACCGGGTTCAACGATAAGACGTGGCTCGATGCGATCGGGCATCCGCATAGCGAAGGGTTGCATTTGACGGAGCGTTACACGAGGCGGGACTTCGGCCATCTGGATGTCCAGATGACCTTCGACGATCCGAAGTTCTATACAAGACCGTTCACCATCAAATTTACGCAGAAGCTCCTTCCGGATGGGGATGTGCTCGAGTTTTTCTGCAACGAAAACGAGAAGGATCGCGCTCACGGCGCAAAGTAGCGTGCAATATAGCAAAGTAGCGGCCCAATATAATGGATGCTGCCTTGAAGGGAGCATCTATGAAGCTGCACAAGCTTGTTGCGATGTCATTGGGGACCATTGGCGTCCTCGCCGCGCAGGACATCTTAATCACGAACGTCCGGATCATTGGATCGAACGCCACCGTGACCCAGCGCGGGTCCATAGCCATTGAGAACGGCAAGATCACGCAGATCTCCTCCGGCGCGCCGAACGGCGCCTCGCGCGCGAAGACGACGATCGATGCGAAGGGCATGTCCGCAATGCCCGGCTTCATAGATGCTCACCGGCACATCAATACCGGCCCGAACGAAAAGCAGCAAATGCAGGCCCTGCTTGAAGCCGGCTATACGACAGTCCTTTCGGGAGGCGGGCCTGGGGAAGGCAACATTACACTGCGCGATCACATCGAAAAGGGTGTGATCAACGGGCCGCGCGTTATTCCGTCCGGATCTTTGCGTTTGGCCAATTTAACTCCCGATGCCGCGCGTGAAGAAGTCCGCAAGATGGCTGCGATGGGGATTAAGTTCACCGGCGAGATCGCGCTGACGCCTGTGCCCGGGCCGTCCGAAAAAGAAATCGAAACACTGAAGGCCGTTGTGGATGAGGCAAAGAAAGTCGGTGTGATGGTGCAAGTCCACGCCGTAAGTTCAAAGGCGATGGTTGCGGCTGTAGATGCCGGAGTGCCGCTACTGGTGCACCTTCCAAACAAGGACTGGGTCAGCAAGGAAGACGCGAAGAAGGTCGCGGCCGCTGGTGTTAAGGTGCTTGGGACCGTGGGCTTCGGGTCACCCGTATTCGGCGTGTTTGCCGACGATAACAATCCTCGCTTTCGCGACGGGAAGCCTTGGCCGCAAGGAATCGTGGACGGCGTACGACTCGGCGAAGAAGCAGGCTATATGCCCGTGAACGCGCGAACCATTTGGGATGCAGGAGCCATCCTTGGCTACTGCACCGACACAACGTACGATCCTCTCGCCGGCCTGGACCATGAGTTGAAGATTTTGAATGTGATGTTTTCGACCAAAGACCTGGTGAAAATGATGGGTCCGAATTCTGCTTCTTACATTCAGATGGGCGATCAGCTCGGGACAATCGAGCAAGGCAAGATCGCTGACATCGTGCTGCTGGACGGCGATCCGCTCGAAGGCTATTGGAATTGGTTGAAGACCAAAGTGGTAATCAAGAACGGGAAGGTGGTCGTCGACAAGCGATAGGAGGTGACCCGTGAATAGAACATGGATGAAGCGCTTTCTGTTCACAATCGTGTTTTCGGCCCTTGCTCTTGCGCAGGGTATCGACTACGCAAAGATCGAAATCCTCGCCGATAAGATCGCCCCGAACCTTTACATGCTCTCGGGATCTGCCGGCGCGGACCCTGGTCATGAGGACGCGGCCGGCGGCCGCATCGGCATTCTGGTAGGCCCGGACGGCATCTTTATGGTTGACTCGCAGTACGCGCAGATCACCGATAAAGTGGTCGCCGCGATCCGCAAGATTAGCCCGGAGCCAATTAAGTACCTGGTCAACACGCATGTCCATCCCGACCACACTGCGGGCAACGCGAACATTGTCAAGCTCGGAGCCATACTCTTCGCACGCGAAGAATTACGTGAAGAGCTTTCGCGCCCCGCGACCGGCGCGAATGCGAATGCCCCGCGCGATCCGGCCCGCCTCCCGGTGATCACCTATGGCATGGGCGACCCGGTGAAGTTCCGCATGAACGGCGAGGTGATCGACCTGATCCCCGTCCGCGCCGCGCACACAGGCGGTGACACCATGATTCGCTTCGAAAACGCCGACGTAATCATGATTGGCGACTTTTACCGCAACTACGGCTACCCGTTCATCGACACGAACAATGGCGGAACTCTGAAAGGCGCGCTGGAAGCGCTAGACCAGACG
>Ga0126381_100005988_pt1 | contig 13439 bp, 10 predicted proteins | sample PanSoiMetPlot_28_FD_96465 | JGI IMG/M metagenome (GOLD analysis project Ga0126381, IMG submission 96465) | Tropical forest soil microbial communities from Panama - MetaG Plot_28 | ecosystem: Environmental > Terrestrial > Soil > Tropical forest > Bulk soil | place: Panama | collected 2016-02-17
CGATCTCGGAATGCCGGAGATCAATGGCTGGGACATCGCACGCCAGGTGAAGTCGCGCGAGGCGCCGCCCGTGTTCTACCTGTTCACGGGCTGGGCGCAGGAGATCCGCGCCGACGACCCGCGTCGGCGATGGGTGGACGCGGTCGTTCCCAAGCCGGTGGAACCACGAGTGTTGGACCAACTGCTGGCCCAATCTTGAATTACGTCCGAGCTTAATGACGAACGCGTGTCTAACGATCTGTGAAAATTGCAGAGGCGCTTTCCGCGCCGCTTCGCCTGTCCCGCTCCAGCGCCGCAATACGTTCCTCCAGCCGTTCAAGCCGCATCGCCTGGCGCTGGCGATCCCGCGCCTGCTTTTGCAACTCGTTGAGCAGCATCGGGATCAACATCGAATAGCGCACGCCCTGAACCTTTCCATCGTCGCCGTGGCTCACCAATTCCGGATATAACGGCTCGACCTCTTCGGCCACCAGTCCATATTGCTTCACGCCCTGCGGATCGCCCTTGTAATGGGTATTTGCAGAAGGGGAAATCCGCAGCATCTGCAGGCGTCGTTTTCAGAATTTAGATGAATAGCTTGCGGTATGCGCGGCGGGTAATTTGCTGGGTGATCGGATCAATTTAATCGGGCAACGGCACCGCCCATTGCCTTAGTGTCATAATGACAGAGTTCGCGGATTTCAGTAGCCAATGCTGTCGAGTTCAGCGCGTCGAGCAGAATTTGGATCGGCTGCGTGTGGAATTCACGCTCTGGAATCACCAGGTCGTATTGCTCCTCTCGGATTGTGAAAAAGCTCAGGCGGAATGCCTCCGCTGCCACGCGTAAGGTGACGCCGGCATCGGCCGCGCCTTCCGCGATAGCGGCTGCGACCTCCAGATGGCCCCGCGCCTGCGTGTCGTAGCCGCGGATTGCGCGGGTGTCGATCCCGCTCTTCTTCAGCAGTTCATCCAGCATTATTCGCGCGCCGGACCCGGGCTGGCGGTTAACAATCTGTATTCCTTTTTTGCCCAGATCGGCCACGCTGCGGATTCCAAAGCGATCGCCCGGCCTGGCGGCCAACCCCACTTCCCAATGGGCGAAGTTCACGATACGGACCGGAAGGTTCCTCAGACGGCGCCTGATTAAGCTTAGATTGAACTCTCCCGTGCGGGCGTCGCACAGATGGACGCCGCAGGCGTGCGCGCGGCCCTGGATGACGTAGTCCATCGCTCCATAGCTGGTCTGCAAGGAGGCAATCAGATTGATGTGCTTTGCCTTGCGGGCAAACCATTCAGCGACGAAGGCAATCGAGGGATCGCATCCGGCGATCAGTAGTGTGCTGCCAATCTCCCGGTCGGACCAGAACGACGAAACCGCGGCCGTGCCCTCCGACGGGGCTTCAGCGATCAAACCGGCGGCGGGAACCAACGACAACGACGCCGTTTCCAGCGGGATCGCAACCAGCCGGCCGCCGACCTTGGTGAGCGCCACCCGGGTGCCAATCCGCGGCGGCATTCGATTCGCGGGAAGAATGGCCTTGAGGGTGCGCGACCGGGCATCGCCAAACAGCGACTCCACCGAATGATCCAAAGCCTGCGCCAACCGCAGCGCGATCTGAACGCTGGGTTGATGCCGGCCTGCCTCTATCGCGCTCAGGGCCTGCCGTGAGACTTGAGCCGCGCGGGCCAGCTCCGCCTGGCCGATGCCTTTTTGCATGCGAGCCAATCGGACCCTGCTATCGTTGTCTTTAATCATAGACATATGTAAAGAATTCTGGCATAGCTACGTAAGCTCCAGCAATCTGATGACCGGCTCGCCGGCTTCCGGTGCGGGAACTTAGCACTGACGCCGACGGGTCTTCGAGTGGCCGCAAGCGCCACCACAGTAACCTGGCGTCCGACCGGACCCGGCAGCCACCGGCTGCAAGGGCGCCTGGGGGAGCGAACCTGCGCGCCAGAGTGGAGATCGTCATGGAAGAGAGCAACAAGGAGCAGTTTAGAGTGATCGGCACACGGCCGATCCGTCACGACGGTGCGGACAAGGTTACCGGGCGGGCCAAATACGGTGCGGACTTCAGTCTGCCCGACATGCTCCACGGCAAAATCCTGCGCAGCCCGCACGCGCACGCGAAGATCATTTCGATCAATGCGGATAAGGCGCTGCGAATGCCGGGAGTAAAAGGCGTCGTTACCGCTGACGATCTGCCCGACCTTTCCGACGGCGGCGCCGCTGCCGGAGAGATGCGCGTCAATCCGCGGCTGCTATCCAGCAATATTCTCGCGCGCGAGAAGGCCCTTTATAACGGCCACGCAATCGCCGCCGTCGCGGCCACGTCGCTGCATATCGCGGAGGAAGCCCTGGCGCAGATCGAGGTCGAGTATGAATTGCTGCCTCCGGTGACAACGCTGGATGAGGCAATGGCCCCTGACGCGCCGATTCTGTTGGCGTCGCTGCGCAAAAAGGGGGCGGACGACAAGCCCAGCAATATCGCCGACCACATGCAATTGACGCGCGGCGACATCGAGGCGGGCTTTCAGAACGCCGACTTTATCGTGGAGCGCGAGTTACGCACCGCGATGGTCCATCAGGGATATATCGAGCCGCACAATGCGCTCGCAATATACCGGTCCGACGGTCACCTCACGATTCATTGTTCCACCCAGGGCCCATTTGAATGCCGCGGGATGACCGCCACCGTGCTGGGAATCGCGCCCAGCAGGATCAAGATCGTGCCGGCGGAGATAGGCGGCGGCTTCGGCGGCAAAATCACCATCTACCTGGAACCCATCGCAGCGCTGCTGGCGAAGAAAACCGGGCATCCGGTGAAGATCGTGATGACCCGCGCGGAGGTTCTGCGCGCCACCGGTCCGACCTCGGGGTCGCTGATCAGGGTTAAGATGGGTGCGACTCGCGAGGGCAAATTGAGCTCCGCGCGCGTGTGGATGGCATACGAGGCCGGAGCCTTCCCCGGCTCTCCGGTGGGCGCGGGCGCGATGACCGTACTTGCTCCCTATGACATTCCCAACGTTCTGATCGACGGCTACGACGTGTTGGTCAATCGGCCCAAGACCGCAGCCTATCGCGCACCCGGCGCCACCAATGCTGCGTACGCCGCTGAAACCGTGATTGATGAACTGGCCGAGAAGTGCCGCATGGACCCGATCCAGTTCCGCCTGAACAATGCGGTCCAGCAGGGAACACCACAAATTATCGGTCCTCCATACAAGAAGATTGGATTCATCGAAGTCTGCGAGGCGCTCAGAGACAGTGGCCATTACCGCTCCAGATTGACGGGAAAGAATCGGGGTCGTGGCGTTGCTTTTGGCTTCTGGTTCAACGGCGGAATGCAATCCTCAGCGGTCGTGAACCTGCATGCCGACGGCACTGCCAGCGTGGTCACCGGTTCGGTGGACATCGGCGGCAGCCGCGCCTCGATGGCGATGATCGCAGCCGAAGTCCTGGGGCTGGAGGTGACCGACGTGCGGCCGCTGGTCGCCGACACCGACTCTATCGGCCAAACGGATTGCACCGGCGGCAGCCGCACGACCCTGGTAACCGGTCAAGCCGTGTTCCAGGCGGCTCATGACGTGATCCGCCAGTTACGAGAGCGCGCCGCGAAGCTGTGGAAGATGGAACCCGGGGACGTGACGTTCCGCGCCGGGCAGTTGATCTCCAAGCGCAACGGCGTTGCGCCGATCTCCATCAAGGAGCTCGCTGCGAAGTTCGGCCGCACCGGCGGGCCAGTCAGCGGACGGGCGAGCCTGATGGCGGACAACGTCGGACCGGCTTTCGCCGGCTGCTGCGTTGACCTGGAAGTGGATCCCGAAACTGGCAAAACCCAGATCTTGCGTTGCACAACGGTTCAGGACGCAGGCCGCGCGATTCATCCAAGCTACGTCGAAGGCCAGATGCAGGGCGGCACTGCGCAGGGACTGGGATGGGCGCTCAACGAAGAATACGTCTACGACGCCAGGGGCATTTTAAGAAATCCGACTTTCCTCGATTACCGGATGCCGACCTGCCTTGACCTGCCGCTGATTGAAACCCATATCGTCGAGGTTCCCAATCCGGCCCATCCGCTGGGCATCAGAGGGGTCGGCGAGGTCTCGATCGTTCCGCCCCCGGCAGCGGTGGCCAACGCGCTCTATCACGCCACCGGCATTCGGATCACGGAGTTGCCTTTTTCTCCGCCGCGCGTGCTCGCAGAGTTGCGCGCGCGGTCGGCCATATCCAACGCAGCAAAGAATAGTCGCAGCGAACCTGGAACCTAGCTCCACGGTTCTTGACCAACACCAACGAGCAGCAGGAGGCAGACATGGCAGCAGCAACATCGATCGAACTGGCGGCCGAAGGAGCAAAGAATCCTCGTGTTTTCGAGTTCCTCAAAGGCGCGGCGAAAAATCTGTTGATCAACGGCAAGTGGGTCGCGGCGAAATCCGGCAAGACCTTCGAGGTGGAGAATCCCGCCAACGAGCAAGTCCTGACCACGGTTGCCGAGGGCGACAAGGCCGATGTGGACGAGGCCGTCAAGGCGGCGCGCAAGGCATTCGAGGAGGGGCCGTGGCCGCGAATGAGCCCGCATGCGCGGACCCGAGTACTGCTCAAGTTCGCCGACTTGATCCAGAGTCACGCGGACGAGCTGGCGGAGTTGGTGTCGCTGGAAGGCGGCAAGCCAATTGCCGAGGCGCAGGGTGAAGTCGGCGCCAGCGCCGCGCAATTCATCTACTACGCCGGATGGATCAGCAAGATTTACGGAGAAACCAATCCCTCGGCGCCCGACATGTTCAACTACACGCTGCGCGAGCCGGTTGGGGTTTGCGGTCAGATAACCCCCTGGAACGGACCGATCGCCGTAGTCGCGATGAAGTGGGCGCCGGCGCTGGCGTGCGGCAACACGATGGTGCTCAAACCCGCCGAGCAGACTCCGCTAAGCGCGCTGCGGATGGGCGAGATTGCACTTGAAGCTGGAATTCCAGAGGGGGTGATCAACATCGTAACGGGCTTCGGCGAAACCGCCGGTGCGGCAATCGCGGGCCACCCGGACATCGACAAGGTTGCCTTCACCGGATCGACGGTGGTGGGCAAGGAAATAGTCAGAGCCTCTGCGGGCAATCTGAAGCGGGTTTCACTGGAGCTGGGCGGCAAGTCGCCCAACATCATTTTTGCCGACGCCGATATGCAGGCAGCGGTGCGCGGCTCGGCCGCGGGCATCTTCGCCAACCAAGGCGAGGTATGCTGCGCCGCTTCGCGGATGTTCGTGCAAGAGAAGATCTACGAGAAGTTCGCCGAAGGGCTGACCGAGTCCGCGAGCAAGATTCGCCTCGGCAATCCATTTGCCGCCGGCACCACGATGGGTCCGCTTGTCTCAAAAGAACAGCACGAGCGTGTGCTCGGCTACCTGAGTGCCGGTAAGCAGGAAGGCGCCAAGGCAAAAATCGGGGGTGACCGCGGACCGCAGGAGCGCGGATATTTCGTACAGCCCACGGTGTTCACCGATGTCAACAACGATATGAAGATCGCGCGCGAAGAGATTTTCGGACCGGTGGCGTCGGTAATTCGCTTCAAAGACGAAAACGACGCCGTCTTGCAGGGCAACGACACAACCTACGGTCTGGCGGCGGCGGTCTGGACCCGGGACGTCAGCCGGGCGCACGCGGTCGCGCGCAAGCTCAGGGCCGGCACGGTTTGGGTCAATTGCTACATGGCGATGGATCCGATTTCGCCCTTTGGCGGCTACAAGCAATCGGGCTTCGGCCGCGAAATGGGCAAGGAAGCGCTGGAACTATACACGCAGGTAAAATCAGTATTCGTCAAACTGTAGGCGCCGCTTTAGCGCAAGGGGAGCGCTTCCGAACGGGAGCGCTCCTCTTGTTTGGAGGGGAGCCCGCAACGCACAGGAGAAAGGACAATGGCTGCAGCACCGTCTGTTGAACGAGCGACCAAGGGAGCAAAGTCAAGCGCAGCGGTTGAATTCCTGAAGGGCGCGCCGAAGCAGTTGCTGATCGGCGGCAAATGGGTGGCGGCGAAGTCCGGCAAGACCTTCGAGAGCGTCAACCCTGCCAACGAGGAAGTTCTGGCGGTCGTGGCGGAGGGCGGCAAGGCCGATATCGACGAGGCCGTCAAAGCCGCACGCAAGGCCTACGAAGAGGGCAAATGGCCCGCGATGAGCCCGCATCAGCGCACCCGTTTGCTCAACAAGATTGCCGATCTCATAGAAGAGCACGCCGATGAGCTGTCAACCCTGGAAACGCTCGACAATGGCGTCCCTCTTATGGTGACCAAGGGCATGGTGGCCGGTGCCGCCGAGACCTTCCGCTATTATGCGGGCTGGCCGACCAAGGTCTACAACGAGACCAATCCCTCCGACCCCTCGATGTTCAATTACACGCTGCGCGAGCCGGTCGGCGTATGCGGTCAGATAATTCCATGGAATGCGCCGCTAGGAATGGCGGCGTGGAAGATCGCTCCAGCGCTGGCGTGCGGCAACACCGTAATTCTCAAACCGGCCGAGCAGACCCCGCTGACCGCGCTGCGCCTAGGCCATCTGCTGCTGGAGGCCGGGGTTCCCGAAGGAGTGGTCAACATCGTCACCGGCTTTGGCGAGACCGCCGGTGCCGCAATCGCCGCTCATCCGGACATCGACAAGGTCGCGTTCACCGGATCGACGGAAGTTGGAAAGCTGATCCTTCAGGCTTCCGCCGGCAACCTCAAACGGGTGTCGCTCGAATTGGGCGGCAAATCGCCCAACGTAATTTTTGCCGACGCCGATTTGCAGAAGGCGCTGCCGGCCTCGATGGCGGCGTTCTGCGCGATGTCCGGGCAGGTGTGCGCGGCCGGGACGAGAATCTTTGTCGAGCAGGGATTCCACGATCAGTTCGTCGATCAACTTGCCGGAGCTACCGCGAGCCTCAAGCCCGGTGACCCGCTCGCCCCGGGGATCTTCATGGGTCCACTGGTTTCCAGAGAGCAATTCGATCGCGTCAAGTCATACCTGGAGGTCGGCCGCAAGGAAGGGGCCAAGGTGGCGCTCGGTGGCGACACCGGTTCGGGCAAGGGGTATTTCGTCAATCCCACCATCTTCACCGGCGTGAAGAACAACATGCGGATCGCCCGCGAGGAGATCTTCGGTCCGGTCGCGGCGGTTATTCCCTTCAAGGACGAAGGCGATGCGGTCCTGCAGGGCAACGACACGACCTACGGGCTTGCCGCCGCGGTTTGGACCCGCGATATCAGCCGTGCCCATAAGGTTGCGCGTGCGCTTAAGGCCGGGACGGTGTGGGTCAATACTTATCTTGAGCTGGATGTGGGCTCGCCGTTCGGAGGCTACAAGCAATCGGGCATCGGCCGCGAACTCGGCAAGCACTCGATCGATCTCTATACCCAGGTCAAGTCGGTCTTCGTGAAGCTTTAACGGTTTAGCAAAGGAGTCCAGCTCGAAAATGGCGACTGTACAACCATCGGTAGAATCCAAACCTCGCGGGGCGAAGGCGCCCAAGGCGCCTGATTTCCTGAATGGTCCGCCCAAACAACTCCTCATCAATGGCAAGTGGCGGCCGGCGAAATCGGGCAAGACTTTTGAAACCGTTAATCCCGCCACCGAGCAGGTTCTAAGCCGCGTTGCCGAAGCCGAGCAGGCCGACGTGGACGAGGCGGTGAGTGCGGCGCGCAAGGCTTTCGAAGAAGGTCCCTGGCCGCGGATGCGCCCGGCCGAGCGCGCCAAATATCTGATGAAGCTCGCTGACCTGATTGAAGCGCACAGCGCTGAGCTGGCCCAGTTGGATACGCTCGATGGTGGACGCGTGATTGCGCTGACGCAAGGCGACGCCGCTGGCGCGGCTGCCGGCCTGCGTGAAGCGGCGGGTTGGACCACCAAGATCTATGGCGAGACCAACCCGAGCGCGCCGGAGATGTTCAATTACACCCTGCGCGAGCCGCTGGGAGTCTGCGGCATTATCATTCCGTGGAACGGGCCCTTCGTGCTCGCGGCATCGAAGCCCTCGATGGCCTTGGCGTGCGGCAATTGCGTGATCCTGAAGCCTGCCGAACAGACTCCGCTGAGCGCGCTCAGACTGGGCGAGCTGGTTCTCGAAGCAGGATTCCCCGAGGGTGTATTCAACATCCTGACCAGCTTTGGGCCCGGAGCCGGCGCCGCCATCGCAAACCATCGAGATATCGACGGCATCTCATTCACCGGCTCGGTTTCGACCGGCCGGGAGATTCTCAAGGCGGCAGCCGTCAATCTGAAGAAGGTCACCCTGGAGCTGGGCGGCAAATCTCCCAATGTCATTTTTCCCGACGCCGACCTGGAAGCCGCTCTGCCCGGTGCGGTAACGGGAATCTTCCGCAACCAGGGGCAGGTCTGCTTTGCGGGTTCCCGAATCTTTGTACAACGCGACATGTACGAAGATTTCCCCGACCGCTTCGCGAAGCTCGCCGATGCAATTCCGATCGGTGACCCGCTCGATGCCGGCACCAAGATTGGACCGTTGGTGTCTGGTACTCAATACGATCGCGTTACCAGCTACATCCAGTTGGGCACCACCGAAGGCGCTTCGATCAAAACCGGAGGAACCGATCGGCCCTTGCAGAAGGGCTATTTCATCAAGCCCACCGTATTCGTCGGCGTAAGTAACAAGATGCGGATAGCGCAGGAGGAAATATTCGGTCCGGTGGCGGCACTCATTGCGTTTCAGGACGAGAACGATGCCGTGTTTCAGGGCAACGAAACCACCTACGGGCTGGGCGCCGGAGTCTGGACCCGCGACATCAGCCGCGCCCACAAGGTCGCTAGAAGTCTCAAAGCCGGCATGGTGTGGGTCAACTGCTACGGAGAGGGGAATGCAGGCTCGCCGTTCGGCGGTTACAAACAGTCCGGAATCGGCAGGGAAGGGGGCAAATATTCAGTCGACTTTTACACACAGGTCAAGTCGGTTTTCGTGAAGCTCTAGGAACTTGCGGGGCTGGTCGAGCGCTCCGGCGCTCGACCACAGCTTCGCCAACTGAGCAGGCGCGACTCTGAGTTGAGCGCGCCGGCCTCCCCTGTCGCATCGCTTCGGCTGAACCCATATAAGTGTTTGCGCAACAGATTTCTTGTCCAGGAGGACCATCATGGCGCTCAGCGCACGGAATCATTTGAAGGGCGAGATCACAGACGTATTGCTCGGAACCGTCACTGCTCTAATCACCATCAAGGTGGGCGACAATCTGATCGAGTCGGTAATCACCAAGCACAGTGCCGAAGAGATGAAACTTAAGAAGGGCGACAAGGTTGTCGCCGTAATCAAGGCAACCGAGGTCATGGTCCAAAAGGACTAAGCGTGAGGTTCCGGGTTACGCGAAGCCGCTGGCTGACAGCCGAAGTTCTCGTTGGCTACGTTCGCGCCCCCGGATATTGCCACCATGTAGCTGGTGCTAGGCTTGCGAGGGGAATCTTGGGGTGAAGGTGGCGGTAAAGCTTAAGGCGTTATAGGCGATCGTGCCGGGCAAAATTGTGCCGCTGGGGTCGCTGAGCGAAAAGTTCGACGGATTGATTGGTTAAAGGTGGCGGAAACCGCCGCACCTGCCGAACGCCAGTCGCTTCGTCCCCGCCGGCATCAACGAGCTGATCACTGCTGCACCAGCGACGTATCCGCTGCCTCACCCCGCTGCCGTCCCCAGCATAATCCACGAATCAATAAGCGTCGCCGACGTTTCAAATTTCTTTACATAATCGCTTTGTGTTGCGAACCCTGAAACCCGATCGGTGTGGTCAGGCAGAATTGGATCAATAGCGCCAAACACGTCGTTGATAACGCCCGATTATGGCTGTTCCATGTCAAAGCGGGGCAGATCAAGCCAACTGTGGCGCCATTGAAGTTCCTCGGACCTCGACCCTGGTCAGGCTTTGGGTTTGCAAACGACCTGATTAGCTGGGAGTCTGGCTTAGAATTCGAACTGGAAAATTCCGGACTACTAATGATACGACGGATCGGACGTTTATTTCTCCAGCCGCTGCCAGCACGTTTGCTGCTGCTTCGGCTTCTGGACTTGCAAATAGGGTTTCTACCCTACGAGACAAAGCTCAGTGTTGAGTCGATCGCGCGGGCGGATTATGGCTTTTGCCTTCTGCATGCCGCACGCTTGGCGAAACAACTCGGTTACGCCAGCATATCGGCGATCGAGTTCGGAGTGGCCGGGGGAAACGGGCTGGTAGCACTCGAGATGCACGCCGAGCATGTGGCCCGCTGCACCGGCGTGAATGTGGCAATCTACGGATTCGACACAGGGGCTGGAATGCCGCCACCGGCCGATTTCCGCGACATGCCCTATCTCTGGCAGTCGGGTTACTACAAGATGGACGTCGAGCGCCTCCGAGCCAGGCTGCGCAAAGCAAAGCTCGTCCTAGGTCCGGTTGAGGAGACAGTCCGGCGCTTCTGCGAGCAGGAGGATCCACCGCCGATCGGCTTCATCGCCATCGACCTCGATTACTATTCTTCGACGCGCAAAGCTCTCAACATACTTGATGCGCCTTTCCGATACCTACTTCCACGAATCGCCTGTTATGTAGACGACATCGTAGGCGACGTCTATGACGCCTTCAACGAATACACAGGTGAACTTCTGGCTATACGCGAGTTCAACGAGAGCAAAGACCACATTAAGCTCGCGCGGGTGCGAGGGCTGCGCTTTTTTAACGGACAAATACCCAGGCAGTGGCATGAGCAGGTCTTTGTAGCCCACCTATTCACTCACCCCGACTATGGTCGCCCGCTGTACGGGCCAACCCAACAACTGCCGCTCGTTCAAGGCTGACGCGTTCAGCGTCTAAAACCATTTCGCTATGGGGTTGACCTGCCGCGTGGTCTCGCTTGCCGCCATCAAACCCGTACGAATCCGCGCCGGCTTCCGATCGACCTCGGCGGCCTTAGCAATCAGTTTGAGCACTGTATTAGCCCCTATTTCGCCGAAGCTCGGCGGCGCTTCGATAAAATCCCAGCGTCCTTCCCTGAATTCGTTATACTCGTCAATCGCGCCGCTTTGTGTGATCCGTAGGCGCCAATGCAGGCTAGCCCAATTGCTGCGCGAGTGAAGCGTTGATGCTGGCGAATGCTGCGGCAATTCGCAGCGGCGCATTAGGCCGCGCGTACATCTGCGCCAGATACTTCTGCAGGTTTGGGAAGCCTTCGAGCAAATGGACCTCGTTGGCCCAGTCCAGGGTGTACGCGAGCACGAAATCACCGACAGTCACCGAATCTCCTACGACAAACTGGCGGCGGTTCATGTGCTCTTCCAGCACGCGAGCCATCGGTTCGAAATCCTCACGGGCCAGCGCCACCTCGGCTGGCAGACGCCGGTCTTCTGGATACTGCGAAGTGTGCCGCGCTATGCGCCACAGCGGCTGCTCGAGCTCAGTCGCGGCGAACAGGAGCCACCGGTTGAGTTCAGCTCGCTGGTAGAGTCCGGTCGGAACCAGGCCTTTGTCGGGATATTTCTCAGCCAGGTAGAGCACGATCGCTACAGACTCCGTGAGCACCAGGTTGCCGTCGACGAGCACGGGTAGCTTGCCGGCAGGGTTGATGTTGAGGAATTCGGGTTGGCGGTGTTCGCCGGCAACCATGTTGACGGTAACGGACTCGAATTCGATGCCCAGCTCCTGAAGCGTCCAGCGCACCCGTATCGAGCGAGTGGGGGAAAATTCGAATAGCTTCATGGCATTCTCCATTTAGCGCAAGACCGGAGTTGCTCAGCAAAATTGTCCTCGCGCCCATTCGCTCCGGCCCCGTGCGGTTGCGTGATGTTGCATAGACAAGTCGCCTGGGGCGGTCCAGGATCGACACTCGGCCCAGCGCTGTTCGCGAATCTTTGGAATCCTCACATCACGAAGACTCGTTCTCTGACCGGCTTGCCATGAGTACAACCGCCATGACGTCCGCTTGTTTGCAGCACTTAACGTCCCTCGGCACCGGGCTGGGAGGGCACTCAAGGCGTCTCGCCGTCCGTCCCGGGGATTCTCTTAGGGAACGACTTTTTTCGCGCTCTGTAATTTTTGCGCATTTGAAGTAGAGTTTTTTTGAGCAGATAAATCCTTGCCATTACAACCAATCACTCATGAGCTCGAGCCGCAAATTAGAAGAAAACAGCCGGAATTCCGCAAGCTTCCGCGTAACCGTGCATGGACGTTGGTCAAGTGTGAAGAATTGGCAAGCTTTTCCGATCTTCATCACCCTTTCATCACCCTTCTGGCAGTGCATTAAATCGGGTCCGGATTTTGCGCATAAGATCCAGCTTCAGCATTTGCACCGAGGAAGACAAAACAATGCTCATTTCTACAACTATGAACGACCGCAACCTACGAATAGCGATTGAATTACTCATTGAGGCAAGGGCTATCGACCCGACCATGGTGTTGAGCAAAATGAAAGAGTACCAGCATCGTCTTATGCAAAAGAAGGAACTCCACACGCTCGATGCCTTAGCCGTCGCTCGGCTCATCTCAGCTCTGGGATCGGCATCGCGATCAGTTGAAGAAAGGGGATTCACGTTCCACTCGGCCAAATAGGGTACGATGGCTTTTTCGAGACTTCTGAACTCAATCGGTAGTTGCCGCTGCGAATGCCTGCTAGTGTTCACCGTCGTTTCTGTATCATTCGGTAAAAGTTACACGTAAGTCTTTTCAAGCTCAGCGGTTATACCGGTGCGCCATTGCCGGTAAGCGCCCCCCAAAAAAATATTGACATCGTTGCGCCAAATATCACGTAGAATAGTTCTAGCTGAACCATCTTTTTGACTTCCGCTTGCGAAAGCCGGAATGGCAATCAGCCGTTCCGGGCCAGTAAACCAGGAATACTCAGGAGAGGAGGATAATCATCCTAATGCGAAGCTTACACCTCACTTCATTGTTGTCCGGATTGCTGCTGTTGGCAGTCATGGCTGTGGCTATGCCATCGCGATCCTTCGGACAGCTAGGCATATCAATTACTATCGCCCCGCCGATGCTACCCGTGTACGAGCAGCCGGTCATTGCGGGCCCAGGCTATATCTGGACTCCAGGTTATTGGGCCTGGAGCCCTGAAGAGGGCGGCTACTATTGGGTGCCCGGAACATGGGTGCAGCCACCGCAGGTAGGGCTTCTCTGGACACCCGGTTATTGGGCCTGGGGCGGTAACTCATTCATCTGGAATGCCGGGTATTGGGGCCCCGCGGTCGGGTTCTACGGCGGTGTCAACTACGGATACGGGTATACCGGTGATGGCTACGGGGGTGGATATTGGAGGAATGGAGCTTTCTTCTATAACCGCTCGGTGAATAACATAACGAATGTGAATATCACCAATGTTTATGAAAGGCCGATTCCGAGTACTCTCTCGATCCGCAATGTAAGCTACAACGGCGGCAACGGCGGATTAACTGCACGCCCGACTGCCGCACAAGTGGCCGCTGCGAGAGCGGAGCATATTCGCGCGACGTCGGCGCAGCTGCA